>Ga0315273_10004108_pt1 | contig 17719 bp, 14 predicted proteins | sample YL17G02_0_MG_FD_205753 | JGI IMG/M metagenome (GOLD analysis project Ga0315273, IMG submission 205753) | Sediment microbial communities from Yellowstone Lake, YNP, Wyoming, USA - YL17G02_0 | ecosystem: Environmental > Aquatic > Freshwater > Lake > Sediment | place: USA: Wyoming | collected...
GGTCAGGCCGTCCGGCGGGCCGGCGAGGTCGGCCGAGATGGAGACGCGCGCCAGATGGCGCATCTCGGCGAGACTGCCCACCTCGACGGTGCGGCCGTCCCGAATGATGCTCACGCGATCGGCCAGCGCCTCGACCTCGGAGAGGATGTGACTGGAGAGCAGCGCCGTGCGGCCTTGCGCACGCAACTCGACGATGCACTCGCGGAACACGGCGTCCATCAGGGGGTCAAGGCCTGCGGTGGGCTCGTCGAGCAGAAGCAGCTCGACGTCGGAGGAGAGGGCGGCGACGAGAGCCACCTTCTGACGGTTGCCCTTGGAATAGGCCCGCGCCTTCTTGGTGGGGTCGAGCTCGAAGCGCTCCAGCAGATCGGCGCGGCGCTTCTTGTCGAGGCCGCCCCGCAGACGCCCGAGCAGGTCGATCACCTCACCGCCGGTGAGGTTCGGCCACAGGATGACCTCGCCGGGGACGTAGGCCAGACGGCGATGCAGGCGCTCCACGTCGCGCCAGGGGTCGCCCCCCAGCAGCCGAATCGCGCCTGAATCGGCGCGCAGCAGGCCGAGCAGTACGCGCAGCGTCGTCGTCTTGCCGGCGCCGTTGGGGCCCAGCAGGCCATGGATCTCGCCGACTCTGACCTCGAGATCGAGGCCGTCCAGCGCCCGCGTCTTGCCGAACGACTTGCCCAGCTTCTCGATCGTCACCGCCGCGTCCATGATCCAAGACTATTCCTCTGCTCGTGAGCCGCAACACGGTGTCAACCGTTGCCCCGGCCGCGCCGCGAGCCGGCCCGTCATCCAGCCTGCTCTGACCGCCCCATCATGGTGGGAGCGTCGTGCGCGGCCCGGTCCGCCGGGGCCTGCTGCGTCATCTCGCTGCCGTCCGCCGTTGACGTTCTGCTCTGGTCGTGGCGATACTTCGATCAGACACCAGACCCGCAATGGAAGAGAGGGCTGCGCGCCAATGACCTCAGACCAGGGCTTCGTCGAATACGTGTGCGATCAGATCGCTGAGGCGGGGCGGGTCTCGTTCCGCAAGATGTTCGGCGAGTACGTCATCTACTGCGACGACCGCGTGGTGGCGCTCGTCTGCGACGACAGACTGTTCGTCAAGCCGACGCCCGGCGGGCGAGCCTTCATCGGCAAGCCCGTCGAAGCTCCGGCATACACGGGCGCCAAGCCATCCTTCCTGATCGAGGATGCGCTCGACGATCGTGAATGGATCACCAGTCTCATCCGGATCACGGCGAGCGAACTCCCGCCGCCGAAGCCCAAGAGGCCGAGGGCCGCGAAGAAGGCGGAGTGACGCTCCTCTTGCGCCCAGAGTCATGACAATGTGGGGCAAGAAGACGCTCAGGTTCGTCCTGATCGCCGTCGCGGTGGCGCCGCACATGCAATGAGCGGACGGCTCGGTCGGGTAGTATATCCATCAGGCGCCGGGAGGGAGGGTCCGTCATGAATCGCACCTGGAAGCTCATCGTCGCCTTGTCGGTCGCGAGCTTCCTCTGGTGTGTCCTCGTCGGCTTGCTGTTCTGGTTCCTACCGAGCGGGGGGGAGTCGTTCGCCTCGATCTCAGCCTTTGGCCCGGCGCCCTTGATCGTTCCCGTCGTGCTTGCCGCCATCGGGGCATGGGCGGCGTATCGACGTCACAGGCTTCTCCTCGTCGTGGTGACGGCAGTGATCACCCTCTACGCCTTCATCACCGGTTTCTCGATCGGGCTCGCGTACCTTCCCGCCGTTGCCGCGCTTGTCGCGGCGAGCATCGTCGCGCTCTCCGCCTCCGGCGGCCCGTCGCGCGCGGGAGCCGGTTAGCCGGGTTCCCCGGCCGTCACGCGGCGGAGTCTCGACCTCAGCCATGCGGCGAGGTCTTCTTCGTCGATCTCCCCGGCGGAAAGACCGAGCATGATGGTCACGACCTCGGGTTCGGGCGCCTCGATCGACTGACCGTTCAATCCCAGAAAGACCGTCATGGTCACGAAGGCGATGCGCCGGTTGCCGTCGTTGAACGTAAGCTTCGTCGTCAACCCATGGCCGTAGACGGCGGCGAGCCCGGCCAGATCGGTCGCGGGCGCGAAGGCATGCCATTGTCGGGGGCGCGCCAGGGCCGACTCGAGGCCTTGCTCGTCGCGCACGCCCAGCCTGCCGCCGTGCTCGCGGATGAGGTCGAGCTGCACCGCTTCGACGACCATCCGGTCGACCCAGCGTGGCTCAGCGGTGGCAGCGACCACTGGTCACTTCGCCAGTTCGCGGAGGGCGTTGCGGTAGGCGCCCGAGGCCTTTGCGGCGAGCGCGAGCGCCTCGGCCATCTCAGGGTCGTAGGGGGTCAGCAGAATGCCGCGCTCGGTCTCGATGGCGAGCACATTGTCGCCGGCGGAAAGGTGGAGCCGCTCTGCCATGCTCTTGGGCAGCGTCGCGCTGATGGAGCCTCCGACCTGACGCAGTCTCAGTCCGCGATTCATGTATTCCTCCAGATGGGGCACGCACCGTAGCACTGCAATGCTACCACGGTGTCGTCGCTGCCGTTGGGCTCGGCCCCGGCTGTCTCGCAGGCGCTCGCCCTACTCGCGTTCAAGCCATGCGGGGCGAGGAGCGAGTCGCTCGATCAGGCGTGGCCAGCGCAGGGCGGTCCGCTGCAGCGGGCTGCGCTTGAGGGCGAGCATGTAGACGGCCCAGCCGACCAGGAAGCCGACGGCGAGGTTGTTCAGCGCCATGGCGAGCACGGCGATGAGCACCGCGCAGACGACCTCGTCGACCGTCGTGAGATCGGCGATGAGGAGGCAGTGCTCCGCGCCGACATAGAGGAGCATGCCGGCGAGCACGGCCCCGGGCACGAACAGCGGGGAGATGCCGAACGCGGCGGCGACGGCCAGGGCCGAGAAGACCGCCGCAGCGATGAGCGTCGCGCCCGCGCTGCGTGCCCCGAGCCGGTAGTGGGCTGTGGCGCCGCCGGCGCCGTGACACAGCGACATGCCGCCGAGCGCGCCGCAAGCGACGTTCATCAGTCCCAGGCTGAGACAGAGACGCCGCGCCGTGACGCGTCGTGCGCCTCCGCCATAGTAGTGCTGCATGGCGTTCTCGGTGGCAAACACGGAGTTGCCGAGAGAGAGGGGGAGCTGAGGCAGCACCAGGGCGTACAGCGCGATCCAGGCATCGTTGGCGCTCGGCAAGTGAAGCGGCGGCCACTCGAGACCGGCCGGGATGGTGGCGAGATGCGAGACCCCGAGGATGGCCAGCAGCGCGCCGACGGCCGCCCCCGCCCCCACGACCACCAGGCTGGCCGGCACGCGCCAGGGGCGCTGCCCCGCCAACAGGAAGACCGCGACCGCCACGGCGACGAGCAGGCCGACGGGCAGCATGACCGCGCCCAGGTCGATGCTCAGATGCAGGCCGGAGAGCGCCCTGCCGCTACTCGCCGTCGCGAGGGCGCCCTTGAGCAGGAGCAGCCCGACCGAGAGCTGGATGCCGCGCAGGACTGCTCTGGGGAAGAGCAGGGCCAAATAGCGGGCCAGCGGTGTGAAGGCGAGCAGGAGCAGGAGCGCGGCGATCTCGAGGCTGGCCGCTCCGACGACCGACGCCGAAAGCCCGAGAGCGATGATCGATGCGGCCATGACCTTCATCGGTTGCACCGGCAGCGGCACGCGGAAGGCGAGGGCGGTCACGGCGTAGCTCGCTGCGACGCAGAGAAAGACGGTCACCAGGCTGAGGTGAGCGGCCGCGGAGACGCCGACGGCCAGCGGGATCATGACCCCGATGTCCCCAAGGCTGCCGGCGAGCTCGTGCCGGTCGTAGCGCAGCGGGAGTAGGGCCGAACGCGGCACAAGGGAGGGCCGTGCCCGATAGCCGGGGCCGCGCGTGGCGCCGCCCGGGTGCGTACGCATGCCGTCACTCCTTTCCAAACACGAGGAGGTCCGGGCGTTTCCACGCGGGCCCACGGCGGCGATCACATCGCCGCCCCATGGTCTGTCCATGGTACGGCCCAGCGCCCATAGCGAATGCCGTAGGGCGAAGGGCTTGGAGTCGGACTGCGTGGCAGCATACGTGAGACCCGGCGCCGCCGCAAGGCCGGCGGTCCGCGGTCGCGGAGGACTTGGTCGTGCGCAGCACCGCGACATGGCCCTGGGCTGGCCTGTGTCCCGTCGCCATGGGGCCACCGCTCGGCCCCCTCATCCTGCCGCCCACCGGCAGCCTGCCGCCGCCGGCCGAGCACCCATGGGGGCAGGCCACGAGTTCTCCTATCATGGTGCTCAAGTTTCGCTTGGCAGACTGGACGCACCGCATCCGGGGGAGGAGTCGACGATGGCCGAGCTCGCCAGAACAGGGGTCGCCGACCGCTCTCTCGACCAGCCTGACTCACAGGGCGCGATGTATCCGGGCGAAGAGGGGGATGCCGGCATGAGCAGTGAGACAGAGGTTGAACTGGCCTTGAGAAGGGATGCTTCGCTCAGCCGTATCGATCGTCGGGAGATGATGGGAGTCCTGGCCAAGTGGCTGGGCGCGGCCTTGGTCGGGGCGACGGTGCTCGGCGCGGGAGAAGCGCTGGCAGCCGTCGGCGGCCAGACCGCCGGGGCCCAGCGCAAGTACAACTACGGGATGGTCATCGACACTCGCCGTTGTGTCGGCTGTAGGGCGTGCACGATCGCGTGCAAAGCGGAGAACAAGACCCCGCCGGGCGTGTTCTATACCGTGGTGATCGAGCACGTGATAGGGGTGGACATCGAAGACAGGCCGACGTATGCGACCAGGCCCTGCTTTCATTGCGAACATCCTGCGTGCACCGTTGTGTGTCCGGTCGCCGCGACGTTCAAGCGGGAGCAGGACGGCATCGTCGTCGTCGACTACGACCGCTGCATCGGCTGTCGCTACTGCATGACGGCATGCCCCTATGGCGCGCGCTATTTCGACTTCGGGGACAACTACCCAGCTGTCGAGCAGCAAACGCCATACGCGGCAGTGCCCTCGCCGGAATACGGTCAATACAGGGCGCGCGAAGATGGCAAGTCGCCGATCGACAACGTGCGCAAGTGCACCTTCTGCCTGCACCTGCAGGACGAAGCAGGCGCCTACAGCCGGGCCGAGGGCCGCTGGCCGGCCTGCGCCAAGACATGCACGGGACACGCGATCCATTTCGGAGACCTGTCGGACCCCGCTGCCGAGGCGTCACGGCTCCTGCGCGAGCGGCGCGCCGTCCGGATCAAGGAAGAGCTCGGCACCGATCCGAATGTCTACTACCTCATCTAGCCAAGGAGGCTTGCGGTGAGCACGACACCACCTTTTGAGGAGACACTCGCGGAGGGTCTCAGGGAGATCAGGATCAGGCAGTCCCGGCCCTATCGCGCTCTTCGCGCGGTCTTGAACGTGACCTCATGGGCGCTGGCAATTGTCGGGATGGCCGTGCTCGTCTACCGGCTGACGGCGGGCGTGGGCGTGACCAATCTGGGGAGCATCGTGCCGTGGGGCCTGTGGGTGGCGTTCTACATCTTCTTCATCGGCTTGTCGGCGGGATCCTTCCTGCTCTCTTCGCTGGTCTTCGTGTTTGGCAACAAGTCTCTGGAGCCGTTGGCGCGGCTTGCGGTGCTGCAGGCGCTCGTGTGTCTGTTGTTGGGGTTGGCGTTCATCTTCGTGGACCTGGGGCATCCGGAGAGGTTCCTGAACGTGATTGTGCATCCGCAGTGGCGCTCGGTACTGGCGTGGGAGATCTGGTTCTACAACGCCTATCTCGCGGTGCTCCTGGTCGAGCTGTATCTGCTGATGCGCTGCGACCTGTCACGATGGGCGCGCGTCGTGCCGGGCGTCTGGGGCCGCGTCTACCGGGTGCTGGCACTCGGGTTCTCCTTCCCGGACACGAACGAGGAAAGGGCGGCGCATGAGCGCACGACCGCCAAGTGGACCAAGCTCGTCGGCATCATCGGCATCCCCGTCGCGCTGGGGGTGCACGGCGGCACGGGCGCGATCTTCGCCGTCGTGAAAGCGCGCCCTGAGTGGTACACGCCGATCTTCCCGCTGGTGTTCATCATCTCGGCGCTCGCCTCGGGTGGAGGGCTGCTGCTGTTCGCGCGTGTGTTTGTCCAGCCGGAGCCGGAAAGAGACGCCAAAGCCCTGCCACTGGTCGCTGATCTGGTAGCAGGGTTCCTCCTCTTCGATGTGCTCCTGCTCTTCCTGGAGTTTCTCATCAGCATCTACGGCGGCATCCCCGACCACATCGCGCCGTTCCAGCTGATGACGCGAGGGCCGTTCGCTTGGGTGTTCTGGGGGCAACAGATCCTCCTGGGCGTGGCAGTCCCAATGTTGATCCTGTATACGCGGCCTGGAAAATCGAAGTACAAGCTCGAAGAGATAGGGGTCGCCGGCCTGTTCATTTTCGTGGGTATCTTTGCGGTGCGGCTCAACATCGTGATTCCGGCCCTGGCCGTGCCGGTGCTGCCCGGGTTGGACTCCACGACCGCGGTGCGGCTGGCCTCACTGTACGTGCCCAACTGGGTGGAATGGCTGTCGAGCCTCGGCCTGGTGGCGCTTGGTGCGAGAGTGGCCTACTTGGCCATGCGCCGACTGCCGATGCGCGAGCACCAGGACTGGCCGCAACGCGGGCCTGCTCGGACCCCGCAGCGCGTGCCCGCTCGGGCTCCCGCTGCCACCACAGCTAGCTGAGGAGGATCCTGAAATGCCTTACGTTTTCGATCAGAAGATCGGGCGTCGCAGATTCCTCCAGGCTGCGGGAGTGGTGGTCGGTGCGACGGCAGCGGCAACGCTCGTGGGTTGTGGCTCCGAACGCGGCGCCTACGAGCACGCCATCGTCGCCAGCTCCGACGGCGCCGCGCAATGGGGCCGCGAGGCAGGCGAGTGGATACCCTCGTGCTGCAACATGTGCGGCGGTCAGTGCGGCATCCTCTGCCACGTGGTCGACGGCGTCGTCGAGAAGATCGAGCCCAACAGCTGGAATCCAGGTAACTACTCCAACATCTCCAGCGACTTCTTCGCCGGCTACACTGAGGACTTCGGCGCCGCCGAAGGCGGAAGGATCTGCCCGAAAGGCAACGCGGGCATCATGCAGCTCTACGATCCCGATCGCGTCAAGCATCCGCTCAAGCGCACGAATCCGGAGAAGGGCCGGGGCGTCGATCCGGGCTGGCAGGAGATATCGTGGGACCAGGCCGTGAGCGAGATCGCCGCGAAATTGGAGCCCCTGCGGTCCGCAGGCGAAGCGCACAAGCTGCTCTGGTGGAGTGAGGACCACAGCTTCACACACGTCCAGGCGGACTTCTGTACGTTATTCGGCTCTCCCAACTACTCGAACCACTCGAACCTCTGCGACGTGACGCGCAAGGCCAGCTTCAAGATGGCCATGGGCGACGAGCGACCGCTGGCCGACTTCATGGAGTCGAAATACATCCTCCTGTTCGGCTGGAACCCCGTGAGCGCCATCAAGTGGGTGCATTTGCCCCGCATCCTCATGCGCGCGGTCGAAGGCGGTGCGCGCCTTGTGGTCGTTGACCCGTACATGTCGGACACCGCCGCCAAAGCTCAGGAGTGGGTGAGCATCCGCCCCAGCACGGACGGCGCGATGGCGCTGGCCATGGCGCACGTCATCATCCGCGACGACCTCTACGACAAGGGGTTCGTGACGCACTGGACCGTGGGGTTCGACGAGTATCGCGACTACGTCAAGGACAAGACGCCCGAATGGGCAGAGCAGATCACCGGCGTGCCCGCCGAGACCATCGTACGTATCGCTCGGGATTTGGCCACAACGAAGCCCGCGGTCATCGATGTATGGAGCGGGCCCGGACATCACTCCAACGGCGTGCAGGGGGGCCGCGCCATCGCGCTTCTCACGGCCCTTGTGGGCGGCTACGACCAGCCCGGCGCGATGCTGATCCCCGACAGGCACGGCGAGAAGCACGCGGAATTCGAGCCCGGCGAAGAGGCCATGGCCACGCTGGCAAACCCGCGCTTTGATGGCGTTGAGGACTTGCCGCTCGGCCACCCGTCGGGGGTCTATGGCCGCGGCTTCCAGCGCCTGCTCGACGACACCGGCCCCTACCAGCCTAAGGTGGGTGTCTGCGTGTTCCAGAACCTCGTGATGAGCGGGCCTGGCAGCTCGAAGGTCGAGGCGGCGCTCAAGAAGCTGGAGATGCTGGTCGTCGTGGACACCATGGTCAGCGAGACCGCGCTGCTGGCCGACTACCTGATCCCGGGGACCTTGTATCTCGAACGCTATGACCTGAACACGCACTGGGTCACATGGTCCGCGTTGGGCCTGCGCCAGCCGGTCGTGAAGGCGGCCGAGCGGCAGACCTCGCCCTACCCGTACCAGGGCGGCATCTTTGGTCAAATGGCCGAGTATGAGTTCGTCGCCGCTCTGGGGCGCAAGCTGGGATTGAAGACCGCGGACGGCAAGGACTTCTTCCTGACCGGTAGGCTCGCCGAGCAGCCCATCGAGGACCTCACCCACTGGTACGAGGACTTCTTGAGCAGCGAGCTCAAGAACGGCGGACCCGCGATGACCCTGGCCGAGCTGCAACAGCTGCCCGGGGCCGTGTGGGTGGACAAGGGTGGTACCCGGTACAGGAAGTACAGAGAGCCGGTCTCAGATGCGGCGCTTGCCACGGCGTTCGTGGATGGCGACCTTGCCAAGGACGGCACCGCCATCTATGACAAGCCCAAAGACAGTGGCGGCAAGCGGATCGGCACGGTGATCGGCGGCAGACCGCTGCGCGGCTTCTTCACCCCCAGCGGCAAGGTCGAATTCTTCAACGCCGCTTACGCCACGCAGAAAGACGTGAATGGTAACCCCGTCGATGCCCTGCCGGTCTACAAGCCGCGCGACTGGCTGCCGGACGCTGAGTTCCCGCTCTATCTGATCAACTGGAAGGAAGCGAGCCACACCCACACACGCTCGCAGAACAATGCATGGTTGCTGGACATCAAACCCAGCAACCCACTGGTCATCCACCCTGACTTCGCCGAGAAGCTCGGCATACGTGAAGGTGATGAGGTGTGGGTCGAGTCGCGCAACGGCCGTGAGCGCGCCACCACCAAACTCAGTCTCCGCATGCACCCGGAGGTCGTGGGCGCGCAGCATGGTTTTGGCCATTGGCGGCTGGGCCAGGCTGCCGCTGGTCGGGGCTCGCGCTTTGGCGATCTCAACACCATCGCCTACGACGCGCTCAGCGGTCAGGGACTGCACAAGGAGATCTGCGTCAAGGTGTACAAGGTCTGATCGCGCGGCGGGCCGCCGATCTGGCGGAGTCCGGGCGCGGCCGCGAGCCTGCGTGTCCAGCTAGTCGCGTGCCGCCGCCACGACCACTTTGAGCGCGTCGGCCACGTCGCGGTGGCCGTGGTCCCGCAGGCCGGGGATCGCCGCCGAGTACCAGGCGATGTAGTACGGATACCCCTTGATCATGTCGTACTCCTCGATCGTCATGATGAGCTCCGGCGTGAGCTGCGCCCCTGGGAATGAGGCTGCCGCGCCTTCCAGCTTGCCCAGCGCGGCGAGCTGGACCAGCGTGCGGATGCACTTCTCGCAGGTACCGCAGTTGTGCCGGCCAGTATCGTCGTTCTGGCAGACGCGGATGTTGGCGAGGCCCGTCGGCCAGTCGGCCACGAGGGCGAGCTTGTCGATGCGGTCCATGCTGAACAGGTCGTGCTCGACGCGGAAGTGCGCGCTGCTGAAATGCGGGTCGATCAGGGGATGCGATCCCCAGGGCTGCACCACGGCCGGGCTGTGGCTGGAGGCCACGTAGCCCTGGCGGAAGCGCGCGGCGAAGAAGCTCACCAAGGACGCGAGGAAGGCGCCGTGCCATTTCTCCGTGGAGAACCGGCCATCGTCGGCGAGCCACCAGAGGTTCGTCCTGATCGGTATCGGCTCGACGCCGGTCTCGGCCTCGACCGCGCGGATCACTGGCTCCCGTGGCCCGGTTAGCAGCTGGAGGCGCTCGAGCGACGGCTCTTCGCTTTCGTCGAGCTCGAAGTAGGCACAGGCACGGATCGCGTCGGGGTGATCGCACGGCACGTGCAGCACGTTCCAGCGCAGGGTAGCAAGAGAGTCGATGCCGCAAGACAGCAGGGAGATGGCCTGCCCCCTGACTGGCGTGCGTGTCGCAAACCCCCGTGTCGCCTCAATGGCGGGTGGTGCGCCGAAGTCGTCTGGGTGCCAGCGCCTCAGCATACCGAGGGGCGTCTTCACCCGTTCGCAGAGTACCGGGCAGAGCTCTCCCTCGATGCGAAGACGTCGCTCGCCGAGCCGCCACGCCGGCAGCAGGCAGGCGACCAGGAAGGCGTTGGGGTCGGGCGTGAGCGCCGAGGCAAGCGTGTCGAGCGTCTCGACGTAGGCGAGCAGGGGAGGAGCGTCGACATATTCCCATGCGACGCGAGCTTCGACCCGGGCCACGCCGCCCTCACAGCGCTTGCGAATGTCGGAGACAATCATCCTGCGGTCAGCCCCGGCTCAGGAGAGGTAGAGCGCCTCCTGCACCGCCCCCGGCAGCAGGAGCGCCTGACGCTGAGACTGCGCGTGCGGGCAGGAGGCCGTCTCACGTGACTCCGACGCGCCGGAGAAGGCCGGCGAGCACTACGCGCGTGTCGAGGAATTCGCATGCGATGCGGCGTGCCGCTTGCGAATGGCGATAGTACTCGGCGGCGATCATCTCGATCGCCGCCGCCGCTTCGTCGATGGAGGACACGGCGAACAGACCCTCACCGCACGGCAGGTGCGCGGAGAACCCCGTGTCCTGGAGCACGACCGGCCTGCCGCAGGCGAGGTAGACGGCGCTACGGTCGCTGAAGAAGCCGCTGTGCGTCGCCACGAAGACGTTCTTAGCCACAGAGAACTCGCCCTTGGAGGCCCTGATGTAGTCGACGAACGCGTCGTAGGTGGTCGTCGCCGCGTGCGCGTCGCGCACCGACCAGCCCGCATTGGTGAGACGTTGCAGGGGCGTGTGGGCTCCCGCGACCGCGATCTCGAGCCGTTCGGGCGTGTGGCGTGGCAGCTCGAAGAACCGCTCGAACTCGACGTCCTTCATGCCGTAGGCCCTGCCACCGTACTCGATCGGCGTCGTCGCCTGCCAGCTCATGACCGTAGTGAACGCCGCGTCGCGAGGGGGGTCCTGCAAGGGATGGAGGTCCGTCACAACCGGGTCGAACATCGGTTGCCAGTTGATGCCGAGATCCGGCGTCGCGGCTGTTCCTGCCGCCACGTTCCGGCCCACGGTGAAGTAGTGGTCATAGCGTGGCAGCTCTCCTCCCGCTTCCCTCATCCGGGCCCAGCGCATCTGTGTTGTGCCGGGCTCACCGTCGATCAGCAGGCGCGCACAGCTGGCGGGCGTCTCGGCAGCCCAAGCCCCGCGGTCACCCATGTCGACGAACACGTCCGCTTCGCCGAGGATCCCCGCGACCTTGGAGCGGCTCAGGCCGTGGTACTCCCCGCTCGCGTCGACGAAGCACCAGTTCCTCTCGAGGTCGAAACGACGCAGGAGCCCGTCGAGGAGTCTCATGCCGTGCGTGCCATCGTCACCCATGCGATCGGTGACGGGGTCGTACACCTCGCCCGGCCCTGCCTTCTCTACGAAGAAGACCTCGTGTCCGAGCTGCCGGAAGCCGACGAGGAATTGCAGGACCCACGACATGTACCCCCCGACCGGGAAGCGCACGAGGTACGAGCCGACGACCACGCGGGCCATGGTCAGCGCTCCTCGAGAGCGTCACGGAACTGGAGGTGCACGCCCTCGAGCCGGGCGCGCGCCAGCTGTGCACAAGCGCGCGCCAGCGCTCTCGCCTCCTCCGTCAGACACGCGGCGATGGACTGCGTCAAGACGGCCACCGAGACCTCTTCCGGCAGGATCACGTGGGGCCAGCCGAGCACAGCGGCCTGGCGCGCCACCTTGGCTCCTCCTGCAATCGGGTCGACGACCACTGCCGGCACCCCGTGCTTGAGGGCCAGTGCCATACCGTGGAGACGGGTGGTTACCACGACGTCGCACTTGGCGATCGCCGACTCCACCTCGGCCGCTGAGCGCAGCGCGCCGGCGTTGGCCTCCAGTGCGGTATCGATCAGGAAGACCGCTCCCTCGGTCGCCGCCAAGGCGGCGCGGATGAGTCGCCCGACCTGCGCGTGACGGCCACTGTCTCCGTACTCGCTCTGCGGGTGGACCTCGACCAGCCCGATGAGGGGCACCAGTGGCTGGTCGGCGAGCAGGGACAGGTCGGGCCGGAGCCGCCGGTCGGACTCGCGCTCGAACAGCACATCGAACGGGTTCCACTCATCCAGGGACTGGAGCAGCGAGACGTCCAAGCCGACGAGACGGCAGTGAGCGAAGCGCTCGAGCAGCTCGGTGATCGGCCACCCGTTGCCGAACGGCCCGCAGACGAACACCAGCTCGTCGACGTCACTAGGGTTCACAGCGGCCAAGTCGATGTCGCCCGGGAAGCAGGGCAGGGCGGCGACCTGGACGATCCGCCCGGTCTCGTGGAGCCAGCGGCGCGCCACCTCAGCCGCCATGAGGTCGCCGGCGGTGGCGCCCATGCCGGCAAAGCTGAACCAGCCGACGATGAGTGAGCGAGTCACGCTGAGCCCTCCAGCGCTCGGGAGACCAGGCTGCCCAGCACCGCCTCGGCCGCGAAGTACTCCTCCGCGATCTCGCGCGCCGCCCTGCGGTGGCGCGGATAGTCGGCCTCGACCGCATCGATGGCGGCCACGGCGCTGTCGAGATCGTCGAAGACGAGCAGTCCCGCGCCGGTAGGCAGAACCGAGCCGAATCCCGTGTCCTCAACTACTACCGGGCGGCCGGCGGCGAGGTAGCAGGCCGAGCGGCAGCTGAACCAGCCGGTGCGGCCGATCACGTAGCCGTGCTTGGCCACGCTCCACTCGGCGCGCGACCGCTGGATGTAGGTGCGGTAGCTGTCAGGGTCAGGGCAGACGACGGCTGGGTCCACAACGCTCCAGCCGCGATGGCGCAGCAGGTCGACGGGGGCTCGGGCCGTCTTCCCCGACGCCAGAGCCAGCTCGAGCGGCACACTCGTGCGCGACGGCAGGTCGAGGTGCCGCCGCAGCTCGCCGTCCTTCTGCCCGTAGCGGCGGCCCTCGAACTCGATTTCGCGGTAGCTCGTCCAGTTCATGACCGTCGTGTAGCGCCCGTCATCGTCGAGGTCGTGAACCCACTCGTCGAGCAACACAGGCTGGCGGGTCGGCAGCCAGGCGTGCCCGCTGTCGGGCGCGTCACCCGGCAGGCACTCGCCGAAGCTGAAGTGGCAGTCGTGCGCGTCCACTGCGGCCCGGAAGTCCGTCTGACCGCGGGCCAGCTTCACTTGGGTGAAGACGGGGTCACTGTCGAGGTAGACGAGGGTCCCGCGGCGGTCCAGCCGTTCGGGCCGGCGCAACGTGCCGGAGATATTGAGGATCAGATCGGCGGTCGCCACGACCTCGCGCCGGCGTTGCTCCGGCATGCCGAACCACTGGTCCTGCCACGGGAAGCAGTAGGCCCAGCGATCGCCCAGACCGAATCGCTCCATGAGGTCGGCCAGATAGCGTACGTTGAGGTCGCACGTCTTGCCTACGCCGTCTGCGTCTGGGTGGTACGGCCACTGCCCAGTATCCTCAAGGTAGTAGACATCGTGCCCGGCACGAGCGAAGCCCAGGGGGTACTGAAGGTAGTCCCAGGCTACCCCTCCCAGCGGGTACTGAGCGATCAGGCCGGTGACGACGATCCGCAGGCTTGACGACGAACGTCCCCGGTTCATGGTTCAAAGCCCGCCCGCGAGAGGAGCGAGGCCAGCACCTTGTCGGCCGCGAAGTAGGTCTCTGCCAATTCTCGTGCCGCAGCCGCGTGTCGCGCGTAGTCGGAGACGAGAGCCTCGATCGCCGCCGCCGCCTCATCGACGCCCGTGAACACGAGCAGGCCTTCCCCGGTCGGGATGCCGGCAATCCCCGTTCGTTCGACGATCGCCGGCCGACTGGCTGCCAGATAGCAGACGGTGCGGTCGCTGACCCAGCCGCTGCGCGGCGCCACGTACTGCTCCTTGGCAGCCGACAGCTCGCCGGCCGACGCGCGGATGAATCGCCGGTAGACGCCGGGACGGTCGAGCCGCGGGTCGCCCACGATCATCCACCCGGCGGCTGTCAACTCCTGCTTCACCACTGGGGATCCGCCGCGCAAGGCCAGGACGAGCGGCACCGGGCTCCGGTTCGGCAGCGCAGCCAGCAGGCGCATGGGCTCTTGCTTGGACCAGCTCCAGCGCTGCCCTTGCCACTCAACGAACCCTTCAGGGCTGGACCAGTTCATGACGGTGGTCAACCGGCGAGACAACGGCGGTCGAGCAGTGCGCCAGTGAGACGGCACGACGGGAGGGACCGTGGTCAGCCACGTCCGGCCGCTCTCAGGGATGAGGCAGTCGTCGCCCCCGAGATTGGTGGCGTACGTGGTCAGCGTGTCGTAGCGATTCAGCTCGGCGATGTTGTCTTCGTCTTTGGAGGCCAGTGCGACTTGGGTGGCTACCGGGTCGGTCTCGACGTACATCAGGGACCGGATCGCGTCGTGATGAGGTTGCAGCTTATGCGAACCACACAGGTTCATGACGAGGTCAGCCTCGTGGTAGAGGCGGAGCAGGCGGTCCCAATCCCCGGCGCCGAAGCACTCTCGACTCCCGGGCGAACGGATGATCCAACTATCGGCGAGGCCGATTGCCTTGAGATATGGCCGAACGTACGCGGCGTTGTCCCCCGCCGACATAACCCAGTCGGTGATCTGCACGTTGAGCATGCGCTGGTCGGAGTCCTCTACGTACCAGACGTCGTACCCCAGCTGGCGGAGCCCCACGAGGTGGTGGAGGACCTGCCAGATCATCCCGCCGAATGGGGCGTGGGCGAGCAGGCCCCACACGACCACTTTGGCCTGCGAGGGCGTGCTCATGGTCTGCTCGTCCCCGTCCCAGACAGACCAACGGGGGGTTGCGCCAAGACGGCCAGCCCTCGGCGCAGGTGTCCGTGCAGGCCGGACACGTCGTCGTCGGCCGCGATGCGATGGCCGCCCAGCCAGCGGACGGCGAGGAAGACCTCCGCGGCAGCCAGACGCAACCTGGCTTCGGGGTCGGCCCCGACCGACCCGCGGGCTGACGCGTAGGCGGCCAAGCAGGCCTCGGTCGTGGCCGCCGGCCAGCCGTCGGTAAGTGCCGCCAGATCGAGTTCGCCAGCCCCCACTCCGGCCCACTCCCAGTCGATCGGGACGACCATGCCGTCGACGTACAGGACGTTGCTCGGGTAGAAATCACCGTGCACGAGGGTGGGGCTGCAGCTCAGCAGAGCTCCAATAGTGGGAATCAACGAGCTGGCTTCATCGAGCAGTGGCCGCCACGCCGGTCTCGCTCTCTCGACGACCGTTCGCGCGAGCGCCACCCAATCGCTCAGCGGCTCGGTACTGTACCTGGTCAGCTGCTGAGCAGCCGGAGACGCGGCCAGATCGACGGCCTGGCGGTGGAAGGTGCCCAGCCAGCGGGCGGTGGCTACCATGACGTCCGGCTGGGGTGTCGCCTTGTTCACAAGCAGTGCTCCGTCGAGCCAACGGAGCACGAGCCACATGCGACCCTCGGACCAGAACCTGCCGAGGAAGGGCGACCGGTACGCTGGCACTTCCGTCAGGACTGACTCGTAGACGGCAACCTCCCTTGCCACTCCCCACGCCTGCCCCGTGCGGGTCCGCTCGGCCGCGTCTCCGCCCTTCAAGAGGACACTGACTGGTCCGGCGTCTGACGTGGTCAACTCGACCAGCATGCTAGCCATGCGGCTGGTGTAGGGGTTGGGAACGAGTGACTCCACCGAGCGTACGACGCCCATTTCACGAAGAGGCTGCCCGACCAGTCGCTGGGCCACAGCCGCGGCGTCCGTCTTTGTCCTGGCCGCTTCGGCGCTATCCACGTTCTTCTCCCGGGCCCACGAAGGCACATCATCGCCGGCCAGCGCTTCGGCTGCCCGCAGCATTCGATCCAGATACCGCTGCTGACTTCGCACGGGCCTGGCCGCCAGGTCGTGGCTGAGGTCGGCCAGCACTCGGCCGGCCAACCGGGCCCGAGCGACATCGGGCGCCGCATACGGCTCGCCGAGATGGGCGAGCTCTTGGGCGTAGACACTCGGGTCAGCGCTGGCGAGATCGGCCGCGGGACTGGCCAATCCGCTGCAGTCCCAGTCGAGGCCCACGACCCCGCCCAGTGACAGGACCAGGTTTTGCTCGGCCACATCGCCGTGAACGAACGCGTCCCGCAGCAGTGCCGCCCCCGCTCGTACCAAGGGCAGGAGAAGGCGCAATGTCGCGCAACTCGCGAGCATCGACTCCCGTCGAGATGCGTCGGTCACCCGCCCGGTGATCGCGTTCTCCAGCATTGTCAGCCTCTCCTCCGGGGGCGGCCGGAAGGGCAGCGGCGGCGGGATGTCGAACGGGCTGGATCGCGAAGCGACGTGCAGGCGGGCCAGCCAGCGAGACACCATGGCTTGCTCCTTCGGCAATTGCAGGTCGGGTGCGCGGCCGCGCAGGAAGTCAAGAACCAGCCAAGCCTCGCCGGGATCGTCGAGCCACGCCACCACCTTCGGCGCGGCGAGGCCGTACCTCGGGAGCAACGTCCCGTACACGAGTAGCTCGCGCTCGAGCCGCGGTCGGCCGGTCGTCTTGGCGATGAGGAGTCGGTTCTGGCTGCGCAGCAGCAACACGGTCGACTTGGTCTTTGTCGGCAGGCGCCGGACCAGCATGGTTGGCCCGAGGATGGCCGACAACGCCGCGGGGACAGCAACGGATCCGGATTCCGAGGCTGCGAGAATCCCGTCGCCGTTCATCGTGTCGCCCGTCCCACCTGGGCGCTGAGCTCGTCCAACGCCTCTCCACTCCAGCTCAGATAGGCGGGGAGTTTTCGAAGGGCCCGCTCGGGCCACGGGCCGAGCAGATTTGGCCGCTCCCCGGGAACCGGGGCGAGACACCAGAGCACCCGGCCGATCAGTGCCAGACGGCGTATCGTCGTTGTAGCGGCATCGGCAAGCCGTCCTCGGACTCCCAGGTAGGCGTCGACGTCGACCATCGACAGGTCGGCAGCACCGCTGCCCCACCCCCCCTGTTCCCAGTCGAAGGCCAGCACCGCCGGCTCCTCTGCTTGATCCCAGATCACGACGTTCTTGTCGGCGAATCCGCTGTGCACAAGGACCGGTGGCGCGGCGCTGAGGGTCTGCTCGATCTCGTCCCACCTCTCGAGGAGGTTCTGGGCCACGGCACGCAGGCCGCGCAGGGGCTCGAGATCGACCGCGCCTCCGCTCAATGCCCTCTCGGCGGCGTCGAGGGTTGCCAGGGCTTCCTGCACAACGGCGCGGTGGTAGGACGGCCCTCGGTCGGGTAGCGGGAGCGGCCCCACGCCCTCCGACCAAAGATGAAGGTGGGCCAGCCATTCACCGGCGAGCTGGCGGTGGCGGGCCGATTGCCGGTCGAACGGGTCCCCGGCGGCGTACTCTGTGACGAGCCACTTCGTCCCGGGTCGGGACGCGCATGCCACGCCATAAAGTCGCAGCGATCGCACCGGCGCCAAACGCAGGAGTTCGAGGATCCGCCGTTCGTTGTCGACGGTCGCCTCGCGGGCCCGTTTGGCCACGACCGGCGGTCGGTCGGCGCCTCGACCGACCAGGAAGACGTCCGACTTGCCCTGTTTCAAGGGCGCGAGCATGCTGGCGGCCGTATCCCCCGTGAGATCCCGAACGACGCCAACC
>Ga0315273_10004112_pt1 | contig 17708 bp, 20 predicted proteins | sample YL17G02_0_MG_FD_205753 | JGI IMG/M metagenome (GOLD analysis project Ga0315273, IMG submission 205753) | Sediment microbial communities from Yellowstone Lake, YNP, Wyoming, USA - YL17G02_0 | ecosystem: Environmental > Aquatic > Freshwater > Lake > Sediment | place: USA: Wyoming | collected...
GGAGAATCACCACCGGAGGGGCAAGATGCACGATGACCTCGGCTCCGGAGGTGGTCCGCACCAGCCAGATCCCCGGTTCGGCTTCGCGCACCTCCGCCGTGCCGCTGTCCAGTCGCTCGAGGAAACCCTCGATGTCTTCCTTCCCCCTCATCGATCCCCCCTCTGAAGTCGAGGTGAAGAATCTACCATGTCGAAGCCGAATCGCTTATTCCGGTTCATCAGAGGCCCGCCTGCCCCTGGGGCAATCGCGCCCGTTCGGACTCCCGCGCCAGCATCCGCTCGGTGAAATCGAGTCGTTCCTCCAGCTCCAGCACTCGGCCCTGGCCTGCCTCGAGCTCCGCGACCCGGTCTTCCAGCTCCGCGATCTGCCGGGCCGCCACGCTCGCTCCATCGAGGTCCGGACGCTGGCGCAGGGCCCGCGCCCGGCGCCAGGCCAGCACCACGAACGAAGACGCGAAGACGAGCCCGACACCGATCTGCTCATCGGGCGACCACATCTCCGCGACGGCGACCGCGAGCGCGATCGTCACGCCGGCGTGAATCACCAGGTCGAGCAGGTCGAGGCCGACGTACCGCTTGATCATTGGCCAGGCCCGCCCGGGAGGCGCGGCGCTTCACGCTGCTGGGCCAGCATCCGCTCCGCGAACTCCAGCCGCTCCTCCAGCTCGACGAGACGGGACCGGACCGCCTCGCCCTCCTCGACCCGGAGGCGAAGGTCTTCGACCTGATCCGCCAGCGCGTCCATGTCGCCGGTCCGTCGTCCCTCTACCCGCCTGGCGAACGACGAGATCAGGGTGATGGCGCCGTAGGTGAAGCTGCCGGCCAGCCCGATCGAGAGCAGGACCCCCAGCAGCTTGATGGCGTCGGAATCCATCAGCTCCCTCCCGGGGCAAGGCGATTCGGTTCCCGCCGCTGCGCCAGCATCCGCTCGGCGAAATCGAGCCGCTCCTCGAGGTCCGCGACGCGCAGCTGCAATCCCTCCATGTCGCCCAGCCGTGCGCGGAGCTCATCCATCTCCCCCTTGAGCGCCGGATCGGCCCCGTGCGTGCGACCCTCGATCCGGCGGGCGATGGCCCGCATCAGCGGATAGAGGACCAGGGCACTGGCCGCGAAGAAGGCGAGCGCGATGATGGCGGTCACCTGCGGCGGCAGGACCATCCATGGCGGGACGATCGGAGGGGTCGGCATCTCCGGGATTTGCGGCACCACGACCACCTGACCCTGCATCATGCGTCCTCTCTCCCTGGAGCGACCTGGTCACGGCCCGCCGCCAGCAGTCGTTCGGCGAAATCCATGCGCTCGTGCAGCTCGCCGACCTCGAGACGGAGCCTTTCGACTTCCTCGGCCAGGGCCGGCTCGACCGATTCACCCGGTGTACCACCCCGGATCCGGTCGGCAATGGCCCGCCCAATCTCGCTCTTGGACAAGGCGAACAGCATCCCGCCGCCGAACACGATAATGATGAAGAGCACACCCTCCATGCTACTGTTCCTCCAGCGACTTCGCCTGCTCCGAGCCGCGGGCCAGCAGCCGCTCGGTGAAGTCCAGCCGTTCATGCACCTCGATCATCTCGGTCCGCAGTCGTTCCAGCTCCTCGTACACCGCCGGATCCTGCTCCGGGAGTGGTGTACGGTGCCGGATGCGGTCGGCAATGGCACGACCGACCGGACTGAACGAAATGGCGATCGCAGTGCCGCCTCCGAAGATGAGGAGGATCGCGAGGATGTCCTCCATCACCCCTCCTCTTTTGACAGGCCGGCGCGGTCACCCCGGGTAAGGAGCCGCTCGGTAAAATCGAGCCGCTCCTGGGTCTCTGCCACCAGCTGGCGGAGATCCTCCACCTGTTCCTGCAGCGCCATGACCTCCTGCCCCAGGTCCGAGTCCCCGTGCCGACCGGCGATGCGGCGCGACAACGCCTGGCCGATCGGTCCGCGGGCAATGGCCACCACGGCCCAAGACATGAAACCGATGGTCAGGATGCCGGTAATCATCCCGAAGATCGGGATGGCCTCAGCCGGGCCCACGGTGACCTCCCGGTAACTGCTCCGGGCCATGCGAACGGGCCAGCAGGCGCTCGGCGAAATCGACCCTTTCGTGCACCTCCGCCAGCTCTTGCCGAACCACTTCAAGCTCCTGGCGGACCTCGGCGAGTTCTCCCTGCAGCCGGTCGTCAGACTGACTCCCGCCACGGATCCGATGAGCGATCGCCTTGCCGATTTCCCCGCGAGCGATCAGTACCCCGCCGACGGTAAGAAAAAACGTCATGGGGATCAGGATTTCAGGTCCTTCCACCGCCCCTCCCTCGTTGTTCCCTCGGGATGCCCTCGACGCCGTTTGGCCCCAGAACGGCGCCTCCGTTACGGGGGCACGTTTCAAGATGTTTCAGCCGCCTTGCCGGTTCCCTTGCCCTTGAGTTGGACCAGCCGCTCTCGGGCCAGCCGCCGCCCGGTCGGGGTCGCGGCAAGCCCGCCGCCCGCCGTCTCACGGTAGCGGACGTCCATGCTCCGCCCGATCTCGCCCATGGTGTCGATCACCTCATCCACCGGGATGGGGAACCGGACGCCGGCCAAGGCCATTTCGATCCCAGCCAGGGCCATCGCGCCCCCCGTGGCGTTGCGGTACACACAGGGCACCTCTACCAGTCCGCCGAGCGGGTCGCAGACCAGGCCGAGGGTTCCCTGCATGGTCAAGGCGACGGCATGAATCGCCTCGGTCGGAGTTCCGCCAAGTGCCTCGACCCCGGCGGCTGCGGCCATTCCGGCCGCGGCGCCGGTCTCGGCCTGACATCCTCCCTCCGCCCCCGACAGCGAGGCACGCTGGGCCACCACCGCGCCGACCAGGCCCGCCGTGGCCAGCGCCAGGACCAACACGTCATCATCGAGGGCCTGGGTCCGGGCGAGTCCCAGCAGGACCCCGGGCAGGACCCCGGCTCCGCCCGCCGTCGGGGCGGCGACGATCACACCCATCGCGGCGTTGACTTCCTGGACCGCAAGCGCCGAGGCAAGTACATCGGTGAACACGGTGCCTTTCAGCGGCCCGACCGCCCGGCTGAGTTTCGCCGCATCACCACCGACCAGCCCGCTGACACTGTACAGGTCTCCCTGGAGTCCGCGGGCGACGGCGCCGCGCATCACCTCGAGTGCCCGCCGCAGGGAATGCTCGACGTCCTCGCGCGACCGGAGGCCCCCTTCCACCTCGGTCCGGAGCGCCAGTTCGCCAAGCGAAATGCCCAACTCCTCAGCGCGGTCGCAGGCCTCGTTCAGCGAGTCGAACATCAGGTGATCCTTGGAATGGAGCGGATCATGCGGATCGCGGGGATGGCGTGGATCACCTCCATGGCGCCTTTGTTGGCCGGGGCATCGAGCTCGTAGACGTGGATCGCGTCACCGCCTTTCCGGCGGCGCGACATCTTGAGGGAGGCGATGTTGTCGCCCTGGCGCGCCAGCGCGGTGGACACCGCCGCGACGATCCCAGGAACGTCCTGGGCGATGAACACGAGGACCGGACTGGACCCGGTCACCTCGACCGGAAACCCGTCGATCTCGGTGATCAGGATGCGCCCGGCGCCGATCGATGACCCGAGGATCCGGGCCTGCTGCTGGTGGGCCCGGACCGTGATGCGGGTGGTGTTGGGGTGGTGCTCCCCACGCAGGCGGGTGTTCCTGAACTCAATCCGCAGCCCCGCCGCCTCCGCCAGGACGAGGCTCTCCCGGAGCCGCTCATCGTCGGGGCGGAATCCCAGCAGTCCTCCCGCGATCGCGCGATCGGTGCCGTGACCCACGCCGGTCCGCGCGAAGGAGCCGTGGAGCTCCACCTCCGCCTCGGCGGGAGGCATCCCAAGGAGGGCCCGCGCGAACAGCCCGATGCGGCAGGCCCCCGCCGTATGGGACGACGAGGGCCCCACCATCACGGGGCCGATGATGTCGAGGATCGAGATCAAAGCAGCTCGACCGCGTCGATGACTCCCAGACTGAGCGCGATCTCCGTCCGGTCGTCGTCAATCGGGCGGAGGTAGACCTCGTGCGCGGTCACGTGAGGGTCTACACTGGTAGGCACGCCGGTCACTTCCTTCCGATCCGTGGTCACGATCCGCACGGCGAGGTCGTGGCTGCCGGCGTACCCGAGGATCGAGACGATCTCGTCATACTGCATGCGAGCCTCCCGAAGCAGGGTATGCCGGTAATGTAGGGCCGAGGCCGCGGGAGGAAAGTCCGGGACCGGGAGGGCTGGCAAGGGGGGGCCGGCGGCGCGTATCTCAGTGCACACCCACGGGCGTCGGTCCAAGTCGGTCAGCGAGGCCGGAAATGCCGTGATTCCGGTTGGGGTGGCTCATCAGGTCGAACTGCTTGTTCGCCTGTACCTTCGAGCGTGGTGCAGGCAGCTCCCTTCGCCACCCAGCGCGCCGGGTCGAAGAACCCAAGGCGGAAATCGCCGGAAGCGAAGATCCGCTGGTTGGTCCGGGTTTCACAACTCGAGAATCTTGTGCAGGTACTGGCCGGTATAGGAGCGGCTGACGCGGGCCACACTTTCGGGGGCGCCCTGCGCCACGATCTCCCCGCCGCGGTCGCCCCCCTCAGGCCCGAGATCGATGACCCAGTCGGCGGTCTTGATCACATCGAGGTTGTGCTCGATCACCAGCACGCTGTTGCCCTTGTCCACCAGCCGGTGGAGCACCTCGAGCAGCAGCCGGACATCTTCGAAATGGAGTCCGGTGGTGGGCTCGTCCAGAATGTAAAGCGTCCGCCCGGTGTCGCGTTTGGCGAGTTCGGTGGCCAGCTTGACCCGCTGGGCCTCGCCTCCGCTCAGCGTGGTGGCCGCCTGCCCAAGGTGGATGTATCCCAGCCCGACGTCGTTCAAGAGCTCCAGGCGTTCCGCCAGGCGGCGCTGGGCTTCGAAGAACTCGAGTGCATCTCCCACCGTGAGGTCGAGCACCTCGGCGATGCTCCTACCCTTGTAGCGAACCTCGAGCGTCTCGCGGTTGTAGCGCTTCCCCTTGCACACCTCGCAGGGCACGTACACGTCGGGGAGGAAGTGCATCTCGATCTTGACCAGTCCGTCGCCTTCGCAGGCCTCGCACCGCCCGCCCTTCACGTTGAAGGAAAACCGCCCCGGCCCGTACCCCCGGATCTTGGCCTCGGGCAGCTGGGTGAACAGCTCCCGGATCGGGGTGAAGAGGCCGGTGTAGGTGGCCGGGTTGCTGCGCGGGGTCCGCCCGATCGGGCTCTGGTCGATCTCGATGACCTTGTCGATGAGTTCGACACCGGTCATGCCCCGGTGGGCGCCGGGGACAACCCGCGCGCGGTAGAGTTGCCGTGCCATCGCCTGGTACAGGATGTCGGTAACCAGCGTGCTCTTGCCGGAGCCGGACACCCCGGTGACCGCCACGAAGGCGCCCAAGGGGATATCCACCGAGAGATTCTTCAGGTTGTTGGCCGTGGCACCCTGGATGCCGAGCACCCGCTTCGGGTCCATCGGACGCCGGCGCGCCGGAATCGGTATCCGGAGCTCGCGGCGGAGGTAGCGGCCGGTGAGCGATGCCTGACAGGCCAGCACGTCCTCCACGGTCCCTTCGACGACCACCTCACCGCCGAAACGGCCGGCCCGGGGCCCGAGGTCCACCACGTGATCCGCCGCCCGGATGGTCTCCTCGTCATGCTCCACCACCAGCACGGTGTTGCCCAGATCACGAAGCTCCTTGAGCGTAGCCAGAAGGCGCGCGTTGTCGCGCTGGTGCAGGCCGATACTCGGCTCATCGAGCACGTAAAGCACGCCGGTGAGGCGGGACCCGATCTGGGTGGCGAGCCGGATGCGCTGGGCCTCACCGCCGGAGAGGGAGCCCCCTGACCGGCCCAGGGTGAGGTACTCGAGCCCCACGTCGCGGAGGAACCGGAGGCGGTCACACACCTCCTTGAGAATCGGTCCCGCGACCTCCGCCTCGATGCCCTGGCCCTTGCCGCGGGAGCGAAGCGTGAGCCCGGAGAAGAACTCGAGCGCACGGTCCACCGACAGGTCCACGATATCGCCGATGCTGCGACCGCCGACGTGGACCGCCAGCGCTTCCGGCTTGAGTCGCTTCCCACGGCAGGTTCGGCAGGGCTCCTCGACCATGTAGGCCTCGAGCTGTACCCGCACCGCGTCACTACTGCTCTCACGGTAGCGGCGCGCCACATTGGCCAGGATTCCCTCCCACTCGCTCTCGTAGTCGTCCCGGCTCCGCGAGCCTTCCACCTGGAACTTGAGGTTTCTGCCGCGGACGCCTTCGAGCAGGGCCTTCTGCGCCGCCGGACTGTGGTCGCGCCACGGGGCGGCGGGGTCGAACTTGAACGCCCGGGCCAGAGTCGGCAGAACAACCTTCCGCAGGTAACCGGTGGGTTCGCCCCAGGGGAGAACCACCCCTTCCAGAATCGAGATACTCGGATCTCCCAGCACCAGCTCGGCATTGGCCTCACGGCGGGTTCCGACCCCATGGCACTCGGCGCAGGCGCCGAAGGGCGAGTTGAACGAGAACTGGCGCGGCTCCAGTTCGGGAAGCGACAGGCCGCACACCGGACAGGCGAGGCGCTCGGAGAAGATCCGCGGCGCGCCGGTGCCGTGGGGGACGACTTCGACCAGCCCGTCGGCCACCTTGAGGGCGGTCTCGACCGAATCAGCGAGGCGTCCCCGGTCGCCGGGACGAAGCACCAGCCGATCGACGATCACCGCGATGTCATGGTTCTGGCGCCGGTTGAGCGCCGGCACCTCGTTCAGATCGTAGACCTCGCCATCCACCCGCACCCGGACGAAGCCGCGCCGCCGGATGTCCTCGAACAGGTCGCGGAACTCTCCCTTCCGCCCGCGAACCAGGGGGGCCAGCACCTCGATCCGGGTGCCTTCCCGCCACTCGAGAATCGCGTCGGTAATCTGACTCGGGCCGGACCGCTCGATCGGGCTGCCATCGTTGGGGCAGCGCGGCGTCCCGGTCCGGGCCCAGAGCAGACGGAGGTAGTCGTAGACCTCGGTGACGGTGCCGACCGTCGACCGCGGATTGTGGCCGGCGGTCTTCTGTTCGATGGCGATGGCGGGCGACAGCCCCTCGATGGCATCGACGTCCGGCTTCTCCATCAGCCCGAGAAACTGCCGGGCGTATGCCGACAACGACTCGACATACCGACGCTGCCCTTCGGCGTAGATGGTGTCGAAGGCGAGCGAGGATTTTCCCGAGCCGGACAGCCCGGTGATGACGGTGAGGCGATCGCGGGGGATATGAACCGTGATGCCCTTGAGGTTGTGCTCCCGGGCACCGCGGACAACGAGGTATTCCTGCGCCATAGCCTCGGAACGTAGGTGGGCGAGGGGCAGGGTTCAACCGGCGGGGGTCAACGGACCTCACTATTATTCCCCAGGCCGGGATGTCGCGGGCGGAAAGGCCGCCGAGCCCTCCATCCGACCCGTCTTGGACACGCACCAGGACGCCGAGATGACCGTTCCCGAGCTCCTCTAGACGCAGGGTCCGACTGACGTGTCTACCTACCGCTCCCGCGCCGTCGGGCTGGAGGGAATGCTCGACGAGCTGTTCGGTCACTCGACGCTCGAAGCCGACCCGATCGGGGAGGAGGCCGACGCCGGCTTTCCCCTCCGACCGTTCGCCAACCGGGTCCCGCTCGACGACCTGCTCGCGACCGAACCGCGCACCGACGAATCTCCCGCGGAACGGCTCTACCGCCGCGCGGTCGAGGCCTCGAGCCGCGGCCGGGTGAGCGAGGCCATCCACCACTACCGGGAACTGCTCACGCTTGATCCCGGTCACGCGCCCGCACGTAACAACCTCTCCCTCCTCCTCGAATCCTCGGGCGACCCGGCCGAAGCGCTGGTCCAGCTGGAGGAGGCCATCGCGGACGCCCCCGACGACCCGCAACTGCTGGTGGCCCGAGGCTCGGCCTATAGCCGACTGAAGCGATACACCGAGGCGGAGGCCGACCTGCGGCGGGCCGCCCGGCTGCTGCCCAATTCCGCTCCCACGCTTCTCGCTCTCGGACTCATCCTGTGGCGAAAGGGCGTGATTCGGGAGGCCATCCAGGTGCTGCGGCGCGCTATCGAGCTCGAACCCGGCAACGCAACAGCTCACTACTACCTCGGCGAGGCGCTGAACCAGGCCAGCGACCTGCCAGGGGCGCGAGCCGCACTGGAGCGCTCGGCGGAGCTGGCACCGGAGCATGGCCGTACCTTCCGGTTGCTGGGCCGTGTGCTCGACCGCCTCGGTCGCCCCGACGATGCGCGCGAGGCGTACCTCCGGGCCCGCGAAGCGGGTGACGCGTGATCCGGTTGGTCGAACAGCGACTCGAGACACTCACCGCGGATGCCGTGGTCCGCGCCGCCGACGCCCTCCTCTTCCCCCTGGGTGCTGCCAGCGCGGCGCTCGATGAGGCGGCAGGGACACGATTCGCTGAACAGCGCCGGGTGAACGCCCCGCTCGAGGTCGGATCGGCGGTCGTCACCGGTGGCGGCGATCTCACCGCGGAATTCGTGCTCCACCTCGTGTTGCAGGACGAGGAGCGGAGCGCCACACGCGACATCCTGCGACGGGCACTGCTCCATGCCTGGCACCGTGCTGAAGGGTGGCAGCTCTCCCGTGTCGCCGCGGCCGCCGGCGGACTCGCGTTACCGATCGAGGAGGCCGCGGCGCTGCTGGTCGAGACTTTCCGCGACCGGCCCGGCAACACCGGATATCCCGCCGAACTACTCATCGTGGTGGATGATGCTGAGCAGCGAGGCACACTGGGTGCCCTTCTTTCACTCCCGACCGCATGAATCGGCGGCAGGCGGCCACCCTCATCCTCGCAGCCTGGGTCGCGGCGCTCGGCTGGCTGGCCCTCCGGCAGACGTCCCACGCCACCGGCACGGCCGCGGCCCACTGGCCGGTCCCGCCGGGATCTGCCTTCCAGGCGATTCACCTGGGGAAGAGACAAGTCGGTATCGCCACGCTGACGGTCGACACCCTGCCCAAGGGTCTCAGGGTGGTTGAACTCACGACTATCGATCTGCCGGCGCTCGCCTCCGGGGTCGTTCGGCGCAGCACCCATCGCGTGGAGGCGCTCTACAGTCGTCGCCTCACCCTGCTCTCCTGGCAGTCCGACCTGCTGACCGAGCATGGGCGAGAAAGCTCCGGCGGCACCGTCAGCGGCGACACGCTCATGACGGCGATCCAAGCCGCGGTTGGACAGCCGCCGGAGACCCTGCAGGTGCGGCTGCCGGGTCCGGTCGTGCTTCCCGGTGCGGTCACGCTGGCCGCGGCGGCGCAGGGCATCCCGCGGCGCGGTGCGCTGTACGACCTCCGTCTCTTCGACCCGTTCGAACTCGTGGTGCGGTCGGTGCGATACACCGCTGCCCAGGAGTCGGTCTTCACCGTGATTGACAGTGCGGAATTCAACCCCACGATTCGCCGCTGGGAGATTGCCCACGCGGACACGATCCGTGCCTGGCGCCTCGACGGAGTCGAGAGCGGCCTTCCGGTGTCCCGGTGGACCGACGCCGCCGGTCTCCCGGTTCGCGTCCTCCACCCGCTGGGCGCGACGCTGCAGCGCTCGGCGTTCGAAATCGTCAACACAAACTTCCGGGCCCGCCCGGCCCCGGTGTGGGACAGCGCCAGTGCGATGCCAGCCTATCGGCCGGGGGGAGAGGACGCGCGGCCGGAGGTCTACCGGTGGGTGGCGCTGGGCCTGGCCCCACCCGAGCGGCTCCCCACGGTGCTTCCAGCGCTCGATGGCGGTTTCCAGCGGCGCTCCGCCGATACGCTCTATCCTTCGGTCCCGGCCGACACGATCCCGCCAGTGATGCCGACGGGCGGGAACTCGCCGCTGCTCGAGGCCGACTCACTGGTGCAGGCGCTCGCGGCCTGGCTCTCGGCCACCCCACCGGGCACCCGGGCCCGCGGGCTCGAGACTCGCCTGCGACGGATGGTCAGGCTGAGAGAAGGGCCGGGAGTCTCCCCGGCGCGCCTGGTCCTGAGGCGGGGCACTGGCACCGAAGCCGAACGGGCACTCACCGTCGTGGCGATCGCCCGGGAGGCCGGCCTGCCGGCGCGCCGGGTGTGGGGCGTGACGTGGCAGGCTGGCGCCTGGCGGGTGCGCCCCTGGGCCGAGCTCTGGGAGGACGGCTGGACCCCGGTGGACGTCGGAGCCGGAGCCCGGTCCGGCGACCGGGTGCGGCTCGGTATCGGGGCCGATGCCAGGTATCTCGATCTGGCCATACGCGCAGGGCGACTGCGCCTCGAGTTCGGAAGAGGTCCATGATGATCAGGCTCACCGACCTGACCAAGCGCTACGGCAAGTTCACCGCAGTGGACTCGATCAACCTCGAGATCCGGCGGGGGGAGCTGTTCGGCTTCCTGGGTCCGAACGGCGCCGGCAAGACCACGACCATGCGGATGATCGCCGGGATCCTCCAGCCCACTTCGGGGCGCATCGAGATCGCCGGCGATGACATGGCGCGCGAACCGATCCGAGCCAAGAGCCGCCTCGGATTCATCCCCGACCGGCCGTACGTCTACGACAAGCTCACCGGGGCGGAATTCCTGCGATTCGTCGCGGCACTGTTCGGGCAGGAGGGCGCGGCGGTGGAGCACCGGATGGACGAACTGCTCGACCTGTTCGAGCTCACCACGTGGAAGGACGAGCTGGTCGAGAGCTACAGTCACGGGATGCGACAGAAGCTGATCATCTCGAGCGCCCTGCTGCACCGTCCCGAGGTGATCGTGGTGGACGAGCCGATGGTCGGGCTCGACCCCAAGGGACAGAAGTTCCTCAAGGAGCTGTTCCGCGCCTTCGTGGAACGAGGGGGCACGGTGCTGATGAGCACCCATACACTGGACACGGTCGAGGAGATGTGCGACCGGATCGGCATCATCAACGGGGGGAAGATCCTGACCTGCGGAACCCTGGCCGAGGTGCGGGAGCAGACTGCCCACGGTGAAGCGGACCTGGAAGACCTGTTCCTCAAGCTCACTGGCGGTATCATCGACCGCGAGATGGACGAGATCCTCAAGTGACCGCCTTGCCGCAGCCGTCGCTGGCGACGATCGTCAGCCCCAAATGGCAGGGGGCCCTCAACCGGATCCGGCAGGAGCGGTCGGGAGGAAGCGGGAAGATCTTCACCCTCGCGCTGGTGGCGCTGGGGGTCTGGGGGGCGATCTTCGGGATCTGCTTCCGGGTGCTCAGGTACATCCAGTCGACCACCGAAGTGGGCGTCCCGCTCGCCGCCAAGTTCCTGAGCATCCTGCTGCTCAGCTTCGTGTCGCTGCTGCTGCTTTCCAACCTGATCACGGCGCTGTCGAGCTTCTTCCTCGCCAAGGACCTCGACCTGCTGGTCTCCTCCCCCGCCGACTGGCTCCGGGTGTACCTCACCCGGCTGGGGGAGACGATGCTGCACAGCTCCTGGATGGTGGCGCTGATGGCAGTCCCGATCTTCACCGCCTACGGCATGGTGTTCAGCGGCGGCGCGCTCTTTCCACTGGTCGTCATCGCAGCATTGCTGCCCTACTTCGTGCTGCCCTGCGTCATCGGCACCGCGATCACGCTCATCTTGGTCAACGCCTTTCCCGCACGCCGCACCCGGGACCTGCTGAGCCTGATCGCGGTCGGGGCGTTCGGCGGCGTGGTGCTGATGTTCCGGGTGATGCGGCCGGAGCGGCTGGCGCGGCCCGAGGGAGTCCGGAACCTGCTGGACTATCTCGACGCATTGCAGACCCCGACCAGCCCTTTCCTGCCGAGCGAATGGGCCACGGCCATGGTCATGAACTGGCTGCGGCGGGTGGCGGATCCGCTGCCGGTGGTGCTGCTGTGGACCACGGCGCTCGCCTTCATCGTGCTGGGCGCCATGCTGCACTCGCGGCTCTACCATGCGGGATACTCCAAGGCGCAGGAGGGGGCGGAGCGCTTCGTGAGGGGCGGGATCTGGGCGAAGCTCCTCGCGCCGCTGCTCCGCCGCCTCTCGGTGGCGCGGCGGGAGTTCGTGCTCAAGGACATCCGGCTCTTCTTCCGCGACACCACCCAGTGGAGCCAGCTGATCCTGCTCGCGGTGCTGCTGATCGTCTACGTCTTCAACATCAAGTCGCTGCCGCTGTTCAGCGGCGAGAAGGTGCCGGTCTTCCTGGTCTCGCTGGTGGTGTTCCTGAACCTCGGCCTTGCCGGGTTCGTGCTCTCGGCCATCGCGGCCCGGTTCGTCTTTCCGGCGGTGTCGCTCGAGGGGAAACAGATGTGGCTGTTGCGCTCGAGTCCCCTCGATCTCAAGACGCTGGTCTGGAGCAAGTACTGGACGGGGACCATTCCCCTGCTGGTGCTCGCCATCCTGATCACGGCGAGCACCAACCTGCTGCTGCAGGCGCCGCCGTTCATGATGGCGGTGAGCCTCGTGACGATGCTGCTGCTGACCTTCGCCATCAGCTCCCTGGCACTGGGGTTCGGCGCGCTGTACCCGCGGTTCGACACCGAGAACGCGGCGCAGATCCCGACCGGCTTCGGCGGCATGATCTTCATGATGTCGTCGGTGGCCCTGCTCGGCATCGTGCTGGTGCTGGAGGCCGCGCCGGTGATGGGCTACCTCCGGGACCAGCTGTTGGGGCGCCCCACCCCGATCGGGCCGGGGATGCTGGCGTCCTTCGCCGGGGTGATCCTGGTGTGCGCCGCCGCGACGGTGATCCCGATCCGGATGGGGCTCAGAAAGATCGAGGGGATGGAGTTCTAGAAGGAAAGGCCCCTGCTCCAGCTGGAGCGGGGGCCCTGCCACGGCGCACGGCTCAGACCTGCCCTCGCCGTCCTCCCTGCACCGCGATCGTTACGGAATGGTGATGGTGAAGTGCGCCGGCACGGAATAGATGGCGCCGGTGTTCTCGCACAGGGCCAGATTGTGGCCGACCTGTGAATGCACATCCCAGCTGCCAGCGCTCCCCCGAGTTACCTCCAACTTATCGGTGCCCGCTCCGACATTGCCGTTGTCGCCGAAGATGACCCGGCCGCAAGTCGAGGGGTTGTTGACGATCGCGCCCGGGCTGACGATGAGACGGCGCAACTGGGACGTGCCGACCGGGATCGAGATGCCGAGCACAGAGCTCTCCAACGCCAGGAGGTTGTTGAAGCTCTGCACCGTCTCATAGGAGCCGCCTGGAATGAGCAACTTGAACTTCCGACTGCAATTCTTCCCCTTGCCGGTCTGGATCGTCGCGTCGCCGCTGCCGGAGCCGGCCGAGGTGGAGAACAGCCGGGTGCTCACCCCGCACGACCCGTTGGCGTAGATCAGGCCCTGGCCGTCACTGGCGAAGCCGAGCCCGGCTTCATCCGAGGGAAAGGTCCAGGTGGGCGTGGGATCGGAAGCCCGGGCGCCGGCGGTGTTGACTTCGGACGGAGTGGTCGCCGTGTCGCTGCACGCAGCGACCAGGAGCAGGAGTGTGACGAGAGATAGATTGGCGCGAGTCATGAGGGGCCTCGAAGGGGAGGTGACGTGTAACTGCTGCCTGTTACATGTCACACGGATTGCCGGCCGGCTTTTGCGCATGGGCGGGGAGTCCCGGCGGGAAGGGCGGTCGCGGGCCGGTCGGGGCACTTCTTCGGCGCGTCCACCGCACGGCGCCAGGGAAAGCCCGTGCTGACGGCGGTAGTTCCGTTCGAGGGCGGGTCCCGGACGATTCCGCGCCGCTCGGGCCCGCGACCGGCCCCGCTCCCATTTTCCAAGGGACAAAGAACGACGCGCCCCGCACGGGCAGTGCGGGGCGCGTCACGCGGGGCCAGAATCGGTCCCGGATTACCTCAGAACATGTTCCAGTAGGCGGCCACGATCGCCTTGTTGGTTCCATACACCGCACGCCCGACGATCCAGTGCCCGTCGTGCGAGATCGCCTCGGCCTGAGCGCCATCGGTCCGGTCGCCGAACCCGCTCAGGAAGGTGACATCGCCCGCGCCGTAGGGCGCCCCGATCACCGCCGAGGTCTTCCGTGTGCTGGTCACGGGGCAGATGTTGGCTACGATCCGGCCAAAGTCGTCCACATCAGCGGCATTGGGGCATCCTCCCGGCAGAACAATCGGCGCGCTCCACGCACCGCCGGTGAGACGCCAGTACACCGCCTGATTGCCGCTCACGCCGACCGCGAGGTCACCCGCGCTATTGATGGCGTTCGCGTCGCTCCCTGCAGGGCCAATGAGGGTGGCGGTCCAGCCACCGGAGCCGTTCGGGGTCCAGATGGTGGCGCCGGATGGGGTGTTCCCCGCCGCGACGAGGCCGGAGTTGAGGTCGTGGACCTGCCCTTCAGTGCCTCCGCCGGTTCCGGGCAGAACCTTCAATTGCCACGCGCTGCCGGTCCAGAGCCATAGCCTCGGCTCGCGGCGGTACTTGGTGCCCTTGATCGAGAAGGATTCGACTCCGCCGATGGCGGTCGCGGCGCCGGAGGAATTCGACACCACCGCCTGGGCGTTGCCCACGTCACTCGAACCGGCGCTCCGCGGCAACGACACGGAGGTCCAGCTCGAGCCGCTTCGAGTCCAGACCGTCGGGCCAGTGAGCCCGCCGACGACGGTCACGCCGTCATCGCTCACGTCCCACCCCGCGCCGCCCGTGGCGAGCGTGTCGAGTCCGGTCAACGGACTCCAGAGGTAGGTCGGCGCGGTGCCGGTGATCTCACCCGTGTTGTTGACCCCACGCGCCAGGCCAGCTCCCTGGATAGCGATGGCTGTGGACACTTCGAACCGCTCAGTGCCGATTCCCTTCTTTCCGCTGGACGTCACGGCGACGTCGTAGAGCGAGATGGTGGCGTCGGAGGCGATGGTGATGGTCGCCTCGAGCTGGGTTGAGCTGATGTAGCGAGTGGAGGTTACCGGGACCTTCGGATCGGGGCTGCCGTTCCGTTCCCAGCTGGCCACCGCCCCGGGAGCGAACCCTGTACCGGTGATCCCGACCACGAGTCCCGCATCACCCTGGTGGCCGTAAGGCGGGTCCGTGCTGGTGACCGTGGGCCCCGTCCCGGCGGCGGGTTTCGCACTGGCCATCCCCGACCCGTCGGTAGGCATGTTCGGTGATTCGGTGCAGGCGAGGACGACGAGCGCCAGCATCGCCGCCCCGGCGCAAGCGCCCGGGAGTCGGTATCGACCTGAATTCAGCATGGCACACTCCCGAGGGGGGGGATGGATGTACGCACCTGACTCCTGTATCACGGACACCCGCGCCCGTTTTGCGTCCTGTTCGTGCCCCAGGTGGCCCGGCGCGGCTTCCTGGGGAGACTGCGTCCTCAATAGACACGCTACACCAGGGACACCTGGGCGCAATCACAGGGCCGGGGGCCGGTGTTTGTTCTCCCTTCCACTCGGTCGGTGGCCCCGGGCCGGACGCGCAATTCCGGCCCGACTGTCCGTGTCACATCAAGTGGTGGAAGCCCCTTATCCCGAGGGAGACCCCGTGTCTCAGGACATCTTCGATTGACACAGCCATTGCAGGCGGTACATTCGCGGCGCCTCCCTCTGGCAGCCACCTCCATGGATGGTGCTGGGCCACCCGAACTCGGCCTGATACTCCACGCCGCCGACGCACCCACGCGCGAGGCCGCGTGGGAACGGCTGATCTCGTCTCACACACGTCTGCTCCTCGCCGTGGCCCGCTCCTTCGGGGGCGGGCACGACGTGGTCATGGATCGCTACGCCGCGATCCTGGAAAAGCTCCGCGATCAGGAGTTCCGCCGGCTTCGGGCGTTCCACCCCGGGGGCTCGGCCCGCTTCTCCACCTGGGTGACCGTCACGGCGCGCCGTATCTGCCTCGACGAGATCCGCGCACGCTACGGCCGGACGCGAGATTCGGAGGGGGTGGAGGCGGACCACGACACCCGTCTGGTCCGCCGGAGGCTGGCGGACCACCTCTTCGAGAGCCTGGAGTCGGCGGAGGTGGGAGGAGATGACACTCCCGCCCCGGATGCCGAGCTCGTGGCCGAGGAGCGACACGAAGCCCTGATGCGGGCCCTGAACGCGCTGCCGCCACGCGATCGGCTGATCCTCACCCTGCGGTTCGAGGACGGCCTCACGGCGCTGGAGATCGCGCGCACGGTGGGATTACCGACTCCGTTCCACGTCTTTCGTCACCTGAACCGGTCGTTCGCCGCCCTGCGTCGCGCGCTGAATGCCGCGGGAATCGAAGGCGAATGAAGCACCGCGCAAAAGCACCGTCACCGGCCGTATAATGAGTGTGGAGTGAACAGATGACGGGAACAGACCGAACATGACGACGCCCCCAGCGGGAGCAGATCACATGAACGCGATGGAGATCGCGGCCTACCTCGACCACAGGGTCGACGCCGCCGCAACCCAGCGATTCGAATCCCATCTCGCCGAATGCGACCCCTGCCGCCAGGACGTGATTGAAGCCGGGCGCGTCCTGCAAGGGGTACGGAGACCGCGCCGCCTTCTGGTCATGGCAGCCGCACTGGCCGCGGCGGCAATCCTGGTAGTAGTCGCGTTGCCGGCACCGGGAAGGAATGACCCGATCTGGCGGGATGGCGGCGGGAGCGCCGAGCGCGGGCTGGTCGCCTATGGTCCGCTGGGGGAGGTCGGGACCAACTTGTTTCGATTCGTCTGGGGTGCGGCACCGAGCGTGATGGGCTATCGGCTGACCGTCACCGGCACGGACGGCACCCTGATCTGGTCGACCAACACTGCCGACACGTCGGCCGTGCTCGAGCCAGGCCATCCGCTGGTCACCGGCGTCACCTACTACTGGGCCGCCGATGCCCTGCTGCGCGACGGCTCGGCCCTCACGACCGGGATTCGCGCATTTCACCTCGGCCGATAGTCCGGCCCCTGCTCCGCCCGTCGCTCCGAGGGACCGTCTGGCTGCTTCTCGTGGCCGCGTGCCGGCGCGACGCGGCGGAACATCCCATCCGCGGTGACGCCGCCGCAGTCTCCTCACCAACCCATCCGACCAAACTCGCCCAGCGCCTCGGTGTCGCCCCCGAGTCGCTGTTTACTGCGGGGGAGGAACGTTACCAGCGGCAATCGTACGACAGCGCCCAGGCGATCTGGCGGGTGGAGCTCAGGAGGACCCGTGAGGCGGCGGACTCCACCGCCGAGGCGCGGGTCCTCATGTGGCTGGGGAATGCGGCGCGGCAGCTCGGCAAATACCGTGATGCCCGGCGCGACGGTGAGGCCGCCCTCGCGCTGAAGCGCCAGCTGGGCCTCGACCACGAGTTGTCACGCTCCTTCAACGCGCTCGGCCTCGTCGCCTGGGAAGAGGGGCGGCTCGGGGACGCCTTGGTCCTGTACGATAGCGCGATTACTTCGGCCCGCCGCCATGAAGATTCCCTGGGCACCGCTCGCGCTACCGCCAACCTCGCGCTGGTCCGGGGCGAACTCGGCGAGTTCGAGGCCGCCCGCGCCGGGCTCCTGAAGGCCCGTGATGCGTCACGCGCTCTCGGAAACCGGGTCCTTGAGGGAAACACTCTCACCAATCTCGGGATGCTGGAGATCCGCCTCGGCAACCCGGTGGGTGCCATCCCATCTCTGGCAGCGGCCAGGCGGCTGTATCAGGAAATCGACTACCAGACCGGTGAGGTCAACGCCCTGGGCCAGCTGGCCACCGCCTGGAGCGCGATGGGTGATCTCCAGCGGGCCATCGCCCTGGTGGATTCGTCGCTGACCCTCGCCCGCGCGATGGGACTGCTGCAGGAGGTGGCGTCGGATCTCGAGGTACTGGCTGACCTCCACCTG
>Ga0315273_10004113_pt1 | contig 17707 bp, 18 predicted proteins | sample YL17G02_0_MG_FD_205753 | JGI IMG/M metagenome (GOLD analysis project Ga0315273, IMG submission 205753) | Sediment microbial communities from Yellowstone Lake, YNP, Wyoming, USA - YL17G02_0 | ecosystem: Environmental > Aquatic > Freshwater > Lake > Sediment | place: USA: Wyoming | collected...
AGGAGTTGTTCAGCGAAGAGGACCGCTTCTTCGATCTCGCCGCGGAGCTCGAGCGGGAGCTGGCCGACGAGGAGATCGTCGCCGAGGCGACCGGAGTCAACACCCCCGGCGAGGTGTCGATCGAGGAACTGTTCAAGGAGTTCCAGAAGGGCGTGGCCGAGCAGCTCAGGGAAGAGGACTACGACACCCACTTCAACCTCGGGATTGCTTATCGCGAGATGGGCCTTCTCGACGAGGCGATCCGCGAGTTTCAGCTTGCAGCCAAATCGCCGGAGCTCGGCGTCGAGGCGACCAGCATGATCGGCGCGTGCTATCTCGAGCATGGCCTGCCGGAGCAGGCTGCCGAATGGTACGCACGTGCGCTTGGCCTGCCGGGGCTACCCCCCGAGGTGCAGGTCGGACTGCGCTACGAGCTCGGCCGCGCGCACGAGGCCAACGGCAATCTCGCGGCGGCGCTGTCCAGCTTTGCCGAGGTGCTCGCGGTCAGCCCGGCCTTCCGCGACGTTGTCTCCCGCGTCGCCAAACTGAAAGCAAACTGACTTTCTCCAGCGGCGCCACGCCGCTGGAGAAAGTCATCCCGAGAAGCGCCGCTACGGCGCGACGAGGGGGATCTCGCCGCCCTTGGTGGGCGGTAGGGCCGGGAGCGCCCCTACGCCCGCGCCGCTGCCGTGGCTGCAACCACCTCGAGCACCTCGATCACCATCGTAGCTGGAAGGAAGCTCGAAGTTCAAAGCTCGAGGTTCAACGCCGTGGATGGGAAGCCGGCAACCTTGGAACTTGCATCTCGAGCCTGGAACTACGGTGCGGGTTCAGGGAGCGCCGGCGGCAACCAGCACGGCCATCCCCTTACGCATCAGGTGATGCAGCCGCCGTGCATCCTGGTCCGAGACGGCGAGCAGAATCGCCGGCCGGTAAATGCGGCCCGACCCGCGCAAGCGCTCCCAGCCGTCGCGCACCGCGGCCCAATAGCGCTGCAGCAGCCCCGTCGGCGGAAGTCGATCGGTGATCCACAGGTCCCAGCCGTTGTCCAGGCGGGCCCGGTACGAGGACGGCGGCTCGGGCACGGGCGTCGGAGTCGGGGCTGGGCCGCGGGTGCCGGCGGGCGTCGGTGTGGCGCTGGGCTCCGTCTCCTCCTCGTCTCCGTTTGAGTAGGGACGTAACGTCGCGGGTGAGATCACCTCGCGGTCCGTGTCGCCGGGACCTTCCTCGATTGACCATAGCCCCGGCACGACGGGGAGCGTGGGTGGCACACCGCCGAAGAACCGCCGATGGGACACCACCTCGATGCCGGAGAGCTGGACCGCGTCGAGCACTACGCCCCGGGCCCGGACCTCGAGCACCCGGCGGGGAGGGTCAAGAACGAGATAGACGTTGGGCTGCTTGGCGAGCCTGGCCTCGAGCTCACCGGTGGCGACACGCGCCGGATCGAGCGGTGCATCACCGCCGAGCGCCAGCGCCGCAGCGAGGCTAGTAGAGAAATACGCGAGTGCCGATAGGCGCATTGTGGTAGACAAACTCCAAGTCCTTGTCGCCGAGGCGGATGCAGCCGTGCGTCACGCGACGGCCGAGGAGCGAGGGAAAGAGCGTACCGTGGATGATGTAGCCGCTGCCCATGTAGAGCGCGTAGTCGCCGAGCGAGAAGCCGTCGAAGCGCTCGTTGGGATCGGTAGGCGGGAGCTGACCCTCCTCGATGAACGCCCAGTCGGGCTTGGCCCACACCGGGTTCTTGACCTTGCGTTCGATCACACGCTCCCCAAGGGGCGTGTCGAACACCCAGGTGCGGCCGCTACGGGGGTCGCGCAGCACGATTCCGGTTCCCGTCGAGCAGACCGCCGAGCGCAGCAGCTCGCCGTCGCGGAGGAGGTGCAGGCGGTTGCGGTAGGAGTCGATGACGATGTAGGAGCCGCCGGGACGCTGACTTGCCAGGATTTCCGCGGCGCGAACCGCCCGTTTGCGCAGGAGGGCCGCGTCGAGATCGCCCTCGCCGGACTGGACCGCAGCGATGAACGGGCTCGTCGCCAGGGGTCTGCCGACGCGGGCAAGCAGGGCGCTCGACCCGGTGGCGATAATGACGAGCGCACCGACGAGGGCCAGTAGCAAGGCTCCCCACGGGGGTGGTGGCGGCGGCGGCGGCAGCGGCTCCGCGTTGAGGATGCTCAGCTCGGTACTCATGCGGTTCCGACGATCACGACCAGCGTGCCCACCGGCGTTCGATCGAAAAGCCAATCCATGTCCTGGTTGGTGAGGGCGACGCAACCGTCGGTCCAGTCGCGGCCCTCGCCCCCCTCGCCGTGGATCTCGATCAAGCCACCGATGCCGGCTCTCCGCGGGATTGTACCGATCCTCTTACCATCGGCATAGCGCGCGCGATCCTCCTCGTTCGGGTAATTGATCAGCAGCGCCTTGTAATAGTTCGTGGCGCGTCCCTGCTTTCGCTCCACGACCCGGTACGTTCCCTCCGGGGTGGCGCTATCGCCAGCGTGCGCTTTGCGCTGCAACCCGTTCGCCCCCAACTCGGCGCTGAAGGTCACAACCCGCTCCCCGCCCTGATAGACGACGAGGTGGCGGCGGAGCTTGTCGACGATGACGACCGTTCGGCCAGTCATGCGCGACTCGCGCAAACCGACGTCCGCCCACGAGCGCCACTGGCTCAGCAGTGCGGGGTTCTGAAATCGCGAGTGGACGGAGCGCCAGCTTGCATGGACCACCGCAGTCATCTCGCGAGCCTTCTCGATCTTGTCCGCAGCCGGGCCGTGCTGCCCGGCAGCGGCAAGGCGGAGGGCGGTGTTGAACGCGGTTATTGCTCTCTGCATGGCAGCGGCCTCACGGCGCCCCATTCCCGCCTCACGGATCTCGGCGTTGGCCCTTCTTAGCTCGGCATCAACGGCCGGGAACAACACCTCGTATCGATGCCGGGCGGCGTCACGTTGCAAACGCACCTTTCTGGATACGTCCCGAGCGGCAATCACCGTTCGCAGCCACGCCGACTGGGCACGGCCGGCCTGGCCGGGGTTGGCGAGCTCGCCCGCCGTCGCCGTCTCGGCGTCGGCGACGAGGCGCTCCAGGTATCGCGCCTGCTGCGGCGCGGAGGACCGTGCAAGGCGGATGGCGGCGCGTACCGCTCGTCGCGCCCCGTCGACATCCGGCGGCGCCTTCTCGGCGCAGCCGGAGAGCCCCAACGCGGATGCGACTAGGAGGGCACAAAGCAAAGGCCGGCGGTGTCTAGCCGCCGGCCTGAGCGCAACCACGTACTGCCAGTTCAGCACTTGATCTTGGTCTTGGCGTTGGCGATCTCGGTCGCCATCGCATCGACCTGGCCCTTGAGGGTGTCAGCCTGAGCCTTGGCGCCGAAGAAATCCTCACGACCGAACGCGCCCTCGATCTCGGTGACCTGAGCCGCGTAGCCGTCCAGGTTGCCCTTCATCATCTCCATGTCCTTCTTGAGATCCTTGGGCTTGCGACGGCACTTCTCGAGGGTGGCCATGGACTCCTTCACGCCGTCGATCGCGGACTTGGCGGCGTCGATGGCGGCGCGCGCCTCGTTCTTCGCCTTCTCCTTGCCAGCGACAGCGGCGTCCTTGGCGGCGTTGGCGGCGTTCTGCGCCTCGGCGGTGAGCTGCTTCGCCTTGGTGTAGGAGCGGAACAACGCGAACTTGGCAGCCTGCGCCTCGAGCTCGGCGTTGGTCGCGTTCATCGCCTGCTGCGCCTTGTCCCAAGCATCCGCGGCGTACTTCGGGGCCTCGGCCTGTTCGGCGCCCGTGAGGACGGCCTTGGCGGCGTCGATCTCCTGTTGCGGTGGCTTGGCGCAGCCGACGGCGAGGACGGCCGCGGCTAGCAGTACTACACCCACAAAGACCTGATTCTTCCGCATCTTGACTCTCCTTTCCTCCTATACGAGGTGGCATCCAGAGATGCCGTGATGAGATTGAACTAGTGTGGCCCGTGATTAAGAAAACCTCCCAGGGAGATCACCGGCTGCCCTTAACGCGGTTGGAGCCCTGGTCGTAGCAACTCCTCTTACTTGCTGCAGCGGGCCTACACCTCCCCTGGGGGCCGTGTCGTCCCCTCTGAGGGCCTTTTTATAGTCTTCCCGCGCGGGATTGTCAAGGCTGGCCCCAGGTTAGCGTCGATAGTGCGCAGATTTCGCGAGAATCGGGCGAAATCGAGGCGTCGAACGGGCGTTCCTCTGACGAGGCGCAGGAAACCGGGCTCATCAAGCGATTGCAGGTGCCCGAGGTTGAGCTGGCCGAGGTGTGGGCGCGGCTCGAACAGCGGCTCGGTGCGTAGGCCCGCACGGCGGTTCCAAGGGCAGACGGCCTGACAGATGTCACAACCAACGAGATGGGCGCCCATGGCGGGCGCGAGCTCGGTGGGCACCTCGCTGCGGTGCTCGATGGTGAGGTAGGAGGTGCAGCGGCGGGCGTCGAGTACGCCGGGCGCGGGAAGCGCTCGGGTCGGGCACGCATCGAGGCATGCGGTGCACGTGCCGCAGTGGTCGCGCCCGGTCTTGTCCGGCTTTAGCTCCACGCTGGTGAAAACCTCGCCGAGGAACAGCTCGGAGCCGAGCCTGGTGTTGATCAGGCAGGTGTTCTTGCCGATCCACCCGAGCCCGGCCTGCTGCGCCAGCTCCCGTTCGAGGACTGGCGCCGTGTCGACGGCTGTCCGCCAGTGCGAGCCGGGGCTGCGCCCGGCGAGGAAGTGTCCGAGGCGGACGAGTCGAGGCTTGATCACGTCGTGGTAGTCCTTGCAGCGTGCGTAGCGAGCAACGACGACGCGTTGGCCGGCGGGCGAAAGCTCGGGTGGTTCCAGCGCTTCGTGGTAGCTCATCGCCACGCAGATGACGGACCTCGCGCGGGGCAGGAAGCTTCCCGGATCGGCGCGGACCGCCGCGGTCTCGGCCATCCACTGCATCTCGCCGTGGGCGCCGTCGGCGATCCAGCGTTCGAGGCGCACCGCGCCGGCCAGAGGCGCGGCGGCGGCGACGCCGACGAGGTCGAAGCCAAGCTCGTCGAGCGCGAACGCCTTCACGGCGACGGCGAGCTGCTCGTTCATCCCGTGATTCTACGTCCGGGCGTAGACTGCGGGCGTGGTCCTGACCTCACTCCTCGCGGTGGCGGCCGTGCTGACCCAGGATCGCGTGGTATTCGCCGAGACCGACTCCGCGACGATTCTCCGCGAGGTTGTGCTTCCGGAGCCCGCGGTGGCGATCTTCGCGGCTCCCGACGGGCGGGTGGTGCTGCCGCTCGCGGGCAGCGACGAAACCGCGGTTGTCTCGCCGACCGGTGCAACGGAGCGTTGGCCAGGCAGGGTATTCCCGGTGTTCTTCGACGAGCCCGATCGCATGCACATCGTCCTCCCGGAGCTGCTCCTCATCGCCTCCTACCCGGAGCGGTTGCCGATCCTGCGCGTGCCGGTGCAGGGTCTCAAGACGCCCTGGCGGACGGTCTCCACCAGCAACGGGATCATGGTGGCAATCTGCGCGGATCCGCGCGAACGCCGGCTCCTGGTAGCGGTGGCGGAGCCCGGCGCAATGCAGCATGAGGTTCCCCTCGCTGGCGAGCCGCGGGCGCTGGCGATGGCTGCTGGAGGCGAGTGGGTAGCCGTGGGCCTCGCCGGTGCGGTTCAGGTCGCAATTACCGGCGAGCCGCACGCCCGCCCGCCACTGCCTGTCGAGGGTTCGATTCGTGCGCTTGCGGCGTCAGCCGACAGCCGCGACATCCTGGTAGGCGTCGCCGCGGGAGGAAGCGGGAGGCTCGTGATCCTCAGGGTCACTCCCAAGGCGGAGGCTGGAATGAAGGAGCGCGCTGCCGTTCAGCTCGCGGGACCAGTCGAGGCCATCGCCGCGGCCGGCGACGATGTGCTCGCCGTCGTCGGCGACACCGTGGTCGTGCTCGCCAAGCGCGGCCGCAAGCTTGTCCGCGAGCTGCCGCTCCGGGGCGCGCGCCAGATCGCGCTGCTCCCCGCGCAGCCAACCAGCGTGATTCCTCTCTGGAGCGCTACGCCGTCTCAGTAAGATCGGGAATCAGCGACGCCGGCGTGGCGGACGCTTCGCGGGCGGACGCCTTGTGTCTCCGGCGCCGGGCGGTCGTGGTTTGACCGGGCGGAACAGAGTCTCATCGGGCCAGACGGCCGGGATCTCCGCGCCAAGAAGCTGCTGGATGGCTGGGAGGGAGTAGACGAAGTTGTCGCACGCGAGGGAGATTGCCTTACCGTGAGCGCCCACGCGGGCGGTCCGGCCGACGCGGTGCACGTAGTCCTCGGGGTCGAACGGCAGGTCGTAGTTGATGACATGGCTCACACCGTCGATGTGCAGGCCGCGCGACGCAACGTCGGTGGCGACGAGGATGGGTAGCGTGCCGTCCTTGAAGTCCTCGAGCACCTTGAGGCGGCGCGTCTGCACCACGGAACCGGTGAGCTGACGGGCATGATAGCCGTGCCGCTCGAGCCGCTCGGTGAGTCGCGTCGCCTCGTCGCGGGTGTTGACGAAGATCATGGTGCGCTCGCACCCCTCGCGCTCGAGTAGGCCGAGCAGCAGCGAGAACTTCTCCGGCGAGCCGACGTGGTAGAGCACCTGCTCGAGATGGTCCGGGGTCAGGTCCTCCGGGTTGACGATGACCTCGGCGGGGTTCCGCATCTCGCGCCAGCCGAGGCGGGCCACCCGCTCGGTCAGCGTCGCCGTGAAGAACATCGTCTGGCGTCTCGTCGGCATGCGGCGGATGATGTCGTGGAGGTCGTCGATGAACCCCATGTCGAAGAGCCGGTCGGCCTCGTCGACAACGAGCACGCGAATCGAGGAGAGCGTCGTCACGCCTCGCCGCAGGAAATCGAGGAGGCGGCCGGGTGTGCCGACCACCAGGTCGGGGCCACGCGCCAGCGCGGCGCGCTGCTCCTCCATGTCGATGCCACCCAGGACGACGGCGACCTCGAGCCCGGTGTGAGAACCCAGCTTGCGTGCGTCGGACGCGATCTGCACGACGAGCTCGCGGGTGGGACCGATGATCAGAGCTCGCGGCGCGCGTTTAGCGGGTCGGGGGCTGCACAGGAGGCGGTTGAAGATCGTGACGAGATAGGCTGCTGTCTTCCCGGTGCCCGTCTGCGCCTGGCCGACCACGTCGCGGCCCGGCAGCGAGAGAGGAAGCACCTCCGCCTGCACCAACGTGCATTGGGTGAAGCCGGCATCGGCCAACCCCTGGCGGACCTCGGGAAGCAGGTCAAACTCGTCGAAGGTTCGATGAGAAAAGAGCGTATTCGTGGCCGTCACGGGCGCGAGTATACGCGCGGGGCGTAGAATGCGCGCGGAGGCGAGGGTGAGAGGACCGATTGCAATCTCAATTGGACTGCTGCTGGTCGGCTGCGCGACGACCGGAGGAGGACCGCGCGCTGCGGCGCCGGCAACGCCTGCGACGCAGCCTGCCGGCAACGTCCTCGCGCTGGTGGCGCAGGCGCAGATGCGCCTCGAGGTCGGGGAGATCTCCGAGGGGTTGCGGCTCTTCTCTCAGGCCGTGGCCTTCTCCCCGGAGAACGGTGAGGTGCGCGAGGAGTACGGGTTGGCTCTCGCCGGGGTGGGACTGACCGACAACGCCTTGGAGCAGTTGGGCAAGATCGCCACGCTCACCCCTGCCGGGGAGGCAGCCCTTGGGGTGCTGCTGGCGCAGAAGGCGACCGACCGTCAATCGCTCGAGGCATCGGTTCCGCACCTGGAGGCGGGCCTGACAGCCATTCCGCAGGGGTTGACCGCCAGGCTGACGCTTGCCCAGACGCTGCTGCGGCTCGGCCGGGGCGCCGACGCCTGGCCGCACGCGCAGGCACTGCTCGCCGAGCGTCCCGACGATCCCCGCATGCTGCTGCTCGCCGGCCAGGCTTTGCGAATGGCGGGCCGGGGTTCCGAGGCGACGGACTATCTGAAGCGTGCGGCCGCTGACCCAGATATCAGGCCGCGGGCCATGGTGGAGCTGGTTGAGGCGCTCGCCGCCGACGGCAAGTATCGCGAGGCGGCCGACCTCATGGGCGACCTCGTGCGTTCCGAGGGGACCACCGTGGCCGCGCTGACCCGCTGGGCCACGCTGCTGCTGCGGGCGGGCGACAAGGCCAAGGCCACCGAGGTTCTCGACAACATCCTGGCGAAGGAGCCGAGCTTCCGCGATGCGCTGCTGCTGAAGGCGATGCTCGCGGCGGGGAGCGGCGACGTGCGGACGGCGGAGCAGCTCTACCGGCGCGCGCTCGCCGGTGACCCGAAGGACCCGGACGCCGCGCTCGGCCTCGCCCGCCTGCTCGTTGACCTTCGTCGGATCGCGGAGGCGCGCGAGCTGCTTGACGGCGTCTGGAAGCGCATCGTCGAGAGCAGACTCGAGAACGACGGCGTGGGCATCGAGGTCGCCCAAGAGCAGGCAGCGCTCGAGCTGATCGATGAGAAGCCCGACGGGGCGTTGCCATGGCTGCAGCGGCTCGAGAAGGACGCGCTGTCGCGACGCACATTTGCCCTGTGGGCTGGCTACTTCCGGCTGCGCAAGGCGAACCGCGAGGCCGCCGAGTTCTTCGCCGCGGCGAAGCCCGCCGACGAGCCGGGCGCCGACCGTGCGCGCGCCGCGTTCGAGGCGGAGTTCCGCCTCGCGGTCGGCGACGAGGAGCAGGCGCACAAGCTGCTCGAGCCGCTGCTCGCCGGCCCCGAGGACGAGGTGCTGGCTGCGCTCGGCACGCTCGAGCGCGCCAAGCGCTACCCGGAGGTGGTGAAGCTGTCGCGTCAGGCGCTCGACCGCCTGGGCGACGCACGCGGAGTGCAGTTCGCGCTGGCTGCGTCGCTCGAGCGCAGCGGCTCTTGGGACGATGCCGTCTCGCAGTTTCGTGCCCTGCTGGCGAAAAACCCGGACGACTCCGCGTCGCTCAACTACCTTGGTTACATGTTCGCCGACCGCGGCATCAACCTCGACGAAGCCCGCGGGATGCTGGAAAAGGCGGTGTCCCTCGATTCCACCTCCGGAGCCTACGTCGACTCGCTCGGCTGGGTCTACTTCAAGCTGGGGCGCCTGGAGCTCGCCGAGAAGAACCTCACGGAGGCCGCGCGGCTGACGCCTTCGGACGTCACCGTGAACGAGCACCTGGGCGACCTCTACGTCGCGGTCAACGAACGCGACAAGGCAGCGGCGGCGTACCGCAAGGCGCTCCAGGGTGAGTCCGAAGAGGACGGCCAGCCGGAGCGCATTCGCGGCAAGCTGAAGAGCCTCGGAGTCGATGTCCCGCTTTAGCGTGGCCGTGGCGGCGATGCTCGCAGGGCTGGTCCTTGCCTGCAGTCACGCCGGCCCGGCGTCTCCGGAGCGCGCGGTGTCGGCAGGGCCGATCGGCGAGCCGCGGCCGTTCGCGGCTCTCTACCGCCTCGACTGCTGCCGGCAGAGCAACCTCCTGGCGACCGTCCGGGGCGACGGCGAGAGCCTCTCCGTCGCGGTGGCGGCCGGCCCGGCGGGCACCGTCGTGGAGGCATGGATGGGGGTGGACGGAGGATGGCTGCGCAACGGCGGCGAGCGCTGCGTGCGGATGTTGCCGCCCGGCATGCTGCCTCTGGCTGGCGGCGCCGCAGTGCCGCTCGACCCCTGGCTCGGAGCGTTGCTGCTCGGCGGGATCGTGCCCCTGGATGCACGGCCGTCGCCGCGAGGCGCGGGCTGGGTCGAGGCCAGCGCGCACGGCGTTACGGCCTCATGGCTGGTCTCCGGTGAGATCGTGACGAAGGTCGAAACGGCGCGCGACGGAGAAAGCGGACCGGCGCTTGCCGTCACGCTCGCCGAGCACCACGGGCATATTCCCGGTCGCCTCGTTTTTCGAGCCGGCAGTGAGTCAGGCGAGCTCGTCCTCGTCGAGTGGCGGTCGGCGGCCGCACCGCTGCGCCCGGCCTGGGTGACGGCCCCGCCGTGCAGAGAACGGTGATGAGCCGGGTCAGGCACGTGGCGGTCCGCTGCCCCGGCAAGGTGAACCTGCACCTCGAGGTGCTCGGCAAGCGTCCTGACGGCTACCACGAGCTGCGAACGCTGTTCGCCGCGGTTGGCGTGTGGGACGAGCTGGTGGTCACAGCCGCCCCGGCTGGGGTGATCGAGCTGACCGTCGAGCCGGCGGGCGCGGTGAGCGCGGGCGGCGACAACCTGGTGATGCGCGCCGCGCGCGCTGCGTCGGCGGCGTGGGGTGTCGGCGCCGGGGCGCGGATCCACCTGCGCAAGCAAATCCCGGTCGGCGGCGGGATGGGAGGCGGCTCGGCGGACGCGGCAGCGACGCTGGTCGGCCTTGCCAGCGTCTGGGACCGCCCACGCTCGTCCGTCTCCATGGAGCGCCTCGCGGAAACACTGGGGTCCGACGTTCCGTTCTTCCTCGTGGCCGGCGTCGCCTGGGGCGAGGGTCGCGGCACCGAGCTGCGCGCGCTCGCCGACCTGCCGCCGTGGTGGCTCGTCCTGCTCCCCGCCGAGGCGCCGGTGTCGACGCCGGAAGTTTATGCTTCTCTTGGGCTTGGTCCCCTTGGCGAGGTCGCGGAATCGGCAGTGTATGATTGGAGCGCGGGCGGCGGTACGTTGCCGCTGTCCGCATGTCGCAACGACCTGGAGCCGGCGGTGGTGGTGCGGTGGCCCCTGGTGCGGACCCGCCTGGAGGCATTGCGGCGGACGGATCCGCTTCTCGCGATGGTGTCGGGGAGTGGAGGGACGGTGTTTGCCGTCTACCCGAGCGAGGCGAGAGCGCGTGACGAGGCGGAGCGCCTGGGCTCGTACCGCCCGTTGGTCGCGCCGCTGCTGTCGCGCGAGCGATCTCGCCTGCGGCCGTTGGTTGTGGAGGAAGCATGAACATCAGTGAGGTACGGATCAACGTCAACAAGGGCGGCAAGGTCAAGGCATTCGCCCAGGTCGTTATCGATGGGTGCTTCCTCGTGGGGGACATCCGGGTTCTCGAGGGCAAGGAGGGCACCGTCTACGTGGCGATGCCGTCGCGCCGGCTGCGCAACGGTTCGTTCCGCGACATCGCCCACCCCTTGAACACGGAGACGCGGCGCCGCCTCGACGAGGCGATCCTCGGCGAGTACCAGCGGGTCGTCGCCGAGCAGGGCGTCCCGGGTGACGGCGGCAACGGCTCGCGCGCCCAGCAGATCGCCGGCAAGTTCCTCGGCCAGAAGTACTGGACCGAGGAAGAGGCCGACGAGGAGTAATTTTCCGCCGGCACCTCGGCGCGGTCCCGGTGGACAACCCGGCGCCGCCAGTCTAGAGTAGGCCGCGGTTTGGGGCGTCGGCAAATGGGTAAGCCACGGGACTTTGGATCCCGCATTTGCAGGTTCGAGTCCTGCCGCCCCAGCCAAAGCTGAAGGGGTGACCATGCACGAGCAGCTTCCCCTGGTGGTGTTCTCCGGACGCGCCCATCAGCAGCTCACCGAGCGCATCTGCGACTACCTGCAGATCTCGCAGGGGAGCGCCAAGCTCTACAACTTCTCGGACGGCGAGAACTACTGCCAGATCGAGGAGAACGTGCGCGGCGGCGACGTCTTCATCGTCCAGCCGACCTGCCCGCCGGTCAACGACACCCTGATGGAGCTGCTCATCATCCTCGACGCCTGCCGGCGGTCGTCTGCGAACCGGGTCACGGCGGTAATCCCGTATTTCGGATATGGCCGGCAGGACCGCAAGGACCGGCCGCGCGTGCCGATTACCGCCAAGCTCGTCTGCGACCTGCTCACCTCGGCGGGAGCCATGCGCATCCTCGCCATGGACCTGCATGCGGCGCAGATTCAGGCGTTCTTCAACATCCCGGTGGACCACCTGTTCGCGGCGCCGGTGCTGATCGAAGAGCTGCGCCGGCTCGAGCTGCCCAACCCTGTGATGGTCTCGCCCGACGCCGGCGGTGTTGAGCGGGCGCGGGCATTCGCAAAGCGGCTCGGCGCCGGTCTAGCAATCGTCGACAAGCGCCGGACCAGCCCGAACCACGCCGAGGTGATGAACATTATCGGCGAGGTGGAAGGCAGGCACTGCGTCATCGTGGACGACATTATCGACACGGCCGGCACCCTGGTGAAGACCGCTGCGGTGCTGTACGAGCGGGGGGCCGCGAAGGTCATAGCGGCGGGCGTGCATCCGGTGCTTTCCGGCCCGTCAGTCGACCGCATCGAGGCGTCAGGTGTCACCGAGGTGATCGTCACCGACACCATCCCGCTGCACGAGAGGGCACGTGCGTGCACCAAGGTCCGCCAGCTCTCCGTGGCCGAGTTGCTCGGCGAGGCGATCCGCCGGATCCACGAGGCAAAGTCGGTATCGAGCCTGTTCGTTTAGCCTGCTTCTTTGTTTCTTCCTCTGGGACTGGCGGTTGACGTTGCCACCTCTGACGTTCTGAATGCGGGTGGGCTGGTTTGCTTTGCGCCTCCCGGGGTCCGCGGCGGCGCCGGCGCGGTTCCGTCGCGAGCAGAACGTCAGAAGTGGCACGCGCGCGCCGCTCGGGGATCGGCGCGGCGCGGTTTGGTGGGCGCGGCGCCGCGCTCAGGCGCGACACCGCCTGCTCCTGCCTCCTGCCGACTGCCAAACGCCTGTCGCCTGTTGGCTGTTGGCTGTTGGCTGTTGGCTGTTGGCTGTTGGCTGTTGGCTGTTGGCTGTTGGCTGTTGGCTGTTGGCTGCTTCTGTGGTACAGTTCTCGACCCTTGCGGGTCGCCGCGAGGTGGAGGTACGTCGATGGAAGAGCTCGTGATCGAGGTGGAGCGCCGGGACTCCACTGGCAAGGGTTACAACCGGAAGTTGCGGCAAAAAGGCCTGATTCCTGCGGTCGTCTACGGCGGCGGCAAGGAGCCCGTCCCGGTCACCATCGACCGGCACGCGGTGACCGAGCTGCTGCGCCAGGAGAAGGGCCGTAACACGTTGTTTCTCCTGAAGATGAAGGGCACGAAGCACGAGCGGCAGGCGATGCTTCGCGATGCCCAGATCGATCCGCTGACGCGGCAGTACATCCACCTCGACTTCATCCGTGTGATGAAGGGGCAGCGACTCAAGGTCGAGGTGCCGATCGTCCTCGACGGCGAGCCCGCCGGCGTCAAGATCGGCGGCTTCCTCGACTGGCTGGGGCGCACGCTGCACGTCGAGTGTGAGGCGGATGCGATTCCGCCCAAGTTCCACCTCGACATCTCGAACCTCGGCCTCGGCGAGCACCTCTCCGCAGCCGACATTGCGCTGCCCGAGGGTGTCAAGCTGCTCGACGACCTCCGCAAGCTGCTGGTGACCATCAAAACCCACGGCGCGAAGGAGGAAGAGGAAGTGGCGGCTGCCGCCGCTCCGGCCGAGGAGACCGCCGAGCCCGAGGTCATCCGCCGCGGCAAGGCCGCGGAGGAGGGTGAGGCCGAGTAGCCTCGAACGATGGACATTGCCGCGGTCATCGGGCTGGGGAACCCTGGGCCCGAGTACGCCTCGACGCGGCACAACGTCGGGTTCTCAGTCCTGGATGAGCTGGCGCGGCGCTTCCGTATCGCGTCGTGGCGTCGCGCCTACCTGTCGGCCATTGCCCGCCGTCCGCGCGGCGCCTCGTTGCTTCTGGTCAAACCCCAGACCTACATGAACGTGTCGGGTGAGGCTGTCGCGGCGCTCTGCCGCGGCGAGGAGCTCATGCCGGCGCAGTGCCTGGTCATCGTCGATGACGTGGAGCTTCCGCTCGGGCAGCTCCGCCTCCGCGCCTCCGGGGGAGCAGGCAGCCACAACGGGATGCGCTCGATTGTCGAGGTCACCGGCGAAGGGTTCCCCCGGCTGCGAGTGGGAATCCGGGGCGCCGAGCCTTGGCGGGACCTCGCCGATTACGTGCTCGCCGACTTCGCACCGGAGGAGGCCGAGGTTGTTGCCGCCATGGTTTTGCGCGCCGCGGACTGCGTGGAGCAGGCCCTGCGCGTCGGTGTCGCCCGCGCGGCGAGCCAGTTCAACGCGGCAGAGGCGAAGGCCGGTGAACCCTGACGCTTGCTTTAACCGCGTGTTGGTATAGACTGCCAGTCCCGCAAAAAGCGGGAATCCTCGCTCCCATCCAGAGATGGGGGCCGCAGGCCATGAGGAGGAACGATGCCACTGTATGAGCTGGGTCTTCTCTTGAACTCGGAGCTCGAATCCGAGGAGCGCGAGGCGTTCCTCGGCGAGATCCGCCAACTCCTTGCTGCCGAAGGTGCGACGATCACCAAGGAAGACGTCTGGGGTCGGCGCAACCTCGCGTACGAGATCGGCAAGAAGCGTGAGGGCTACTACATCTTCTGGCAGATCGAGGCCCCCGGTACGTTGATCAAGCCGCTCGAGTACCGGCTGCGTCTTTCGGATCAGGTGATGCGCTACATCAACCTGAACCTCGACCGCGAGCTGCAGCGCAGCCGCAAGATGGAGCAGCGCCGCAAGCAGGCCAAGGCCCGCAAGGCCGAGGCGGCCGCCAAGCAAGCCGGCGCTGGCATTGAGTCTGCTCGGGAGGCTTGAGATGCCGAAGAAGAAGTTCTACGTAAAGCGCAAGAAGGTCTGCAAGTTCACCGCCGAGGGGATCGAGTACATCGACTACAAGGATGTCGATCTGCTGCGCCAGTACACACCCGTCTCGGGCAAGATCCTGCCGCGCCGCGTCTCGGGAACGAACCCAATCTACCAGCGCAAGCTCACTCGGGCGATCAAGCGCGCCCGGCACATGGCGCTTCTGCCATTCGTGGGGGACTAGCAGCCAGCGGGAGGGTCGGCCCGGTTGGATCGGCCCGTCCCTGCCGGCTCCTGGATGTCGCGCCATGGCAGGCAGCGATGAGACCGTGAACCGACAGCGCCGGCTCCACCTTGGACCGGCGCTGGCTGGTTTTCTGTCGCTTGCCGCCTTGGCGAGCCTGGTGTTTGTCCCGCTTCTTGGCGCGTTCATCGCGATGCTCGCCGCTCTACCGCTGGTGCACCTCATCGCCCAGGGCAGGCCGTCGATCCTCGGTTGGGGTTGGGTCGCGGTTGCGCTCGCCGGTGCCGCGTTGCTCTGGGGAGGCGTCTGGCTTGCCGCGGCGCTGCTGGCGTACCTTCTCCTTGCGGTCTTGCCGGCGGTTGCCGTCGAGGCCTGGCTACGCCGGCCGTGGTCGACGGGGCGTTGGGCGGCCGGGATCTCGGCAGTCGCCCTTGTGGCGATCTCCGGCTTCCTGATCGCGGCGTTCTACCCCGCCTCGCCCGCCGACGAGATCGCCCACAGTCTCCAGGCCGCCCTCGACGAAACGATGCGGTCGATGGGCGGTGCGGGCGGCGGACTGGGCGCCGCCGATCTGCTGGCGCAAGGCGTGCAACTGACCGCCTACCTGGCGCCGGCGCTCGCCGCCTCGTACGTGCTGTCCGCCGCGCTGTGGGTGCGCCCGCGGTTGCCGCTGCTCGGGCTGCCCCGCGGTGCGGAGCCGTTCGCGTTGTTCACGTCGGAGGAGTGGCTCCCGGTGGCGTTCGCCGTCGGCGGCCTCGGCTGGGTGTTCGCGCAGGGGATGGCGAAGTGGCTGGCGACCAACCTCTTCGTGACGGTGCTCGGCTTGTATTTCCTGCATGGTCTGGCTATCATCCACTTCTACCTTGGGCGCCGCTTTGGCACGAATCGGTGGGTGCGCCTGGCGGTGGCATTGTTTGCACTGCAAATCCCGGTAGCGCTCGCGTTGTCCGCACTCGGTCTTACCGATGCGTTCGTTCGCTTGAGGCGAGGCGGAGCGACTGACGGAGGGAGTGAAGCATGAAGATAATCCTCAACGATCAGGTGGAGCATCTCGGCGATCGCGGCGCGACCTGCGTCGTGAAGTCAGGGTTCGCTCGTAATTTCTTGATCCCAAAGGGCTTGGCTTACGAGGCAACGCCCGCGAACCTGGCCCGTTTCCAGCAGGAGCAGAAGCAGTGGCTCCAGCAAGAGGCGAGGGAGAAGGGGCAGGCCGAGGCGCTTGCCACGCAGTTCGCGGGTATCGAGCTGAAGTTCCACCGGCGCTCGGGCGACGGGGATGCGCTGTACGGCTCGGTCACCTCGACGGACATCGCCGAGGCGCTCGCGGCCAAGGGTCTCACCATCGATCGCCGCAAGATCGAGATCGGCCAGCATATCAAGCGGCTGGGGACTTTCACCGCTGAGCTCCACCTGCACCGCGACGTACGCGTGCCGATCACCCTCCACATTGAGCGCGAGGGCGGAGAAGAGCAGGCGTAGGCCGCAGTGAGCGACCGGCAGACCCCGCCCGCGGGTGAGCCGGACCCGCAACCGGGCCCGCGCAGTCCGCTGAAGCGTTGGGTGTGGCGCAAGCTGCGGCGCTTCGCCGTGCCGCTGCTCGGCCCCGAGCTCCGCGGTGTCGCCGCCGAGCTGTCGCAGCTCGGTGCTGTTGTCGCAAGCGCGGCCAGCCGAGCCGCCGCGACTACCGCGAGGGTCGACGCCGCAACGGTTACCATCGACGTGGCAGTCGGCCGTGGTGAAGCGGCCGTGGCGAGGGTCGACACTGTTGCAGCCTCGTACGCCACCCTCCAGATGCACCTCGAAACCCGCGTCGACCAGGCGCTCGCCGAGATCGCCGATCTCAGGACGGGGTTCCTCGCGACGAGGGGTGAGTTCGAGGTCGTTCGGGATCGCGAGCTGCCCGATCTGCATGGACGCCTCGGTGCCCTCTCTGAGGACTTCGCTCAAGGGATCGGGCGTCTCCAGGTCGAGGTGGAAGGGCTGAGGGATTCTCGCTTGCCCCGGGTGGAGCGGGATCTCGGCGAGCTCCATGGCGCGGTCGCGACGCTGCAAGGCGAGATCGGGGAGGTTCGCGACGTCCGGCTGGCGCGGGCCGAGGGCGACCTCGCGCGGCTGCAGACCGGGCTCGAAGCGATCCAGGGCGAGCTCGAGGGCGTGCGCGACACCCGGCTCATCCACGCGGAGGCCGACCTCGGACACCTGCAGAGTGCGTTCACGGCGCTGCAGGGAGAGCTGGAAGCACTTCGTGACAGCCGACTCGCCCGCGGTGAGGCCGCCATCGAGGGCATCCAGGCCGGCCTGCTGTCTCTGCAACGCGAGCTCGAAAGCGTGCGCGACGAACGTCTGGCCCGAACCGAAAAGGACCTCGGTGGGCTCCAGCGGTCAATCGGGGCGTTGCAAAACGATCTGGAGCTCGTCCGCGACGGGCGTGTGCCTCGGGCCGAGGAGGATCTCGCCCGCATCCAGGCGGTGCTGTCGGCGCTCCAGAGCGAGATCGAGAGCGTTCGCGATATCCGGTTGAAACAGAATGAAGAGGCGCTGGGCGGTCTTCAGGGCGGTATCGAGCGCCTGCAGGAGGAGCTCGCCGGGGTGCGCGACGAGCGTCTTGTCCAGGCCGAGGGCGGACTCGCGCAGATTCACGAGTCCGTGGCGGCGTTGCAGGGAGAGATCGAGGGCGTCCGCGATGTACGCGTGGCCCGAACCGAACGCGACCTCGCCGGTCTACAGGCGGCGCTCCAAGGTGTTCAGAGTGAGGTCGAGGGTATCCGCGATACGCGACTCAGCCAGACCGAGAACGATCTCGGCAGCGTCCAGGGGGCGGTCGAGAGCCTGCAGCGGGAGCTCGAGGGCGTGCGCGACGCCCGGCTTGTGCAGGCGGAGGGCGATCTTGCCCGCATTCAGGGCGCCGTCTCCTCGCTGCAGGGCGAGATCGAGGCGGTCCGCGACGTGCGGCTGCGGCAGAGCGAGGAGGGTCTCGCGGGTCTTCAGGGCGCTCTCGAGACGCTACAGGGCGAGCTCGAAGGCGTGCGCGACGTGC
>Ga0315273_10004114_pt1 | contig 17704 bp, 19 predicted proteins | sample YL17G02_0_MG_FD_205753 | JGI IMG/M metagenome (GOLD analysis project Ga0315273, IMG submission 205753) | Sediment microbial communities from Yellowstone Lake, YNP, Wyoming, USA - YL17G02_0 | ecosystem: Environmental > Aquatic > Freshwater > Lake > Sediment | place: USA: Wyoming | collected...
GGTTCAGTTACCCCATCCCAAGCGGACACACCGCCCTCGCCTACGTCTTTGAGGGCGCAGGAGAATTCTCAAATGATGTCGTGGAATCTGTCAGCATGGCCGTGTTCAAAGATGATGGCGACCATATCGAAGTCACAAGCGAAACGGGTGTACGCTTCATGCTCATCGCAGGCGCGCCGTTCAAGGAACCCATAGTCCCCTACGGACCCTTCGTGATGAACACGGCCGAGGAAATCCAACAGGCCCTCGCCGATCTAAGAAACGGCACGTTTGTAAAATAAAATCTGAACCGCAAATACCACAGGTCGCTCACCAGACACAATCCCCTCCCCGCGGAATCGTGCCATAGGAGTGTATCAGTTGCTGCCGAAAACATTTCCACCCCGCCTGATAACGGGGTGGAAATGTTTTCTAAACTCATTGCTTGATTCAGGCTTACATGCGCGATTGGACCGCGCGGAGGACAGGCGCACCGATGACACCCGCCGCCTGCATGACCTGTTTCAACATCGGATCATTCAGAAAAGCCTGTGCCTTTTCCGCGTCTTTCCATTCTAAAATGAGCGAGACCGCGTTGGGATTATCCACATCGCGATAAACCTGATAAACACCCGTCGAGCCGCCTGCGCGGCGCATGGCATCGTTGGCGTCAAAGCCTGCACGCCATTTTCCATAATCTTCAACATTCAAACGCAGATTGATATAAACCATTGGATTTTCTCCTTTCATGAAATAGGGACAAAAGAACGAAATGTGGAATTTTAGAATTAATGTGAATTTCTTAGTACGTGAACATGCGATCATGCTCAAGAGACAGTTTTATCAACACAGTCGGCATGGCGAATTCAGCTGGCTTCCCTGCTATATCAGCATCTGTTACTCCGCGACCTTTGGATGACATCCCGGAGAGGTAGAACCGTCCGCCACCCGCAACGATGGCATCGTACAACTCGCGCAGTTTGCCGGTGCCGAGACCAACCAGGTTATCCAATACTGCATCGCGCAGCAGCTGGACCGAATCGCCAGCGAGGAACAACGAGACCGAGTGCCCCTCGTCAATGGCGCTCTTTGCAACCAAAAAGCCCAGTGCCGCGCGGGTAGGGCTTTCTGGACCGTGTGTAATATGTACCAGTATTTTAGCCAATGGATTCTCCTTTTTAAGCGAAAGCGAATTACAAAGCTTTCATATCCTCATAGCGGATATGCATATCCATGATGTACGTTTCCACATCCCCCAGATGCTCGTAGGATTCGGTCTGTTGTACAAAAGGCTTTTTGTCGGTTTGCATATGCTCCAACCCCTGATTCGTGAAGAGTGCATAACCTTTCCAGCCAGTGGATTCAGACACCTGATTCTTCATGAGCCTGTGGACCAGATTGACATCCGTTCCCAACAGGTCCTTGATCCCTGCCACTTGTTGGATAATGAAATCCCCATGATGCACCATGAATTTAAGATCAAGTGCGGGGATGGCCTGACAGGCCCTACAAGGGCATGTTGCTTCCTTGTGGAGGGTTTTGGCCTGATCGCGAAAAGCAAGGTATGTTTGATCGATGAGTTCTAATAAAGACTCGCCATTCTGCAATTTACTGTCTTCTATATAAGCAAAGACTGCATCGCCCTCCAATTTTGAGATCGTCAGTGCACTACCCATTTTGTCTACAATGGCTTCCAGGAGGTAAGAGATCACAACGTTTGCATGTTCAAGTTCCGTGTTTGCCACAAAAGAGGTATAGCCGGAAATGTCGGCAAGTACCAAATAGCCTGTCTGCGTTTTCCGTTCCATCACTCACTCCACTAAGAGAGTGTTTTGAAATTCATAAACATATTTGGTCATGTCATTCTGAGCGACCGCAGGGAGCGAAGAATCTCATTTTTTGACCAGATTTCCCATGAAAATCTGAGATTCTTCGCCGCTTCGCGGCTCAGAATGACATATTGAGATGTTGGTTTTTATTTTCAAAACACTTTCTAAAGCCAATATATCTCGATCCTATACTAATCCATTTTCAGATAATTTCGATTTGGATTTTAATGCTCAACTATTCAAATCAAAACCCCTCGTCCTAAGCGGAGCGAGGGGCACCGTGAAGCGGGGCCGACCTTCTGGTTACAAACCTACATGGACGGCGGTTTGACACCGAGTTGACCAAGGATCGCCATCAGGCCGGCGCCCTCGAGTGGTTCCATTGCCCAGGATGTAACCTTATCACCTTTGACGGTTGCTTTGCCATGTTGGTTTGGTACGGCAAAGGACTTATTTGTGACGGGGATCACGCCCATGTTCATGGCTGTCAGGTCAAATTCGCCACTATGTGTTCCTTTGAGTTCTGCTGAGATGTTTGCGACATCGCCATCCATGCTTTTCATCTTGAATTGATAGTCAAGATTTGGGAAAGCCTTTTTTAGACTCATGCTCATCCCCAGCCATGCCTCGCCGTTGATCGGTTGAGGGACAGGGCCGCTGAACATAAAGTCGCTTGATAAAAATGACTTGGCCTTTTCGAAATCACCCTTTTGAACGGAATCCATCAGGGCTTGAACAGTTGCTTTTGAATCCATGATATTTCTCCTTAATACTACTAAATGTACGGACACTAATTGACGGGCTAGGGTCGTAATGGATGCTCCCTATGGAACACCCTCCGTTTCCACCGACTGATAAAGGCGGAGTTTATGCTGTGCCAACACTAGTATACCACATAAATAGGGTAAAAATACTCTGAAATAGAAAGTCACCACCCAGCGGACACAATCCCGTGCCGCGGACTCGCCCTCCAGGTGCGCGACAGCTTTTATAATGCCCACGGTCACAAATTGCGCTTTCCTCCTTCTAAAAAAGCGCAATTTGTGACCGCCCTGGGTATACGTCAACGCTTTACAATAGAGCATGCATTCATAATTTTAAGAGCCTTTGTATTTTGGGTGGACGCTACAGAGATCGACGAGAAAAGTTTGCACCTGGGTTTAACTGGATGGTTTCAAGAGGTTCAATGAAAAAAAGATTTTTATATTCAATATTATTCGGAATACCCGGTTTTTTTATTTCTTTGATAGTTTCCTTTGTTATCTTCGGAGTCGCAGTTGGTATCCTTTGGATTTATGTTTTCGGTGACAACCCCTGGCCATCCTCAACCGAAAAGATACTTCCGATCTTATTTGCGCTCATCTTCTTAACGGTTTGGATCGCCTCCATAGCCGCCGGATATGTCACCGGAAAAAAACTTGAAAGTGACCCGGCTTTGAATAAGACGCATATTCTGGTTTCAGGTGGTCTGACAATAATGTTTATCCTTTTTATAGCTCTCCAGCAATTGAGCGTGGGAAACATAGGGCCAAAATCAGAGGATGCGCTGTGCAGCGAATTTTGCAATCAACAGGGATATTCGGGGAGTGGAATGCCTCCGAGAAACTCTGGCGAAAGAACTTGCAGCTGTTTCGATAATTCTGGTCGCGAAGTTCTGAAAGTCCCACTGGATAATATCGACTCTGATACTTCAAAATGAATGTTTATCCAACATATTAAACCCCTTCATTCTTTTATAAGACATCATTCGCAAACTAGCGACCAGCCACCTAGAGGAGAAAATCCCATGGCAGGGATATATGCACGATAGTAATAGTTCGAAGGAGATCTCGCTATAGGCAGAGCGAAGCTTATTGGGACAGAAGAGTATTTTATAAAGTTGAGCCGGACCCCGAAGATAAATGATTTTCATATATATTAACGAATTCTTGGTAAGCTAATTTGAGACCGTTGTGAATTTCATCTTTTTCATTATGGCTAATAGATTGTGCCCAGGCCCCTAATGCAGATGCATAAGGATGAAACCCAGTAGTTTGACTTCGCTTTTCGTTGCATTTTCCAAAATAGAGAGAAATTTGTGGTGCTCTTGAATTGAATGGACCGGATTTGAGCAGATTGCTAAATTGATCTTTTGGGATATTTGTGCCAATAATTGATTGGAGTTCAATTGCTATTCGATGATTGAAAGAGTTTATTAAGCCTATATAAAGGCTTGGGTCTGTGAAATAATATGGCGTAGCTTTCCGTAAATCAAGGACGGCGCCATTGTAGTCTGAAAAGAAATTCTTGAAATCAGTTTCTTCTTTTACTTTAATGCCATATCTTGATCTTAATGTCTGTTTGATAAAACAAGGTGTTTCAGCGTGCGCTTGGGGTGCCTCTGGTATTAATGGCTGGAGCACGCCCAAAGAACTTTGGAAGTTTACGTCTGCCCAAGATAAACTTGGGAATTGCCGAAATAGCCAAATTCCTAATGACTTAATTTCGTTATCTTCATCTTGAAAGCATCCCTTAATTAATAAATAGACTTCTTGAATCGATTTGCTTTCATACGCCTGAAAAGAGCAAGCAGTGATTAATGCTCTTTTTAGAATAACATTTTTTTCTTCTTTAATCGCGCTGTAAAGTGACGCGTGAGATTCTTGATCATTTTGTAAGACTTCAATTGCAGCCAACCGCTGTGGCCAAGATAAAAGCGGATTGTTTATCCATTCAAGCGCAACTGGTCTGTATATGCTTGGAGCAGCAATCTTTGAAATTGTCCTAATGCAGTTTGCAAGGTGCCAGGCATAAACAGTGTGCAACCTTAATTCTTGAAGAACTCCGTCCACGATTTGTTTTTCATTCACAAACTTTTCAAGATAATTATTTATAACATTCGAGCGCGAAGGCAATATTTCTAGTAATCTTAAAGCTATTTTTCCGATTTTAATATCTGCGTCTAAACGATATAGGGTAAAAGCTATTGTTGTGTCAGATGTTTCTGGGGTGATTTTCAGGTTATGCCAAGCATTAAAGAACATTGATTTGAGGCGAAAATCCTGCAAATATTTGTTGAAAATTTTGGAACGCCATGGAAGGAGGTTGAGCAATCGTAAAATTATCCTGCCTATTGCGGTAATTGCCCTTAAACGAAAAACAGGAAATGTTCTTGCCCTGCTAAATTCCTGCGGAGAATCTTTGAGATTGTATATTGCATCAAAGAACATAGCCTTGAATTCATCTTTTTGATCAATTCCAAGTTTGGTTAAAATATTTATAAGAGAAAACCTGCGGCGAAGTTTTACTTTCTCGTCTTGAACATTAGCTACTTCAGCTATAGCTGTTTTTTTTTGTTTGCAGGACCAACGCTCTTGCTTGCAGTGCAAGATCTAGACTTACAAGTCCTTTACTGGCAGTATTTTGATCGGGTGTAAGAATTCGAATGTCATCTACATACCTAAGATATCGATAGCCAACAACCATTTTTTCGTCTATTGGCAACAAGAAAAGGGTCGACAATAAATCAGATGTTTCATATCCCTGAGGTAGTCCACTATGTAATTCTGGCCCCTTTTCATGCGGTGACCATTTAGTTAAGCAGGTATTCAATAATGCTAAAAGATTTTCATCAGATACCCATCGTTGGCGAATTAGGTCAGTTAAGAGTTGATGATCTATTGAAGAATAAAAAGCGGATATATCTGCTTCCACTACCCATCGGTTGCCTTGTTTCCACATCTCCTCATATTTCTGTGAGAAACCACTAAATTGGTCGATCCAAGGTTTCAATGGAAAAAGACTATCCTTTGGTTGTGGCAAATGAGCAAATATATGACGGTCACCTAGTATTGATAGATATGGTATTGCTTCTTGGATAATTATGTTTCCAATGGCTTGGTAGACGATTCTGTCTCGTATTGACAAGACGGGTATTGTTCTTAGTGTCCGAGAGGTTTTAGGTAAATAAAGTTTATGAGCTTGCATTGGAATATAGGTATTTGAACGAATTTCTTCAATAAGCAGCCGAAGGTAAAAATCGACATTTGATGCGAATACTCTTAATGCTATTCGATCTTTATTTTCAATATGGGATGAACGAAGAACTCGCTCCCAAGCTAATTGAAAGTTTGTAAGTGATAAGAACTCTTCTTGTATATTAGTTGTTGGCATAGTAAGCGACGCCTTGTTTACATTCTTCATCAGAATTCAAACACGAGCCTGGAATCTATTATATTCTCTTACTGGTGGAGTTTACTACAATTAAGTTGACATCCTCCCCTTTTTTTGCTACACTATAAGTTGTCAGACAACTACGCAAGTCCTAAAAGTTACCAAGACCAACCAGTCAGACCTCTCAGACCAATATGTCTACACTTCTCATAAAAAACGCCTATATAGTCACCATGGATGACCACCAGCGGGAGATTTCCGAGGGTGGTCTTTTTATCCGAAGCGGCCTGATCGAAGAGGTCGGCCCGATGAACGAACTTCCCCCCTCAGCCGATGAAGCCCTCGATCTCAAGGGTCATATCGTCCTGCCGGGGCTTGTCAACACGCACCATCATTTCTACCAGACCCTGACGCGCGCCGTCCCCGCCGCGCAGGATGCCAACCTCTTCAACTGGCTCAAGACCCTCTATCCCATTTGGGCGCGCCTCACTCCCGACGATATCTTCCTCTCCACGCTCACGGCCCTCTCCGAGCTCGCACTTTCGGGATGTACAACCGCTTCGGATCATCTCTACCTTTTTCCCAATGGATCAAAACTGGACGACGAGATTTCCGCCGCTGGTGAGATCGGACTCCGTATCCAAGCCTCGCGCGGCTCGATGAGTCTCGGCGAATCCAAAGGCGGACTTCCGCCTGATTCCGTTGTGGATAGCGAAGACGCCATCCTGAAAGACTCGCTCCGCCTTATCCAGAGATATCACGATGCCAAACCCGGCGCCATGGTACAGATCGTGCTCGCGCCTTGCTCGCCGTTCAGCGTCACAAGCGACCTGATGCGCGAGTCCGCAAAACTGGCGCGTGAATACGGCGTGCATCTACATACTCACCTCGCTGAAACCGAAGACGAAGAACAATTCTGTATGAAAATGTTCGGCCATCGTCCCGTCGGTTACATGCAGGAAGTGGACTGGGTTGGTGATGACGTCTGGTTCGCGCACGCGGTCTGGGTCAATGATGAAGAGATCCAAGTCTTTGCCAAACACAACTGTGGCGTGGCGCACTGTCCCACCTCCAACATGCGACTCGCCTCGGGCATCGCGCCGATCAAGGAATACCGTAAAGCTGGCGTCAACGTCGGCCTCGGCGTGGACGGCTCCGCATCCAACGACGGCTCGCATCTTTTAGCCGAAGTGCGACAGGCCATGTTGCTGTCACGCGTCAAAGAGGGAATAACGGGCTATTCGCTTTCCAATGATCCTAATAGAAAATTGATGACGGCTAGGGAAGCCTTGCATTTGGGAACATGCGGCGGCGCGGCCGTGCTTGGTAGAAAGGATATCGGCTCACTCGAACATGGCAAATGCGCCGATTTCTTTGCCGTCAACTTAAACCGGCTTGAATTTACAGGTATGCATGATCCAGTCTCTGCGGTTGTCTTTGGTCAACCTGTCCGCGTGGATTACACAGTTGTCGGTGGCAAGCTGGTTGTGAAAGAAGGTCAACTGGTCACGGTTGATGAACGCAAGTTGATCGAGAAACATAATAAAGCCGCGAAAAGACTGTTAACAAGTTAGCAGGTTGATGGGTAAATATTTGAACATTCCAACTCGTCAACCTTCAAACCGAAAAGATATGCTTGATTTTACCCCCATCATTCTCCTGGCTGGTAATGCATGAATACTCTTGTCATCTTTTCAGGCCTTCCTGGCACAGGTAAATCCATGCTCGCGAATAGATTGGCGCGTGAACTCGGTTGGCCTCTATTACGAATTGACGATATTGTCGGCGAAATCCCTGAAAACCCGGATGTTGAGTTTTGGAATTCCAAGGTGGCGATCTTGCTCGATGTCACCGAAGTGCAACTTGGACTTGGTTTGAGTGTCATTGTGGACTCGGTCTTCATGAACACAGACCGCCAGCATGCCCAAAACCTTGCCCGCAAATATAACGCTCGATTTCGCCCGATCTACACCTTTGTATCGGATGATCATATCTGGGAGCAAAGAGTGTATGAGCGCTGCAAACAATCGAACAACAAAGACGTTGCCACCTGGGAGCACATCCAATACCAGCGTGGACATTTTCGTGAATGGGCAGCAGATACGGCCATCTTCATCGACTCGCTATACCCATTCATGTACAACTACGCAGAAGTATTGCAATTTGCCACAAGTGAAGAAGTTGTCGTCAAGCCGCTGGAAGACATTCCCTTAATCGAGGGCAGCTATCATGGATAGTATTTCCATAAACTGCAAGTAGTATCGACTCAGACTCTTGTCATTGTTTTCTTTATATTGATGTAATGGAGAATCTATGCCCACGTCCGCAAAACTTACCCGCGCTCTCGTAGACGTTGCCATGGGCCGTAAGCCTGCCGACATTGTGATTCAAAATGGTCAGTGGGTTTGTGTGCAGACCGGCGAGATCATCCCCGGCACGGATATTGCCATCGTAGCAGGTCATATTGCCTATGTGGGCGAAGATGTGCGCCACACTATCGGCAAAAAGACCAAGGTTATCAATGCTAATGAGCGCTATCTTGTGCCCGGCCTTTTGGATGGGCATGTGCACGTTGAATCAGGCATGGTCACGGTCACTGAATTTGTGCGCGCCGTGGCAGCGCGCGGCACCACTGGCATGTTCATTGATCCGCATGAGATAGCAAACATCTTTGGCTTGAAAGGCGTCAAGCTCATGGTGGATGAAGCCGCCAGACAGCCCATTCACGTTTGGGTGCAGATGCCGTCCTGCATCCCATCTTCGCCGGGGCTTGAGACACCGGGCGCGTCCATTGGCCCCAGGGAAGTTGCGCAAGCCATGAAATGGCCGGGCATCATCGGCCTTGGTGAGATGATGAACTTCTCCGGTGTGTTCCAAAGTGACGAAAAAATGCTGGCTGAAATGTCCATTACGCGCGCGGCCGGAAAAACAGTCGGCGGACATTACGCCTCGCCCGACCTCGGCCTTCCATTCCATGGATACGTTGCCGGCGGCGCGGAGGATGATCACGAGGGCACGCAGCTCGAAGACGCCGTCGAACGCGTGAGGCAGGGCATGAAGGTTATGCTCCGCTATGGATCAGCCTGGCATGATGTGGCATCCCAAGTGGGAGCCATCACGCAAATGGGACTCGACCCGAGGCATTTCATCCTGTGTTCAGATGATGCACATGCCCAGACTATTTCACACGAAGGCCATATGGACAGAGTCCTGCGTCACGCCATCGGCGAAGGCTTGGACCCCGTCGCCGCGCTGCAAATGATGACCATCAACACAGCCGAGCATTTCGGCCTCGCAAAAGAAATTGGGATGATCGCTCCCGGTCGTTGGGGTGATGTCCTGCTCGTCAAAGATTTACGCGATTTCAGAGCCGACGTTGTAATTGCAAAGGGACAAGTCATTGCCGAGCGCGGCTCATGGACTGTGCAATTACCTAAATTCAAGTATCCAGCCTGGGTTACAAATTCAGTGCATCTTAAAAGAGAAATTCGAGCAGAGGACTTTATCCTGCGCGCGCCAAAAGGACACAGGGGCAAGGTCACAGCCAATGTGATCGGTATCATTGAAAATCAAGCCCCGACAAGGCATATCATAATGCAAGTCCCGGTCAAGGATAATGAAGTTAAAGTGGATATGAAGAATGACCTTGCTAAAGTCGCCATCGTCAAGCGGCATAAAGGCACAAGCGGCGTGACAATGGGCCTGGTCACCGGTTTTGGATTCACTGAAAAGTGCGCCATCGCATCAACCTTCGCACATGATAGTCATCAGATGATCGTCGTCGGCACAGACGAAGAGAACATGGCGTTTGCCGCGAACAAACTGGCCGAAGTCGGCGGGGGGCAGGTGGTGGTGAGAAACGGCAAGGTGCTGGGACTGGTCGAATTGGGCATAGCAGGCCTCATGTCCACGGAAAGAGCGGAGGTTGTCGCAAAAAAAGCCGCGGCCGTCCTCAGCGGATTCCAGTCCTGTGGGTGCAAGCTGAACAATCCAAATATGCAATTGAGTTTGCTGGCATTAGTCGTCATCCCCGAACTTCGCATTTCAGATAAAGGCCTGGTGGATGTGACGAAGTTTAAGTTCATACCTGTATTGGAGAAGTAATGTCTAACTTTCCGTTTCAACGTTTGCAGAATGATCTCGCCGCACTGATCGCAAAAACAAGCGCGGGCAAGCAATTGCCTTCTGAGCCGTATCTTGCCAAGCAATTGGGCGTTTCACGCGCCACCTTGCGCGAAGCCATGCGCATGTTTGAAACGCAGGGAAAGATCCGCCGCAGGCAAGGTTCGGGTACGTTTGTGATTGGGCAGGTGCCAGTGATGGATACCGGGCTTGAAGTGCTTGAAAGCCTTGAAACAATGGCGAAGCGCCTTGGCCTTGAAGTTTCGGTGAGCGATCTGCAAGTGGAGCAGGTCTCTGCGGATGCTGAGCTTGCCAGCGGGTTGAGCGTTGAACAAGGCACCAGACTCACGCGCATTCGCCGCGTTATTTGTGAAGATGGACGCCCGGTTGCCTATCTGGTGGATACTTTGCCCGAGGACTTTCTCAAGCCTTCAGATTTGCCCGTTTCCTTCAAAGGCTCAGTTCTGGACTTTCTGCTTGAGCGCGGCGATCCCATGACTGTTTCACGTGCCGCCATCAGTGCGATAGGCGCGGTTGCAGAAGTCGCCAGGGCGCTTCAGATCCAGCGCGGCGATGTGCTTCTGCATTTTATTTCCCAGCTATTTACAGCTGAAGGCCGTGTGGTGGATTACTCTGTGAGTTACTTTATTCCGGGCTATTTTAATTTCCATGTAGTGAGACGCGTAGGAACTGCTTAGCCACAGAGCGCACAGAGATAATGAGATTTGGTTGAGTGATGGTTGTGGCGAAGATTTTGACGATGTGAGAAAAAGATGGTGATGAGATCATTTCCAGAAAAAAGAACACCAATCCAGGATGATCCTTTGACGCGCAGAATTATTGCCTGTGCAATTGAAGTTCATAAACGACTTGGTCCTGGATTGCTGGAGAAGTTGTATAAGGAAGCAATGGTTATTGAAATGGAGTTGGATGGTCTTAAAGTTGATAAGAATGTAAAAATCCCTGTTGAGTACAGGGGTAAGCCAATCGGAGAATATTTCATTGATTTGCTGGTTAATGACACTGTAATTTTGGAACTCAAGAGCGTGGAACGACATGACCCTGTTTTCGAAGCGCAGATTTTGCCCTATATGAAACTTACAGGAAAAAAAGTCGGTCTGCTCATTAATTTTAATTCCAGAATGGTCAAAGACGGAATTAAACGCTTTGTCCTTTAACTCTTAAAACTCAGGGTTCTCTGTGAACTCTGTGGCTAAATTATTTATACGAGGCAAATGTGACAGTACAGGAAATAAAAAAGAAAACGCAAAACAATCGTGAGAACATCATCCAGTTCATGCGCGATATTGTCGCCATTCCCAGCATGGAGGGCCAACTTAAAGAAGTAGGCGAACGCATCGGCGCGGAGATGACGAAACTTGGTTTTGACGAAGTTCGTTTTGATAAGATGGGCAACATCATGGGGCGCATCGGCGGAAATCCTTCGACTGCGCTCAGGACGATTGTCTATGACTCGCATATTGATACCGTTGGTGTGGGTGACCCGGCCACCTGGGACTGGGATCCGTTTAAAGGCAAAGTGGAGAATGGGATATTGTATGGGCGCGGCGCTTGTGATGAAAAAGGGTCAACGCCCGGCATGGTATATGGACTCTCATTTGCAAAGGAACTGGGATTGCTCGAAGATACCACCGCCTGGTATTTTGGCAACATGGAGGAATGGTGCGATGGCATCGCGCCCAACGCCTTTGTCGAGGCCGATCCCAAGGTAAAGCCCGATTTCGTCCTTATCGGCGAGCCGACCAAGATGCAGGTCTATCGCGGTCACAAGGGACGCGTCGAGCTGAAGATCACCGCCACCGGCCGGTCGGCGCACGCGGCGTCGCACTACCTGGGCGACAACGCCGTGTACAAGATGATGGCAATCATCACGCAAATCCGCGAACTGGATCGTCGGATGCGCTTCGGTATGGGCTATCATCCGGTGCAGGGCTATCCCTCCATCGCGGTGACCGACGTCTCAGCGCGCACGGCTTCGCTCAACGCGGTGCCCGATCAGTTCACGATCTATCTCGACCGTCGCATCACTTTGAACGAGCCGCGCGACGATGTGATTGCGCAAATCAAGGGGCTGATCCCCGACTATTTGCAGGATGAAATCGAGGTCGAAGAGCTGTTCTACGACACGCCGTCCTACACGGGCTTTGTCTTTCCGGTGTCAAAGTTCTATCCAGCCTGGTTGCTGGATGACGCGCATCCGTTGACGCAGGCGGGGCAGCGCACTATTGAGGCGCTATGGGGCGAAAAGCGGACGCTGGGCACGTGGGACTTCTCGACCAACGGCACGTACTGGGCTGGTAAAGCTGGAATCCCATCCATTGGATTTGGCCCCGGCGATGAGATCCACGCCCACACCAACCTTGAGCAGGTCCCGTTGGATGAGGTGGTCGCGGCCGCTGAGTTTTACGCGCTATTCCCGAAGATCTTGGCAGAGAAAATAAAGTAGCCGCACAAGGATATATAAAGAACAGGTGAGTTTGTGCCTGTCAAAAATTTCAATCATATTTGTATGGAGGTTCGTATGCGTAGTTTTGCTGGTCGTGATATCCTGTCGCTCAAGGAATTTGAGCGCAATGAGTTCTTCCACGTGTTTGATGTGGCTCAGAAAATGGAGCCAATTGCACGGGCAAGAAAGAATGTGGATATGCTGAAAGAGAAGACTTTGGTAACGGCATTTTATCAGCCTTCGACGCGCACGCGTCTGGCTCATGAGTCCGCCATGCACCGCCTCGGCGGTCACGTGACGGGTTTCTCGGATGCCAAGATGACCCGTGCCGGTGACTTCTACCAGGAGTCGATAAAGGATACAGTCAAGATGCTGGAGTACTATGGCGACGTAATCGTGATGCGCCATTTCCAGCAGGGCGCGCCGCATGAGGCCGCGAAATGGGCAAGCATCCCCATTATCAATGGCGGCGATGGCTGGGGTGAGCACCCCACTCAAATTCTCACAGACCTTTACACGGTCCTGCGCGAGAAAGGCCGCATTGACGGTCTCAAGTGGCTGGCGGTCGGCGATATGCGCATGCGCACCATGCACTCCCTCGGCTATGCCTTGAGCCAATTCGATTGCCCCATCACCTTTGTCTCACCGCCTGAAATGGGACTCACCGATGAGTTCAAGGCCGAACTCAAACAACTCAGCGTGAATTTCAAGGAAGTTGACCATGTCGAGAAGGCTATTGCCGAAGCGGACGTCATCCTAGTCGAGCCGGTTGTCCAGCCAGATTACACCAAGTCCCGCGATGAGCGCACGGGTGAATTGAGTCTCACGCCTGCCAATTACAGGATCACGCGTGAACTACTGGAGAAGAAAGCCAAGTCCGACGCGATCCTGCTCCATTCCCTGCCCCGCATGGACGAAATCCCCGTTGATGTGGATATCACCAGATGGTCACGCTATTGGCAGGAAGCCTTCAATGGTGTTGTCATGCGCATGACTTTACTGGCGCTTGTGTTAGGCGCAATGGAGTAATGTAGTTCGATAGTTATGTGGTTGGATGGTTGGGTTGTTGTGATTACAATGGCAAATTGCCCAACCATCCAATACAGAAAAAAAGGAGCAAATGGCTTTGGATAAGAAGGCAGTCGAGGCATGGAAAGCGGAATATAAACTCATTAACGAGATGGAGCGCGAAGTGTTGAAGGCGCGCCTGGCAAATGAGACCTTCGAGCAGAGTATTCGATCTTATTTTGCCATGTGTCAATTGGCAACCTCCCTCGCTGGTTCAACGGACGTACCTCCAGAATTACAAGAAGTGAGAGAAAGACATTACATCGAATTGACTGATAAGTGGAAGAGGCTGGCTGAAAGGTTGAAAAATGTTTAATAATCCCGATTCCATGCAACGCGTCATTGATTTTCTCATTGGGCGTAATATCCCATACAAGGTAATTGGAGGAGTGGCGATTTCGATTTGGGGTGAGATGAGGGTGACGCATGACGTTGACTTCAAAGTGAGCGTTGATATGCTGCTGGCAGGCTTTCGCAAACTGGTTTTGGAATATTTTCCCGCGCGTCCGACCAACATTCCTCCTCACAAACTCAGCCCTTATGTCATTCACATCTGGGGAATGCCCGATGTCGCAGTAGATTTGCTTGTTAGTATCTTTGATTACGAGAAACAGGCGATTGAACGCGCAAAGCAGTTTGAGATCGAAGGCGTGTCTGCGCGCGTATGCACAGCTGAAGATTTAATCATTCATAAAGCCATCGCGAATCGTGATAAAGATTGGATGGATGTCGAAGGTATTCTCATTCGCCAGTGCGACAAATTGAATATTAAATATATTCGCGAGTGGTAAATGCAATTCGCCGAAGCGTTGGAAATGCCTGTAATCCTTTCACGCTTCAATAAACTTTATGAAGGTGTAAATTCGTGAAAATCATTGAAATCCGTCGCCATAGCATTCGTTCGAAGCCGGGCGATCATCTCTCCCAGCAAGGTGTAACGCTTGCGCGCCTGGTGGGGGAGAACCTGGGTCCATTTGATAAAGTGATCACGTCCACGTTGCCGCGCGCGTTCGAGACAGCCATTGCCATGGGCTTCGCTGTGGATGAACAGCTCGTATTGCCTAACAGCACAGGTGATGATGTGCAAGAGGAAATCCCCTGGCCGCAGACGTTTGAAGTTTATGCAAAGGCATTCAGGCGCGGTGGTGCGGTCACAAAATATGGAAGGAAGCTGGCCAGGCTCTATGGTGAGCTAGCCGATTTTCTGGCAGATGGCAGAAGTGCATTGATCATTAATCACGGCGGAGTGGCTGAAATTGGCACGCTGGCTTGTTTAACGGGAACAGGTGTGGAGGTCAAGGGTGAGGCGTTGGAACCTTGTGAGGGCATCCGCCTATATTATGATGATGAAAAAGTTGTACGCGCAGAAATCCTGCGCATCTCAAAATAACAACAAAGGAGAAATAAAAATATGCAGACCAATTTTCGTGGTCGTGATCTGATAGGCGACCTTGACTTCACGAAAGAGGAAGTCGAAACCGTTTTGGATGTGGCCTGGGACTTGAAGCGTAAGCGCGCGCTGGGCGAATCCCACGCGCTCCTGCGTGACAAGACTCTTGCCATGCTGTTCTTCTTCTCGTCCACGCGTACGCGTTGTTCATTTGAAGCAGGCATGGCGCAGTTGGGCGGACATCCCGCTTTCATTGACAGCGACACAACGCAGATTTCTCATGGCGACACCGCTAAAGAGATCGGTGAAATTATCGGCCGCTATTTCGATGGCATGGCCATTCGCCAATGCGATTGGAACTTCGGAAACAAATATATCAACGAAGTTGCGAAATACTCGCGCTCGCCCGTGCTTAACATGCAGTGCGACATCTACCATCCTTTCCAGTGCCTCGCCGACCTGATGACCATCATGGAAAAGAAAGGCCGCGACCTGCGCAAGAAGAAGATCGTCGTCTCGTGGGCGTATGCGGCTTCGTATCTCAAGCCAATGTCTGTGCCTCAATCCCTGATATTGCAAATGCCGCGCTTTGGTATGGATGTGACACTGGCCTACCCGCCTGAATTCAAGCTCATGCCCGATATCGTTGAACAGGCCAAGGAACAGGCTCGCATCTTTGGCACCGGCTTCGAAATTGTTGACGATAAAGATGGTATGGCAAAGGCCTTCAAAGATGCTGATGTCGTTTACGCCAAATCCTGGGGTCCGTTGCTGACCACTGATGATAAGACTGAGGGCAAAAAGATTCAGGATTCCTACAAGAACTGGATCACAGATGAAGCCAAGATGAAAAAGGCCAGGCCCGATGCCATCTATATGCACCCGCTTCCTGCCGACCGCAACATCGAAGTCACCGACGCGGTGATCGATGGCCCGAAATCGGTTGTTTACGATGAAGCCGAAAACCGTCTACATGCCCAGAAGGCCGTAATGGCCTTGACAATGTCATAGGAGGAATCATGACAAAACGTAAACTTGCTGTTATCGCGATTGGCGGTAACTCACTCATCAAGGATGAGAAGCACAAGACTGTTGAAGATCAGTATATGGCTGCAAAAGAAACCACTAACCATATCGCAGACATGATCGAAGCCGGCTGGAATGTGGCTATCGGCCATGGGAACGGACCGCAGGTTGGGTTTATTTTGCGGCGTTCAGAAATTGCCGCCAAAACGGAAGGCATGCACGAGGTGCCCCTGGATGTATGCGGTGCGGACAGTCAGGGAGCAATCGGTTATGCCCTCCAACAGACTTTACAGAATGAACTCTATCGGCGCGGCATTAAGAGGTCTGTTGCTACCGTCGTGACACAGGTATTGGTGGATAAGAATGACCAGGCCTTCAAGAGTCCGTCCAAGCCGATCGGCTCTTTCATGGATGAAGCCGAAGCCAAACGCCGTGAGAAGGAAATGGGATGGTCGGTCGTTGAAGACGCTGGCCGCGGTTGGAGACGCGTCGTTGCTTCGCCGCTCCCAAAAGAAGTCGTGGAGCTTGAAGCTGTGGAAGCCCTTATTAAAGCAGGCACGATCGTCATCACAGTGGGTGGCGGCGGTATCCCGGTTATTGATGTCAGCGACCACGACTATCAAGGGGTGGCGGCTGTGATTGACAAGGACTTTGCTTCCAGTCTGCTGGCGCGGCTCATTAAAGCCGACTTGTTCCTAATCTCCACTGCGGTTGAAAAAATTGCCATAAATTTTGGTACGCCCGAACAAAAGTGGCTGGATAAGTTAACACTTGCCGAAGCCAAACAATATCTTGCTGAAGGTACTCACTTTGCCAAAGGCTCAATGGCTCCCAAAATTCAAGCCGTTATCTGGTATCTTGAAAACGGCGGCAAACAGGCTTTGGTCACTAATCCTGAAAACATCGGCCGCGCTCTAAAAGGTGAGACTGGCACGATTATCGTTCCATAAAGATTGTAAGGTGGCGTGTCAAGCCGTTCTCCTGGTGAAGAGAACGGCTTTTTTCTTGACGTACTATATAAATCCTGATAGACTCACTTTTGTTGCTCCCCGTGCTTTGGGAGCAATTTAATTGCCGGTGAAGCACTTCCGCTTTAAGATAGGGCTTGGTATAATCGGCCTGCTTAAATGCCGACGTAGCTCAATTGGCAGAGCACCCGCCTTGTAAGCGGGAGGTTACGAGTTCAATTCTCGTCGTCGGCTCCATTTTAGTATATTTGTCGGTTAGCCCCTTTATGAAAAGAGACTAAGCGGCTAGTAGACTAGGCTAAAAAGTCACTAGAACAATATTATCTGGGCAGTTACCCAAGTGGCCAAAGGGGACTGACTGTAAATCAGTTGTCAGAAGACTTCGGAGGTTCAAATCCTTCACTGCCCACTTGTGCCGAAACGTGAGTTTCGGTGCTACCGGGATGTTCCCGACAGCACGTCAAGCCCACATAGCTCAGTCGGTAGAGCACGCCCTTGGTAAGGGCGAGGTCACGAGTTCGAGTCTCGTTGTGGGCTCAGTTGCTGAAAAGCATTGGTTAGAGAAAAAGGAGACAGAGAATGGCGAAGCAAAAATTTGATCGAAGCAAACCGCATCTCAATGTGGGGACGATGGGGCACATTGATCATGGCAAGACAACCCTGACAGCCGCGATCACGAAAGTGGCGGGCTTTCTGGGGAATG
>Ga0315273_10004116_pt1 | contig 17699 bp, 13 predicted proteins | sample YL17G02_0_MG_FD_205753 | JGI IMG/M metagenome (GOLD analysis project Ga0315273, IMG submission 205753) | Sediment microbial communities from Yellowstone Lake, YNP, Wyoming, USA - YL17G02_0 | ecosystem: Environmental > Aquatic > Freshwater > Lake > Sediment | place: USA: Wyoming | collected...
AGCCGCTCTGTCCGCACCATTACGCGCCGCAGCTTGGCTTCGATCGAGCCCTTCAGAGAGCGCGCGCGCTCTAGGTGAGCTGGGTCGAGGTGGAAGAGCACGTCCCGATACGCGTCGATGTCGCGCTTGAAGGCTGCCGTCTGGTCGTCGTCATCAAAGAGAAACCGCAGCGTGTCCACGAAGTCCTTGTAGTGATCATCCTCGACGTCCTCGGAGACGGTGAACATCTTGTACGGGGTCGCCGACAAGAGAACGACCCGCGCGGACTCGCCGCGATGATCGCGAAAGGCGAAGAGCTGTTGAGCGAGCTCGCCTGCCGGCTGGTCCGATCGGAGCAGATGCTTGAACCGCTGGAACTCGTCGAGGATGATCAGATCAGGCTCCAGGGCGTCCACGCAGACCCGAGCCAGTTGATCGCGGAGTGCCCCCACCAAGGCTCGCCGATCGGCGAGATCATCCTCCGGCGGACGCTTTCGTTCTCGGCGGAATCGCTCCCGGAGGTCCTCGAATTGCTCCCGGAATCCGGGTTCTCCCCGCTTGTTAGCCGCCGCGTCGTGGCGCATGATCGCCTGCCCGAACTTCTTGACGAGTCGTTCGTCCAGAGGAGACGCGGCGACATCTCTGAGGTACCAGCGGAAGTTGGCGTCAGTCTTGACTGACCCTTGGAAGACGCGCCGTGCGCCCGCTGTGCGCATGGCCGCAGCTCCCCACGTTTCGGCGAGGAGACGATGGAGAAGCGCGCGCTCGCGAGCGATTCCCCCTGTCGACCTCAGATCGAGCGAGGTACCCGGTGTGAACGAAACGAAGTTCAGGCGGTTCTTGGAGAGCTGATGCAGCACAAGGGGAAGCAGCGTGATGCGCGAGGCGAGCACAAAGTCGTTCTTGCCTGTGACGTTGAGCCGCTGAATGTTCTGTCGTGCGATCTCAGAGTTCGAACAGACATAGACGATGTCGATGCGCCGGACGTCCTTCTCGAGATGCTCGATTGTCTTGGCGATCAGACCGCGCGCGACGAGCGTTTTGCCGAGGCCTACCTCGTCGGCAACGAGAAAGCGGGATGTCGCCTCAGGCCCATCGGCGTAGAGCCGGTCGAAGACATAGTCGACGGTCTCGCGTTGGAAGTCCTTTAGGCCGGCGTCAACCCCTTTCAGATCGAGTCCGATGCGCCTCATTGGCGGCGTTTCACCCGTGCTTCCCAGATTGGGGTCCAGACGGACTCCAGTCCATCGGGGATCAAGGCTTGCCCCTCCTCGCTCGAGCCGAGGCTTCTGATCAGGCGCTCTACGCGATCGAGCCGTTCTGGATCTCGCGACAGCGCGCGAATCATCGATTCGAGCACCGGCAGCCCACTCGCGGTGCCTTGCCCGTCACCGGTGCCTACGCCGGCGGCGCCGACGGACACTGTCGGTGAGGCGACATGTTCATCCGCGAGCAGGAGCAGGAGATAGCGTAGAACGTCTCCCTTGTTACGGAGGATCGAGGTGATCAGGCGGTCGTACCGGTTGGCCGGTGCGCCAACGAGCGCGGCGCTTACGACAAACCGGGCTGACGAGCGCGCACCGCGCGACTCCGCCTCGATCTCGATTGCGAAGAACGCGGTGAGACCTGCGAACGAAACAGGAACAAACCGAATCCCGTTTGAGAGGGCCGCCCTGAACGGTTTGGCGGCTTCGATGCCGAGAGTGACGGGCCAGACGCGAGCCCTCATGCCGTGGAGGCCACCGAACGCCTCGCTCGTCTTCGCGCGTAGGACAAGTGAGTACGTCTCGTCATCGTCATCTGCCCCGATGACCGTCGCCTCGAACCCAAGGGAAGCAATGGCGCGGCGTACTTCGTCGAGTCGTCGTTCGAGGCGTTGCTGCTCGGTCTCCGGTGGGGACGTGTCGGGAGGCTCGTAGGTCTGGAGCAGATCCCGCAGTTTGACGCCGCCGGTCTGCCCGTCGAGGATCGCGTCAATACCGCATGCGCTCTTTGTCCCTTGGAGCTCGACGAGGAACTCGACATTCCCGCTGAACGCGGCGTTCGTGGCGTTCGCTGAGCCCGTCCAGATCCGGGCGCGATGATGCGATTCGGAGACGAAGAGCTTGGCGTGCAGTCCACTGAGCGGGTAGTCGGGACGCTCGGCGAGCCGCTCGTCCTCAGCCCCGAGCCGATCCCTACTTATGTCGTCGCTTCCGGTCGCCACCGCGCTGAGCGCGAAGACCTCTTCGAACCGTGCGAGGTCACCAGGGTCGATTGTGTCCAGTGTCTCGCTGCGCGACACGAGCGCGTCACGCGCTCCCGACGCAGGGAGTCGCTCTAGGAGCTTGGCGCTTGCAAACGGCGAGACGACGAGCAGCCTGCTGTGCGTCCAACCCTCTTCTTCAAAGGGCCAAGCTGGAAGACCTTTGATCCCCAGGGGCCAGAATCGGTAACCCTGGAATCCGGTCGGCAGCTCAAACTCGACTGCCAGGAGTTCATCCGCGAGTTCCCGAACGGCTTCGGCCCGCTGTTTGTCGAGCTCACCAACGACGAGCCCGGGGAGCGACGCCACAAACCTCGAGAGAGGTCGATTCCGGCTTGTCATCGAACGCGACCGTCGGGCGGGAGTACCGTCCAACGTGAGAATCGTGTCCCAGGATCGGTCGAACGTCAGATTGCGCGACAAGCAGAGCAGGCGGTAGCGCCGCTCGCCGTCGCGTGACCTGTAGCGGATCGCCCACACCTTCGGGTGGAAGATCCGGTGCTTGACCGGAGCGGCGACCTCGTGGACGACCTCTTCGAGGTAGGCCCCGAGTGGAGGGTAGGCCGCCGGGAGCGCGATCTGCCCTGCCTGGCAGAAGAGATCGATCACGCCGGCGTTACGACGGATTGCCTCGAGAATGACGGTCGGGCTCGCAAGACCATCCTCGCTCCCGTCTGCTTCGAGCAGCGCGAAAGCCACTGGAGCTGTGAGCAGCGCAAGGAGGTCGAGGGAGAATGTCGTTCCTACAGCACGATCGAGTGCGTGCCCCGCGGGAGGGCGAAGCGCGTCGAGCAGCGAATGGCGATCGTCCGGTTCGAGCATCAGCCGGCTCGCGTAGATCGTGGGACGGCTCGGAGGATGTCGTTGAGCAACCGCTCGACGACCGGCCATCGGTAGGCGAGCTGCGCTGCTCCGGAACTCCCGCCCCAGAGCTCGAGTGCCCGCCTGTTGTGAAGGCGGGCCTGGCTCCGCTTCGTGAACTGCTCGCGGTCCTTGATCAACACGCGAGCGTGGCGATCGTCCGCTGTCCCACCGGCCTTCGTGGCGTGTTCGAACCACTGCTCGACGAACTCTCGCGTGGTGACGGGAATCCGCTGGTTGCTCAGCAACGCCACCGCCCAGAATTCGTCCCAGCTCCAGAGAGACGGAGTCGCCACCTGCGAGGCCCACTCCTCCACGCGGGCGCGGTAGTCGACGGCCAGCTCCGTCATCGCGCGCGCCTCGGCGAGCATCATGTTGTAGAGCAGGCTCGCTCCGTGCATCACCTCCGAGAAGACCCGTGCGAACTCCAGTGTCTTCGCAAGATCCGTCTGAAGCTTTGGCACGTCGGGGTGACTCCACGCGAAGGGGACATGCCGGGCGGGACGGCCGCGGCTGACGAACACGTCCAGCAACGACCCGGGCGCTGACACGTGAATGCGCTCGCGGAGGTAGACGGCCTCCTCCGGTGTGAGCTCGAACGTGGTGGACTCGAGCATCCGATCCGGCGGGGGCGGCAGCCCGGCGTCCCAGTTGCCTCCCGGGCCGTCGACCGGTTCGTCCCCTTCGGCTTTCGGCACATTTCGCAGCACGTCGTAGTAGCTATCGAGCGAGCGGTGATACTGATCGCTCGACCCTTGGTACTTACGGATGCCGAGAGCCTCGAGCCCGTTCCAGTACGCGTAGCTCGGCAACTGTTTCAGCCGGTCCCGGGCGACGGAACCGATCACGCCGTTGCCTTCTCCCTCCCCGCCCTTGATCAGGGCGTCGATCAGCCGAATCTCGTCGCGCCGCGCTCGAGTAGCGACTGCCGCGGACGAGACGTGCTGACGTTCGAGCTCGCGATAGATCCACGGCACGAAGAGCAGATACCGAGCGCGGGTGTGAAGCACGGATGTCCCGGGGAAGAGGAGATCCGAGAAAGCCTGGCGTACGGAGCCGACCCCCAGCTCGTCGACTGTGTCGCGCTCGCGGAAGAGCTCGATCACTTCCTGCATGCGCCGACGCTCGGTTTCATCATGGTCGAGCCAGCTGAAGGTCGATGTCATCCCTGCGTCGGCCTCCTAGACCATGTCCTCGAGAAACTCCGACCCCGGACGTACACCCGTAACGAGCAGGTGATCGCGCGCCCTCGTGCACGCTACGTACAGCAAGTGCCGTTCGGTCTTGTAGATGTCCTCGAGGTCGGCGTCGTCGGCGATCGTCTCGATCCGCTCCTGCGACGGGATCACCTCGTCGTCACACGCCATCACGACGACCGCGCGGAACTCGAGCCCCTTCGCGAGATGCATCGTGCTCACCGTCACCGTGCCGTGTTTCGGGCGCACCCGCTCGTCGAGCACCGCGAAAGGCAGCCCGGCCGCCTCGACCGACCGCGTCGCCCGTTCGATCTCGGCATCGGAACGAACGAACATGCCGAGCTCCTCGGGTGCGAGCCCTTCGGCGGCGCGCTCGGCGATCCACGCGGCGACCGCCGCGACCTCCGCATCCTCGTCGTCGAAGAGCCGGATCGCCGGGGGCGTGCCGTTGAAGACCGACACCGTCCCCGCCCGAGTCTCGACGACGCCGTCCGCGTCGGTCTGCTCCGGGTCGAGCAGGCGATCGGCGCTCTGGCGGATCTGGTGCGAGGTGCGGTAGTTCACGTAGAGGTTCCGTGAGCGGCCGCGGATGTCGACCCCGAGCGCGCGCCACGAGAACGGCTGCTGGAAGATCCGCTGCCCCAGATCCCCCGCGAAGAACAGGGCGTTCGGGCGATCCTCGCCGAGCGTCGCGAAGAACCGCAGGTGCGCGACCCCCATATCCTGCGCCTCGTCGACCACTACGTGATCGTACGGCGTGCGCCCGCTGGCGAGCACGAGCTCCGAGAGCCGAGTGAACATCCCGAACTCCGTGAGCATATCCTCGCGCGCAAGCCGTTCGGAGACCCGCTCGAAGATCTCCCACAGCACCGCGCGCTGCTCCTCCGGCAGTCGGGTCTTCCTGCCGAGCCGCCGCACATCGCGGTAGTCGTCCCACGTCCGCAGCTGCCAGGCGTCGACGACTTGCTCCCACTCGGCCAGCAGGAAGTACGGCCGGAAGCGGTGCGGCCCGGAAGCCTCCGACGCCTCACGGACGAACCCAGCGATCTGCTCCCGCGTCGCGATCCGCGGCTCGCCCGCGTGCGCCCGGTAGAGGCGTCGCCCGACCTCACCGATCGACTGCACCTCGATCCGCTCGCCGAGCCGAGGCTCTTTGCCGATCAGGAGCGCCAGCCGTCCGCGCAACGCGGCGGCCAGCGTATCCGAATAGGTGGTCAACAGCACCCGCGCCTCGGGATTCGCCCGCGCGAGAAAGACGGCGCGATGAAGCGCGACGATCGTCTTGCCGGTTCCCGCCGACCCAGAAACCCGTGCCGGCCCGCCGTAGTCGCGCTCGACGATCTCCCGCTGCGCCGGATGAAGGAACACGATCCACCGCTCCCATGGGTAGTCGAGCGCCTGCTCGAGCTCCTCGACGTTCTCGACCACACGAAACCGCCGCTGGGCATCGGGGTGCTCGAAGGGATCGACGTCCGCCGCCACGACGACAGGCACCTTCGGCGTCCCACCCGTAGCGAGCTCGAGAAGCGCCTCGGCCGCTTCACCCGGGAGGTGGTCGACGAGCGTGAGCAGCTCGGCGTCGTTCGCCTCACGGACGTCGTCGAGCCAGTCGGTCGGCACGCCGTAGCGAAGAAGCTCTTCGTCGGCGAGGTGCGCGAAGAGCGGCTGCTGCACAGGCGCCGAGATTGGCGCGGCCACCGACGCCGGCTGCTCGACGTACACCGGGACGACGACCTCTTCCACCCTCTCGCGCACCTCCACGAGCTGCGCAGCGCCCGTCGCGGGATGCACAACCAGCTTGCGGCGCTCGCCCCACGCATACGCCTTGTCGTGATGGTCGGCGTAGCAGAGCATGAGCGACGACTCGCTCCTGTGGACGATCAGCCGGATATCGCTCCCGGCCCGCACCGACCAGAAGTTCCGATCCTTCGCCCTGTCGAGCCGATGGAACTGCAGGCTCGGATGTGCAGGGTTCGTCTGCAGGTCGAAGGCCGTCGTCTTGACGGCTTTCTGCTCATCCGCCGTGAGGCGCGTCAGGCTGCCCGTGAACGTGTCGGCGATCAGGAACTGCATCTACGGCACGCGGAAGACCTTCATCACCTCGTCGCCGAGGTGGTTGATCACCTTCACCGCGATGCGTCCCGTCTCCGGCTTGTCGAATGGTCGCGAGAGATCGCTGTGCAGGCTGGCCCACGCGTCCTCGTCGATCTCTGCCTTGAGCGTCGTCTTGAGCGCCTTGTACGGATCGTCGGCGCCGAGGAAGTATGCGTGCCGGACGAAGAAGCTCTCCTCGTTGTACTCGGTGTCGATGAACCAGCACGCGATCCCGTCGGCGTTGTCGCTCTGCACCTCGCCCGTCGACGGATGGAAGACATCGACACCGTTCAGCTTCACCTGCAGCCGCCCGCCGTCTGCTGGAAGAAGGTCGATGTCGGGCTCGCCGAAGATCACGAAGAGGTTGCCCTTACCCGTGTTCTTCAGGTCGTCAGCCATGTGCAGGTCGGCGTTCATGCGGGCCTTGAGCACGGGGACACTGCCGAGCTTGTTGAACTCGGTCGTGTGCGCCTCGTAGTTGAAGGCGCACGCGATCAGCACGTCGAAACCGGCGTCGCCCGCCTCGCGAGCAGCAGCGACGAGGTCTGCCCGAAGCACCGTGCCGAACTCCGGCCCGACGAAGATCGCAGCGCGCTTCTCTCCCTCACCCTCAAGGTAAAGACCCTCGCCGCAAATCAGCGTGCCCGGCCACGGCGCGAGGGCAACGAAGTCGATCTTGTCCTCCTTGTGCGCCTGCTGGACGCCTGCGAGCTTGAGGTTCTCGAGGATCGTCTGCGTGAACGTCTGTTCGGCGTCGGTCTCGAGCGCGTCGGACTGAAGTGGATCGATCAGCTCGTCGTTCTCGCCGACACCGAGTACGCGGTGCGGACTGACGCTCTCCACCGTGAAGGGCCCGGCAACCCGAACTGTCTTCTTGTCCTCGTACGGTGAGTCGTAGAGGTACTCGGGCTCTGCCTTGGCAGCGATCGATGCATCGATCTCGTTCTGGCGCGCAATGCGGGCGTCCCACCAGTCGACGAGAAGCTCCTGCGCGCGCACCGACCACGCGTCCTCGGCCTCCCGCGGGATCTCCCACTCCTCCCACGTCTCCGAGAGCATCGTGTTCAACTCCTCGCGAACCAACTCCAGCGTTGCTTGCCACTTCTCCCAGATGACATCAATCTCTGCATTGTTCGCGATCGACTTGAGCATGACGTGAGGGACACGCTCATAAACGAAGCCGTGACGGACACTCCCGCTCACAGGCTGCGAACTCGGCGTTGTGTGGGTGACTTCGGCTTCCTTGGCTTGGCCCTCGCGAGAATCGGCCAGCAGGTAGAACGGATACCTCGCGCCCATGACGCGGGCTCGCGCCAGTGCAAGCGCCACGCGCGACGTGTCAATCGTGATCCAGCGACGGCCCCATTGCTCGGCGACGGTGGCCGTGGTGCCGGACCCGCACGTCGGGTCGAGCACGAGGTCGCCGGGGTCGGTGCTCATCAGTATGCAACGTTTCACGACTTCAGGATTCGTTTGGACGACATAAACCTTTTCGTCGTTGAAACTTCCCGTAATTGTGTCAGTCCAGATGTTGTTTGTTATCGATATCGGAAAATCGCCGATGAAGCTCCTGAACTGAATCGACGACGTGGTCGACTGAACGCGGCCTGCTTTGATGACTCGGAGCAGCCCGTCGACGGTTACCTTCCAATGGCTACCCGAAGAAGGTAAATAGCGCTTCTGTTGAAACTCGATCGGCTGAGGAGATGATGCCGAACCTTGGGAGATGAGGCTGACCAGACGATACTGGCGGAAGGTCTTATCGGCCGGGCCTTTCTCTATCTCCTCGGCTGTAAGGAGTGATCGCGTTTGACCATCCTCGGATAAAGCTTGGCGATACAAGGCCAAGCTCTTGATCTCAGATTTTGGTTTGAACAGACCGTGATATTTGGGTGAACCGCTCTTCGAATACCAAAGGATGGTGTTGATCACCGAAGGTAGATAGTTCGAAGTGGCATATGGAGCCGTCTGGAAGTTGATAACTGCCACAAAGGTGTCTTCTCCAAACACCTCATCCAACACCGCTCGGACGCGATGGACATTCTCATCGCCGATCTGCACAAAGATGGAGCCAGACTCGGTGAGCAGATCACGGGCGACAGTGAGTCGATCACGAAGATACGAGAGATAGCTGTGGATGCCGTCGCGCCACGTGTCACGGAACGCCTTCACCTGCTCAGGCTCTCGCGTGATGTGCGCAGCATTGCCATCCTTGACATCGCGGCTCGTTGTCGACCACTGAAAGTTGCTGTGGAATTTGATCCCGTACGGCGGATCGAGGTAAATGCATTGCACCTTCCCGCGCAAGCCTTCCCGCTCCGCAAGACTCGCCATCACCTGCAGCGAGTCGCCGAGGATCATCCGGTTCGTCCAACTCTGCTCGTGCTCGTAGAACTCGGTCTTGTCGGCGCCGTCCGGGATGTTGTTGAAGTCGGCGAAGAGGTCGATCTGCTCGTGCTGATCTGACGGGGTCTTCTTCGACTGCCGCACAAGGTCGTCGATCAGCACCTTCGGATGCACTTTCTCCTGGATGTAGATCGGCGGGGCCTGAACGACGAGATCGCTCCAGTCCTGCTCGTCCTTGCCGCGCCACACCAGCTGCGGGTCGAGGTCACGGTTTCGCCGTTCGTAGGCGACACGAACGGACGCCTTATCGGCGTCCTCGACGATCGACTCGTACTCGGCGGTTGGGATGTTGCTGCGCGTGTCCTCAACGTGTGTGAGCGTCTCGACCGACTTGGGCGTGTTGGTGCGTGGCCTCGCCATGCCTACGCTCCCGCCGGCTGTGCGGGCTTCTCGATCGCGTGCTCGACGAGTGTGGCAAATGCGGACTCGATCTCGTACACGTCGGTCAGCTCCGCGAACGCCCAGCGGCCGTACGACGTTGCGTGGTTCACGGCCGGCCCCCAGTAGGTCTCCATCGTCGTCTTCTTCTCCTTAGCGTCCTCACCCCGGTAGCCCTTGATCTCGATGACGAGGTGGAGCAGGTTGTCGTCCCCGTTCCCGTCGTCGACGAGCACGACGAAGTCGGGGATGTAGGTACGACTGTCGGAGCCGTAACGGTAGGGAACCTCGAGTCCGAGGCCCTGGTTCTTGACGTAGGCGCGGACGCGCTCGTGGCCCTCGACCACGCGGCAGAGCTCGCCTTCCCAGCCGCTGTCGAGGATCGCCCAGTTCACGTGGCAGTGCTTGGGGCTTGTCTGCCAGCGGAGCTGTCGTGACGTGTTGAAGTTGACGTGCATCGTCGAGCCGACCGGGTTGTACGGGTCCATCACCGCGGTCACCGGACGTTCGCCGACGTACGTCCGGTTGATCGCGGCGTGGATGCGCTCGCAGGCCATGTCGGCGAGCGCCTTGTACTGGAGCTGCGCCGGGTAGGTGCCGCCCTTGCACTCAAGGTGGTTCTCGAGCCACTCACGGGTGATCCGCTTGAGCTGCCCGAACAAGTGGTACTGCGGCTCGCCGTCAGCGTCCTGCCACTTCGTATCGAGCAGGCGCGTCGTGAGCCGGAAGACGATCGTGGAGAACCGCTGATCGGCCGTGTGCTTCAGCGTCAGGTCGGCGCTCTCGCCGATGATCCCGGAGTTGAGCGTGCTCGTCGCGCCGACGAGCTCGGGCGTAAGGACGAGCGTCGAGTCGTCGTTGAAGGTCGCAGTCAGACGGTCTTCCGGCAGCTCCACGCGGTAGCCAACGACGCGCGGGAACCGGATCTCAAGGCTGTCGCGGTCGGGCCGCACAGCGCGCACGTTGACCGTCTCCCGCGGCGGCTGCGGTGGGGCGACGACAGGCTTGGCGGTGAAGTCGAAGGGGATTCCGAGGATGTCGGCGTACTCGACGTTGAACAGGCCGTCCTCATTGAGCTCGTATGACTGGCGGCGGAGGGCTCGGCCGACGACCTGCTCACAGAGGAGCTGCGTGCCGAAGGCGCGCACGCCGAGGACGTGGGTAACGGTGTTCGCGTCCCAGCCCTCGGTGAGCATCGCAACGGACACAACACAGCGAACCTGCTCGCCGAGCTGGTCGCGCTTGCCCACCGTGTTCATCACCTCGCGAAGAAGATCCTGGTCGGTGAGCTTCGCGGCCTGCTGCACATCGCCCGTCCGTTCGACGATGTCTCTGCGGAACCGCTCGATCTCGTCGGCGGCCATCGCACGGAAGTCCTTGTCGAGCGCCTCGCCCGACTCGAGCTGCTCGCTGTCGATCAGGAGCGTCCTCGGACGCGGGTACGGGTTACCGTGCTCATCGAAGTTGCGGAACAGCGGTAGTCGACCGTCCTCGAAGCGACCATCCGAGCGGGTGAAGCCCGAGATGTAGTCGTAGACGAGCTTCGAGATGGCGGTGTTCTGGCAGACGACGATGAAGCAGGGCGGCACGCGGATCTGTGCGTCGTCCCACAGCTCGAACGTCTTCTCGTAGTGCCCGTAGAGCGCCTCGAGCGCGGTCAGGAGCGGCGTCGGCAGGCTGTGCGGGTCGAGCTCGCCGGCGTTGCCGCGGCCCTTCTTCGGCATCTGCTTGCCGATGTGCGCCCACAGCGTGCGGTACATCGGCATCTCTTCGCCGGAGATGTTGTCGGCCACGGGAACGCGGGGCAGCTTGACGATGCCGCACTCGATCGCGTCCATCAGCGAGAAGTCCGTGACCGTCCAGGGGAAGAGCGTTCCCTCGACATAGCCCGAGCCGCTGAGGAAGAAGGGTGTGGCGGACAGGTCGACGACGCGGGAGACGCCGAGCTTGCGGTTGACGGCTTCGAGACCGGAAATCCACATTCGGGCGGCTTCCGTGTTGCGCTCCGCTTCCTTGCGCTCGTCGCCCTTGAGATCTTCGTCCTCGTCGGGGATCGGCTTCTCCCGGTAGCAGTGGTGGGCTTCGTCGTTGAGGACGAGGATGTTCTTCATCCCCATCAGGTCGGGCATGACGCGCTGGATCATCTGCCCTTCGGTCTCGAGCGTGTCGAGGGCCGGGCCGTGCCCCTGGAGAAGGCGCCGTCCACCGGCCGAAAGCTCCATCCGCTGGCGGAGCTTAAAGGCGTGGAAGTTCGTGATCACGATCTTCGCCTTCTTGATCTCCTCGAGCATGTCCTGCGGCACGAGCTCGGACTTGACGTAGTAGTTGTCGGGGTCGCTCGGGTCGAGAACGCGGAGGCGATCCTTGATCGTGATGCCCGGCGTGATGACGAGGAAGCCGCGCGTGAAGTTCTTGCTCTGCGGGCGGCGGACGGCGTTGACGGTCTGCCAGGCGATCAGCATCGCCATGACGGTCGTCTTGCCCGCGCCTGTGGCGAGCTTGAGGGCGTTCCGGAGGAGCTCAGGGTTCGCGTCGTTGTTCGCGTTGGCGAGGTGCTCGAGCACGCCCTTGGCCCGCTTGTCGCCGTGCGGAGCGACCTCCGTGAGCCAGATGATCGTCTCGGCCGCCTCGATCTGGCAGAAGAACGGCCGGAGGTTGTTGAACCTGTGGTGTCGCCAGTGCTTGAGGAGCCGCTGCGTCTCGGGGGTGACACCCCACTGGCTCGGGTTCGGGAGGCTGCGCCATGCCTCGACGAGCGAGCGAACTTCGTTGATGATCGCCGTCGGGTCGTACTGCTGCGTCTGCGTGGAGATCCCGTCGTCGATGTCGAGGAGGAGCACCTGTTGATCGGCGACGCGCTTGCGCTTCTTCGGCTTCGGGATCGGCGTAACGAAGTCAGCGCGGCGGCGGGTCTCGATGATCCGGTGCGTTGGCTGGCCGGTGTCGTCCAGCTCCCAGTGGCGGGCAGGACGCTCGTACGGCGAGTTGAGGATCGGACGCTCGAAGAACGTCTCGATCGTGGTGGGCTCCTGTAACTCAGTCATCGAACGGACTCACCTCTGCTGGAGCCATGGCTGGAACGGACACCCGTGCCAACCTATCAACGATGCTCGCGGAGATTACGTGCCGAGTACACGAGCCATATGAGGACGAGCCCACCACGTGCTACGTCGACGCCTCCGAAGAAACGGTGACCTCGAGCACGCCGGCCGCGACCGTGTCATAGCCGACGGCTACGTCGCGCCGCTAGGCGATGTCGTGCCGTTTGCGCACATGGCGTTGTTCAAGGTTCTGACCATCCTGAACTCCGCCGAATACGGAGGTTCTCGTCTTGGGCATCCTTCCGCTCCTCTCCCGAACCACTTGGCTCGAAAGCCATCACGGTGTCAACGAGACCGGGTCAACTCCAACTCCAGGGAACGCGCACGGATCCGCTCAGTCGGCTCCTGCGGGCCAAGTTGCGCACAGCCCGCTGCACGGGGGGTAGCCCGAACCTTGGCTCGCTTATTCCTCGACGACCACCGTGCGATCGTCGGCCTGCGCGGCCGCGTCGGCAGCCGACTCGGCCTCCTCCTCGCTCGCGAAGTCCTTGACCACGCCTTCGCCGTAGTCGACATGCCACAGATCGTCTTCCTCGTACACCCTGATCGGCAGACCGCTCTCAGGCATCGGCACCCCTCCTCCTTTGGAACCGCGGCACGCCAATGTTCCCACACGAGATCGCTCGCAGTGTCACCTACGTCCGCCTCTTCGCATCTCCCCGCGTATCCGTTAGCCTGCCGCGCCCTGTGGCCTTCTGAGCGCCTCCGGGCCTTCAGCCGATGTCGAGAGTCTGGACATGCGAACATGCGTTCTTGACCTCGCAGGGATCAGCCGGCAGTGAGGAAGGCCCGCCATCCGGCGGGCCTTTCCTCTCCCTCCCCGAACTCCCGCTGCCAGCACTAGGGGCAGAACCGATCACCAGGCGCTCACGGCGAGCAGCGACCACTACGCTCTAGCGGACGTGTTTCGCCACCGCCTCCACGACACCGACGGCGACGACCTGGGCGAGCTACAACACCCCGCCCCGAACCTCGAACCGGGCGACACCGTGACGACCGCGGACGGCAAGAGCTGGCAGGTCGTCTGGTACGTGCCCGCGCCGGACGAGGCTCCGGTGCACCGGAGCCTGGAGGTCGAGCCGAGCGGCCCCGCCGCAAAGACCGCTTGACACGCGGCCGAGCCCTTTCGCCCTAGCCGGAGATGCAGCGGAAGGCAAGGATCGGGTGCAGTTCGATCGCGTTGGGAGCAACCCCGGTCTGGCCGTGCTGGAAGTCGAAGAACGCGACACCCGTCACGACTGCTTTCGCGCACACGCGCACCGCTGCTCGCGCCGCCCCCATCCGCTTGCGCATCGCCGCGGTCGCACCGGGCGCACACGAAGGCAAGGGCGCCTCCGTGATCATCGTGCGGCCGCCGCTATCGCGCAGCACGACGTGCAGGTCGCTGTCGGCCTCTTTGCGAACGAGGATCACCGCGGCCGTGACCCGGAACACCCTGCGCTCGAACGGCAGCCGCGAGTCGGGCAAGCTCGATGGCGCCGGGCGGCTGACGAGGTAGGCGACCGTCGTCGTCTTCACTGGCAGCAGCGTCGGCCGGTCTTGCAGCGTCTTCACCGTCCACCGTTCAACCCCGCACGACCCCGGGGCCTCTCCCGCATCGCCGCCAGCGCCGGCTGTTGCGCCGCTGGCGCCCCTACGCCAGTAGGTGCGAGCGCCGACCGCGACCGTCTTCGTGTCGCCGGGCAGCCGCTCATCCGCATACGAGGTGCAATAGAGAGATCATGCTCGCGCAGCAGTACGCTCCGTAGCTCGGCCAGCCCCTCGGGCTGATCCTCGAGGCAGGCGAGCACGGCCGTCCAGTGGGCCGGCTCGGCTCGGGCCCACCCGCGTAGAGCTATCTCGGCGGGGCTCGTGCCTCATGGCGTTGGCCTTGCGCCTATTACCTCTCGTCTCCGCTCCGCTATGCCCAGACTATGCCGTCGCTAAGGCAGCAGCCCGCAGTCTGATCCCTAACGGATCGCCAATCCGGCGGTCGCAAGCAAGGGAACAGGAGTCGAAATGCCGCTCTACGAACACAACTCTCGCACTATCGCCAGCACGAGCAAAGGGAAGAGTGCCGTCCTCGGCACTCGGCGGCTAGCTGTGCTCGTGCTCGCGCTGGCGGCGCTGGTGGTCCCCGCGGCGGGCCAGGCGGACCCTCCCCCCGTCCCCGTCCCCGTCCCTCCCCCTGTTGGCACACCTTTGCCCCCGTTCGTTCTGCCCCGGCTCGTTGGCTGCGGGTCGTCCGTCCACACCCTCAACCTCAACTATGCGACGATCGCGGCCGCGCTCGCGGCCGCCAGCCCCGGCGGCACGATTCTGATCTGCCCCGGCACCTATGGCGGCGGCTTCACGATCTCCAAGAACGTCACCTTGCGCGGCAGCGGCGGCACGCCAACGATCAGCGGCGGCGGCACCCTTCCGGTTGTGACGGTCAGTGCCGGGGTCTCGGTGACAATCGACAACGTCACGATCACTGGCGGCAACAGCTTCGCCGGCGGCGGCATCTTCAATAGGGGCACGCTGACACTCGATCACAGCTTCGTCACCGGGAATCACTCGACCAACATTTGCGCCGGCGCGGGCCTCGGCGGTGGCGGTATTTACAATGGTGGCACGCTGACGCTCAAGTACAGCGTGGTCTCTGGCAACGACGCCCACTGCGACGGCGCAGGCATCGACAATTACGGCACGCTGACGCTCGACAACAGCTCGGTCGACAGCAACAGCTCCACCGCCGCGTCGTCGTTCAACACCACCTCCGGCGGAGGAATCCACAACAAGGGCATGCTGACACTCGATAACAGCCACGTCGACTACAACTATGCCGCCTGGAGCGGCGGTGGCATCTTCAACGAACCCGGCGCCACGACGAAACTCAGGACCTCTAGCACGGTCAACCAAAACACCGCCTTCAGCTCCGGCGGCATCGGGAACGCCGGAACGCTGACCTACGACGCGACAGTCACGGTCAGCTCGAACAGCTTCCCCCAATGCAGCGGCGTCACCGTTACCGCGAACGTTTGTCAATGAACATCGCGGGTGAGGGCGGGAGCCCGCCAACCCGGCCGCTGCCCCGCTTGGCAACACATGGAACCGCCCCAGGAAGCATGTGAAGAAGAGGCCCCGGCAGCCCGCTGGGGCCTCTCAGCACAAGCAGCCGAAGCCGTTCCGCTACTCGGAACAACGAACTCCCGCCGCGAGCATTCCGGGCAGAACAGCCACGCCGATTACCGAGGCGCTCAAGGCGAGCAGCGACTATCTACGCTCTGCCTGACGTGTTTCGCTACCGCCTCCACGACACCGAGGGCGACGACCTGGGCGAGCTACAGCACCCCGCCCCGAACCTCGAACCCGGCGACACCGTCACGACCGAGGACGGCAGGCGTTGGCGGGTGGTCAGGTAGGCACCCGCCAAGATGAACATCCGCGGTTGCGCTGGGTTATCTCTCCCGCGTGGTGATTCGCCCTGACCTGACCAGCGCGTCGATGTCCTCGGCAGTGAAGCCCGCAGTGCTGTCCGTGAAATCGCTGATGTAGAAGTGATGCTCGTGGCGCATAGCGTGTCGGAGGCGCTTCTGCTCCTCGCGCGGCGAACTGCGAATCCGACGCAGCAGTGAACGGATGGCGTCTAGCTCCTGGGGAGTGAAACTGTCTCTGCCCTTCACGCCGCGACTCTAACGGCTCCGAACGTAACGCGAGCGCCCTGCATTCCGGCAGCCGGGCGGGTTCTACCCGCCTCGATCGCCGCCAGACCCGAGCGCAGGATCGTTCCGCCGGGCTTCTCCTAATAGTTGAGCGTACGACGAGCCGTCGAGCCCAGGTGGGTCGGTGGTCGCGATCAGGAACCGATACGTGAACTCTCTTCGCGACGACTCCGACAGGAACGAGTCGGTGTCCGCCTTCCTGATCGCGTAGGCCGGGTTGTACTGCTTCGCTTGGATCGCCCACAGACCGCCGTCGCGCTCCTGCGCGACGAGCTCGATGCCGGCGTCAGGGCGACCCTCACGACCCCACCAGTCCTTTCCATGGCCACGCGGCTCCAGCCGGGCGCGGTACTCGGGCACGTTCTCCAACAACCACTGGCACAGCCGCTCACTCGCCGCCAGCCAGAACCGGATGGGACCGACCAGCCTCAACGGAACCATCGTCGCGCTACGACCCAACCGGCCATGGCGCCCGGGACGCTGAATGCCGACGGTGAAGAACGTTGGTGAGCCGTGTGCGAGAGAACCGCACGCACGGTTCGATAGGGGCGGGAGGAAACCCACGACAGTCGGCGACGCCGCGCGACGCCAGGCGCCTCCTGCCTACCCGACCGTCCTCTGCGCGACTGGCGCATGGCCGAGGCGGTCAGGTGCCGCTCAAGCCACAGCATCGGCGGCGATCAGCCGGAGGCTCTGTCGCCCAGTCGTCGGGTCACAAACGACCTCCCATCGATTTCCGGCCGGATCATCAAAGCGCGCCCAGGTAAGGATCTCGGACTGGTAGTTCTGCTCGGTCATGCCATGGAGCATGTCGACCGGGATGTCGAACGCAGGTAGGTCAATAACGCCGCCTCCCGGCGCAAGGGACGGATGGCGGAAGCCTGGAGCCTCACACTCCGCCCCGGACAGACGACGTCGAGCGCCGACCGTAATCTCACGAATGGTCACGTCCGCCTCGTTGTTGTGGAGTGGGCGCGGTTGGATCGTGAGCTTTACTAGGGAGTTGTCATCTTCTGGCAGCCGCTCGTGGAGCGGGGTCATGCTGAGACTGTAGGAGGGGCGGTCAAGAACCACAGCGGGCTCGTGCGGCGGGAGAGGTGCGTCTGGGAAGAGACGCCGTCTGACGGCCGTGTAATGCCGATGACCGGTGTCGAGAACGCTCGCCCAGAGTAGGTACGCCCCCGCGATAGCCAACAGCGTTCCATACCAGCTAAGGATCTCGAAGGCCACCATCAGCGGGGAGCTTACGCGGATAGGAACTCAATGGAGGGCTCCAGAGATCCCGCTGCCAGCACTCCGGGCAGAACAGCCACGCCGATCACCGAGGCGCTCACGGCGAGCGGCCATCTACGCTCCGCCCGACGTGTTCCGCTACCGCCTCCACGACACCGACGGCAACGACCTGGGCGAGCTAGCCGACGATGTCGAAGCCCGAGATGCCCTCGACGGGCTCCTCCCAGACTTCGAGGCGCTCGACCCGGGCGCCACGCGGCCCCCGGCGGGCCGCTTCGACCAGTCGTTCGACGTCGTCCGGGGCGCCCTCGAACACCGCCTCGACGCTCCCGTCGCCACGGTTCCGAACCCAGCCCGCGTTCGTGCCCGATGACGACCTCCTGATCCACGAGCTCGAGCATGGGCCGCTCCATCGCTTCGCGGAGCACGCGACGCTCGCTGGTGTCATCCCGAGCAGCGGAGCCGGCGTCTACACGATCTGGGACGAAGCGGGCGGGCTCGTCTACACCGGGATCGCGGG
>Ga0315273_10004117_pt1 | contig 17695 bp, 16 predicted proteins | sample YL17G02_0_MG_FD_205753 | JGI IMG/M metagenome (GOLD analysis project Ga0315273, IMG submission 205753) | Sediment microbial communities from Yellowstone Lake, YNP, Wyoming, USA - YL17G02_0 | ecosystem: Environmental > Aquatic > Freshwater > Lake > Sediment | place: USA: Wyoming | collected...
CCCGTACGCCGCGCTGCCCCCGGCCGACGCCGTCGTGCACCTCGGCTTCCTGTCCCGCGTGCTGGCCGGTCCGCTCGAGGCCGCGGCCGCGCGCGAGGCGGCCTCCGCCGGCGACCGGCTGAAGGTTCTCTCGCGGGCGTCGTCGGCCGCCGTCGCCTCGCTGCTGACGCGCCTGCCCTGGGAGCTGGCGCGCCGGCAGACGCTCCACCTCTCCGACGTACTGGGGCCGCTGATGGGCTCGGGCGTGTCGGTCGGCGCCTCCTCACCCGTGATCTCGGTGCTCGGCGACGCGCCGCTCCTGCGCTTCACCTTTGCCAGCCTCATCCGCCAGTGCGAGGCCGACGCGCTCGAGAAGGGCCGGGTCCCGGAGGTGGCGGTGCGGGTCGAAGAGGAGGGCGACGCGGTGCACGTGCGCGTCACCGGCGGAGGCCGCGCCTCGATGACGTCCGCGCCCGAGATCGGCCCCGACCTCGCCGACGGACGCGGAGCTCAGCGTAGTGCACGCGATCGTGGCCCTCCACGGCGGCGTCCTCGTCTCCGGCCGGGGCGAGGGCCAGGCCCCGCACTTCACGGTCGAGCTCATCCGCGCCTGAGGCCGGCAACGCGTCGGATCGTCCAATTCGCCCTTCGCTTCGAGTCCTGAGGCGGGAGCGTGACTTTTTCCGTTTACTCTGTCGCTGAGACACCACTAGAATCCGACGAGCAGTTCCCTGGAACAAGGAGGAGACACATGAGACGCGGTATCGCCAGCATCCTCGCGGTGGCATTGGTCTTGTCGCTGGGGCTGGCCGCCGGGCTGCAAGCTCAGGCCACAAAGGACCCGAAGACCAACCTCGACCGGCTCGAAGGGTACGTGATGGGCATCGACAAGACGAAGTCCGAGATCACGATCCGGCAGACGAAGACCGGCAACGTACAGTGGACGGTCGCCTACACGCCCGAGACCAAGTTCACCTTCCGCAACGAACCGGCCACGCTCGACACGGTCAAGGAGCACCTTCGGGTGATCTGTGAGGGGTCATTCGGCGCGGAGAAGACCAAGCTGAACGCGGTGAGGATCGACGTCCGCACCGACAAGTAGTCTCCGTCTCACCCCGGGGGGGGCGCGCCCCTTGACGCGCTCCCCTCGGCGTCCCCGACCGACTGCATCACCGAAGCCAGATGGCGGGACCTCGGGCGGCGAGGAGCTTGTCGATTTCCTTCTTCATCCGGTCCCGGCGCTGCAGGATCGCGTAGAGCATGCCCTTGCTCACCCACTGGCCGAGCGTGGGTTGCATCGTCTCCATGGTCAGGGCCTGCATCCCCTCCCAGAGCTCCGCGTCCACGAAGGCGTATTTCTGGTACTGGTTCAGGTCGACGACGTCGCGGAAGGCCCGGGAGTGGTCGATCAGGATGAGGTGGTACTCGGAGTCGTAGAGCACGTTCCCCTGGTTGCGGTCGATGTTGCCGGAGAGCTGGTCGAACATCTTGAGCCGCACCCACTGGCGGGCCCAGGCCCTCTCGTCGGGTCCGCGCACGGGGTGCTTCACTTCCCAGTTCCGCACGTTCTCGACCCAGAGGATCGCCGCGCCGACCTCGGCCTTGACGTGCCGCTCCACGCTGGGCGGGATCATGTCGAGGCCGATGAGCTTGTCCAGCTCGTAGGCCGCGATCTCGGACCGGTAGCTCTCGTAGAAGCCCTTGTAGGTCCCCGGCTTGAGGGTCTTCCAGGCCATCCGCGAGAAGGGCAGGCCCGGCTCGAGGAACGCGCAGCGCGGACGGGTCACGCCGATCTCGAGCTCCTCGACCCTCGCGATCTTGGCGTTCCGCAAGAGCTCCTCGTACTCCGCCTCGTGCCCGAGCCAGATCTTGGCGCAGGGCAACGGAGCCGCCGCCGGCTCGCTCGCCTGAACGGGCGCGGCGGGCTCGGTAGGAGGGGGCGCGGGTTCCTGGGCCGGGGCGTACGCCGCAGCCCCGAGGAGAGCCGCTCCCAGCAAGAGAGAGAAGAGGCGGACGGCGGATCCTGGCAGAAGCGATCGCTCGCGCACGAGGCACCCCCAGGACTGTGGGTTGACCGGCATGCCGCTTCTACGAAATGGCTGTCAAGAGATTCTAACCCTCAGCGCAAGGCCCAAGCCGCACCGGCCTTGCGCCTCGATCGGCGCGGTCGTTCTGGACGGCCGGGGTTGGGGACGGTTCGCCAGGATCGAAGGCGCCGGACGGAACGAATCGCCCGTGTCGATCCTATGGCGCGGTGTGAATGGCTTCAGGGCCCATGGACCCCACGCGCTCCAGAATGCGCTTGCGGCGGTCCAGGAGGAGCTTCTGCCGCCAACCCCAGACGTAGCGATCGATGGCGTCCTTGATCTCCTTGTCGGTCAAGCTCCGAAGGCGCTCGATCAGCGACCGCGGATAGCGGGTCGGGAAGCGCTCGAGCTTCGCGTCGGGCTCGACGCCCCAGAGGCGGGCGTTGGTGCCGTCGACCTTCGCATTGAGGTCGTTCCGAAGTCCTTCGTCTTCGCGAAACGACCTCGAGTGGTCGATCAGCATCAGGCGGTGCCCCGGCGAGGCCATCGCGTTGTTCAGGTGGCGATCGACGTTCGCGATGAGGTCGTCGAACAGCCACATCACGCTCACCTGGTCGCGCCATTTCTCGATGTCGGGAAAGCCGGTGTCGTGTTCGTCCATCGTGGAGCCGGTCACCCAGAGCTGGAGGCAGCCCGCGCGCCCCCCGACGCCGCGCTCGACGGTGGGTGGCACCATCCCGATCCCGAGGAGCTTGTCGAGCTCGTAGGCGGCCACCTCGTTCCGCCAGTTGTCGAGCGGCTCGTCGATCTTCTTGAAGACGGCCTGGCGGACGGCCCCGTCGAGCTCGAGGGTCACCTTCTCGGGATGCGTCACGCCGGTGCCGATCTTCTTGCGCTCGGTGACCTTGGCTTTCTTCAGGAAGTGCTCAATGGCCTGCCGGTCGGGCCAGAGAGGATCGTCCTGCGCCGTCGACGCCCGTGCCTCGAGAAGCAGCGAGAGGGCCGCGCAGACGAGGACGAAGCCGAACACGAGGGGCTCGCGAATCGATCGTCTCATCGACGGCCATTGTGCCACCGGCTCTGGGCGTTGGCGATCGGGAGCCTTGGCGACAGGGATTCCCTCCCGGGCGTGCCGGTGCTAGCCTTCGCTCGACGCCACTGGGACGAGGCGAGCCATGGCCCTGCACGCGGGCGAGCGGCTGGGACCGTACGAGATCCTCGGCGCCCTGGGTGCCGGGGGGATGGGCGAGGTTTACCGCGCCCGCGACACCCGCCTCGGGCGCTCCGTCGCGATCAAGATTCTCCCGCCCTCCGTATCGGCCGATCCTTCCCGCCGTCGCCGCTTCGAGCACGAAACCCGCAGCGCCGGGGCCCTCAACCACCCGAACATCCTCGCCGTGCACGACGTGGGGGACCACGAGGGCGCGCCCTACCTCGTGACCGAGCTGCTCGAGGGGGAGACGCTGCGGGAGCGGCTCGAGCCGGGGCCGATGCCGGCAAGAAAGGCAGTCGACTGCGCACTGCAGGTGGCGCGGGGGCTGGCCGCGACGCACGGCAAGGGGATCGTGCACCGCGACCTGAAGCCCGAGAACCTGTTCGCGACGAAGGACGGGGTCGTGAAGATCCTGGACTTCGGTCTGGCGCGGCAGACGGTGATGGGGGAGGAAGAGGACACGAACTCACCGACGCTGACGAGGGACACCGCGCCCGGGGTGGTGATGGGGACGGTCGGCTACATGTCCCCAGAGCAGGCGCGGGGCGAGACGGCCGACCACCGATCCGACCTCTTCGCGCTGGGGGCAGTGCTGTACGAGATGCTGACAGGCCGGCGTGCGTTCCACAAGGACACGTCGGTGGAGACACTGAACGCGATCCTGAAGGAGGAGCCGCCTGAGTTCGCGGAGGACCTGAAGGTACCGCCGGCCCTGGACCGGCTGGTTCGCCACTGCCTGGAGAAGAAGCCGGACGATCGCTTCCAGTCTGCCCGGGACCTGGTCTACGAGCTGGAAGGCTTCTCGGGGACATCCGAGGTCGTCGGCCGGCCGAAGGCCGTCGCTGCCGCCCGGCGTGGTCGCGGGTGGCTGGCCGGCTTCCTCGCCGTCCTCGCCCTCGGCGCGGCCGTGGCCGGCGGTTTCCGGCTGGGCCGGGGCGCAGCGCCGGCGCAGATCCCCACCTACCGCCAGATCACGTTCGGTCGCGGCATCGTCTCATCGGGACGCTTCACGCCCGACGGGAAGACCGTGGTCTACAGCGCCAGTTGGGATGACGCGGCGTCACCCCAGGTCTACTCCGTCCGAACGGACTCTCCCGAATCGAAGTCCCTCGGGTTCCCACCGGGGCAAGTGGTGGGTGTCTCCTCCAAGGGCGAGCTGGCGCTGTTACTCACGGAGGGATCCTTGTACCCGTTTGGCCCGGGAACACTCGCTCGCGTGCCCCTTTCGGGCGGAACGCCTCGTCCCGTGGCGGAGGGCGTCGTCTGTGCCGACTGGGCCCCCGACGGCGAGAGGTTGGCCGCGCTACGGAGCGTGAAGGCGGATCGGCAGATCGAGTTCCCCCTGGGGACAGTCCTGGCCCGCCAGGTCTCGGCCGACCAGCCGCTCACGTGCCCCCGGTTCTCGCCCCGTGGCGACCGATTGGCTTTCGGCACGTCCGACGGCTACCGCGTGCTGGAAACGGCGAGCGGCCGCTCCTTCTCCATCAAGGTTCCGGAGTGGGGGCATGGGACCTGGTGGGCCTGGTCGCCGGATGGGGAGGAGATCTGGTTCAGCGCGAGCGACGCCGCTGAGGACCGCCCCCTCGAGGCCATCTCCCTTTCCGGCCGGCGCCGCCTGCTCCTCCGCATTCCCGGAGCCGTGGGGCTCTACGACGTGTCCCGCGACGGCCTCGTCCTGCTCGAGCACGCATTCACGCGAGTGAGGGCGTTCGCTCGCGCCCCCGGGGAAGTCCAGGAGCGCGAGCTGTCGGTGTTCGACCGTACCACCGTCGCGGACATGTCGGCCGACGGGCGGCGGGTTCTCCTGGGTGAGTCGGGGGCCGCCACCGGCGGCAAGCGGTTCGCCTACATGAGGCAGACCGACGGGTCCCCGCCGATGCGTCTGGCCGAGCGGGGCGTCTCCAATGCCCTGTCTCCCGATGGTCGATGGGCCCTCGCGACGCCCGAACTCTGGACGTTCGGGGTGCCGAAGTCGTCGGGTCTGCGGGTCATTCCCGTCGGCGCGGGGGACGCCCGGGACATCGCTACCCCGGGGCTGCGGGTTTCCTCGGCCGATTGGGTTCCTGACGGCAAGCGCATCCTCGTCCGGGGCCGCGAGCTCGAAGCCGACCGGGGGTGGCGGATCTTCCTGTTCGATCTGGAGGGCGGAGAAGGGCGGGCGGTCACCCCTGAAGGGGTCTGGGTGGCCGGCGGCATCCCCTGTGACGGGCGGCGGGTCGCGGCCCTCGGCCCCACGGACCGGGTGACCCTGTACCCGCTCGAGGGGGGCGAGGCACACGAGGTGCCGGGGCTCGGGCCCGGAACGGTCCCCCTGCGCTTCTCGGGCGACGGCGCCTCGCTGCTCGTCAGCGGGCCGAGGACGACGCGCACGGCGCCCATTCGCATCTACCGGGTCGTTCTCGCGAGCGGTGCACGAACGCTCCTCCACGAGATCAATCCGGCCGACATGGCCGGCGTCTGGATGCCCTCCTCACCGGTCGTCACGCCCGATGGTCGCGGCTACGCATACGACTACTACCAGATCCTCCACAGCCTCTTCCTGGCCGAGGGGGTGAAGTAGAGCGCCTACGGTCGCGCCGTCGTCCAGCGGCGGTAGGCACGCCGGGCGTAAGCGAGACGATCAGCCGGGGTGGGATACCGCCTCCGAAACCAGCGGATGAGGGAGCGGGTCTCCTCCTCCTCGGCCTCGCCGAGGGGGACCGCCAGGGCGGCGCAAAACTCCTCGGCGCTGAGAACTCGCTCCGCGATCGCCTGGATGCGGGCGATCGCCTCCGGACTGGGCGGTGCGAAGGCCTTCACCGCTCCTCCTTCCGCAGCGCCTCGAGAAGGCGGATGTCCTCGAGGTCCTTCGGGCGGCCGCCGAACCGCTTCGTCAGGATGAGGTCGTCGAGCGCAGGCACGGCGATCGTCACGCCGGCCGCGACCTCGAGCGCTCGGCGACGGAGCCAGACGTCGTCGAATGCGACCCGCAGGCCATCGACGGTGGGCACCGCTCGTGCCACCAGCACGTCGACCCGTTCGTCGTTCTCGAGGACGTAGCGGCCTCTCCCGCGTGCCTCGTCCGGCGTCCGGGTGGGGAAGAGCCCCTGAGGCTCGACGGCCGCGTTGAACACCGCGATATCGTCAATGTGAATCCAGAAGTCGTAGTCGGCCGTGAGCACGGGGATGCCGAGCGCCACGAGCGCGCGTCGGCCGATCAGCAGCGCGCGTGCTCCGCTCGCCGTGATGGCTCGGAAGAACTCGGCCTCGTCGAACTCGGACCCCTGCACCGGGTCATTGTACCGCCCGTGGATCAGGCCGCCGGCATCCGGCTCTCGAACCCACGACAGCGAGGGCGCGCGCCCTGAGCGGCCGGCTTGACTCGCGGCGCTGGCTCGGTGCCCACCCCAGGGGTACGCTAGGGACGTGGACCGCGACGAGATGCTCCGGGTTCTCCGTGCCTTCGAGCAGGAGGGGCTCGAGTACGTGCTCATCGGGGCGGCGGCCATGGGTTTCCACGGTCTGGTCCGGGCCACCGAGGACCTCGATATCTTCATTCGTGCGACGCCCGAGAACGTCGAGCGGCTCAAGCGGGCGTTCCGGGCCGCCTACGACGACGACCCGAGCGTCGACGAGATCAGCTCCGCTGACCTGCTCGGCGACTACCCGGCCGTACGCTACTACCCGCCGAGTGGCGACCTCTTCTTCGACGTGCTGACGCGTCTCGGCGAAGTCGCGAGCTACGAGACGGTGGCGGCAGAGACGAAAGAGGTCGAGGGCATCCGCGTGCGCGTCGCCACGCCGTCCGCCCTCTACCGTCTCAAGAAGGGCACGGTTCGAGCCCTGGACCGACAGGACGCGGAGGCTCTCCGGCGACTCTTCGACCTGAAGGAGGAGTAGCCGTGCCGGTGCAACGATTCCGGACAATAGAAGAGATGGCCGCTGCTCCGCTAGTCGTCCCGCCCGGGGAGGGCTTCGAGCGGTTTGCGCGGCACTGCGCTCGGTACTGGCGGATCGCTCCGCGCGTCTACCCCCGGGGCGTCTTCCGGTTCCGCAGCCTCGCCGAGGCACAGGCTGCCCGCGAGCGCGTCACGGACGACAGCGTCGCGTCGCGGGCCGTCCGCTGACCGAGGGTTAGCGCGGCTCTTCAAGGCGGCCGTCGGCGTGGACGGCGAACCGTCCCCTTTCCCGAGGGTGCACGGGGCCGTCGCTTGGCCAGGGCCAGCCGCCGAAGCTGGTGCGCCGGTAGTCCGCGAAGGCCTGCTGGATCTCGTGGGGCGCGTTCATCACGAACGGCCCATGGTGCGCCACCGGCTCGGCGATCGGGCGGCCCTGCAGGAGCAGGAGCTCGCTCTCGTCCGCGCCGTTCTGGAGCGTGACCGGCGCGTCGGCGCGGATGGCGAGGCCGGCGTGGGAGGCCTGTTCGTGATCGCCGATGCGCAGGGTGCTTCCGCGGAAGAAGTAGAGCGTGCGCCGGACTCCACGCGCGGCCGGCGGCAGCGTCCACCGTGCGCCCGGCGCCATCGCGACCGTCCAGATGGCGACGTCGGCATCGGCTCGGGCCGACCACGAGTTCGGCGGAGGCGGGGGCGCCGTCCGCCCGTCGAGGGCGCCGGCCACGGTGACGACTCGGGTCGGCCGATCCTCTTCGTCGCGGAACACGTGCTCGGGGATGCTGTGGCTCCACAGCATGGTGAAGTAGGGCTCCACCATCTTGTCGGCCCGCGGCAGGTTGAGCCAGATCTGGAAGAGCTCCGCCGGGTTGGGGGAGTCGCGCTCGCGCAGGGGGAACATCTCGGAGTGCACGATGCCGCGGCCCGCGGTCATCCACTGGGCGTCCCCCTGGCCGAAGCGCGCGGTGGCGCCGAGCGAGTCGGAGTGGTCGATGAAGCCGCGACGGACCAGGGTGACGGTCTCGAACCCCCGGTGGGGGTGGCGGGGGAACCCCGGCACGACGTCGCCGTGATACATGCGCCACCCGTCCTTGCCCTCGAAGTCCTGGCCGATGTCCCGGCCGGCCAGGGAGGCGGCGGGACCCATCCGGTCGTTCCCGGCCGGGTAGTGGTCGTCGTGGTGGACGCAGAACAGGAAGGGATCGGACGTCTGCCAGGGGAACCCCAGCGGGAACACGCTCTCGACGGCGGAGTCGCTCACTTGGACCTCGGGAAAGCACGATTCTATCCCGGGCTATGATTCCCACCACCGAGGAGGACCGACATGACGAAACCCTCGTTCGACCGCTCCATGCCGATCTGCGCGTCGGCCGTGCTCGGCACCCTCCTCCTGAGCGCGCTTCCCGTCCAGGGCGCTGGACTCGACGCCCCGAAGGAGGTCCCGTCGGGGGCGCAGGCCCGGCCGCAGGTCCAGGGACGCCCGCTCGCCATGGACGACCTCATCGCGTGGTGCATCGTGCCGTTCGACAGCCGCAAGCGTACCCCCGAGGAGCGGAGCTCGATGCTGGAGAGACTCGGCTTCAAGCGCTACGCCTACGACTGGCGCGCGGAGCACCTGCCCGACACCGCCCGCGAGCTCCGGCTCGCCCGCGAGCACGGCATAAGAGTCGAGGCCGTGTGGCTCTGGATCGACGCGGCCGCAGACCGACCCGGCAAGCTGAGCGACGGGAACGAGCGCCTCCTCGCCATCCTGGCGGAGGCGGGGCTGTCCACGCAGATCTGGGTGGGTTTCGCCCCCGACTATTTCGAGGGGCGCCCCGACGAGGAGAAGGTCACCCGCGGCGTCGAGATGGTCCGCTACTTGAGCGAGCGGGCCTCGGAGACGCGCAGCCGCGTCGCCCTCTACAACCACGGCGACTGGTTCGGCGAGCCCGAGAACCAGATCCGGATCATCCAGGCCCTGCCCGACCGCGAGATCGGCCTCGTCTACAACTTCCACCACGGGCACCAGCAGATCGACCGGTTCGACGCCCTGGTGAAGACGATGCGGCCCTACCTGTGGGTAGTGAACCTCAACGGGATGCGCCCCGAGGGCCCGAAGATCCTGCCTTTCGGGACGGGCACCCACGAGCGGAAGATGCTGCAGGCCGTCCTCGACTCGGGCTTCACCGGGCCGTTCGGCGTCCTCGGCCACGTGGACGACGCCGACGCCGAGGTGATCCTGCGCGGCAACCTCCAGGGCCTCGGCTTCACGCCGAAGTGACCGCAGCCTCAGGCCGGAAGCTTCCCGCCAGCCCGATCGTGATCAGCGACGGGTAGAGGGCATCGCCCACAACGCGCTTCGGCTGGCTCCTTTGACAGCGGTGCTAGGCTGATCGCGATCAAGCGCTGACGGGAGGCTCCCGTGATTGGCCGCACGCTCTCCCACTACCGGATCCTCGAGAAGCTCGGCGCCGGGGGCATGGGCGAGGTGTACCGCGCCCACGACGAGAAGCTGGGTCGCGACGTGGCGGTGAAGGTGCTGCCGCCGGGGCTTCTCTCGCACGAGGAAGCACGGGCCCGTTTCCGGAAGGAAGCGCTGGCGCTCTCGCGCCTGAGCCACCCGCACATCGCGACGCTTCTCGACTTCGACACGGCAGACGGGATCGACCTCCTGGTGATGGAGCTTGTCGAGGGCAGGACGCTGCGGGAGGCGGTGCGTGAGGGGCCTCTGGCCGAGAAGGACGTGGTGCGGCTGGGGTCGCAGCTGGCGCGGGGTCTGGCGGTGGCACACGAGCACGGTGTGATCCACCGGGACCTGAAACCGGGGAACCTCGCGCTGACGCCGGACGGTCTGCTGAAGATCCTGGACTTCGGGCTGGCGCGCCTGGAGCGGCTGACGTTGCCGGTGGAGGGGGAGAAGACGGCGTCTACGGACACGGCGGTGGGTCACGTGGTCGGGACGCCGGCGTACATGGCGCCTGAGCAGCTTCGGGGGAGGGGGGTGGACGGGCGGACGGACATCTACGGGGCGGGGGCGTGCCTCTACGAGCTGGCGACGGGGCGGCGGCCGTTCGGGAGCAAGAGCGGGGTGGAGCTGACGGACGCGGTGCTGCACGAGGCGCCGGCGTCGCCGCGGAGCGTGAGCGGGACGGTGTTGCCGGGTCTGGAGTCAGTGATCCTGAAGTGCCTCGACAAGGACCCGGAGCTTCGCTACCAGACGGCTAAGGAGCTGCTGGTCGATCTGGAGCGGCTGCAGGTAGCGGCGACGTCGGGGGTGGCCAGCCAGCCCGTGGCGGTGGTGGAGCGCGGTCGCCGCCGGCGATGGCTTGCCATCGCGGCGGCGACCGTTCTCGCGCTGGCGGCTCTGGCATGGTTCCTCTGGCCGGCGCCCCCGCCTCGAGTCACCGCCGTGCGTCCCCTCACCGGCGACCTCACGCCGGAGGGCCCCGCCGCGACTGATGGTCAGCGGCTGTACTTCGTGGCGACGCGCTCCGGTCGAACCGACCTGTTCCAGGTGCCCGTGAGCGGCGGCGAACCCGTCGCGATCCCGTTGCCCTTCGCCTTCTTTCGACGAGTCCAGGGCTACGTCCCTCGTGAATCGGCCCTCTTGATGCTCGGAGCGTCCGCGGCGGAGAACGACGATGCCGCCGATTTCGGTGTGCCGATCTGGCTGGTGCCCGTTCCCGCGGGCGCCGCCCGACGGATCGGCAACCTCAGAGCTTCCTGGGCACACCTATCCGGCGACGGGCGCATGCTCGTCTTCACTCGCGGCCCTACCTTTCGAGATAATCGGCTGTTCGTGGCGCGTGCCGACGGCTCCGCGGAGCGGCTCCTGATGGCGGTGCCCTCCGGGGCCAGATGGGTTCGGTGGGCTCCCGACGGGATACGGGTGCGCTTCAGCTCGCGCGGGCCCCAGGGCCACGAGAGGGAAGGGTGGATCTGGGAAACCTCCATCGCCGGGGAGGCGCCGCGGCCCTTGTGGCCCGGGCACGTCGGCGACTGGACGCAAGACGGCCGCTACTTCGTGTTCGACCGCGACAGTGCGGCGGCTCCCCACTCCCTCTTTGCCGCTCGCGAGACCGGTCCGTCGTGGCCCTGGCGACGAGCGCCGCAACCGTTGACTTTCGGGCCGCTCGCTCACCACCTGGCCGCCTCGGATCCGAAGGGAGGGAAGCTGTTCGCGGCCGGCGCCCTGGCGAGAGGCGAGCTGCTGCGGTACAACCCCGAGACGAAGCGGTTCGAGCCCGCTCTCGGCGGGGAGTCGGCATCCTGCGTGGAGCCCTCGCCCGACGGACGGTGGCTGGCGTGGGTGCGCTACCCCGACCGGACTCTCTGGCGGAGCCGGCCGGACGGGGGCGAGCGTCTCCAGCTCACCAGCACACCGCTCGAGGCGAACTTGCCGCGCTGGTCTCCGGATGGGCTCCGGATCGTCTACGCGGGCCGGAGCCCCGAAGATCCCCAGTTGAGCATCCGCACCGTGGCCGCGGACGGCTCGGCGGCCGAGCTTCTCGCCCGGCCGGAGGACCCGAAGGTGGACTACTGGGATCCCTGCTGGCTGCCCGACGGCTCGATCGTGTTCAGCCGCCTCAGCAACGACGATGGTTCGAGGGGCCTCTTTCGTTTGGATGCCGCAACGGGCCGCACCGACCCCTTGCCGGGCGCCGAGAACCTCCAATACCCGAAGTGCTCCCGCCAGGGGCACCTCCTCGCTCACCGCTTCGAGAGCGGCGGGGGGCGGCAAGTCGTCCGGCGCGCCGGCGCCGAGACGTGGGAGGACGTTGGGGGCTTCGCCCTGTCTTACATCAACTGGACGCGGGATGGCCGGTCGTTCTGCGGACTCGACTATGTGGCGGTGGCGATCGAGTGCGTCTCCCTGGATGCCCGTCGAGTTGAACGAGTGGCGCAGCTCGCCGGAACGAGGGTCCTCGTCTGGGGGTCCGCCCCGTGGATGGGGCTCGACGCCGACGACCGGCCCCTCATCACCGCGGACCGCAGCACGAGCGCCCTCTACGCCCTCGACTGGGAGGCGCGATGAGCCGCCTGGAGTCTGAAGCCGGGCGGGAGGCCCCCGGAGCCGCTACAATCCCCGTTTAGGAGCCCTCCATGGCCACAAACTTCGGTAGCGATGCCCGCCCTGCCAGAGGATCTGGCCGCCCAGGTCCGGGCGCTGGGCGCACGCTACGGGTTCCGGCGCATCCGCGTGTTCGGCTCGGTGGCGCGCGGAGAAGCGCGGCCCGACAGCGACATCGACCTGCTCGTCGACTACGAGCCGGGCCACGGAGGCTTCGCCTTCGTGGACTTCTGCGAGGGTGTCGAGCGCCTGCTCCGCCGTCGCGTCGATGTGGTCACTGAGCGGAGTCTCCACCCCCTCGTCCGCGACAAAGTCCTTGGCCAGGCTGTACCACTCTGATGCCTGCGGAGAGGGACGAGCGCCTGGAGTGGGAGATCGTCGAGACGGAGTTGCCGCCCTTGCGGGACCGCCTGGCCGCACTCTCTCCATCGGTCTGAGTCGCTTCCCGGCACATCGTGACGGCGAGGGCTTTGGATCGACGCGCGCGATGTGAGCCGGCACCGTTCACTCCTGCGGCCGGGCCTTTGACAGCGGTGCTAGGCTGATCGCGATTCGACACTGACGGGAGGCTCACGTGACTGGCCGCACGCTCTCCCACTACCGCATCCTCGAGAAGCTCGGCGCGGGGGGCATGGGCGAGGTGTACCGCGCCCACGACGAGAAGCTGGGCCGCGACGTCGCGGTGAAGGTGCTGCCTCCGGGGCTTCTCTCCCACGAGGAGGCCCGGGCCCGTTTCCGGAAGGAAGCGCTGGCACTCTCGCGCCTGAGCCACCCGCACATCGCGACGCTTCTCGATTTCGACACGGCAGACGGGATCGACTTCCTCGTCATGGAGCTGGTCGAGGGGAAGACGCTCCTGGAGGCGGTGCGCGAGGGGCCTCTGAGCGAGAAGGATGTGGTGCGGCTGGGGTCACAGCTGGCGCGGGGTCTGGCGGTGGCGCACGAGCACGGTATCGTCCACCGAGACCTGAAGCCGGGGAACCTCGCGCTGACGCCGGACGGTCTGCTGAAGATCCTGGACTTCGGCCTGGCGCGCCTGGAGCGGCTGGTGGAGCCGACGGCCGGTGAGAAGACGGCGTCGACGGACACGGCGGTGGGGCACGTGGTGGGGACGCCGGCGTACATGGCGCCGGAGCAGCTTCGAGGGAAGGGGGTGGACGGGCGAACGGACATCTACGGGGCGGGGGCGTGTCTCTACGAGCTCGTGACGGGGCGGCGGCCGTTCGGGACGAAGAGCGGGGTGGACCTGTCGGATGCGGTCCTGCACGAGGCACCGGTGTCGCCGCGGAGCGTGAGAGGGACGGTGTCGGCGGGTCTGGAGTCGGTGATCCTGAAGGCTCTCGACAAGGACCCGGAGCTTCGCTACCAGACGGCGAAGGAGCTGCTGGTCGACCTCGAGCGGCTCGGGCAGAAGACCACGACGGGTTCTGTGACAGGCGGAGTCAGCCGACAAGCGCGGCTCCGCGGGCGTTGGCGGTGGGCCGCCGCAGCCCTGCTGCTCGCGGCGCTCGGGACGGGCGCCTGGCTCGTGGGCCCATCGGCACCACCGCGGCTCCTCGAGATCCGCCCCGTCACGAGCGGACTGGACTCCAGCGCGATGGGCAGTACGGGCGGGAGCCGGAGCTGGGCTACGGACGGCAACCGCCTCTACTTCGTGGGCATGAAGAACGGGCGCTCGGCACTCCTGCAGGTTCCGGTCACAGGCGGGGAGCCGGTCGAGATCCCCGTGCCATTCGAGTATGACAAGTTCGTCTTTGGCTTTGCCGCCCGCGAGTCGGCGATCCTCATGGGGGGGACGACGGAGGTGACCGAGGCACCGGCGTCGGTCAGCCCGGACGGTGTTCCTCTCTGGATGGTTCCCGTCGCGTCCGGCGCGCCACGCCGGGTCGGGAACCTCCGGGCCCGCGAGGCGGCACTCTCCCGCGACGGCGAGTGGATCGCGTTGCTGCAGTCGAGCCGCATCCTCCTGGCGCGACCGGACGGCACCGTCGTTCGAGTGCTGGCGACCCTGCCGCCCCTCGAAACGTCCGATCTGCGCTGGTCGCCCGACGGCCGGACGCTGCGCTACACGGCGCGCGGGCCTGGGTTGAGGGGCTCCAGCTTGAGCTTCCTCGGCGACCACTGGGTCTGGGAGCTCAGGGTCGAGGGCGGCGCCACGAAGGCGCTCCGGCCGGGCCAGGCCGGCGACTGGTCGTCGGACGGCCGTCACTACTTCTTCCTGCGGCGGGACGCCGCGGCTCGTCGGAGCGACATCTACGCCGTTCGAGAGCGGTCCTGGCTGCCCTGGCCTCGACCGCGTCCGGTCCGCCTCACCCTGGGCCCGCTCGATTTCGGCGGCATCGGCGCGGGCCCGGATGGACGAAGGCTGTACTCCTGGGGAAGGACCTACCGTGGAGAGCTGCAGCGTGTCGATCCCAAGACCGGGCGACTCACGCCGTACCTCGGCGGCCTCTCGGCCGTCGACGTCGCAGCCTCGGCTGACGGCCGATGGCTGACCTGGATCGCCTTCCCGGACAGGACACTGTGGCGTGCTCGCGCCGACGGGAGCGAGCGCCTCCAGTTGACGACGCCACCACTCTCGGCCGCTCTCCCCAGGTTCTCCCCGGATGGGCGGCAGATCGTGTTCGTCGGCCTCGGCCCGGAAGGGAGCGGCTTCTCCGTTCGCCTGGTCCCGGTGAATGGCGGCGAGCCCGAGATCCTGGCTCCCGCGTCGCCCCGGGTCGAAAGCTGGTGGGATTCGTGCTGGTCGCCGGATGGGCAGTCGATCATCGCGTCGAGCGTCTTCCCGCGTCACGCCGGCCTCTTCCGGATCGATCCTCGGACACGGCAGGTCGCCGCGTTGCGCGGCGCGGAGCGGCTGCTCTATCCCAGGTGCGACCGGCAGGGCGCCATCCTGGCCCTCGAGCCCCCCGCCGCCGGCTCGACGGGCCGCCTCGAGCCGCGCGTCTTCTGGCCGGAGCGATCGGCCGTGGAGCCACTTCCCTTTTCAGGGCTCGCCTACCCCAACTGGACGCGCGACGGGCGGGCCATCGTCGGGCTGAACCTCGCCACGAGGTACGTGGAGCGCTATTCGCTCGAAACACGACGGTCTGAAGTCGTGGCAGACCTCAGCGGCACTCCGCTCGAAGGCTCGACGTCCACGCCCTGGATGGGTCTGGCCCCCGACGACGCGCCGCTCATCCTGCGCTCGCACGACACCCACGAGCTCTACGCCCTCGACTGGGAGGCGCCGTAGGGTTTGGATTGCTTGCATGTTTTGTAGGCAGCGCCTACACTACTTGCATGCAGTACACGATCCGAGGCATTCCGCCGGCCATCGACGAGGCGGTCCGGGAGCGCGCCCGGGCCGAAGGAAAGAGCCTCAACGAAATCGCCGTCGAGGCCCTCGCGGACGGCCTCGGCCTCGGCGACGAGGATGTCATCCGACGCGATCTGTCCGACGTCGTCGGCACCTGGAAGAAGGACGCCGCGCTGGAGGCGGCGCTTGCCGCTCAGGACCGGGTGGACGAGGACCTCTGGAAGTGAGGCTGGCCCTCGACACGAAGCGCTACGTGGACCTCTGCAAGGGAGTCGAGGGCACGGTTCGGCTGGTGTCCACGGCGGAGGCGGTGTTCCTTCCGTTCGTAGTGGTGGCGGAGCTCCGGGCGGGCTTCGCCTTCGGGAAGCGCACCGCGGAGAACGAGCGGGTCCTTCGGCGCTTCCTCCTGAAGGAAGGCGTCGCGGTGCTGTATGCCGACGATCAGACGACGCACCACTACGCCGCAGCCTATCGGCAATTGCGCCACCAGGGAACGCCCATCCCCACCAACGACCTGTGGATCGCCGCCCTGGTGCTGCAGCACAACCTCCGGCTCCACGACCGCGACCGGCACTTCGAGCACCTGCCCCAGATCGTCCGGGTCTGACCGCGGCCGCACGCCGGGCCCTCGGCCGGGTCCCTCTCGACCTCGAGGCCGTAGCTCTCGACCAGGGCGGCGATCGGACCGACTCCTCTTTGACAGCGGTGCTAGTCTGATCGCGGTTCAAGCACTGACGGGAGGCTCCCGTGATCGGCCGCACGCTCTCCCACTACCGGATTCTCGAGAAGCTCGGCGCGGGGGGCATGGGCGAGGTGTACCGCGCCCACGACGAAAAGCTGGGCCGCGACGTGGCGGTGAAGGTGCTGCCGGCGGGGCTTCTCTCCCACGAAGAGGCGCGGGCTCGTTTCCGCAAGGAATCGCTGGCGCTCTCACGCCTGAGCCACCCCCACATCGCGACGCTTCTCGACTTCGACAGCCAGGACGGGGCCGACTTCCTCGTGATGGAGCTGGTCGAGGGCCAGACGCTGCTGGAGGCGGTGCGCGAGGGGCCTCTGAGCGAGAAGGACGTGGTGCGGCTGGGATCACAGCTGGCGCGGGGTCTGGCGGTTGCACACGAGCACGGTGTGATCCACCGGGACCTCAAGCCGGGGAACCTCGCGCTGACGCCGGACGGTCTGCTGAAGATCCTGGACTTCGGGCTCGCGCGTCTGGAGCGGCTGGTGGAGCCGGCGGCGGGGGAAAAGACGGCCTCGACGGACACGGCGGTGGGGCACGTGGTGGGGACGCCGGCGTACATGGCGCCGGAGCAGCTTCGGGGGAAGGGGGTCGACGGGCGGACGGACATCTACGGGGCGGGGGCGTGCCTGTACGAGCTGGCGACGGGGCGGCGGCCATTCGGGACAAAGAGCGGAGTGGAGCTGTCGGACGCGGTGCTGCACGAGGCGCCGGCGTCGCCGCGGAGCGTGAGCGGGACGGTGTCGCCCGGTCTGGAGGCGGTGATCCTGAAGGCCCTGGACAAGGACCCGGAGCTTCGCTACCAGACGGCAAAGGAGCTGCTCGTCGACCTGGAGCGGCTGCAGCAGAGGACGGGCGAGGCAGCCAGCGGCGCCGTGACCGGACCGACGGGCCTGGCGGCCCGACCGGGTGGCTCGGGCCGGTGGCTCGTGGCCGGGGCGCTCGCCGTGCTCGTGTTCGCCGCCGCGGCCTGGCTGCTGCGTCCACCGCCGCCACCTCGCGTCACCAGCGTGCAGCCGATCACGAGGGGCCTTGGGGCGGGCTTGCTGACTCTGGCCGGGGGGGCCTCGTGGGCGACGGACGGCACGCGGGTCTATTACCTCGCCTCGAAGCGAGGCCAGGCGGCCCTCTTCCAGCTTCCCGCGGGCGGGGGAGAGCCCGTCGAGATCCCGCTCCCTTTCTTGATGCTCAGGCGCATCTTCGGTTTCCTGCCGCGCGAGTCGGCGCTCCTCATGCGCGGATCGGACGGCGTCGACGAGGCGGGCGCCGTGAGGGGAGAAATCGACCTGTGGATCGTGCCGGTGCCCGGCACGCCGCGGCGCGTCGGCCTGCGAGCGCGCGCGGCGGCCGTATCTCCAGACGGCGAGCGGCTGGCCGTCTTTCGGGGGACGAGCCTCTGCCTGGCCCGCCTGGATGGGTCGGAGCTGCGCGAGCTGCTGAGCTTTGCCGCCGGCGCCAATTGGATTCGCTGGTCGCCCGATGGACGACGCCTGCGTTTCGACTCGGATGGCCCGGAC
>Ga0315273_10004118_pt1 | contig 17694 bp, 17 predicted proteins | sample YL17G02_0_MG_FD_205753 | JGI IMG/M metagenome (GOLD analysis project Ga0315273, IMG submission 205753) | Sediment microbial communities from Yellowstone Lake, YNP, Wyoming, USA - YL17G02_0 | ecosystem: Environmental > Aquatic > Freshwater > Lake > Sediment | place: USA: Wyoming | collected...
GCGATCGAGGCCACCACCGCGCCCGCGATCCAGGCCGGTCGCCGTGTCAGCAGCGCCTTCATCCCGAGGTAGAGGACGAGGGTCGAGAACGGATACGCAAGCGGCTCGAGCACGAGCATGGTCGAATACGAGAGCGCCGGAACGGCCGCGGCGGCGGTGGCGGCGAAGAGCGCGGGCCAGCGCGAGGAGACGAGGCGCGCGATCCCGTAGGCCGGGAAGAAGACCGACGCCATCGTGATCGCGCCGATGTACTTCGCGACCGCGTAGGCCGTGTGTACGTCCTTGAAGAGCCAGGCGGGCGCCAGGACATAGGCGTAGAGCGTGTTGAAGAGGCCCGGCTGCTGCGGGCCCGGATGGCCCGTCTCCGCGATCGAGCGGGAGAGCTGGGCGAGCTTGATCTCGTCCGAGAACAGCCACGGGCTGACGTGGCCCCACGACTCCCACGCGTAGAGGAAGCAGAGCCAGGCAAAGACGATCGCGAGCGGCAGCGCCGCGAGGACGCGGTCGGGCCAGGCCCGACCGGCGGCGGCGGGCGCCGCGGCTTTCGGGTCGCTCACTCGGCGGCGGCGCCGAGCACGACGCGGGGATCGAGGTCAGTCTCGCGGCGCACGAAGCGGCATGGTACGTGCGCGCTCTCGCAGGCGGCGACGATACCGTCGAGGCGCTCGCGCGGCGCGTTCGGGATCGTCACGAGCACCGCGTCGGGGTGCGAGCGCGCGAGCACTCGCTCGATCTCGCCGGCGGCGCCGAGCACGGGCGCGCCCTGGATGCGGCGCCGGCGCAGCCGCGGGTCGTCGTCCACGAACCCGACCACGCGCTCGCCCGGGGTCTCGCGGAGCTCGCGCAGGAGGCTGCGGCCTGCGCGGCCCGCGCCGACGATCAGGGTCTTCCGCTGCCCGCCGCGGTCGCGCAGCGTGTGCAGCCCGCGCACGACGCCGCGCTCCCAGAAGCGGGAGAGCCCGACGAGCACGGTGGCGATCAGGGCGTCGAGCACGAAGATCGTGCGCGGGAAGTCGCCCCACGGCTGCGTGAGCGCGATCGCGGCGTACGCGAGCAGCTCCGAGGTGACGACGGCCACGGCGACCGAGAGCGCGTCCCGCGCGCCCGCGTAGCGCGAGACGCCGCGGTAGAGGCCGAACGGGATGAAGCACACGTAGCGCGCCCCGATCAGCACCGGCAGGATCACGAGGTACATGTGCCGCTGGTAGACGGTGCCGCTGCCGGGGACGAGCAGGAGGTAGGCCAGCGTGAACGAGGCGGTGATCAGGGCGAAGTCGACCAGCACCTCGGCCAGGCGGCGGCGGTGGACGACGAAGCCGCGCAGGATCGTCGGCCCCCCGGCGAGCGCGTCGCGCGGCCCGCGCTCGACGTCGGAGAGGAAGCCCGCGAACTGGACGAGCAGCGCGAAGGTGACGAGCACACCGACGAGGGTGATCCGGGGGTCGTCCAGCACGTTGTAGGCGAGGCTCGTGGCGGCGAGGACGATCGAGATCACGGCGAGGAAGACCACCGCGCGCTTCTCGGAGAGACCGGAGTAGACGAGCCGGTGCGAGGCATGGTCGCGGCCCCCCTTGGTCACGGGCCGCCCCTCCAGGAGACGGATCACGGTCACGAGCGTCGTGTCCAGGATCGGCACGGCCAGGATCAGGATCGGCAGGAAGAGCGAGGTCACGGTCGCCCCGGCGATCTTCCAGCTGCCGGCGAGCCCGAGCGCCGCGAGCGCGAAGCCGAGCACCTGGCTCCCGGAGTCGCCCATGAAGATCAGCGCCGGGCCGTGCAGGCGCAGGTTGAACGGCAGGAAGCCGAGGCAGGCGAACCCGACCGCGAGCGAGAGCACGAGCACGAGGTCGTTCGGGTGCTGGGTGACGGCGTCGATCGCGAAGGCGAAGGCGCCGATCGCCGCGAGCGTCGCCGCGAGGCCGTCCATGTTGTCGAGCAGGTTGAACGCGTTCGTCATCCCGATCAGCCAGGCGAGCGCGATCGCGATCCCGAGCACCGGGTTCGAGACGAGCTGCACCTTCAGTCCCGTCGAGAGCACGACCGCGGCGGCGGCGACCTGCGCGCCGATCTTGACCGGCGGGCTGAGCGTCCGGAGGTCGTCGACGAGGCCCGCCGCGAACAGGATCAGGCAGCCGGCGAGGATGCCGAACAGCTCCCAGCTCGGCTCGACGGCGTCCAGGGCGAGCGCCGCCGCGACCCCCGCCAGGAGGCCTGCCACGATCCCGACGCCGCCGAGTGAGGGCGTCGTCTCGGTGTGCCAGCGGTCGCGCGTCGGCGCGGCCACGACCCGATGGGCGAACCTCGTCCGGAGCGTCGCCCACACCACCAGGTAGGCCACGGGCAGTGCGGCGATTGCCGCTAGCGCGCTCACGCCGGAAAACGGTACCGCTGCGCTGTTAAGTCCATGTGAGCAGAGCCCCTCCATACACTAGGCGGCGTCCATGACGGTCTATACCGATCTCGTCCGCTACCGGGAGCTCTTCGGCAATCTCTTCCGCCGCGACCTGCAGGCGAAGTACAAGGGCTCGTTCCTGGGCGTCGCCTGGACGCTCGCCAACCCCGTGCTGTTGATGGGGATCTACCTGCTCGTGTTCTCGGTGCTCTGGCGGGCGGTCGACATCGACCACTACGGGCTCTTTCTCCTCGCGGGGCTCGCACCGTGGATCTTCTTCTCGAGCTCGGTCCAGGGCGCGTCGCGCTCGCTGCTCGACAACGCGAGCCTGATCCGCAAGACGCGCTTCCCGCGCCAGCTCGTGCCCCTCTCGATCGTGGCGACCAATCTCGTCTCGCTGGGGGTGATGCTCGCCGTGCTGCTCGTGCTCAACTTCGCGCTGCTGCCGCGGGTGCGCGCGACCGAATGGCTCGCGATCCCGCTCGTCGCGCTGCTCGTCTGCATGGTCGGCGGGCTCGCGCTCGTGGTCGCCTCGCTCGACGTGCTGTTCCGCGACGTCGAGCACCTGATCGCGGCGCTCCTCCTGCCCTGGTTCTTCCTCACCCCGATCCTCTACACGTACGGGACGCTCGGGGCGGCGCAGACCCATCCGACGCTCGTGGCGATCCTCCACTGGGCCAACTTCATGGCGCCGCCGGTGCTCGCGATCCGCGCGCCGCTCTTCTACGGGACGATGCCCGCCCTCGGCGATGCGCTCTACCTCCTCGTCGCCGCGGTGGTCTCGCTCGCGCTCGGCGCCTGGGTCTTCAGCCGGCTCGACGACCGGCTTGCAGTCGAGCTGTGATCCGCCCGTCGTAGAGCCACGGCTCGTCGCCCTCGGGGCGCCAGGCGGGTAGGCCCTCGACCTCCGCGTTCGGCTCGAGGCCGGGCAGCAGGGAGGGGCAGAGAAGCGGCCGGGCGAAGGCCGGGTTCCGGCCGCCCCCGGGCGCGTAGGCGGCGAGCTCGGGCGGAATGCGCCCGAAACGGCCCGAGACGACTGCGAGCGAGCCGCCGACCGCCGCGTAGCCCTCCTCGTGGGCGGCCCGCACGCGCTCGGCCCGGTCGCCCGCGGGCTCGGCGTCGGCCGGGAGCCAGTCCACGGCGCCCTCGGCGCTGCGCGGGAGGACCTCCACCTCCAGCTCCGGGGCGTGGTTGCCGACCTCGGCGAACCAGAGCCGTTCCTCGTCCACGAGGTCGAACGCGAGCCGGTAGGCGCCGGGCGGGATCGGTGCGCGCAGACGCAGCTCGAGCGCCGCTCGACCGCCCGGCGGCAGCTCGACGGGCGTGCGCAGCCCGTCCCACACGATCGGGTTGCCGCGCTCGTCGAGCCAGTGGTACGAGGCGTTGACGCGGCGGGCCCAGGCGGCGAGCCCTGCGTTCTCGAGCTCGACGCGCGCAGTCGCGAGCGTGCCTGCGCGCTGCTCGCCGACCGAGCAGGCGAGCCAGCGCACGGCGAGCGGGCCGCTGGGGACGGGATGCTCCATCGCGCCCGGCTAGTCTAGAGCCGTGCCCGAGCCGCTACTCGTTCGCGCAGCGCGGCGCGAGCCCGTCGAGCGCACCCCGGTGTGGTTCATGCGCCAGGCGGGGCGCTCGCTGCCCGAGTACCGCGCGCTGCGTGAGCGGCATTCGTTCTTCGAGGTCGCCGGCACCCCCGAGCTCTGCGCGGAGGTGACGCTCCAGCCCGTCCGTCGGCACGGCGTGGACGCGGCCGTGATGTTCGCGGACATCATGACCCCGGTGCTCGGGATGGGGATCGAGGTCGAGCTCGTCGAGGGGGTCGGCCCGGTCGTGCGCGAGCCGATCCGCAGCGCCGCGGACGTCGGGCGGCTGCGGGTGCCCGATCCGGAGGAGGCGTTCGCGCCGGTGCTCGAGGCGGTCCGGATCGTGCGCGGCGAGCTCGCGCCCGAGCGGGCCGTGGTCGGGTTCTGCGGCGGCCCGTTCACGGTCGCCGGGTACCTCGTCGAGGGGAAGCCGAGCCGCGACTTCACGGCGGTGAAGGCGCTGATGTACCGCGAGCCGGCCGTCTGGCACGCGCTGATGGAGCGGCTCGCGGACTGCTTCGCCGGCTACGTCGCGGCGAAGGCGGCGGCGGGCGCCGACGCGATCCAGCTGTTCGACTCCTGGGTCGGCGCGCTCTCACCGGCCGACTACGAGGAGTTCGCCGCGCCCTACTCGGCGCGGATCCTCGCCGCGGTGGACTGCCCGACGATCCACTTCGGCACAGGTACGGCGACGTTGCTCGGCGCGATGGCCGCGGCGGGCGGCGACGTGATCGGGCTCGACTGGCGGATCCCGCTCGACCGGGGGTGGAGCGAGGCCGGTCTCGACCGCGGCGTGCAGGGCAACCTCGACCCGGCGCTGTTGCTGGGGCCGTGGGAGCGCCTCGAGGCCGGCGCGCTCGACGTGCTCGCCCGCGCCGGGGGCCGGCCGGGCCACATCTTCAACCTGGGCCACGGCGTGCTGCCCCCGACCGACCCGGCCGTGCTGGGCCGCCTCGTCGAGCTCGTGCACGAGCGCACCGCCGCGGACTAGGCGCGTCGGCTAGCGTCTGCGTCGTGAGCGAGCACGCCGTCGTCCTGATGGCCTACGGGTCGCCCGAGCGGCTCGAGGACGTCCCCGCCTACTACGCGGACATCCGCGGCGGCCGGCCGATCCGGCCCGAGCTGATGGATGACCTCGTCGAGCGCTACCGCAGGCTCGGGATCGACCAGGGCTCGCCGCTGAACGCGATCACCGAGGAGACGCGCGCCGCGCTCGAGCAGGAGCTCGGGCTGCCCGTCCACACCGGGATGCGCCACTGGCAGCCGCGCATCGCCGAGGCGGCCGAGCGGGCGCTCGCGGACGGCGCGACGACCGTCGTCGGGCTCGTGCTGGCGCCGCACTTCTCGTCGATGTCGATCGCCAGGTACCGCGCGCTGCTCGAGGACGCGCTCGCCGGCCGGGCGGAGCTGCGCTTCGTCGAGCGCTGGGGCGAGGAGCCCGGCTTCATCGCGCTCCTATCTCACCGTGTTACCATGTTAACACGCGACCATGGAGGCCGTCACGTCGTCTTCACGGCGCACAGCCTCCCCGAGCGGATCCTCGCCGAAGGCGACCCGTACAAGGACGAGCTGCTCCGCACCGCCGAGCTCGTCGCCGCGCAGGCCGGAGTCGAGGAGTGGAGCTTCTCGTTCCAGAGCGAGTCGGCCACCGGCGAGCCGTGGCTCGGCCCGGACATCCTCGACCACCTCGCCGCGCTCCGCGAGCAGGGCGTCCGCGACGTCCTCGTCTGCCCGGTGGGCTTCGTCGCCGATCACCTCGAGATCAAGTGGGACCTCGACAACGAGGCCCAGGAGCGGGCGGCCGAGCTCGGGATCACCCTCGAGCGGATCGAGATGCCGAACGCCGACCCGGAGTTCGTGCGCACGCTCGCCGTGATCGTCCGGCGGGCGCTTGCGGTACCGTCGCCCGTATGAGACCCGGAGAGATCCAGGTCGAGGGCGTCTCGAGGCGCTTCCGAGTCCACCCGCGCGCGCAGCGGACCCTGAAGGAGCTCGTCGTCGCGCGCGGGCGAAACCAGGCGGAGGACGTCTGGGCGCTCGGGGATGTGTCCTTTGCCGCGGAGCCCGGCAGCGCGGTCGGCCTCGTCGGCCGCAACGGCTCGGGCAAGACCACACTGCTGCGGTTGCTCGCGGGGATCATCAAGCCCACGGCGGGGCGCGTCGCGGTCGGCGGCCGCGTCGGCTCGCTGCTCGAGCTCGGCGCCGGCTTCCAGCCCGACTTCACCGGCCGCGAGAACGTCTACCTCAACGGGTCGATCCACGGGCTCAAACGGGCGCGGATCACGGAGCTGATGGACGAGATCGTCACCTTCTCCGGGCTCGAGCGCTTCATCGACCTTCCCGTCCGCACGTACTCGTCGGGGATGGCGATGCGCCTCGGCTTCGCGGTCGCGGCCTTCATCGAGGCGGACGTGCTCCTGCTCGACGAGGTGTTCGCGGTCGGCGACGAGGAGTTCCAGCGAAAGTGCTTCGGCAAGATCTTCGAGTTCAAGCAGCGCGGCGGCACGATCGTGTTCGTCTCGCACGACGCCTCCTCGGTCGAGCGGCTCTGCGACCGGGCCATTCTCCTCAAGGCCGGTCGCGTCGAGTTCGACGGCCCCACGCACGAGGCGGTCGTCGCCTACCACCGCCTGCTCGCCGACGAGCGCGACCCGGCCGAGCGCGGCGCCGGGCTGCGCGAGTGGGGGAGCGGCGAGGCCCGCGTCGCAGCGGTCGAGCTCGACGGCCCCGACGGCTCGCCGCGACGGCAGTTCCTCGCCGGCGAGCCGCTCGCGCTGCGGGTGCGGATCGACGCCGAGCCGGGGCTGCCTGCACCGTGCCTCTCCTACGAGGTGCGCGATGACGCGGGACTGCTGCTCGCGGGAGGCGTGCAGGACACGGCCGAGCTCGGCTGGGACGGCGGCTGCGCGGTGCGCTTCGACGTCGACGAGCTGCCCCTCGCCGACGGGCGCTTCCACCTGCGGCTCGGCCTCGCCGACGCGACCGGCGAGCACCTCTACCACCAGCTCGACGACGCGCTGGCCTTCGTCGTGTACCCGGCGGACGGGGCGCGCGGGCTCGTGCGCCTCGACGGCCGCTGGACGCAGGACACGGCCGGCATCGAGACGACGATCGGAGGCCGATGACCACGATCCGCACGTGCCCGGACTGGCCGGAGCTGATGGAGCTGGCGCCGAACCTCCAGTTCAAGCACTACAGCGCCACCGAGGCCTACCTCCCCGCCGAGGTGCTGATGAAGCTGCCGGGCCTCGACCTCGAGACGGCCGAGCTCTGCGCCGACCTCGACCACAACGTCTACTACGCGGCGCACACCGACCCGCGCCTCGTCGAGGCGCTGCAGGAGACGCACTTCTACGAGCTCCAGGTCTGGGTCAGCGAGGGCCGCGGCGAGCTGTAAGCCCGGCGACCGCGGCGCAGGCGCGGTCGAGCTCGTCCTCGGTGTTGTAGTAGTGCACCGAGGCGCGCACCATCCGCTCGAGCCCGCGCGCGCTCATGTCGAGGAGCGTGTGGGGGCGGACGGCGACCGAGACGTTGATCCCGCGCTCCCGCAGCGTCGAGAGCACGTCGGCCGCGTCGACGCCCTCGACGGTGAACGAGACGATCCCGCAGCGGACGCGGCCCAGATCGCGGACCGTGACGCCGGGAATCGCGGCCAGGCGCTCGCGCAGCCCGTCGGCGAGCGCGAAGACCCGCTCGCGGATCGCTTCGAGCCCCCAGCCGAGCGCGTACTCGATCGCGGTGCCGAGGCCGAGCTTCGCGGCGACGTTGGACTCCCAGTTCTCGAAGCGGCGCGCGTCGTGCCGCACCTCGTAGCGGCCGGGCGCCGTCCACTCGGCCGCGTGCAGGTCGAGAAACGGCGGCTCGAGCTCCTCGAGCCGCTCCGCGCGCACGAAGAGGAAGCCGCAGCCGCGCGGCCCGCGGAGGAACTTGCGCGAGGTGGCGGAGAGAAAGTCGCAACCGATCGCAGCGACGTCCACGGGTAGCTGCCCGACCGACTGGCAGGCGTCGAGCAGGTAGAGGCAGCCCGCCTCGCGCGCGACCGCGCCCACCTCCTCGGCCGGATTGACGAGACCGCCGTTCGTGGGCACGTGGGTGAGCGAGATCAGCCGCACCCGCTCGTCGATCGTCGCCCGGAGCGCCTCCACCGAGAGCGCGCCCGTCCCGTCGCTCGCGACCGGCTCGACCACGGCTCCCGTGCGGCGCGCGACCTGCAGGTAGGCGATGTAGTTGCTGGCGTACTCGGCCTCCGACGTGAGGATGCGGTCGCCCGGACGGAACGGGATCGAGTAGAAGGCCATGTCCCACGCGCGGGTCGCGTTCTCGACGACGGCGATCTCCTCGCGGCGCGCTCCCACCAGCGTCGCCGCCGCGTCGTAGACCCGCGCGAGCGCGTCCGCCGCGGCATCCTCCGCCTCGTAGCCGCCGAGCTGCGCCTCCAGCTCGAGGTGGCCGAGCACCGTCTCGAGCACGCAGGCGGGCTGCAGCGCCGCGCCCGCGTTGTTGAGGTGGATCCGCTCCGCGCAGCCCGGCGTCTCGCGGCGCGCTCGCTCGACGTCGATCATCGGCCGAGTATCCCGGAAACGGGAGGGTAGTCTCTGCCCCCATGGTGTCGGTCGTCGTGCCGTTCCGGGGTGAGGGCGGGAAGCACCGCCTCGCGCCCCTGCCCGAGCGCGAGCGCGCGGAGCTCGCGCTGGCGATGCTCGGCGACGTGGTCGCGGCCTGCTCCGCCTTCGGCGGCACGACCGTCGTCACGAACGATTCCGCTGCGGCCGAGCTCGCTGCGGAGCTCGGCGCCGCGGTCGTCCCCGATCCCGGCGGCGGCCAGGGCGCCGCGGTCGCGGCCGCTCTCGCCGGGCTGCCCGAGGGCCCCGCGCTGGTCGTGAACGCCGACCTCCCCCTCGTTCGCGCCGCCGACCTCGTGGCGCTCCTCGCCGCGGTGCCGCCGGGCGGCCTCGCCTACGCGCCCGCCGTGGACGGGACCACCAATGCGCTCGGGCTTGCCTCGCCGTCGCTCTTCGCCCCGCTCTACGGGCCCGGCAGCGCCGCGCGCTTCGCCGCGCACGCGGCGCGGCTCGGCCTTCCGGCCGCCGCGGCGCCCCTGCCGGGTCTCGTCGCCGACGTGGACACCCTTGCCGACCTCGAGCGGGCCGGCCGGGGCGCGGGCGCGCGAACGCGCGCGGCCCTGGCGGTGTCGGCCCGGTGAAGGTCGCCGTCCTCTCCGGCGGCGTCGGCGGCGCCCGCTTCGTGCGGGCCCTCGCCGAGACCCTCGACCCCGCGGACGTCACGGTGATCGGCAACGTCGGCGACGACCTCGAGGTGCTGGGCCTCCACGTCTCGCCCGACCTCGACTCGATCCTCTACGCGCTCGCGGGGCTGAACGACGAGGAGCGCGGCTGGGGCCGCGCCGGCGAGACCTGGAATGCGCTCGAGGAGGCCGCGCGCTTCGGCGGCGAGGACTGGTTCCGGCTCGGCGACCGCGACGTCGGCCTCCACCTGGTCCGGACACAGGCGCTCGCGGCCGGGGAGCCGCTCTCGGCGGTGACGGGGCGCCTCGCGGCCGCGGCCGGAGTCGCGGTGCGGCTCCTTCCGGCGACCGACCACAGGCTTCGGACGTGGCTCGAGACCCCGGCGGGCACGTTTCCGTTCCAGGAGTGGTTCGTCGCCCGCGGCCACCGCGACGAGGTGGACGGCCTGCGCTTCGAGGGCGCCGCCGAGGCGCGGCCCGCGCCGGGCGTCGAGGAGGCGCTCGAGGAGGCCGACCTGATCCTGATTGCGCCGTCGAACCCGTACGTCTCGGTCGCGCCGATCCTGGCCGTCGCGGGAATCCGTGCTGCGGTGGAGCGCCGCCGCGCCCCCTGCGTCGCCGTCAGCCCGCTCGTCGGCGGCCGCGCCGTGAAGGGCCCCGCCGACCGCATGCTCGCCCGCCTCGCCGGCGGGACGACCCCCGCCCACGTCGCCTCCTGCTATACCGGCCTGCTCGACGTGCTCGTGATCGACGAGGCCGACGCTCCCGCCGACCTGGAGGTGCAGACAGTCGTGACGAAGACGCTGATGACCGATGCGAACGCGCGCAGGCGTCTCGCCGAGGCCGCGCTCGGCGCGGCGGGAGCGCTGCGATGAGGGTCGCGGTTCTGGGCGGGACGGGCAGCTTCGGCGTCGCCCTCGCCCGGCGCCTCCTGGAGGCGGGCGCTGAGGTCGTGATCGGCTCGCGCGACGCCGAGCGGGCCCGCGCGGCCGCCGCCGAGCTCGGAGCCGAGGGAGCCACGAACGCCGACGCCGCCCGCGACGCCGACCTCGTCTTCCTGGCGGTGAAGGCCGACGCGGCGCTCGAGACCGCGCGCGAGCACGCCGAGGCGATCGGCGAGACGCCGCTCTTCTCGGTCGCGGCGGAGCTCGCCTTCTCGAAGGACGGCGTGCGCCCGACGACCGACGCCCGCTCGCTCGCCGAGCGGATCCAGGACGTCGTGCAAGGCCCCGTCGTCGCCGGCCTCCACTCGCTCGCGGCCGCGAGCCTCGGCGCCGAGGCGCCGCCCGAGGAGGACGCGCTCGTCTGCGGCGACGACCCCGCGGCGAAGGAGCTCGCGCTCGAGCTCGCCGGCCGCCTCGTGCGCGGCCGTGCCGTGGACGCGGGCCCGCTGGCGAGCGCCCGCGCGCTCGAGGGGATGACCGCGGTGATCGTCAACGTGAACAGGCGCTACAAGGCGCACGCGGGGCTCCGCCTGAGCGGCCTTCCGTGAGCGCCCTGTGTCAATCTCGTCGCCCGCGTGTTCCAGCGGCGCCAGGCGGTGGCGGAGCCGGGCTTCGCCCGGCGGGAGCCGCCGCCGGCGAGGGACGCGCGTGAGCGACGGCCTCCGCGTGCTCCCGGTGCTCGGGCTGCCCGAGGTGCGGGAGGGAGACGACCTCGCCTCGCTGATCGCGGGCGCGGTGGCGCTCGAGGACGGCGACGTCCTCGTCGTCGCCCAGAAGGTCGTCTCGAAGGCCGAGGGCCGCGTCGTCTCGCTCGGCGAGATCGAGCCGTCCGAGCGGGCGCGCGAGCTCGCCGTCGAGGAGCGGGACGCACGGCACATCGAGGCGATCCTGCGCGAGTCGGCGCGGATCGTCCGCGTCCGCGCGGGGTTCGTGATCGCCGAGACCCGGCACGGCTTCGTGTGCGGCTCGGCCGGGGTGGACGCCTCCAACGCGCCCGAGGCGGGGATGCTCGTCCTGCTTCCGCTCGACCCGGACGCGTCGGCCGTCCGCCTCCGTGCGCGCCTGCAGGAGCTCGCCGGCGTCACCGTGGGCGTGATCGTCTCCGACTCGTTCGGGCGCGCCTGGCGCCTCGGCACCACCGACGTCGCGATCGGCGTCGCGGGGATTGCGCCGCTGCTCGACCTGACCGGGCAGCTGGACCGCGCCGGCTACGAGCTGCACGCGACGACGATCGCGGTCGCAGACGAGATCGCCGGGGCGGCCGAGCTCGTGATGGGGAAGACCGACGGTGTCCCCGCCGCCGTCGTGCGCGGGCTCGCGCTCGAGGGCGAAGGGAGCGCGCAGGAGCTCGTCATGCCTGCGGAGAGGGACCTCTTTCGTTAGGGCCCCTCCGGGCAATGTCCTCCGGCTTGTGGCCCGCGATCACGCTGCGCGATGCGGCGTCCTCGGTCGCGCCCATAGCTTCGGCTATGGGCGCTCCCTGCGTCCTTGCCTCGCTTGGTGCTCGCGACCCAGAAGCTCGCCAACATCACCCGAAGGGGCCCTAGCTCGGACCCGGAGCACCGTGAAGACGGCGAGCAGCGCGACCACGACGTCGCTCGCCACGCACCACTGGCAGATCGCGTGGATCAGCGCGAGCTGCGCATAGAGGAGCCAGGCGGCGAAGAGGACGCCGATGAGCGCCGCGGTCGCTCCGGCCACGCGCACGGGCTCGCTGGTGCCGAGCGCGGTGAGGAGGATGAACCCATAGGCGACGAGGCCGAGCACGGCGACAGGGATCCCCGCGACCGTCGCGTACGACGACTTCTGGACGGTCTCGCAGCCGCCCGTGGCACACACGATCGTCGCGCCCGAGTACCGGGTGTAGGTCAGGTAGGCCGCGATCCCGAGGCCGACGAGCGCGAGCGCGGCGACGGCGGCCCGCAGGGCCCGGTCGCTCACGAATTGAGGAGGCGGTCGAGCGCCGGGGTGAAGGCAGACGGGTCGAGCGAGGAGACCGGGAGCGCCCGCAGCGGTCCGCCGGTCTTCCCGACCATGAACGACGGCGTGCTGCGCACGCCGTCGAGCTGCGCCTTCTCAGCGGCCGCCGCGATCGCCGCCGTGACCGGCTCGGTCGGCCGGTCCGACATCATCTTGTCGACGTCGAGTGAGGGCACCGCCTCGCCGAGCGCCTTGACCAGGTCGTCGGTCACCCAGCCGGTGTTCTCGGTGCCCTGGTTCTCGAACATCAGCTCGCTGTAGCTCCACAGCCTGTTCTGCAGCCCGGAGGCGTAGACGGCGCGCAGCGCGGCGTCCGAGTCGGGGCCGACGAACTCGAGGCCGCGGAAGACGAGCTTCACCTTGCCCGGGCGCACGTAGTCGCGGATCAGCGTCGGCAGCGCGCTGCGGGCGAACTCGCCGCAGTACGGGCACTGCATGTCGGCGTACTCGACGAGCGTCACGGGTGCCTTGGGAGAGCCGAGCGTGTCCCCGTGCTGGGGGATGCCGGCGAGGAGCGCCGCCGTCTGCGGGCCCATCGCCACGGTGGTGGAGACCTTGCTCGACGAGGCGCCGCCGGACAGGCTCACGCCGACCAGCACGGCGACGACCGCCAGCCCCAGCGCTGCAGCGACGATGTACATCCGCTTGCGGGTCACGGTCCGAGTCTGCCCGGCGTCTCCGCCCGCCGCGTCGGGTGCGACTACGGCCCCGAGTGCGGGAAAGCACGGATAATGCCGCGATGGCCGAGCTGACCCAGGATCGGATCCGTGCGCTGGTCGAGGCGGGGATCGTGCTCACGTCCGAGCTCTCGCTCGACGCCGTGCTCCAGAAGTTCGTCGAGACCGCCGCCCAGCTCACCGGCGCCCGCTACGCGGCGCTCGGAGTGGTCGACCGTGGGGGGCGCGGGCTCGAGCAGTTCGTCACGACCGGCATGGACGCCGAGACAGCCGAGCGGATCGGCGACCAGCCGCGCGGGCACGGCATCCTCGGCCTGCTGATCCGCGAGGCCCGTCCGCTGCGCCTGCACGACCTGCGCGAGGACCGGCATGCGGCCGGCTTTCCGCCGAACCATCCGGAGATGTCGACCTTCCTCGGGATGCCGATCCTGCTGCGCGGGGTCGCCTACGGCAACCTCTACCTGACCGAGAAGGAGGGGGGCGGCGACTTCACGGCCGAGGACGAGGAGCTCACCGGGCTGCTCGCCGCGCAGGCCGCGGTCGCGATCGAGAACGCGCGTCTGTACGAGTCGGCGACGCGGTGGCTCGCGCAGCTCGAGTCGCTGAACGAGATCGGCAACGCGCTCGTGACCGAGATCGGGCTCTCGCGCCTGCTGGGGCTCGTGGCCCAGCGTCTCCGCGAGCTGCTCGGCGCGCGGATCGTCACCGTCAACCTGCCCAACCCGGACGGGACGCTGCGGATCGCCGCGGCGAACGGCGAGCACGCCGAGAGCCTGCTCGGCGCGACGGTGGCGGCGCGCTCGAAGAGCGCCGCCGTGCTCGCGAGCCGGCACAGCCAGCGGGTGGAGTCGCTGATGGACGATCCCGACGTCGACCAGGTCGCGGCGCGGCTGCTGGGCGCACGAACGGGCCTCTACGTGCCCCTCGTCGCCCGCGACCGCGCGATCGGCGTGATCGACGCGCACGACAAGCTCGGCGACGACCTCCGCTTCAGCGACGACGACCTTCGTCTTGCCGAGAGCTTCGCCTCGCGCGCGGCCGTTGCCGTCGACCTCTCCGAGCGCGTCGCCCGGGACGTGCTGCGCAGCGTCGTCGAGGCTCAGGAGCTCGAGCGGCGCCGGTTCGCGCGCGAGCTGCACGACGAGACCGGCCAGGCGCTCACCTCGATCCTGCTCGGCCTTCACGCAATGGAGGAGGCGAAGACGCCCGAGCAGGTGCACGCCGCCGCGGCCGAGCTGCGCGAGCTCGTGGTGCGCACCCTCCAGGACGTGCGGCAGCTCGCCGTCGAGCTGCGCCCGAAGGCGCTCGACGACTTCGGCCTGATCGCCGCGCTGGAACGGCTCGTCGAGACGTGGTCCGAGCAGACGCGGATCGGGGTCGAGCTGCAGGCGCTCCTGCCCGCGAGGCTGCCCGCGGAGATCGAGACCGCGCTCTACCGCATCGTGCAGGAGGCGCTTACGAATATCGTGAAGCACGCACGCGCCTCGCGTGTGAGCATTGTCCTCTCCGAAAGGGAGCGTGCGGTGACGGTTGTGATCGAGGACGACGGGGTCGGCTTCACCCCCGAGCGGGCGCGCGAGGAAGGACTCGGGCTCGCCGGGATGCGGGAGCGCGTCGCGCTCGTGGACGGCAGGCTCGCGATCGAGTCGCGCGAGGGTGCGGGCACGACGCTGCGGATCGAGGTGCCGCTGCGATGATCCGCGTGCTGATCGCAGACGATCACGCGGTCGTCCGCACCGGGCTGCGCCTTCTGCTCGAGTCCCAGGACGACATCGAGGTGGTCGAGGAGGCCGGCAGCGCCGACGAGGCGGTGCGTCACGCGCGCCTGCACAAGCCCGACGTGGTCCTGCTCGACGTCGTGATGCCCGGCCGCAGCGGGATCGAGGCCGTGCCCGACATCCTCCAGGCGGCCAAGGGCGGCAAGGTGCTCGTGCTCTCGATGCAGGACGATCCCCGCTACGTGCGCGAGGCGTTCGCCGCGGGCGCGAGCGGCTACGTGCTCAAGGAGGCGGCCGACGTCGAGCTCGTGGCGGCGGTGCGCGAGGTCGCGGCCGGCGGGCGCTACGTCCACCCTGCGCTCGGCGCGCGGCTCGTGGCCGCCGAGGCCGAGGCGGCGGCGCGCGCGGCGGACGACCCGCTCTCCGAGCGCGAGCGCGAGGTGCTGCGCCTGCTGGCGCTCGGCCATACGAACCAGGAGATCGCGAAGATGCTCTTCATCTCGGTGCGGACGGCCGAGACGCACCGGGCGCACATCATGCAGAAGCTCGGCCTCTCGAGCCGCGCCGAGCTCGTCCGCTACGCGCTCGTGCAGGGCCTGCTCGACGAGGACGAGGAAGAGCCGGCCGTCTAGTGATCTGACCGGCAACGTTCGCCGGGCTCCTGGCCCGCGATCACGCTGCGCCAGAATCCGCCCTCGCTCTTGACAAGGCCGCCGGCCTTGCCTGCGGGCGATGACGGACTCTGGCTTGGTGCTCGCAGACCAGGAACCGGGCAACGTTGCCGGTCAAACCACTAGCCGAGCGTCACCGGGATCTCGACCGTCCCGAGCGGCTGCCCGTTCTCGGCTGAGGCCTCCCAGACCTTCACCGTCGCGTCACCCGTCCGCCCGGCGGGGTAGGCCACGGTCGTGACGTACGTCCCGCGCGTGCCCGACCCGGAGGTTGCGGTGACGGAGTGCCGGTCGAGCACCGTCCCGTCGGCCGCGTCGAGCTCGACCGTGAAGGTCGCCTCGAACGTGTTCGCCGTGCCGGCCACGCGCACGGGGCCCGTGACCGCCTCGAACGGGAGCGGGGTCTCGACGAGGATCCGCGGCGTCTCGGCCTCGAAGTCGTCGCGGCCCACGGCCTTGCCGCCGGCTCCGAAGCGGACCGCGGTGACCGTCGGGAACTGGGTCAGCGTGTAGACGACCTGGGCGAGCCCTGCCCTCGTCGAGAGCCGGGGCGAGAGGTCGACGGTCGCGACGCCGCCGGCGACCGAGACGCCGTTCAGCGTCGTCCCCGCGGGGATGCTCGTCGCCAGGCCGATTCCCGCGTCGGCCGACGTCGGTCCCTGCAGCAGCTCCTGCATCGCCGCGGCGGCCACGGCCTGCGTGCGCGGCACCTCGCGTCCGACCGGGCCGACCTTCTGCTCGCGGATGAAGTAGGCCTTCAGCGAGGTCGTGTCGGCCGGTGCGCTCGTCGTCGCCTGGGTCGTCGTCTCCACGGCGTGTCGCGCGCCGCCGCAGCCGGCCAGCGCGGTGACCAGGACGAGCGCGAGCGCGAGTCGCTTCATGGCGCTGGATTCACGCTCGCGGCGCCCCGTCCTCCCTCCGGCCGCGCTAGCGTTGCGGCACGGAGGCGATGCTTGCCCAGACGGGCCTCGGCGAGGCCGAGGCCGCGCGCCTGCTGGCGGCGCGTGGCCCGCTCCAGCCGCCGGCGACCAGCCGGTCGACGGCGTCGATCGTCCGCGCCAACGTCTTCACGCTCTTCAACCTGATCCTCGTCGTCTTCGGCGGGCTCACGCTCGCGTTCGCCGACTGGCGCGACTCGCTCTTCCTGGGGATCGTCGTGTTCAACTCGGGGATCGGGATCGTGCAGGAGGTGCGCGCGAAGCGGGCGCTCGACCGGCTCGCCGCGCTCGTCGCGCCGGCGGCGGCGGTGGTGCGGGACGGGCGCGAGCGCGAGCTCCCGGTCGAGGAGGTGGTCGTGGGCGACCTCGTGCGGCTCGCCCCCGGCGACCAGCTCGTCGCCGACGGCACGCTCGCCGAGGCGCAGGGGCTCGCGCTCGACGAGTCGATCCTCACCGGCGAGAGCGCCACGGTCACGCGCACGGTGGGCGAGGAGGTGCGCTCGGGCTCGTTCACCGTCGAGGGCACGGGGGCTTTCGTCGTCTCGGCCGTGGGGCCGGACAGCTATGCGGAGCGGCTCGCGGGCGAGGCGCGGCGCTTCCGCCACGCGCGCTCGCCGCTCGAGCGGGCCCTGAACCGGCTGCTCCTCATCCTCGTCGGCGCGATGGTGCCGCTCGGGGTGATGCTCGGCTACTCGCTCTACCACCGCCACGAGTCGACGCGGGAGGCGATCTCGACCGCCACCGCGGGCGTGGTCACGCTCGTCCCCGAGGGGCTGATCCTGCTGACGAGCCTCACCTTCGCCGTCGCGGCGCTGAAGCTGGCGCGGCGCGGCGCGCTCGTGCAGCAGCTCAACGCGATCGAGTCGCTCGCCTCGGCCGATGTCGTCTGTCTCGACAAGACCGGCACGCTCACCCGTGCCGGGCTGCGCGTCGTCTCGGCCGTGCCCGACTCGCTCGGGGAGCTGCTCGGCCGCTACGCGGCGAGCGCGCCGGCGCGCAACCCGACGCTCGCGGCGATCGCCGCGGCCTTCCCCGCCGGGGCCGAGACGCCCGAGGCGAGCGTTCCCTTCTCGTCGAGCCGGCGGTGGAGCGCGCTGCGGCTCGGGTCCGAGACCTATGTGCTCGGCGCGCCCGACCTGCTTCCGCTCGACGGCCGTGCAGCGAGGGCCGCCGACGAGGCGGCGCACGGCCGGCGCGTGCTCGCGCTGGCGCGCGCCGAGGCGCTGCCGGTGGACGGCGAGCTGCCGCCGGGGCTCGAGCCGCTCGGGCTCGTCGTGCTCGCCGAGGAGCTGCGCGGCGACGCGCGCGCCGCGGTCGAGTTCCTGCTCGCCGAGGGCGTGTCGCTGCAGGTGCTCTCGGGCGACGCGCCCGAGACGGTGGCGGCGATCGCGGCCGATGCGGGAATCCCGTCCAGCGGGCCGCCGCTCGCCGGCGACGCGCTGCCGGAGGAGCCGGGCGCGCTGCGCGACGCGCTCGCGGGCGTCTCGGTCGTCGGGCGCATCGCGCCCGAGGGGAAGCGCCTCGTCGTCGAGGCGCTCCGCGGCGGCGG
>Ga0315273_10004119_pt1 | contig 17694 bp, 14 predicted proteins | sample YL17G02_0_MG_FD_205753 | JGI IMG/M metagenome (GOLD analysis project Ga0315273, IMG submission 205753) | Sediment microbial communities from Yellowstone Lake, YNP, Wyoming, USA - YL17G02_0 | ecosystem: Environmental > Aquatic > Freshwater > Lake > Sediment | place: USA: Wyoming | collected...
TTAATCGAAAGCTCTTGCTGATTTTCATTGGTCTGGCTTTACCAGCCTGCACGGCCCAGGCCAATGCGGGCGAATTCCCGGTCCTTACTCCGACGCCGATAAGCATCCCCAGTCCAACGCTGCCCAGTAGCACGCTTGTATCCCCAACAGCAATTCCTACGTCCATCCCGCCCCTCCCTTCGCCAACCGCCTTGCCAACCAACCTGCCAACCAGCACACCCCTGCCCTGCTGGAGCCAGGCTGGCACTGATCTGGAAGGCAGCCTGCGCGCTGACCTATTGCCATTGCCGCTCGATTACCGCATTCACCTGCCCCCGTGTTATGACCAGCAACCTGAGCGCTATTATCCCGTCCTGTATCTGATCCATGGGAAAAATTACAACAATGACCAGTGGGACCGCCTGGGCGCCAGTCAAATATCCGATACCCTGGCAGCATCCGGGCGGGTGTCGCCTTTTATCATCGTTATGCCGCGTGACCGCTCGTGGAGCTCGCCAATCGAGGATAAGTTCGGACAGGTTGTTGTCAACACCTTGATCCCCTGGGTAGACAGTCATTACCGCACTATGCCCACCCGCCAATTCCGTGCGATTGGCGGACTTTCGAGAGGAGCCGCCTGGGCCGTGCACCTGGGGTTTTCATACTGGCAGCTATTCGGGGCAGTAGCTGCCCACAGTCTGCCCGTCTTCTGGGAGGATACCGGCGAAATTCGCGGCTGGCTGGATGGCATCCCCCCTCAATTGCTGCCGCGCATCTATATGGATACTGGGGATCAGGATTACCTGATCCGGTCTACACTGTGGTTTGAGGATGTCCTCACCAAAAAAGGCATCCCCCACGAATGGCATCTATTCACGGGATATCACAACGAAGAATACTGGAAAGCGCACGTTAAGGAGTATTTATTGTGGTATGCGAAAGACTGGTAGATCGTTAAACATGATCCGTAAAACGTGATGTCCTCTGCCTTATGCTTATCACTTTTCCATTTTAACGCTTCACATATCACGTATCACGTATCACTTTTCACGTTGATGTTATAATTTTTCCATGTCCCTGACCCTGGAAGAAGTTGAGTATATCGCCAACCTTGCGCGTCTTCAGTTAAGTGAGGCAGAAAAGAGTTCTTTTCGAGAACAGCTTTCCGCCATCCTGGAATACGCGGCGCGCTTGCAAAACCTGGATACGACCGGCATCCCACCCACATCCAGCGTGCTACAATCTTTGAGTGTGCTGCGGCGCGATGAGCCTCGCCCTGGCCTGACCACAGAGGAGGTATTACGCAACGCACCGGAGGCCGAAAACGGACAGTTCCGCGTTCCCCTGGTGTTAGAGTAACTCCATGTCCAGCTTAACAGACTTGACTCTTTCCCAAGCTGTGCGTGCGCTGCGCCAAGGACAGGTCTCCAGTCGCGAGCTGACCCTGGCTTATGTAGAGCGTATCGACCGCCTGGAGCCGGCCCTGCACGCTTTCCTGACACTTACACCCGAGCGCGCCCTGGCCCAGGCGGAGCAGGCTGATCGTCGCCTGATCGGTTGGCGCAACGACCCGGCTCTGCCTCTGCCTGCCTTGCTGGGAGTACCGATCGCCGTGAAAGACGTGCTGTGTGTGGCAGGTCTGCCCTGCACCTGCGGCTCCCGCATCCTGGAGAATTTCGTGCCACCCTATAATGCCACAGTTGTCGAGCGACTGCTGGCAGCGGGCGTTGTGATCTTGGGCAAGACCAACATGGACGAGTTCGCCATGGGTTCATCCACTGAAAACTCGGCTTTCGGCCCTACCCACAACCCCTGGGACCCCGAGCGTGTGCCGGGTGGATCAAGCGGAGGCAGCGCGGCAGCCGTGGCGGCGCGCCTGATCTCAGCCGCCTTGGGGACCGATACTGGGGGTAGTGTGCGCCAGCCAGCCGCATTCTGCGGCGTGACCGGTCTCAAGCCCACTTATGGGCGCGTCTCACGTTATGGGCTGGTGGCTTACGGGTCATCTTTAGATGTGGTAGGGGTGCTCAGCCGCGATGCTGAAGACGCGGCAGCAATCTTTAGCGTCATGGCTGGGCACGACCCACTGGATGCCACATCGCGCGATATCCAAAGGCCTGAAATCTATCTCGAGGATCAATTCGACTTTTCCGGCTTGAGGGTAGGGATACCACAGGAATATTTCATCTCCGGTATCCAGGCTGAGGTAGAAACCGCCGTGCGCGATGCCATCCATACGCTTGAAACCCTGGGAGCGCAGGTCAAGCCGGTCAGTTTGCCTCACACGGAGTATGCCCTGCCGGTGTATTACCTGATCGCTCCCGCCGAAGCCTCCGCCAACCTGGCGCGCTATGATGGCATCCGCTATGGACCGCGCATTTCGGCCAAGGCGCTGTTGGATGTCTTCCGCCACACGCGCGGAGAAAAATTCGGCGCCGAAGTTAAACGGCGCATCATGTTGGGTACTTACGCTCTTTCAGCAGGTTACTACGAGGCATATTACGGCCAGGCTCAGAAGGTGCGCACTTTAATCAATCAAGATTTTGAGCTGGCTTTTGAAAGCGTGGACGTGATCGCTGCTCCAGTCGCTCCAAGCACCGCCTTCCGCATGGGCGAGCACACCGACGACCCACTGGCCATGTACCTGGAAGATGTATTCACCCTGCCCGCCAATTTGGCCGGCGTGCCTGGACTGGCCTTCCCGGTGGGGTTTGACCGCCAAGGTCTTCCCATTGGGATGCAGTTGATGGGTCCGCACTTCCGCGAAGAGCTGCTCTTGCAAGTCTGCCATGCTTACCAAAAAGTGACGGACTGGCATGAGCGCCAACCAGGGATATAGCTGATCCAGATTGGGACAATGGTGCGCTTTTTAAGAGGAGTTAGCTATGCTCGATATATTACCCAAAACCGCCGAAAAGTTTATGCTCTGGCCCTGGTCAAAAATCGAACCCTACTTCAATGACCTGGCACTGCATCCTATGGAGGTTGCTAGCATTGCTGGCTGGCTCGCCGACTGGAGCAGCCTAAGCCAGTTAGTCTCCGAAACCTACCACCGCCTGTACGTCGCGACCACAGTGGACACGACCGACCACCAGGCTGAGCTGCGTTACCAGGCTTTCCTCGACGGAATCTATCCCCTGGCCCAGGCGGCCAATCAAAAGCTCAAGGAAAAATTCCTGGCCAGCGGCCTGGAACCGGATGGCTTTGCCATCCCGCTGCGTAATATGCGCGCCGAAGCTGAGCTGTTCCGGGAAGCCAACCTGCCCTTACTAAGCGAAGAAAAGAAATTAAGCACGGAATATGACCGTATTAAAGGCAACCAGACAGTCGATTGGCAGGGTCGGGAGCTCACCATTATGCAATTGCTGCCTGTATACCAGGATCCGGACCGTGTGGTGCGCGAGGGCGCCTGGCGGATGGCTGCCGCTCGCCAGCTCACCGACCGGCAGGCGATTAATGATTTGTGGCACAAGCTCATGTATGTGCGCCAGCAATTGTCTTCCAACGCTGGCTGCGCCAATTACCGTGAGTACCGCTGGCGGGAGATGCTACGCTTCGATTACACCTCTCAGGACTGCGTCCGATTCCACCAGGCGATCGAGGCCATGGTCGTCCCAGCCGCCGAGCGCATTTACGAGAAGCGCCGCAAGCAACTGGGCATAGAGTCTCTGCGACCCTGGGACTTAAATGTTGATCCTTTAGGCCGGCCCAGCTTGCGCCCCTTTAAAGATGTCGGCCAGTTAGAGGAAACCACTGCCAGGGTCTTTAACCACGTCGACCCGCAGTTGGGAGATTACTTCGAGGTTATGCGGCGCGAGAAATTATTGGACCTGGACAACCGCAAAGGCAAGGCGCCAGGCGGGTATTGTATCGAATTCTCCGCCGTCAGGCGTCCCTTTATCTTCATGAACGCCGTCGGCATTCATGAAGATGCTTTGACCCTACTACACGAAGGTGGGCACGCTTTCCACGTCTTCGAATCCGCCCATTTGCCGTATTTTCAGCAGTTACAGATACCGATGGAGTTTGCCGAAGTGGCATCTATGGGGATGGAACTGTTAGCCTCGCCATACCTGGCTATACCTGCGGACGGCTTTTATACTGAGGCAGACGCCGCGCGGGCGCGTATTGAGCACCTGGAGACGATTATCACCTTCTGGCCCTATATGGTGGTGGTGGATGCTTTCCAGCATTGGGTCTATGAAAACCATGCCGAGGCTGACAACCCGGATCTCTGTGATGCGAAATGGGCTGAACTGTGGAAACGCTACATGCGTGGCGTTGATTGGAATGGGCTGGAGCAAGAAATGGCGACCGGTTGGCACAATAAGAGCCATATTCACCAGGACCCCTTCTATTATATTGAATATGGATTGGCACAACTGGGTGCTATTCAGATCTGGCGCAATGCGCGGCACGACCAAGTCGGAGCTGTGGCAGCCTACCGACGGGCGCTCTCATTAGGCGGCACTGTTACCCTGCCCGAGCTCTACCAGACTGCGGGCGCCAGATTCGCTTTTGACGTGGAGACGTTGGCTGCAGCGGTAAAACTGGCCGAGGAGACAATTGAAGCACTTGAACATGGAATACAGAGAGTATAATAAACTTCTTCTATTTTCAACTTGATCCTTAAAGGAAGGGGACCTGCAACCAATGAATTCCACTATCAAAATCGTTATACCGATGGCCGGACTGGGTACCCGCCTCCGCCCTCACACCTGGAGCAAGCCGAAACAACTGGTCAGCGTGGCTGGCAAAGCTGCCCTTGACCACGTGCTGGATTCGCTTGCCACATTACCCGATATTCAAAACGCCGAGCTGATCAACATCGTTGGGTACCTGGGCGACCAAATTGAATGTTACATTAAAGAAAATTACCCTCAAATGAAAGCCCGCTTCGTGGTCCAGGAAGACCCACGAGGGCAGTCGCACGCTATCCAACTGGCGCGCCAATACCTGCACGGCCCAATGCTGATCGTATTCGCCGACACGCTGATCGAGACCGATCTGTCCTTCCTGGCGAACAAACCGGCGAAAGCTATAGCGTGGGTCAAGCCTGTACCTGATCCGCGCCGCTTTGGCGTCGCGGAAGTAGATCAAAACGGTTGGGTCAGGCGCTTGATTGAAAAGCCTGATGAAATGAGCAACAACCTGGCCGTTGTAGGATTTTATTATTTTGAAGAAGCTGATGATTTGCTCTCCGCCATTGATGAGCAGATGCGGCGCGGTCTACAACTCAAAGGCGAATATTTCCTGGCGGACGCAATCAATATCATGCTGGAGCGCGGTTTGAAGATGCGCACTCGACAGGTGGACATCTGGCTGGATACCGGCACCCCCGAAACGTTGCTGGAAACCAACCGCTACCTGCTGGAACACGGCATCGACAACAGCGCCGATGTCTCCCTGCGCCAGGGTGTGGTTGTGATCCCACCGGTTTTCGTACATCCGAGCGCTGAGGTGCATAACTCCATTCTCGGGCCGTATGTCTCGCTGGGAGCGGGGTGTAAGGTGGATAATAGCATTATCCGCGATTCTATCCTGGAAGACGAAGCCCAGGCTACCGGCGTCATCCTGGAAAGCTCGCTGGTTGGCCGCCGGGCGCAGTTGAGCCGGCGGGCTGGCATGATCAACGCCGGAGATAATACGTCAGTGACGCTTTAATAAAGTTACGCTATAAAGCAGTGACGCTTGAGTTAAAAAATGAGCGGTCTGGTAGAGTGTCATTCAGGTTTTGAATACGCTGAGCGCCCAACCGCCCTGTACTGGCAGGAACAGCGCCTGGTCATCGCCGAGATTCTAGAAAGCCAGCGGACTCCTATGGGTAGAACATTTCGGGTGAGGACACAGGACGACCAGGTTTTCGAATTGAGCTACCTTGAGATGCATGATGAGTGGCGCATCCAAGAACTATAGGGAAAGGAGATCTCGTGCATGGATAACCGTTACCTGGCTCAGCGTGTGGTCGGCTTGAAGCCATCCGGCATCCGTAAATTCTTCGACATAGTAGCAACAATGAAAGATGTGATCTCGCTCGGCATTGGCGAACCTGATTTCGTTACGCCTGAGCCGATCGTGCAGGCCGGTATACGCTCCTTGCAAGCTGGAGATACTCACTATACCTCCAACCACGGCGTACTCGCACTGCGCCAGGAGTTGTCCCATTATTTGCAGAATAAATATGGGGTGGCCTATGACCCGGCAACCGACATGGTCATTACTGTGGGGGTCTCGGAGGCGCTCTATCTGGCGATGACCGCTATCCTGAATCCGGGCGAGGAAGTTATCATTCCCACCCCATGCTTTGTCGCTTACCAGGCTGAAGTGATCCTGGCGGGCGGGACACCCATCGAAATACCTACCCGTGTTGAAGACGGTTTCCAGGTGCGGACCAAAGATGTTCAGGCTGCCATTACCCCGCGCACCAAGGCTATCTTAATCGGCTACCCTAATAACCCGACCGGCGGGGTGGCGACACGCGCAGCCTTGCAGGAGCTGGCCGACCTGGCCGAAAAGCACGACCTGGTGATTGTGTCTGATGAACTATACGATCAGTTGGTGTACAATGTCCCGCACGTCTGTTTCCCCACCCTTCCGGGTATGCAGAAACGCACGATCTTACTTGGCGGCTTTTCCAAGAACTACGCTATGACTGGCTGGCGTATCGGGTTCGCAGCCGGACCTGCCGACCTGATCACGGGGCTGGTGCGCGTCCACCAATATACAATCATGTCCGCCCCGACCACCGCCCAAATGGCCGCCCTGGAAGCATTGCAGACCGGGCATCCATACGTCGAAGAGATGCGCGCCGAATACGACCGGCGACGCAAGCTGATCGTGGGCGGGTTGAATCAGATTGGCCTACCCACGTTTGAGCCCCACGGCGCTTTTTACGCTTTCCCGGACATTACAGCCACTGGCATGGACGAAGAAACCTTTGCCAAAAAGCTGCTGGAAGAAGAGCGCGTGGCGGTTGTGCCTGGCACGGCTTTTGGGCCTGGAGGAGAGGGGTATGTGCGCTGCTCGTACGCCACGGCTTACGAGAAAATCGAGGAAGCACTGCGGCGGATCGAAAGGTTCATGCACCGATACGGGTAAATTCATGGAATACGAACCGGTCATCGGCCTGGAGGTCCACGCCGAGCTTGAGACGAAATCCAAAATGTTCTGCGCCTGCCCGGTAGTCGATCCCACCCAGGCCGAACCCAACACCGCCGTCTGCCCGGTGTGCGCCGGGATGCCAGGCGTGCTGCCGGTAGTCAATGGACGGGCGGTCGAATTTGGGCTGCGCGTGGCATTGGCTTTGCAATGCGAGATCACCCCCACCAGCGTTTTTGCCCGTAAGAATTATTTTTACCCCGACCTGCCCAAGGGTTACCAGATTTCCCAATACGAACAGCCCCTGGCTCGCAATGGGCAACTGACCATAATGACCTCCCAGGGGGAGCGCCTGATCCGCATCCGGCGCGTCCATCTGGAGGAGGATACTGGCAAGTTGACCCATGTGAACGCCAATGACGAGGCGTTCTCTTTGGTTGACCTGAACCGGGCTGGAATCCCTCTGCTGGAGATCGTCACCGAACCAGACCTGCGCACGGCGGAGGAGGTGCGCGTATACGCCCAAATGCTGCGGTCTCTGCTGCGCTACCTGGAAGTTAACTCCGGCGACATGCAAAAAGGGGCCCTGCGCATCGAGCCAAACATCTCAGTGCGTCTCACCGGCAGCCAGGTTCTTGGCACGCGCACCGAAATAAAGAACTTGAACAGCTTCCGGGCTCTGGAACGGGCAACGGACTTCGAAATCCAACGCCAGATCGACCTGCTCCAGAAGGGCCAGCCTGTCATCCAGGTGACCTTAGGGTGGGACGAGAACCTGGAGAAGACCGTGCTCCAACGCGTCAAAGAGGGCGAGGATGATTACCGCTATTTCCCCGAGCCTGATCTGCCTCCACTGGTGATCGAGCGGAGCTGGGTCGAGGAAATCCGGGCCGGCCTGCCCGAATTACCGGCAGATCGTCTGCGCCGCTTTCAGGAGTCCTACGGCCTGAGGGCTTACGAAACGGGCGTGTTAACTGCTGAAAAAAGTGTAGCGGATTACTTCGAGAAAGTCATCACTGCTGGGCCAAACCTGGCGCCGAAAGTCATCTCAAATTGGATCACCGGCGATCTGTTTGGCCTCTTAAACCAGGCGGGTACAGCCATTGATGCAGGCAACATCCCCCCTCAGGAGCTGGCTGGTTTGATTAAGATGGTCGTGAATGGAAAGATCAACCAGGGTACGGCAAAAACGGTGCTTTCCGAGATGTTCGCAACGGGCAAGCCGGCTGCCAACATTGTATCAGAGCGCGGCCTGGGTCAGATCTCTGACGCCGGGTTGATCCAGGGACTGGTCCAAAAGGTTCTGGCCGAGAGCCCAGAACAGGTCGCCGCTTACCTGGCTGGCAAAGACGCTCTCTTGCGCTGGTTGTTTGGTCAGGTGATGCGCACCGCCCAGGGCAAAGCCAATCCCCAGGTCTTACAGGCAGAACTGGAGCGCCAGTTAGCGATGAAAGCCAATCAAGAAATGTGACTTTTAACCCAGTCTCGCTCGCCGGAGTATGATTTTTGTCACTTGACGAGATGCCTGACACCTGCTAATCTTTAATAAACCAGAGCAGGACATCCTATTATGGCCCAGTTGGTTTTCATATCCTCGTAATTATAAGCGGGCACCGGACCGGAGTGTCCGCTTATATTTTTTATTACCCTGACGCAAAAACCATAGGAGATTAACGAATGGCAGAACCAATCAATGCTTTCCAAATGGCACAGAGCCAGTTTGACCATGTAGCCCGGCAGCTCAACCTGGATCCACAGGTAGCCGAGATGCTGCGCTGGCCGGCCCGAGAATTCAAATTCATGATCCCGGTGCACATGGACAATGGCACGATCCGTGTGTTCTTCGGGTATCGTGTGCAACACAGCGACGCCCGTGGCCCTTCCAAAGGCGGCATCCGCTTTCACCCCTCCGAGACATTGGACACCGTGCGCGCCCTGGCTATGTGGATGACGTGGAAGACTTCAGTAGCCGACATTCCCTTGGGCGGCAGTAAAGGCGGCGTGCCTGTGGATTCGGCCAGCCTAACAGTGAACGAAAAAGAGAAACTTTGCCGAGGCTGGGTGGACCAGATGTGGCGTAACATCGGCCCCCGGCAAGACGTCCCGGCTCCCGATGTGGGCACCACTCCCCAGATGATGGGCTGGATGATGGATGAATATTCCAAGTTAGTAGGGCAGTATTCTCCAGGCGTGATCACCGGAAAACCGCTGGGCGGCGGCGGCTCCATGGGCCGCACCGAAGCTACTGGTTTTGGAGTGATTTACACGGTGCGTGAAGCTATGAAGCACCTCAAGATAGATCCCACAAAATCCGTGGCCGCTTTACAAGGCTTCGGCAATGTCTCTCAATATGCAGCAATTGGCTTTAATGAGCTGCTGGGAGGCAAGGTGGCATGCGTTTCTTACTGGGACCGCGAAGATCGCATCCCCTACACTGTCAGCCATCCAAATGGGGTCAATGCCCGCTTCTTGCAAACCATCACCGACCAGTACGGCTCGATCGACAAAGACAAAGCTCGCCAGGCTGGATACACAATCGAAGATGCCGATGCATGGATCACAAAAGACGTAGACGTGCTGATTCCTGGCGCCCTGGAAGGCCAGATCAACGCCGAGACCGTCAAGCGCGTTAGCAGCCGGGTGCGCCTGGTCGCCGAAGGCGCAAACGGACCGACGACACCCGAGGCTGATGAGGTATTCAAGCGCAATAACGTTTTCGTCATCCCTGATTTCCTATGCAATGCTGGCGGGGTAACTACCTCTTATTTCGAGAGCGTCCAGAATGATATGAACTTCTATTGGACAAAAGAAGAAGTATTAGAGCGGCTGGATACCAAGATGACCCAGGCCTTCACCAGCGTACTGGAAACCGCCGAAAGCGAGAAAGTCTATATGCGCGACGCGGCTTACATGATCGCCATCCAGCGTGTCGTAAAAGCAATGGAATTGCGCGGCTGGTTATAAATTTATATCGATCCAGTGGCTCTATTTAGGGACGATTACGAGGCCGGCAGAGTCGGCCTCGTAATCGTTATAGTTAGACCACTACGCGCGGATACAGGCGCGACCCGATTGCCACGAGGACAAGTGTGGGCGGGGTCAAAACCCCAAAGTCTAACCTCAATCCAAACGTACTCAAACCCCCTGCCAGCATTAGCGTGCGCAGGGCGTCCACCTCAAAAGAGCATTTCTTGTAGGTAAAAAACTCCTGTGCTTGCTTTTTACACCAACATCCTATACAATCTAAGCAACGTTAATGGATGCCATCAGAAACTGGATCTAGGAGCGGTCAATCCTATGCCAACTTCACCTGACTTGATGCGCGCTTTGCTGTTGCTCTGCCTGTTGGGGATGACGATATTGGCAGCCTTCTTCTTGAGCACGCGCCGGCTGCCCTTTTCTACCTACCTTTTGTGGGGGTTACTGGCCCTACTTTTGCCGTTGCTCGGACCGTTCCTGGTGATCCTGTCCAATCCTGGCGGTAAACGGACGTGAGACATGACCGGTTCTTGATCGCGATCTTGGTCGCGATCGTCTTGTTGGTGGCAATTGCGTTAGGGTTATTCTTTTTGCGCCAGGGGGATCAAAACTACAGCCCTGAAGATACTCCTTACGGGGTTGTCCGTAATTACGTTCTGGCCCTCCAAAAGAAGGACTATGAGCGCGCCTACGGCTACCTGCACGATGCGGCCGGCAAGCCAGACCTTACCCATTTCCGAGACGCTTTTGTTTCTCGCCAACTGGATACCTCCAATGTCGCTGTGCAGGTGGGGGAAACTAATCGCAGCGGGTCAGATGCTTACATTGATCTAACCATTGTGCATACCAGCGGCGGACCCTTTGGGGATACCTGGCGAGAAACGGCCAGTGCTTTGCTAACTCAAAACGAAGCAGGGGAATGGAAGATCACCCGGCTGCCCTTCCCGTATTGGGGGTGGGACTGGTATCCGCCAGCTGACAATTCTGCGCCGAGAAAACCGAACCCATAAGGCGGAGATGTCGATATGCAGACCATCCGTCGCTTATACCTTTATGCAGTAACCTTCGTCAGCCTGGAGGTCGTCCTGTGGGGGATTATCAGTTTGGCTCGCTCCATCGCTGCCGGGCGTGAAATCGGGGGCAGCGTCAACCGCCTGGCCGGCGCGCTGGCCTTGATTCTGGTGGGCATCCCGGTTTTCTTGCTTCATTGGTCGCTAGCCCAACGCAGCGCATCTAAGGAAATAGAAGAACGCACCTCTCGCCTGAGAGCGGTCTTCCTTTACGGGACGCTGTTGGCAACCCTGATCCCGGGGGTACAGAACGGCCTGGCCTTACTTAACCACCTGTGGTTACGCACTATTGGATTGGCAGCCTCTCAGGCCATGCTTGGCGGCAGCCAGTCTGCCAGTGATAACCTGATTGCCATTGCTATCAACGCCCTGGCAGCGGCGTATTTCTTTTACATCCTAAAGGCTGACTGGTTAATCTCGCCTCAGGGTGAAGATTTTATTGAAGTTCGACGGCTCTACCGCTACATCTGGCTGGTGTATGGACTGGCAATGGTTGTCTTCGGGGCGCAGCAAACCCTGCTATTCATTTTTCAAAGTCCTCAGGCGGTGGGGATAGGGATAGGGTCTATGCTGGCGAATGGCCTGTCCTTACTTATCATCGGCGCACCGTTGTGGGTGTTCACCACCTGGATTATTCAGCGATCCCTGGTTGATCCAGCTGAGCGGCAATCTTTCCTGCGCCTGGCGGTGCTGTACGGCCTGGTCATCGTCAGCGTGAGCAGCGTGCTGGTTTCCGCCGGCTTGGTATTGAGATTTGTGCTACAGGTGGCTTTTGGCGCCAGGCCGGGGTTGGCCGGTTTCCTGGCCCAAATTGGCGATCCGCTCTCCATCGCCATCCCTCTCGGTGCAGTATGGGCATATTACGGGCGCAATCTGAGCGCCGAGCTGAATGCCATGCCAGACGACCCTCGCCGGGCCGGCCTGCGTCGCTTGTATTATTACATCCTGGCGCTGCTCGGTTTGGGGGCCACTTTTATGGGCTTGCAGTTGATTCTGTCTTTCGTCCTGGACCTGGCTTTAAGCCCCTCACTCCTGGGAGGGCCAGCGCTGCGCGACCAACTGGCCATCTCGGTGTCCACGTTGGCGGTCGGCTTGCCGTTATGGATTATTGCGTGGCGGCCTATGGCGCTCGAAGCTGCTCAAGAGGGTGAAAGTGGAGACCATGCTCGCCGTTCGGTAGTACGCAAAAGCTATCTCTTCCTGACCCTGTTTATTGGCGTGATGGGGGTGATGTTCGGAGCTGGCGTGCTGCTCTACCAGGTCATCCGCGCTTTGTTAGGGCAGGCGCCTGCCAACTTGCTGGTTGATGTGGCCCAACAATTTAAGGTCACACTGCTGTTCGGCCTGCTGGCGGCTTATCACTGGCAGGCGCTGCGTGCTGACGGGCGCATGGCAGAACGCTCGCTGGCCAAACGCCATGCGCAGTTCCCCGTACTGGTGCTTGCTCCGGGCGAAAGTCCAGAGGCGGAGGTGGCTACTTCCTTAACGGATGAGTCTGGTAGCAACGGAGGCTTTACCACACCACCGGACTTTGCCGCCCAGATCGTTAACGCCCTGCAACGACAAGCCCCGGCGTTGCCGGTAGCGATCCATCCAATCAGTCAGGGCGCGCCGGATGAGACCCTCTCGACGGCGCGGGCTGTGATCCTGCCGGCCGAGCTAATTGCAAAGCCACCAGAGGCCATCCGCCTATGGCTGCAAAGCTTCCCCGGGCCGCACCTGGTCCTCCCGACCCCTGCCAGAGGCTGGCGGTGGGTGGCGGCTGGCAGCCAGTCGCTGCCAGCCCAGGCCCGCCAGGCCGCTCAGATCGTGCGACAGCTCGCCGAAGGGGAGACGCCTTCCCCGCCACGCGAGAATTCACCGTTGCTGGTGTTGGTATATGTCCTGGCAGGGTTATTTGTGCTTGAATTGATTCTGGCGGTGGTGGGGGTTGGCGCTTCGCTGGTTTTGCGCTAGTTCTTTACAGAAATAAACCCGGGAAGCCTATGCGGCTGTAAACAATCCCCATTTTGCTTTGCAAAATTGCACACTCGTTGTATACTCATGACAACCACACTGGAGGAGAGGACAGCCATGAAAGTTTCCGTCTTGCAAGAAAACCTGGCGCATGGACTGAGCATTGTCTCACACGCTGTCTCGCCGCGCAGCACGCTGCCTGTTCTGGCAAACATCCTGATCGCCACGGATGAAGGCCGCCTGCGCCTTTCGGCTACCAACCTGGAACTGGGTATTACCTGCTGGATCGGAGCCAAAATCCAGGAGGAAGGCTCTACCACGGTGCCGGCGCGCACTTTCACCGACCTGGTCGGCACGCTATCCGATAAACAGGTAGATATGTCGCTATCGGTACGCACACAGACGCTGAATGTGCGCAGCGAGGCATCGAATACGGACATTAAATGCATCGATGCTCAGGAATTCCCGCCCATGCCCGTAGCAGACGCTGCCCAAGGCATTGAGATCAACGTGGCTGACCTGAGGGAGATGATCCAACAGGTGGTCTTTGCTGCCTCTACCGATGAAGCCCGCCCAATCCTGACCGGCGTGTTGGTCAAGGTCAACGGGAATAAAATCGTCCTGGCCGCCGCGGACGGTTTCAGGTTATCGGTGCGCGAAGCCGAGCTCTCCTCACCGGCGGCGCGCCCAGTCAATGCTGTCATCCCGGCGCGCGCACTCAGCGAGTTGGCGCGCATCTCCTCGGATGGCGGCGCAGAACGCCGCGACCAGGCCATCACCATGATCATGCCCCCAGGGCGCGGCCAGGTCATCTTCCGCCTGCACGACGCAGAGCTGGTCTCGCAGCTGATCGAAGGGACTTTTCCGGATTACGAGCAAATTATCCCGCGCCGCTGCGACACGCGCGCGGTGCTTTCCACCTCGACATTCCTGAAAGCCTGCAAACAGGCAGAGATCTTCGCCCGTGAAGGCTCGCACATCGCCCGAATCAACATTGCCCCTGGCGGCGAGCTCAAACCCGGCACGGTCGAGATTTCCGGGCAGTCCGAAGAGACCGGTTATAACCAGAATGTGGTGGACGCCAGCATTGAAGGGCATGCTCTATTGATCGCCTTCAATGTGCGCTTTCTGCGAGAAGTCCTGGATGTGATCAAGACTCCCAACGTGGCGCTGGAAACAACGGTTGATACCAGCCCCGGGGTGATCCGCCCGGTGGGCGAGGACAATTTCCTGCACGTGATCATGCCCATGCACCTGGGTAGCTAAACGTTTACGATTCGAAACGTTGGCACGTTGGCAGGTCGTCTTTGCTAACGTGCCAACTTGTTAACCTTCATCCTGCAACCGGTTCTCGACCATGCTGCCGCCTGCCTCTTCCGACAGAGCTCTGAATATCTACCTCTCCCTGGCTCAATACCCGATCCTGGCCACGCACATGCGGGTCCGCATGCGCCGCGAGTTGTTTAACCGCGGCGTGATCACCCCATTAGAATTCGAAGCAGAGGTGCGCGAAAAAGCCATTCGCACCCAGGCGATTGAAGGTCTTAACAATCCGTTTACCGAGGAACCTACCGATGTATGGGAATTGCGCATGATGCGGATCCGGGACCACCTGACCGACTTCTACTTCGCATACAACTTACCTTACGAACTGTTTGAAAGCATCGTGCGTACGACGCTGACCGAACGAGGGGCCAGATCCGAAGATTTAATGATCTCTTTCAACCCGGAGCTGGCCCCGCAGAATATGCTTTTCGAGCAGGCTGTCGCCATCGAAAAGATGCCCCTAAAAGAGCGCGCCCAAGTCGAAGCGCGCCTGCGCGAAATCAAAGTGGTCTTAATCCGCACTCTGATCAGTGACCAATTAGCTTACGTTAAAATCGCCAAAGATTGGTTCACCATCTCAGATCTGAACGAGATCCGCTCGCACAAAATCGGCCATGGCAAGATTGGCGGCAAATCAGCCGGTATGTTATTAGCAGCCCGGATCCTGAAGGAAGTTGGCGACGACGAAATCCGGCAATCCTTAATCATCCCGGAGTCGTATTTCATCGGCGCAGACTTAACTTACACCTTCATGGCCCTAAATGGGCTGATGCACTGGAGTGACCAAAAATATAAGCTTGAAGACCAGATTCGGGCTGATTATCCCCAGATTCAGAGCGAGTTCCTGACCGGCGAATTCCCGCCCGACATCCTTGACCAATTCCGGTCGCTGCTCGACTATGTGGGCCAGCGACCGTTGATCGTGCGCTCTTCCAGCTTGCTGGAAGACAACTTCGGCACTTCTTTCGCTGGAAAATACGAAAGCCATTTCTGTCCGAACCAGGGTACCTCCGAAGAAAACCTGCGCTACTTGACCCAGGCGATTGCCCGTGTTTACGCCAGCATGCTAAATCCGGATGCGCTTCTCTACCGGCGCGCCAAGGGCCTGCAGGATTACGATGAGCGCATGGCGCTCCTGATCCAGGCTGTCCAAGGGGAGCAGTTTGGCAGATACTACCTGCCGCATGCCGCTGGGGTGGCCTTCAGCCGTAACCTCTATCGCTGGTCGCCTCAAATCCGGCGCGAAGATGGGTTTGTGCGCCTGGTATGGGGGTTGGGAACCCGCGCCGTGGACCGGGTGGGCAACGATTATCCACGCCTGGTAGCCTTGAGCCATCCCCTGCTGCACCCGGAGGCGTCTGTCAAAGCCATCCGTCGCTATTCACAGCAGTTCGTTGATTTAATAGACCTGCAGGATAACGACCTTAAAACGCTGCCTGTGCACCAGGTCATCAACCCGCACTATCCAGTTCTGCGCTACCTGGCCCAGCTAGACCAGGACGACTACCTGACCCCTCTGCGCAGCATGTTCTTCGAAGGCAAGCCCCACCAATTAATCCTGACATTCGACGAGCTTTTCCGGCGCACCCCGCTGGCAGATCGCCTGACGAAAATGCTGCAACTCCTGGAAACGCATTACCATTCCCCGGTGGACACCGAATTTACCGTCCAGGTCGTCGACCCTTCTGCGTTGCGTCCAGAAATCAGAATCTCTCTGTTACAATGTCGCCCGCAGAGCCGTTTGAGTGAGAGCGAAGCGCGCCTGCCAAAGAATTTGCGAGACAATGACATTATCTTCTCCACCAAGCGCATGGCCCCCCAGGGGCGGGTGAACGACATCCGCTACGTCGTTTTCGTTTCACCAGAAGACTATTACGCTCTGCCCACCCAGACGGCGCGGGCCGAACTGGGACGAGCCGTCGGACGCCTGAACGCCGCTCTTAAGAAAGAGACTTTCATTTGTGTGGGGCCTGGGCGGTGGGGCACCTCCAACCCAGACCTGGGCGTCCGGATTGGCTATGCCGATATTTACAACACGCGCGCCCTGGTCGAGCTGACCGGTAAAGGGATTGGCTCTGCGCCGGAGGCCTCCTTTGGCACGCATTTCTTCCAGGACCTGGTGGAATCCAACATTTATCCCCTGGCGATCTACCTGGATGACCCGGATGTGGTCTTCGATTACGACTTCTTCTACAAAACTCCCAATCGTCTGACCACCTTCCTGCCGGATGAAGCCGGTCTGGAAAACTGCCTGCGCTTGATCGAGGTAGCCACATTTCGCGACGACTGCCAGCTGGAGCTGGTGATGGACGACGAACAGGGGCGCGCGGTGGGGTTCCTGGTTTCGGAAGAGGAGATCGCTTCCAGGGATAAAGGATCCTAACCAAGGAGACGCCATGAAAAAATTCGTCGCGGTAGCAGGCAACATTGGAGTAGGTAAGTCCACCCTGGTGGCGATGCTGGGCGAGCACCTGAAATGGCAGCCATTTTACGAGCCGGTCGCTGAAAACCCCTACCTGGTTGACTTCTACCGGGACATGCGCACCTGGGCTTTCCACTCCCAAATCTTCTTTCTAACCCACCGACTGCGCGCTCACCGCCAGCTCCTTGACCATCCCACCTCCGCCATCCAGGACCGCAGCGTGTACGAAGACGCCGAGGTGTTCGCTTGCAACCTTTACCAACAAGGCCTGATCGATGAGCGCGATTACGGCGCATACCGCGAGCTGTATCAGGTGTTGACAGAGTTCCTGCCGCCGCCCGACCTGGTGATTTATCTCAGAGCTTCTGTCCCGACCCTGATCGACCGCATCAAGCACCGCGGCCGGGAATACGAGCGCCAGATTACCCCAGAGTATCTGAGCCAGCTCAACCAGCTTTATGAGGCCTGGATCTCACGCTTCAGCCTGTGCCCGGTGCTGACAATCCCTGCGGATGACCTGGACTACGTGGCCTACCCCAGTCACCTGGACTTAATTGTGCGCAAAGTCCAGGATAAGCTGATGGGCAAGGAAGAAGTGATCTTCGACCCAGACGAAGTAGCGGAAGGGAAATAACTCCTTTGGGAAAATAACTCTTTTGGATTAAACGCCAGCCTGCGGGTATGGAAAACCGGCCGGTGCGGGCAGGCTGGGATCGAGGTGCTTGCGCAAGCCAGCGTCACAGATGGCGTACCCCCAGTTGACCAGCCGTTCTTGTAATTGAGGCTCTGTATCAGCCATGCGCGTGGGGGTATTGGCCAGCTCGGTGGTGCTATCCGCCGGGCAATTTAGCGCATCGTCCAGGT
>Ga0315273_10004120_pt1 | contig 17694 bp, 12 predicted proteins | sample YL17G02_0_MG_FD_205753 | JGI IMG/M metagenome (GOLD analysis project Ga0315273, IMG submission 205753) | Sediment microbial communities from Yellowstone Lake, YNP, Wyoming, USA - YL17G02_0 | ecosystem: Environmental > Aquatic > Freshwater > Lake > Sediment | place: USA: Wyoming | collected...
GGACCGGGGTGGCCCGGACATAGCGGAGGCCCTCCCGGACCTGGCCCTTGCCCCGGGTGGCCGGAATAGAGGGCCGCAGCTCCTCGGTGCGCATCAGCCAGAGCCCGATCAACACGGCGATGTAGGAGATCCCGTCGGCCCAGAAGGCCCAGCCGTAGCCCACCGTCGTGATCAGCAGGCCGCCCAGGGCCGGGCCGATGACCCGGGCGCTGGTCATCATGGCGCTGTTCAGGCTGACGGCGTTGTGGACGAGTTCCTCGGGGACCATCTCGACCACGAAGGCCCGCCGGGCCGGGTTGTCGAAGGCCATGCACAGCCCACCCAGCGACGCCACGGCGAACAGGGCAGGCAGCGGCGGGTTGTCCATGAAGGCCAGGGCGCCCAGCAGGAACGACTGGGCCATGGCCACGACCTGGACGATCAGCAGGAGGTGCCGCTTGTCGCTGCGGTCGGCGACCAGGCCGGCCCACGCCCCCAGCAGCAGGACGGGCCCGAACTGACAGGCGGCCAGGAAGCCGACGGCGACGCCGCTGCCGGTGATGTCGAGGACCAGCAGCGTCTGGGCGATGAGGGTCAGCCAGTTGCCGATCTGGGAGATGCCCTGGCCCATGAAGAAGAGCCGGAAGTTGCGCACCCGGAACGACGCGAACGTCTCCCGCGTGGCAACCGCGAGGCGTTCGGGCATCACGACGGACCTTGCCACATCCGACTCATCCCTATCCCCTGGATCAGGGCCCCAGTTCCTCGAGGACGGCGGTGTCCAGGGGCTCGGGGTGGTCGGTGCCGGGGAAGTGGTCGACGTCGCGCAGGGCGGGGAAGGCGACCCACCAGGTCCCGGCGATGGCGATGGTGGCCGCCCCGCCGAGGACGACCGCGCCGGCCGGACCGAGGATCTGGCCGGCCACGCCGGACTCGAAGGCCCCGAGCTCGTTGGAGCCGCCGATGAAGACGTTCTCCACGGCCAGGACCCGGCCGCGCATGTCCTGGGGGACGGTGAGGGGCACGAGCGTGGCCCGGATGAACACGCTGATGGCATCGGCGCCGGACAGGACGAGCATGGCCACGAAGGCCACGGCGTAGGCCTGGGTCAGGCCGAGGGCGATGGTGGCCAGGCCGAAGAGCGCCACCGCCAGCAGCAGAGTTCGGCCCACCCGGCGCACGATGGGGTGACGCGTGAGGACCAGGGTCACGGCCGCGGCCCCGATGCCGCCGGCGGCCCGCAGCCAGCCCAGGCCCACGGCGCCGACCCCGAGGCGTTCCTCGGCGATGGCCGGCAGGAGGGCCACGGCCCCGCCGAAGAGCACGGCGAACAGGTCCAGGGAGATGGCCCCGAGCAGGACGGGGTGGCCGCGGATGAAGCGCAGCCCCTCGAGGGCGTGTTGCAGGCCCGGGCGGGCGTCCTCTTCGTCGGCGACGACCGATTGACGATCCTCGGCGGGGCGCAGGCGGATGAACGGGTACGCCGCGGCGCTGAGCAGGTGGAGCACCCCGACGGCGAGGAAGGGGGCGACGGGGTCGATGGCGTAGAGGGTCCCGCCGAGCACCGGGCCGACGATGATCGCGGCCTGCCAGGTGGCCGAGTGGCGGGCCACGAGCCAGGGCAGGCCCTCGGGCGGGAGGACGTCGGCGGGCAGGGCCCGGGTGGCGGGTGAGGTGAAGGCACCGGCGATGCCACTGACCACCACGAGGGCGAAGACGGGCCCGGCGGCCGTCGGCCCGCTGGCGACATAGAGGGCGACGGCCCCACCCACCGCGGCCTCGGCCACTGCGCCGACGCCCGAGACGACCCGCCGGTCCACCCGGTCGGCGACGGCGCCGGCCACCAGCACGAGGAGCAGCACCGGGGCGAACTCGGCCAGGCCGATGAGGCCGAGGTCCAACTCGCGGTGGGTCAGGTCCCAGACGAGCTTGCCCAGGGCGGTGAGCCAGGCCATGTGGGCCGTGGTGCGCAGGAAGGTGCTCCCGATCAGCGCCCGGACCGACGGCCCCCAGTAGCCGGTCATCCCGTCACCGTCGGGAACCGGGTCACGAGGCGAAGCGGGCTTCGGCGGCCTCGAGCTTGTCGGCCGCATTCTCGAAGGCCTTCATGGCCTGGGCCGCCTCGGCCTTGGCCTGGTCGTGGCGGCGGGCCACGTGGGCCACCTCCTCGGGACGGTCGTAGAGGTCGGGATCGGCCAGCTGGGCCTCCAGCTTCGTGACCGTGTCCTCGGCCTTCTGCCAGCGCCTCTCGGCCGCCCGCAGCGTGTCCCGCAGGGGCTTGGTCACCCCGGCCCGCTCCTGGCGGCGCTCGGCCGCGGTGCGCCGATCGGCGTTGCGGCCACCCCCGTGGGTCCCCGTTCGGGGAGCCGAGCGCCCCGGCCCGGCATCCAGCCGAGGGGTCAGGATGTCCTCGTCGACCCCGTCGTGCCAGGTGGCCGTGCCGCCCCGGACCTCGATGAGGGAGGTGGCCACGGACCGGATCAGGTGTCGGTCGTGGGTGACGAGCAGGACAGTGCCGTCGTAGGCCCGCAGGGCGTCCTCGAGGATGTCGCAGCTGGGCAGGTCGAGGTGGTTGGTCGGCTCGTCGAGGACCAGCAGGTTGTGGGGCTCGACCATGATCTTGCCCAGCGCCAGGCGGGTCCGCTCGCCGCCGGACAGGTCGCTGACCCGGCGGTCGGCGGCGTCGCCGCTGAAGCCGAAGCTGCCCAGCAGGGTGCGCCGGTTGCGGCCGGCGGCCTCGGGCACGCTGCTGGAGAACTCCTCGACCACTCGCTTCGAACCGTCCAGGGCGTCGGCCTGGTGCTGCTCGAACGAGGCGATCTCCAGGTTGTTGCCCAGGGCCACGGTCCCCACCGTCGGTTCCAGCTGGCCGAGCAGCACCTTGAGGAGGGTGGTCTTGCCCGCACCGTTGGGCCCGATCAGGCCGATGCGCATCCCCCGCTCGATGACCAGGTCGACCCCGGTCAGTACCGGCGGCTCGTCGTCGTAGCCGACCGAGACGCCGTGCAACTCGGCCATGATCCGCGACGACCGGGGGGGCGGGGGGAAGGCGAAGCGGGCCCGAATGGTCTCGTCGTCGGGGATGGTGATGCGCTCGATCTTCTCCAGCGCCTTCACCCGGCTCTGGACCTGGCGGGCCTTGGTCGCCTTGTAGCGAAAGCGCTCGATGAACTGCTCGGTCTTGGCCAGTTGCTTGGCCTGCCGGTTGGCGGCGGCCTCGAGGCGCTCGAGGTTGGCCTCCCGCTCGACGACGAACTCGGCGAAGCCGCCGACGTACTCGGTGGCCGACTCGTGGCTCATCTCGATGACCCGGTTGGCCACGCCGTCGATGAAGTCCCGGTCGTGGCTGACGAAGAGGACGGCGCCCCGGTAGCTCGACAGGTACTGCTCGAGCCAGCCCACGGAGTCGACGTCGAGGTGGTTGGTGGGCTCGTCGAGCAGGAGGACGTCGGGCTCACTGAGCAGCAGGCGGGCCAGCAGGACCCGCATGCGCCAGCCGCCGGAGAGCTCACGGACCGGGCGGCGGGAGTCCTCCGGGGTGAACCCGAGGCCGCCGAGGATGCGCTCGGCCTCGGCCTGCAGCGAGTAGCCGCCGAGGGCCTCGAAGCGGGACTGGACCTCGCCGTACTCCTCGAGGACGCCCTGATCGCCGGCGGTGAGACGGGCCTCGAGGTCCTCCAGGCGGTCGTGGAGCTCGGCCACGGGGCCGCCGCCGTCGAGGGTCTCGTCCAGCACGGAGCCGGCCGAGGCGACGGGGCGGTCCTGGGGCAGGTAGCCGATGCGCAGGTCGGCTGACCGGTGGACCTCCCCGGCATCGGCGTCCTGGTCGCCGGCCACGATCTCCAGCAGCGTGGTCTTGCCCACGCCGTTGGCGCCCACGAGCGCGACCCGGCGACCGTCGCCGAGGACGAAGGTCACGCCCCGGAAGAGGGTGCGGTTGCCGTGGGCCTTGCTCAGCCCGGAGATCGTGAGCACGGCCGGTCAGGCTACGAGCGGGGGGCCACGGCCCTCGCCGGGATTCGCAGCAACTACGTTCGGGGCGGTGCACGTACGGGGGATCGGCGCGGTGGCGGGGAGCCGGTCGTGACGATCATCGATGTCGACCAGCACCTCTATGAGTCCCGCACGCTGTGGGCCGACCACATCGACCCGGCCTGGCGGGACGACGCGCTGGCGATCGTCGACGACGACCTCGGACACGCCTGGGTGACCTGGCAGGGCCGACGGCTGCAGGCCGCCGATGTCCAGATCCCCGGTGACACCGCAGCCATCGGCGAGCTGAACCGTCGTCGCCGGGCGGGCGAGCCGGCCTCCTATGTCTACGACGAAGCCCTGCCTGCCGACTACCGGGATCCCACCGCCCGGGTGGGCCGCCTCGACGCCATGGGCGTGGACGAGGCCATCCTGTTCCCGAACTTCGGCCTGCTCTGGGAGCGGCCGCTGTCGGGCTCGCTCGGTGCCCTTACCGCCAACATGGGCGCCTGGAACCGGTGGTGCGCCACGGTGGTGGCGCAGGGGGCCGGCCGCCTGCATCCGGTGGCCCACCTGACCCTGCGGGACCCGGACTGGCTGCTGGGCCAACTGGGCACGCTCGGGGCCGCCGGCGTGCGCCTGGCCATGATCGCCCCGGCGGCGGTCGACGGGCGGCCGCTGTCGCACCCCGACCACGACCGCCTCTGGTCCGCCTTCGTCGAGCACGGGGTGACGCCCGTCTTCCACGTGGCCGACCAGCCCCGCGTCCTCGACGACGCCTTCTACCCCGACGACGACAGCTTCGTCCCGGTCATCGAGTCGGTGTTCCTGTGGGCCCCGCCCGCCATTGCTCTCACCGACCTCATCGTCAACGGCACCCTGGAGCGGCACCCCGACCTGCACCTCGGGATCGTCGAGCTGTCCTCCATCTGGGTGCCGATGTTCCTGCTCATGCTCGACGGCGGTTGGGACTTCACCAGCACGCTCAACGGCGGACCACCCGCGCCCCTGTCGCTGCGCCCGAGTGAGTACGTGGCCCGCCAGGTCCGGGTCTCGTCCTTCTCCTACGAGCAGCCCGGCCGTCTCGCGGGCAAGGCGGGCGACCTCTTCATGGGCTGCAGCGACTACCCCCACTCCGAGGGCACGGCCTCGCCCCTGCCCGACTACGAGCGGGTCGGCTGCCTCCCCGAGCAGGCCCCCGGCCTGTTCGGCGACAACGCCCGGTTCCTGCTGGGCTGAGGCGGACGTGACCGACGGGGGGGACGAGGCCGCGGTGGGCTGGGCCGACTTCTGTGCCCGGCTGGCCGCATTGGGCGACACCCTGCCCGACGACCCCGCCGATCCCGGCGCCCGGGCCGACGGGGTCCGGCACCTGGCCCGTCAGGCGGTCATGGCCCTGCAGGGTCACCTGGAGCACGGCGACCCGGCGCATCCCAGCTTCCACCGGTACGAGGAGCCGTGGGTGCAGTGGGGCGGGCCCAATCCCGACAACGTCTACCTGCGGGCGCCGATCGACCCGACCGCCACGTACCGCCTGTGGGGCGATGTGACCGGCGTGCGGGAGGCGATCGTCTCCCTGGTCGAGGGGGACATGGCCCTGGGGGCGTTCGGGGTCTGGTCCGAGAAGACCCTGTCCGAGCTGGCTGTCGGCGACGACGGGTCTCTCGAGATCTGGATCTCACCCGACGGGCACCCGGGCAACTGGCTGGCCACTGACCCCGGGGCCACCCAGCTCCTGGTCCGCCAGTACCAGGTGGACTGGGAGCATGACCGGGTCGCCACGCTGCACCTGGAGCGGCTCGACACCCGGGGGGCGCCGGCCCCGCCCTTGACCGACGCCGCGGTGGTCGAGGCGCTGGACCGGGCGGCCGCCTGGGTCGAGGCGTCCGCCCGCTTCTGGTCCGACTACATGGAGGGGGCCCGGGCCGGCATGGCCCACAACGTCTTCGGCCCGCCGAACACCCCACCCGGCGGCGCCCCCAACATCGCCTACGGCGGCGGTTGGTGGGAGCTCGGGCCGGACGAGGCGCTGGTCATCACCCACGACGTGCCCGACGCCGACTACTGGGGCTGGACCGTCCACCACCGCCACCGCATGGACTCGGGCGACTTCGCCGACCACCTGACCAGCACCAACGGGGCGCAGGCCGACGTCGACCTGGACGGCCGGGTGCGCCTGGTGCTGGCGGCCACCGACCCGGGGACCGCCAACTGGATCGACACCCAGGGACGACCCGAGGGCCTGCTCGTCTACCGCTACGTCGGCACCCGGACCCGCCCGGTCCCCGAGGGCGAGGTGGTGGCGGGGTCAGCCGTGGCGGACCACCTGCCCGTCGACCACCCGACCGTCACCCCCGCCGAACGGGTGGAGCAGCTCGCCGCCCGCCGCCGGGCCGTCCTGGCCCGCTACCAGTGACCTGGTCGCCGCCGCCCCGCCCGGTCGCCATCGAGCGCTTGATCGCCCATGGCGACGCGGTGGGCGGGGCCCAGCGCCTGGTCGGCCTGGACCCCGACGAGCTGGTGGCCGCCGCCGTCGCCTCGACCGGGTTGGAGGACTTCGGGGCGCCGACCTGGAGGCCCCACTACGACCTCCTCCTGGACGCGCTGGAGCGGGAGAGCGACCTGCACCTGGTCGGGCGCCTGATGGCCCGGACCGAGATCCTGCGCTCGCTGCGCAACCGCCTCGAGCTCACGGCCCTCTGGGCCGACCGGCCCGAGATCCTCGACCAGCCGGTCGAGGCGCCGGTGGTCGTCATCGGCATGGCCCGCTCGGGTACCTCGATCCTGCACGAGCTGCTGGCCTGCGACCCCGCCCACCGGGCGCCCGCCACCTGGGAGCTGCTGCACCCGGCCCACGGTCCCGGCGAGGCCGAAGCGTGGGGCGACGCCACCCACGCCTTCTGGCACGACGTCCAGCCCGAGTACGAGGCCATGCACCACAACGCCGGGGACCTGCCCAACGAGTGCATCTTCGCCACCATGAACGAGTTCCTCTCGGACCACTGGGGCGGGGTCCACGAGGTGCCCAGCTACTCGATGCACCTGGCCGGGGCCGATCACACCGACGCCTACCGCTACCACCGGCGCATCCTGGGGACCCTCCAGGCCCGACAGGCGGGGGAGCGGTGGCTGCTGAAGGCGCCCAGCCACCTGGCCACCCTGGACGCGCTGTTCGCCGTCTACCCCGATGCCCGCATCGTCCACGTCCACCGGGACCCGCTGAAGACGGTGCCCTCGACGCTGAGCCTGATGGCCACCCTCAAATGGATGCGTTGTCGCCACACCGACCCGGTGGCCACCGCGCCCCTGCTGGCCTGGGCTTCGGGGCCCTGCTGGACGGGGTGATCGACGGCCGGGCGACCGGTCGTCTGCCCGACGCCCAGTTCGCCGACATCGGCTACGCCGACCTGCTGGCCGACCCGGTCGTCGCGGTAGCCGGGGTCTACGAGACCTTCGGCTGGGACTACGCGCCGGCGACCCGCCAGGCCATCGTCGAGCACCTGGCCGCCCGCCCCCAGGACAAGCACGGCACCCACCACTACACCCTCGAGGACTTCGGCCTCGACCCCGCCGAGGAACGCTCCCGCTTCATCCCCTACCAGGAGCACTACCAGGTCCCCGACGAGCCCTGACCATCCGTTCTGGGTCCTGTCTGCCGTCACCGAGCGGCAACTCCAGGTCCCAGAACGAGGGGTGTCTGCTTCTGGGTCCTGTCTGCCGTCACCCGACGGCAACTTCAGGTCCCAGAACCGTTTCGCCGCCGGCGGCCGCGACCGGGCAGAGGGCGACGGCGGCGATCGGGGAGCGGTGGAGGCGTTCGGGAAGCACCTGACGGGCCAGGAGCACGATGACCACCGGGGACATCGAGGCCGGCAACGAGGCGATGCCAGGGGGCGGCCCGGGTGGCCCGCAGGAACAGGACGTTGGCCCCCATGTCCATGACCCTGGCCCCGCCCGACTGGCTGGACCCCGGTGCCCAGCCGCGCCGGGGGCGACCCCTAAGCCAGGCCCCCGGGGGACACGCCCTCGGCACGGCTGGGACCCTCGAGGAGGGGTTCCTGGGGCTTGACCAGCCCTCGGCTGACCCAGTTCCGGCGCTCGGCCCAGACCAGCATCGGCGGCAGGATGGCCAGGGCCGAGACCAGGGCCACGGCCACGTTCATGGCCACGAGGCGACCGAAGTCCCGCAGCAGGGGAAGCGACGAGAACGAGAGCACGGCGACGCCGGAGATGGCGGTCATGGCCGACACGATGAAGGCCCGCCCGGTACGCGAGCCCGCCACGCGGACGGCCTCCTGCGGGGGCAGGCCCCGCTGACGCTCCTCCACGAAGCGCAGGAGGATCAGCGACGTGAACTCGGTACAGGCCGCGATCACCAGGGGCCCACCGACGGCGGTCATGGGGCTGAGCTTCAGGTCGAGGGCGTAGGCGACGAGTGACGCCGCCCCGACGGCGATCAGCACCGGCACCAGCGAGAGCAGGGCCCGGATGACCGACCGCAGCCGCACCGTGAGGAAGAGGAACACGAAGAGGATGGACAGGTAGGTCAACAGGATCCGGTTGGCCTCGAGGTTGTCGAGCAGGCCGACGCCGACGACGGCGAGGCCCGACGGTGTGGCCGAGATGCCTGCGGGGGTCACGGTCTCGTCGCGGATCTCCCGTACGGCCACGGCCCGCTCCTCCAACGAGCTCGGGGTGACCTGGAAGACCATGTTGAAGGCGGTGGCGTCGGGGCTCACGGTCGAGGCCTGGATGTCGGCCGGGGCCACGTCGTAGGCCGCTTGCACCTCCTCACCCGTGGGCGACACGTCGCTGGCCCCGGGTACGACCAGGAGACCACCGACCGCGGCTTCGATGCTCGACGCCGTCAGCAGGTCGTCGGGGTAGTTGGCCAGTGCATCGTTGGCGAAGTCGTGGGCGAACTGGGTGAACTCGTCGGTGAAGACATCGTCGGCCTGGGCGAACACGCCCAGCTCGCTGGAGCTGCCCACCTGGGCCTCGACCTCGCGGATGTCCTTGATCGTCCCCGACTCCTGGTTGACCCACTGGATGGGATCGGTCTGCAGTTCGAGCTGGTCCTCGACCGACAGGCCGCCGAGGAAGATGGCGACGCTGGCCACGCCGAGGGGAACCGCGGTCCACGCCGGCAGCGAGCCGAGGCGGACGACGAACCGGCCCAGGAAGCCCTCCCGGAAGTCCTTGCCCGTCGTGGGGGAGCGGAACTCCCGGATGCCGAGGGCGGCCAGGGGCAGGATGATCGACGCCAGGCAGATGACGGCGATGCCGACGGCCAGGAGCAGGCCGAACTGGCGGATCATCGGCACCTTGGCGAAGCGCAGGGCGGCGAACGCGAAGATCGCGTCGAAGGTGACGACCAGCAGAGCCGGCCCCAGTCCGCGGGCGGTCTCTTGGATCGGGTGCTCGGCCCGGTCGAGGATGACCTCCTCCTCCACGCGGGCGTGCATCTGGATCGCGTAGTCGATGCCGATGCCGAGCAGCACGGGCAGGCCGGCGATGGTGACGATCGTCAGCGGGATGCCCAGGTAGCCGGCGAGGCCGAAGGCCCAGATGACGCCGAAGAGGATCACGGCCATCGGCAGGAGTCGCCAACGGACGTCGAAGAAGATCAGCAGGATCAGGATCATGATGGCGATGGCGATGCCGCTCAGGGTGAGCATCCCGCCCCGCAGGTAGTCGTTGATGTCCTTCAGCAGGACCGGGGCGCCGGTGGTGACCGTGGCGGCGTTGGGGAAGTCGAGCTTGGCCGCCTCCTGCTGGACGAGCGTGGCCCCGGCGCCCTCGGTCTCGATGTCCTCGTTGCCCGGCAGGCGGACGATGACCTGGGCGTGCTGGGGGTCGGGGAAGAACGGCCGCAGCGAGATGCGGATGTCGCCCTGGTTGTCGAACAGCAGGACGTTCACCCAGTCGGGGTTGTCGAGGGTCCGCTCCTCCTCGGGGACGGCGTCGAGCCGCTCCAGGGTGGTCGAGGCGTCCGTGAAGCGGGCCTCGGCGGCGGGGGAGCCGGGCTCCTCGGACTCCAGGGCCCGCTGCAGCGCGCCGCCGGCGATGCTTTGGGTCGGGTCGCCGTCGGGGCTGGCCACGAGGGCGTCGTCGAACTCCAGGGCGGTCAGTGGCGTGATGACGCCGTGGACCTGGCCGCTCTCGACCAGCGTGTCGTGCAGGGTGGTGAACTGCTCGATGCCGTCGGGGGTGAACAGGTCGGCCACGGTGTGGCCCTCGTCCATCGAGATGACGGTGAGCATGGCCTGCCCGCCGAAGAGGTCCTGATAGGCGACGCTGTCCTTGTAGACCTGATCGGTCTTGTTCAGATAGCTGTCCTGGCCGGTGGCGAACTCGAGCTTGTTGATGCCCGCGCCGAGGACGACGGTGATGACCGCGACCACGACGCCCACCCAGATCGCGTGCTTGCCCAACAGGACGGCCAGTCGCGACCAGAACCGCTGCATGCATTCCCCCCGGGGGCGCCGCCGGGGGTCTCCAGTGGATCCCCGGTCGAGCGGCAGATCCTACGCTGCGGTGACCGAGTGGGGGAGGCCGGGGCGCACGAAGGTCAAACGGGGCGGTTCACGTCGTCGCCCGGGTTGGTCAGGCGGGAAGCGGGTGGTCCTGGAAGAAGGCCCACATGACCTCATTGGCGGAGATGGATGTCGTGACCGTTCCGACGATGTCGCCGATCGCCTGGTCGAAGGCGCTGCCGGGCCACGTGTGCCCCCCGCCGTCGACGCGGTAGAGCTCGACGGTGGCGTCGGGCGGGCAGTCGTAGGTGAGGAGATCGACGTCATCGGCGACGGCCTCCTCGGTCACGCCGGAGCCACAGTCGTTGCGCTCGGCCCACGCCGCGGCGCTGGCCTCGGCGCCGGGCAGGAGCTCGTTCATCGCCGAGGACTCCGCCTCGTCCATGTCGCCCAGGGTCTCACCCGACGACCCGGGGAGGGGCAGGGACGCCGCGCCGGCGCCGAGGCCGCCGTCGTAGGCCAGGATCGGGTCGCCGGTGCCGTGGAAGATCACCGCGGGCACGGGCCGGGACGGCGTGCAGTCCTCGGGGATGGCGATGCCGGCGACCGGGGCGGCGGCTGCGATCCGGTCGGCGAGCCGGCAGCTGAGGACCGTGGTCATGAGCCCGCCCATCGACAGGCCGGTCGAGTACTCGCGGTTGGTGTCGATGCAGAGATCGGCCTCGACGTCGTCCAGGAGATCGACCATGAAGGCGACGTCCCGGTCACCGGTCAGCTTCCACTGGGCGGGCTCGCGACCGGAGTCCGGGGTCAGCGTGACGAAGCCCTGCTCGTCGCCGAACGCGCCCATCTCGGTGTGCAAGGCATGGATGGGACCGCCCTCGATGAGACCGTGGAGGTCGAGGACCAGGGGCAACGGCGTGGTGCCGTCGTGGGCGGGGGGGACGTGACGGGCGTAGGCCCACTCGCGGCCACCCGAGGACAGGGCCTCCTGGGTCTCACCCGTCGGGACCTCCGGGGTGGCGCCGCACCCGGCCGAAGGCGCCGCGGGGACGTCGGCCGGGTCGAGCGGCGCCGAAGTGGTGGTCGTCGTCTCCGGAACGGACGTGTCGGCGGCGTCCCCGCCGTCGTCGCCGCTGCAGGCTACGAGGAGGAGCAGGCCCGCGGCCACGAGGGTGAGGCGGTGCATCATCCCATCTGGGAGAGGAACTGGTTCATGTCGAAGTAGTCCCGCCAGGCGCTGATCTTGCCGTCAGCGTTCACCTCGAAGGTCCCCATGACGGGCAGGGCGATGGTGTTGTCCGGGAAGAAGAAGGTGTCGATGCGCTCGGTCAGCACCGTCGAGCCGTTGGCGGCGATGGCCAGGGTCTCGAACTCGACCTTGTCGACCCCGGCCGAGAAGCCGTTGACGGTCGCCCGGATGTCGTCGATCCCGTGGACCGGCTCCAGCGGGATGTTGTGGTAGACGCAGTCGTCGGCCAGCAGGCCCAGCGCCGCATCGATCGCCGCCGGGGTCCCCCAGGCGTCACAGAACTCCCGCACCACATCGATCGGCTCGGCCACATCTCCTCCTCGGGTTCGCTGAGGGGACCGTACCGGGGTCAGCCGAGGGCGGCGGAGGCGGGGGCCCACCAGGGGGCGGCGCCGAGTTCGAGGCCGCCCGGCAGGGCCTCGGCGGCGCCGAAGACCTCGACGCTGGTGATGCGGCAGGTCTGGATCAGCGCGGGACCGATGGCGCGGACCGTACCGCGGCCACAGGGCCCGCGACCCGAGACGGACGATCACTACCGTCCCTGCGATGGGCGTCGGTGACGGTGGTTCGGCGGCGTGGGCCGCCAGTGGCGTCGCCGGTCTCACCGGACGGGCGGACGGGCCGCCGCTGTCGCCGGGCATCGCCACCCTCGATGCGATCGGCGCCCTGGTCGCCGACGCCCCGGTCGCCGACCCGTGGGCGTTGCTCGGTGAGCGCGCGGCCCTGGCCGGGCTGGCCCGCCACGGCTCGACGAGCTGTGGTGGGGCCACCCGGCTGTTGCCCGTGGACGACGGGTGGCTGGCCGTTTCCCTGACCCGACCCGAGGACCTGGCGGCCCTACCTGCCTGGCTGGAGGTCGGCGTCGAGGTCGAGGCGGTCGACCCCTGGGCGCTCCTGGACCGCAGCCTCCCGACCCGGGACGCCGAGGACCTGGTCGAGCGGGCCGCTCTCCTCGGCCTGCCTGTGGCCCGGCTGGGCGAGGCGGCGGGGTCGGGCCCGCCGGTCGTCCGTCACCGGCGGGGACCGCGGTCGGCCCTGCGCACGTCACCGCTCGTTCTCGACCTGAGCTCGCTCTGGGCCGGCCCGCTGTGCAGCCACCTCCTGGCCCTCGAGGGGGCCCGGGTGGTGAAGGTGGAGTCGGTGACCCGGCCCGACGGTGCTCGGGCCGATACCACGGGGTTCTTCGACCTGCTCAACCACGGGAAGGCGGCGGTGGCGCTGGACCTGCGGTCGGCGGAAGGGGTCGGTCGCCTCCGGGACCTGCTGGCGCAGGCCGACGTGGTCATCGAAGCCTCCCGGCCCCGGGCCCTCCAGCAACTGGGCATCGACGCCGAAGCGTTCCTGGCCGCGCCCGACGGCCCGCGCGTGTGGCTGTCGCTCACGGGTCACGGCCGCGGGGGTCCCGGCGGTGACCGCGTGGCGTTCGGGGACGATGCCGCCGTGGCGGGCGGGCTGGTGGTCGTCGACGCACGCGGCCCGTGCTTCCTGGCCGATGCCGTGGCCGACCCCCTGACGGGGATCGTCGCCGCGAGCGCGGTCCGGCGGGCCCTGACCGACGGTGGGGCCTGGCGGCTCGACATCGCCCTGGCCCGGGTGGCGGCCTCCGTCGCCGGCCCCGACCCGATGGGACGGCCTGCCGACGATCCGGTGGCCCTGCCCCGGGCGCGCTCGTCGCCCGGGCAGGCGCCGGCCCTCGGCGCGGACACCGCCGCCGTGCTCGGCGAACTCACATGAGCGCGACCGGTTTCTGGCCCTTGATCTCGGGGCCAGGACATGGAGATCCCCGGTCGGGCCGGGGTGGGTGGTGAGCGCCCTGCTGGTCCGCAGGGGCGAGGTCGACGGGCGGGTCGCCGATGTGCTGGTCGACGGGGGTCGGGTCACCGCGGTGGGGCCCGATCTGTGCCCCACCGGCTGGCCCGAGACATGGGACGCCAGGGGCGGGGCCGTCCTGCCGGGGCTCCATGACCACCACCTGCACCTCCTGGCCATGGCTGCGGCGGCGGGGTCGCTCGACCTGAGCGCCCCGGCCGACGGGGTCGAAGCGGCGGTCCGCCGGGCGGTTGCCGCCGTCGAGGCGGGCGCGTGGTTGCGGGCGGTCGGCCACCACGCCGCGGGCGAGCGGTTGGACCGACGTCGTCTGGACGAGTGGGCCGGGGCCGTGCCCGTCCGGGTCCAGGACGCCTCCGGGGCGCTCTGGATCCTCAACTCGGCCGCGCTGGCTGCGGTGGCCGCGGCCGGCACAGAGGTGGGGGCCGACGCGGCCGAGAGCGGGTGGGTCCTCCGGGAGGACACCGCCCTCGCCCAGGCCTGGCCCGCCCCGCCGCTCGATCTGGCCGCCGTCGGGCAGGCCCTCACCGCCCGCGGTGTCACCGGTGTCACCGACGCCACGCCGTTCGCCGACCCGAGTGGACCGGAGCTGCTCGCCGCCGCCGTGGCGGACGGCCGCCTACCGCAGCGGGTCGTCGTCACCGGCCAGCCGTCCCTGTCTCACGCCGCAGGCCTCACCCGGGGCCCGGCCAAGATCGTGATCGGCGATCACCACCTCCCGGCGCTGGGGGATCTCGCCGGCCTCGTCGCCTCGTCGCACGCCGCCGGTCGCCCGGTCGCCGTCCACTGCGTCACCGTCGAGGCGCTGGCGCTGCTCCTGGCCGCCTGGGCCGACGTCGGCGCCTGGCCCGGTGACCGGGTCGAGCACGGCGCCGTCGTCCCTGTCGCGGCCATCGACGCGCTGGCCGACCTGGGCGTCACCGTCGTGACCCAACCCGGCTTCGTCGCCGAGCGGGGTGACCGGTACCGGGCCGAGGTGGACGTGGGCGAGCAGCCCGACCTGTGGCGCTGCGCGACCCTGCTCGCCGGCGGGGTCCGGGTGGCGGCGGGGACCGACGCCCCCTACGGCCCGGCTGACCCGTGGCGGGCCATGGCGGCGGCCGTCGACCGGTGCACCCCATCCGGAGCGGTGCTGGGCGACGACGAGCGGTTGACGCCCGAGCGGGCCCTGGGTCTGTTCCTCGGCCCGGCCGACGACCCCGGAGGCCCGGCCCGTCGGGTCGAGCCCGGGGCGCCCGCCGATCTCTGCGTGCTCGACCGACCACGGATCGAGGCCCTTGCCGATCTGTCCGCCGTCAGGGTGATGGCCACGTTCGTGGCGGGAATCGCCGTCCCGGCCTGAAGGCGTTCCGAGCCGCCGCCGGCGACGGGGTCTACGCTGGCGGGGCGGCCACCGGGGGGTGGCCCACCACGGCACCAGGGGAAGACCGCCATGGCCACAACCGTCGCGTCGCAGTCACACGGCTTCGAGCGGGTGGCCTCACCCCCTCCCGTCCTGATGGCGATGGCGTCGCTGGCCGCGGCCGCGGCCGTCATCCACCTCGTGATGGTGCCGTCCCACATGGACGAGTTCCCGGTCGAGGGGATCGCCTTCGCGGTGGCCGGCTGGCTCCAGTTGCTGGTGGCCTTCTACCTGTGGACCCAGCCCTCCCGGGCCCTCCTCGGGTTCGCGGTGTTGAGCAACGTGGCGTTCCTCGCCGTCTGGGCCGTCAGCCGGACCGCGGGCCTGCCCGTCGGGCCGCAGTCGGGCATCGCCGAGGAGATGTCGGTGGTGGACCTGGCGGCCGTCGCCCTCGAGGCCGGCCTGATCGTCATGGCCGTCGCCCTGCTGTTCCGGCCCCGCCTGGCCGAGGTCTCGTTGCCGCCGGGGCTCGGCGTCGCCGTGCCCCTGGCGGTGGTCGTGATGGCCAGCGCCGTCCTGGCCTCGCCCGAGGCCCGCAACCACGCCCACAGCACCGATGGGGCCACGGCGGTCGCCGGAACGAGCGCCGTCGCCGGGGCCGGACACACCCATGGCGGCGCGGCGGCGCCGGCCGCTGCCGCGGCCGGGGTCAGCGTCCGGGGCCTGTCTCTGCTGACCAACGGGCACCACCACGCGATCGTCCGGCAAGCCATGTCGCCCGCCACCCAGCTGGAGCTCAAGCGCCAGCTGGCCATCACCCGCGAGGTCGCCGCCCAGTACCCGACCGTGGCCGACGCCGAGGCCGCCGGCTATCGCCGGGCCGGCCCCTACTCGCCCGGGCTGGGCACCCACTACATCACCACCAGCGGCCCGGCCCTCAACTTCGACGGGGTGGTTGACAACGAGGACCTGCGCCATCCCCTGTCGATCATCTACGACGGCAGCGAGCCCGACTCCCCGGTGGCCGGCTTCATGTACTACGCCACCACCAGCACGGCGCCCGTGGGCTTCGCCGGCGAGAACGACGTCTGGCACTACCACGAGTCGGTCTGCATCAAGTACGTCAACGGCGAGATCGAGTCCCCGTTCGGGGCCGATCTCCCGGTCACCGACGCCCAGTGCGGCGATGTCGGCGGGTTCATGATCGACTCGACCCAGTACATGGTCCACGTCTGGTCCGTGCCCGGCTACGACAACGTCGACGGCGGCGTGTTCGCCGAGGTCAATCCCGCCCTCGCCTGCGCCGACGGCAGCTACTGGCGGCTCCCGTCCTCGGAGTGGGCGACCCACTCGGTCAACGTCTGCGAGTCCGGCGCCGCCTGACCACCAGCACGCGGTCACTCCTTGTCGACGGCGTACTGGATGACCCGCTCGACCACGGCGTCGCCGGCCCGGTCGAGGTGACCGGCGTCGAAGGGGGGCTGGGGGTCGTACTCGATCATCAGCTGCATGGCCTTCGCCGCGATCTCGTCGACCAGCAGCTCGCTCAGGCGGAGGGCCATGTCGATGCCCGAGGACACGCCGGCGGCGGTGATGATGCGCTCGTCCAGGTGCTCGACGACCCGGTCCATGGTGGGAACGGCGCCGTAGGCGGCGAGGTCGTTCAAGACGCTCCAGTGGGTCGTGGCGGTGAGGCCGTCGAGCAGGCCGGCGGCGCCCAGGATGAACGACCCGGTGCACACGCTGGTGGTGAACGTCGTGGTCTCGTGCACGGAGCGGATCCAGCCCACGAGGGCCTCGTCGTCGACCGCCTGGCGACTGCCGATGCCGCCGGGGACCACGACCACGTCGGGGGTGGGGAGCTCGTCCACGTGGGCGTCCACGGTCAGGCCGAGGAAGCCGTTCTCGGTGCGGACCTCACCGGTGCGGGTGCCGACGAAGGTCACGGTGGCCCCGGGGAGGCGCTGGAGCACCTCGTAGGGCCCGATGGCGTCGAGGGCGGTGAGGCGGTCGAAGAGGGGGATGGCGATCTGCACGTTGGGCTCCTGGGTCCGATGGTCGATCAGGGGGCGGTGGCGAAGCGACGGCGGTACTGCTCGGGAGGCACGCCGAGTCGGCGGAGGAAGGCCCGGCGCAGGGTCTCGGCCGTGCCGAAGCCACAGCGCCGGGCGACGACGACGGTGGTCGCCCCGGGCTCCTGTTCGAGCAGGCGACGAGCAGCCTCGACCCGCACGGTGGTCACGTAGTGGCCGGGGGACTGGCCGACCTGCTCGGTGAACGAGCGGCTGAAGTGCCGGGGGCTCATGCCCACCCGCCGGGCCAGTTCGTCCACCCGCCAGTCGGCCCCGGGCTCGGCGTGGACCAGGTCCTGGGCCTGGCGGACGGGGCCGGGCCGGGCGGGCTCGGCCCACACCGGGACGGCGAACTGGGACTGGCCGCCGGGCCGGCGCAGGAACATGACCAGCCAGCGGGCGATGGTCTGGGCCAACTCGGGGCCGTGGTCCTCCTCCACCAGGGCGAGGGTGAGGTCGATCCCCGCGGTCACCCCGGCCGAGGTCCAGAGGTCGCCGTCGCGGAGGTGGATGGGATCGGGGTCGACGACGGCGAGCGGGTGGCGAGCGGTGAGCTGGTCGGCCCGGGCCCAATGGGTGGTCACCCGTCGGCCGTCGATCAGCCCCGCGGCCCCGGCCAAGAAGGTCCCGCTGCACACCGTGGCGACCCGGTCGGCCCCGGCGGCGGCCTTTCGGATCCAGGCGACGAGGGCCTCGTCCTCGGCGGCGGCCCGGACCCCGGTCCCGCCCGGGAGGAGCAGGGTGCCGATGCCGTCGGTCTCGCCGAGGGCTTCG
>Ga0315273_10004121_pt1 | contig 17692 bp, 13 predicted proteins | sample YL17G02_0_MG_FD_205753 | JGI IMG/M metagenome (GOLD analysis project Ga0315273, IMG submission 205753) | Sediment microbial communities from Yellowstone Lake, YNP, Wyoming, USA - YL17G02_0 | ecosystem: Environmental > Aquatic > Freshwater > Lake > Sediment | place: USA: Wyoming | collected...
AGTGCTTCCCACACCATCTTCGCAGAAGCCGTTTTGGTTGTCCGGCAGTTTATTGCGACGAAAGAAATCGCAGGTCTGAGCTAACCGATTGCCCGTACATCACTTGTAAAAGCGTGCGTCAGCACTGCGGCAGGCCGGACCCTGTAGAATGGGAGAATTGTGAACAGCGTGGGGCGGATGGTCATGTTTCTTGTCGTCGTGCTGCTCGTCTGGAGCCTGATGCACGTCTTCGTGCTGACCCGGCTCTGGTCGCTGCCGCTCTTCGCCGCTCCCGGGGCACGCCGATGGCTCATCGCTGCCACGGTGGGCCTGTGGGCCGCGTTTCCCGTCGCGCAGATCCTGGCGCGCTCGTTCGATCGCGTGGCGCTGCCGCTCGAGGTGTTCGCGTCGGTCTGGCTCGGCGTCATCTTCCTGTTGTTCGCGGCGCTCCTGGCGACCGATGTCGTGACGGGCTTCGGCTGGCTGTGGCCCCGCGCCACGCCGCTGGCGCGCAGCGTGGCCGCCGTCGTGGCGCTCGTCTTCGCCGCCGCCGCCATCGTTCAGGGCGTGCGGGCGCCCGCCGTGCTCAGCTACGACGTGACCGTGAAGGACTTGAGGCCCGCGCACGACGGCCTCGTCCTCGTGCAGATCTCGGATCTGCACCTGGGCGAACTGCTGGGCCGGGGGTGGTTGGAGGCACGCATCGCCGAGGTCCAGGCGCTCAACCCCGGCCTCATCGTCGTGACCGGCGACCTGCTGAACGAGGTGGCGCTGGTCGAACCCCTGATCCCGACGCTGCGGAAGCTGCGCGCGCCGTTCGGCGTGTACGCGGTCACGGGCAACCACGAGTTCTACGCGGGGCTGGCGCCGTCGGTGCGGCTGTTCGAGGAGGCGGGGTTCTGCACCTTGCGGAATGTCGCGGTCGAGGTGGCGCCCGGCCTGGTGTTGGCGGGCGTGGACGATCTGACCGCGAGCCGGCAATTCAACGGTCCCGACCATGCCATCCAGGAGGCGCTGACCGGCCGGCCGCCGGGGGCGACGATCTTCCTCTCGCACACGCCGTGGGGCGGCGACCAGGCTGCCAGGCTGGGCGCGGCGCTGATGCTGAGCGGGCACACGCACGCCGGGCAGATCTGGCCGTTCATCTGCCTGGTGCGGATGATCTACCCGATGGTGGCTGGCCGCTACGAGATCGACGGCATGACGCTGATCGTGTCGCGCGGCGCCGGGTTCTGGGGACCGCCGATGCGGCTGTTCCGGCGGGCGGAGATCGTGAAGGTCACGCTGCACCGGTTGCCGGCGTCGTAGGCCGATCGCGGGGGCCGAAGGCCCGCGCGAACGCGGTCGCACTGGCGGGTCTGCCCGCCTTCGTTCCCCGGGGTTCCAGAGAACTACGGCGAGCCCTCGCCATAGCGCGGTCCGACACAGAACCGCGCGGCGGCGGGAAGACCCGCCCTACTGCCTGAGTTCGTGTCATGCCACTGGCCGATCCGGGCACTCCCGAGCCGTTCGATGTTCACGCCTTCACCGCCGACCGCGGCGACCACGGCGTGCGCCTGGACCTCGTGCTGATCCGGCGGTTGCAGGGCCACGTGTCGATCTCCCGCCGACGCCTGCAGGGCGCCATCAAGGAAGGTCGCGTGACCGTGAACGGCGGACCCGCGACCAGGAGCGCCTCGAGGCTGGCGGCATTTGATCGCGTCGAGGCGCGCCTGCCCGCGGCCCGCAGGCGGGAGCGGCCGCAGGCGCAGCCGCTCCCGCTCGATGTCCTCTGCGAGGACGAGCACCTGCTGGCGGTCAACAAGCCGCCCGGGATGGTCGTGCACCCCGCCTACAAGCACGCAGAGGGCACGCTCTTCAACGCGTTGTTGTGGCACGTGCGGGAAGGCGATTCGCGCGCAAGTCCGCCCCAGATCGTGCCCCGCCTGCTCGGCCGGCTCGACAAGGACACCTCCGGCGTCGTGCTGGTCTCGAAGACGCTCGCGACTCACACCGCGCTCGTGCGCGCGGTGCACGCCGGGGAGATCCGGAAGGAGTACCTCGCTATCGTGCGCGGCGTGCCGATGCCGTCCTCCGGCACGATCTCCAGGCCGCTCCAGCGCGACCGCGCCGACCTGCGGCGCGTGGTGGAGTCCCCGGGCGGCAAGGAGAGCACGACGCGGTACGAACGCCTGGCCAGCGACACGGATGGGAGATGCTCGCTGGTGCGCTGCGAACTCGTCACTGGCCGGATGCACCAGATCCGCGTGCACCTGGCCTCGCGCGGGTGGCCGATCGTGGGCGACCGGGTGTACGGGCCTGCTCCCAGCCCGCAGGAGCAGGCCTTTCCGCGGCAGGCGCTGCACGCATGGCGGTTGAGCCTCGCGCACCCGATCACGCACGCGAGGCTCGCAATCGAAGCGCCCGTCCCCGATGACATGCTCGCGGTGATCGATGCGCTCGCGGGAAATTGGGGTCGGGAGTAATTAGCCCCGATTACGTTCTTGTCATACGATTTCGTAATCGGAGCTAATTACTCCCGACCCCTTTCGCCGCGTTCCGATCGTCGCCGCCAGGAACGCCCACACGTCCGCCCGCTCCTGGATGACCTTGCCCGTCGGCTTGCCCATCCCGTGCCCCGCCTTCGTCTCGATGCGAATCAGGATCGGCGCGCCGCCGTCCTGCGATGCCTGCAGCGTCGCGGCGAACTTGAAGCTGTGCAGCGGCACCACGCGGTCATCGTGGTCGGCCGTCGTGATGAACGTTGCCGGGTAGGCCACGCCAGGCCGGACGTTGTGGAGCGGCGAGTAGCGGACGAGGACCTCGAAGTCCTCCTTCACGTCGGCACAGCCGTAGTCGGCCGTCCACGCCCAGCCGATCGTGAACTTGTGGAACCGCAGCATGTCGAACACGCCAACCGCGGCGACCGCCGCACCGAAGAGATCCGGCCGCTGCGTCGTGCACGCGCCGACGAGCAGCCCGCCGTTGCTGCCACCGCCGATGGCCAGCTTCGGCGTGGACGTGTAGCCCTCTCGAACCAGGTACTCGGCAGCGGCGATGAAGTCGTCGAACACGTGCTGCTTCTGCGCCAGCCGCCCCGCGTCGTGCCACGCCTTGCCGTACTCGCCGCCGCCGCGCAGGTTCGCCACCGCGTGCACACCGCCCATCTCGAGCCACGCCGCCTCGGCGGGTGAAAACGCCGGCGTCAGCGAGATGTTGAAGCCGCCGTAGCCGTAGAGATACGCCGGGTTCTGCCCGTCGAGGACAACGTCCTTCCGGCACGTGATGAACATCGGCACCCGCGTGCCGTCCTTCGACGCGTAGAAGACCTGCCGCGTCTCGTACCGCTCCGCGTCGAACGGCACCGAGGGCCGGCGAAACACCTCGGTGGCGTGCGTGCGGAAGTCGTACCGGAAGATGGTAGTCGGGCACGTGAACGACGAGAACGCGTAGAACGCTTCGAGGTGCTCGCGCCGGCCGTCGAAGCCCGCCACGGTGCCGAGGCCCGGCAGCGCGATGTCGCGCTCGTAGCGGCCGTCGAGCCCGTACACCTTCACCTGCTCGTGCGCGTCGGTCTGCCAGACGGCGACGAACCGGTTGCCCGTCATCGTCACCGACGCGAGCACCTCGCACCCGGACCCTTCAGGAATCAGCTCCTGCCAGGCCTCGACCTGCGGCGCGCTCCGGTCGATCGCGACGAACCGCCCTCGCGGCGCCTGCCTGTCGGTCTTCACGTAGAAGCGCGCGGCGTCGTTGCCGACCACCGCGTACTCGGCATCGAAGGCGTCCAGCAACGGCTCCACCCTGCCGTCCGGGTCGAGCAGGTCATTCACGAACACGCGCGTGCGCGGGTCGGTGCCCTCCGACTGGTAGACGATGAGGAAGCGGCCGTCCTCGGTGACCTCGGAGGAGAATCCCCAGTCGGGCTGATCCGGGCGCTCGTACACGAGGACGTCCTGGTCCTGGGTCGTGCCGAGCGCGTGGAAGAACAGCTTCTGGAACTTGTTGACGCCTTGATAGGCCTCTCCGGGCGCCGGCGCGTCGTAGCGGCTGTAGAAGAAGCCGCTGCCGTCCTTCTTCCACGCCGCCCCGCTGAACTTCGACCACTGCACCAGGTCCGGCCGATCGATGCCCGTTGCGACGTCGCGCACCCGCCACTCGATCCAGTCCGACCCGCTGGCCGACAGTCCATACGCCATGAAGCGGCCATCGTCGCTGAAGGAGGCGCCGGTGAGCGCCACGGTGCCATCGGGCGAGAGCGTGTTCGGATCGAGCAGGACCTCGGGCGTCGCGTCGAGCGCGGTCGCGCGGTAGACGACCGCCTGGTTCTGCAGCCCGTCGTTCTTGCCGTAAATGTAGTAGGACCCCTCTCGAGACGGCACGCCGTAGCGCTCGTAGTCCCAGAGCGTCGTCAGGCGGCGCTCGATCGCGTCGCGCTCGGGAACGCGCGACAAGAACGCGGAAGTGAGCGCGTTCTGCGCATCGATCCACGCACGCGTTTCCGGGCTGTCGGGGTCTTCCAGCCAGCGGTAGGGATCGGCGATCGAGGTCCCGAAGAAGTCGTCAACCTGCCCGCACGTGCGCGCAGGGGGGTACGCTGGGCGGCTCTGCCGGGGCATACGGTGATTATTCCACAGGGCTGAAGCCCTGTGCGGCGCTAGGAGCGTGTCTGAGTAATGGCCGACACGCTCCTAGTAACGCCGACTCCGTCGGCGGGAACACAAGAAACGTCAGGAGATTCCGCGCGAAGCGCGGCTACTAGGAGCCCGTTGGGCATTACTCAGACGGGCTCCCAGCGGGACAGTCGTGGAACAGGACTCCAGTCCTGCTTGCTGACACGGTCCCAGGCAACCTTCTCTCTCACCTCACCGTCTCAGGGGTATATGGTGAGGTCAACGCCGCTCGCCCTCATCCAGGGCACGCTCGACCTGCTCATCCTCAAGACCCTGTCCGCCCGGCCGCTCCACGGATACGGGATCGCCGTCGCCATCGGCGACCGTACCGGCGGCGACCTCCAGGTGGACGATGCCGCGCTGTACCAGGCGTTGCACCGGCTCGATCGCCGCGGCCTGGTGGTGGTGGAATGGGACACGACGGAGAACAACCGCCGCGCCCGGTTCTACACGCTCACCGCCGACGGCCGCCGGCGCCTCCGCCAGGACGCCGCCGAATGGCGCCGCTACGCCCAGGCGGTCTCGGCGGTCCTCGAGGGCGCGTGACATGGACCCGAACCCGCTCCGGCGGCGGTCGTTCCGCTGGCCGGCCTGCCCATAAACGGGCACGCCGCCGAACTCTGGACGACGGGCCGCGTGACGGCGGGCCGGCAGCGGCGATTCCTGCAGCAGGGCCTCGTCGTCGCCACCATCGCGCTAGCCGCAGCGCTGCTGATGGCGGCGGTCGGCATCTACGGCATCCTCGCCTACACGGTCGCGCAGCGCGCGCGGGAGATCGGCGTGCGACTCGCGCTCGGCGCCGGAAGGCGGCAGGTGATGGGACTGGTGGCAAGGCAGGGTCTCGTACTGGCAGCTCTCGGGCTCGCGATCGGCATGCCCTGCGCCTTCGCGCTTGCGCGCTTCATCACGACGCTGCTCTACCGCACCACACCGGCCGACCCCGTCACAATGGTCGGGGTGCCGTTCGTGCTCGGCGCCATCGCGTCGCTGGCGTGCTACCTGCCGGCGCGCCGTGCTGCGCGCGTGGACCCGGTGCAGGCGTTGAGGACGGAGCAGCCGGTGTCAGCGTGACGGGCGCGCCGCTGGCGCACCGTTGGGCCGCGTCACTCCCGGCTCCACCAACGTCCATCCCTCGGGCACGCGGAGCTCGAACAGGGCGTCTGGAATCTCGGCGTTCCACTCGAAACGCAGGTAGGTCTGGCGAAAGTGTTCGGGCGGTTGCGTCGTCCGCCCGAAGCTGACGATCTCCATGCGGGCAGGAAGGGCGGTCTCCGGGAGCACCCAGAAGCGCACGAACCCGTCGCGCGGGCCGGGCCAGAGGACCCCGGTGGGCACCTCGAACCCTGCCAGCCGCACGCCATCGAACCAGCGATCGCCCACGCGTCTGGTCGCGTCTTCGGTGATGGCGGCCGTCTTACGGCACAGCTCCCCGAGGTCCGGCGGGGTAATGCCGATCTTCTCCGGTGCCGGGATGCGGGCCACTCGCTCCGCGGGGGAGAGCTGGAGCATGCGGCGGCCACCGCCCGGTGCAGCCGACACGATCACGACGCTGAACAGGTTTGCCGGCGAGAAGTCCTCGAGAGTCATGTCGCAGCCGTGGGGCGCTGGCGCTCGATACAGCTCGAGTCGCAGCCGTCCAGGGTGGTCCTTCACGAATGCCTTCGACCCGCCGCAGCCGTACCGCCCACTCGCGCTCTTTGTCGCGGTCGTTTCGTACGTGACGAGGCTTCGCATGGACTGGAAGTGCGATGCCACGGCCGTCCAACTCACGGCCGACACGCGTTGTCGCGGCCAGAGGAAGACGACGGCCAGCACCACCAGCGCCGGGACGGCCGCCACTACCACCGGCCTCCGCACATGGGCAAGCGTGCCGAACCACGCGAGCGCGGACGTCGCGTGTGTCGCACGCGAGACTGCCGAGGGCGTCGTGCACTCCTTCGCCAACCGCTCGTGGATCCGCGTGCGCACCTCGCCCGGCATCCGTTCGAGCGGCTCGGCCCGCGCGACCAGGCGCTCGATGTTCTCGCCCAGCGTGCGATCGCGACCAACCGTGTCGTGCGTCATGACCGAATCCTTCGGGCCGGCCGCCGGTCGGCCAGCGCCGCGATGACCGCCTCGAACGCCGTCTTGAACGCCAGCCGCGCCCGGTGCAATCGCACCTTGATTGCGCCCTCGCTCGTCTGCACCGTCTCGGCCATGTCCTTGATCGATCGCTCCCGGAAGTAGTGCTCCCCGATGATCCGCTGGTGGGCCGGGGCGATCTGCGACAGCGCCATGCGCACGATCTCGCCGGTCTCCTGCCGCTCGACTACGGACTCCGGAAGCGGGGTGTCATCGAGCGTGCGGAGGCCGGCGACGAGGCGCTCGTCGATGGTCACCCAGAGCGCGTCCAGGGGTTGGTAGCGTCGCGAGTGGCGGAGCGTCTTCCGGATGGCGTTGCGGGCGATGTAGGTGAGCCACGGGAACATCGCGCCGCGAGCCGGGTCGTAGCGGCCGATCGTGCGAAGCGCCGTGACGAACGTGTCCTGGGTCACGTCAGCGGCCAGGTCGCGGTCACGACCGACCCGGTAGAAGACGAACGTGTAGATCGCGTCGCTGAACGCATCGAACCAGGCCGCTACGGCGTCGGGACTGCGGCGACGCAGCGGCTCGATGTCGAGGCCGTCTTCGGGATGGGCTGTCTCGTCCATGAGGTACTGTCGCGCTCCTGCCTCTTCCCCTTAATGTCGCGCCGGCTTCTCGAGGCTACGCCCACCGAATCCCCGGAGGGCCCGATGGTGTCGCAGCCCGTCGTCGCGTCTTTCGCGGCCCTTTCTGGAGCCGGCCTCGGGCGCACGGTGAAGTGCTCGAACGGGAATTGCTAATTCCGTTTTGAGACTCGAAATGGACCCGACGACTCGATTCTTACAGGCGCCTCCCCAGAGTTGCTGCTGCTCTATCGCGGGGTCCGGCGCGAGCGCCGCGGTCGCATTTCGGTCATCCCCGTGGAGGAATTCCTCCGACACCTCGTCCCCGGCAACCTTTTCCCGGTCTGAAGAACCCTGCGACGCAGCATGCGGTGGCCGCGAAGATGGCGTGCCCGGGCGCAGGTTCTGGCCCATTTTGCCAATCTTGCTTGACACAGAGTCACGCCTGCTGCTGCTGGCCGCGCATGCGGTCCAGCAGCCGGTGCTGGCCGCGGCGCCCTGCGTGCTGGGTGCGGCCACGGTGCTTGCTTTCACGCGGTTCCTGCGCGAGGCCGACGAGTTGCTGCGCAAGATCCATCTCGAGGCCCTGGCGTGGGGGTTCGGTGCGGGCGCGGTGTTCATGCCCGCTCCGGCAAGGCTGAAGCCTTGCCCTGCCGGAAGCGGCACGCTGCACGATAGCACCCAGCATCCCCACCCGGCACCGGACTCGCACCCGACACAGGACACTGCACCAAGCACCCGGCACCCGCACCCAGCAACCCACCCCGCTGCATCTCCCTTGACTCCCCTCCCCAGGCGTGCTATTTTTTCAGCACATGCTGTTTTTTTAGCATGTTGTGCACAGCCGCCTCCCGAGGATGTCCGCCCATGCCAGACCGGCCACCCGCCCACCACCTCTCGCGCCGCGAACGCCAGATCATGGACATCGTCTACCGCCGCGGCCAGGCCACGGCCGCCGACGTCCTCGCCGCGCTGCCCGACCCGCCCGGCTACTCGGCGGTGCGCGCGCTGCTGCGCGTCCTCGAGGAGAAGGGGCATCTGCGCCACGAACACCAGGGACCGCGGTACGTCTTCCTGCCGACCGTGGCCCCCGAGCAGGCGCGCCGGTCGGCCCTGAAGGGCGTCGTCCAGACGTTCTTCGCGGGTTCGGCAGAGCAGGTGGTCGCGACGCTGCTGGACATGCGGACGAAGCTGTCGGATGACGAGCTGGATCGGCTGGCGCAGATCATCGAGCAGGCCCGGAAGGAGGAGCGGTCATGATGGACGTTCAGGCGTCGGTGTCGTGGCTCGGCCAGCCGGCCCTCACCTGGCTTGCCGACATCTCGGCAAAGGCGACAGTCGTTCTCGCCGTCACCGCCCTGGCGGCGCTCGCGTGGCGCCGCGCCTCCGCGGCCACGCGCCACCTGCTGTGGCTGTGCGGCATCGTCGCCGTCCTCGTGCTTCCGACGGCGTCCAGGTTGCTGCCGCCGATCGCCGTCCCGGTGCCGCTCCTCGGTGCCTTCGCTTCGCCGGCGGCGACGGGTGACAGTGAGCACGCGCCCACGTTCGCACGTGCCACGTCTCCCGCCGACGCGGCGCAACAGGCACCCGCGACGGCGTCCGACGTGGCGGCACCCGCAGCGCGGCCCCTGGCGTTGTCGTGGCCACTCGGCCTCCTCGCGCTCTGGAGCCTGGGTGTCGTGGCCGCGCTGGCCCGCGTCGGCGCGGGCCTCGTCACGGTCCGGTGGATCGCGCGTGGCGCATGGCCCCTGGCCGATTCGGCCTGCGCCGCCGCGGTCGCCGACGTGAGCGCGCGCCTGGGGCTGCGCCGGCCCGTGCGTCTGCTCGTCAGCGATCGCGCCACCGTGCCGATGACGTGGGGCTGGCGGAGGCCCGTCGTGTTGATGCCGGCCGCCGCGCGCTCGTGGGACGAGGCCAGGACGCGCATCGTGATCGCGCACGAGTTGACGCACGTCGTCCGGCAGGACGCGGTCACGCAGGGACTCGCGCGCGCGATGTGCGCGTTGCAGTGGTTCAACCCGCTGGCGTGGGTGGCGGCGCAGCATCTGCGCGTCGAGCGCGAGCGCGCGTGCGACGACAGCGTGCTGCTCCTCGGCACGCGGGCGTCGGAGTACGCGGCCGAACTGCTCGACATCGCGCGCACGCAGCGCCGGGTCGCCTGGCCGCCGCTCGCCGGCGTGGCGATGGCGCGGCCCTCGCATCTCGAAGGGCGGTTGCTGGCGGTTCTCGATCGCAACAGGCGCCGCGGCGCCGTCACGCCACGCGCGGCCTGCGTGGCTGTCGCCGTCATCGCGATGGTGGCGTTGCCGGTGGCCGCCGTCCACCCGCACGCCGCCCGCGCCGCCAACGCCCAGACTGTCGAAGCCGTCGCAGCGCCGGCAGCAGCGGCCGCGACGCCTGCGCCGGCGGTCACCGCGCCGGTCGCGCCCGCCGCCCAGAGCTCGACGCCGGCCACCCGGCCGCAGCGCCCGGCGGCACAGGCACCGTCGCGTGCCGCCGACACGCGGGCGGCCGAGTCACTGGCCCACGCGCTGCAGTACGACGAGGACGTCAAGGTCCGGCGACAGGCGGCCGCCTCGCTGGGCAACCTGCCGGCTGGCGTGGCGAGCGCGGCGTTCGACGCGCTCGTGAATGCGATCCTCCAGGACAAGGACCCCGACGTGCGCCGGCTATCAGTCCTCGCGATCGGACACATCGCGGGGACCCGAGCGGTCGATGCGCTCGACACCGCGCTGCGCGACGAGGACCCGCGCGTCCGGCTGGCCGCGGCCCTTGCCCTCGGCCAGGTGAAGATCGCCCCGCCGCGGCTGGAGGATTCGCCAGTCCAGGCGGCAGAAGGCGAGGCGACGGGGGATCCGTTCCGCGCGGGCGCGTTCAAGCCCGACGGTAAGACGGTCTCCGTGCCCAGACCGATCCGCCAGGTCAAGCCGCTCTACACGCGGGAGGCGATGCGGGCCAAGATCGAGGGCACCGTCGTCGTCGAAGCGATCGTGCTGCCGGATGGCAGCGTGGGCGATGTCCGCGTCGTCACGTCGCTCGATCCCGACCTGGACCAGGCCGCGATTGACTGCACCCGCCAGTGGCAGTTCATTCCCGCGATGCGCGAGGGGCAGCCGGTCCGGACGTTTGTCTCGATCGAGTTGTTGTTCACGCTGAGGTGAGGGCCCGGGTGCCCCGGGTCTCGGCACCCCAGCGCGGTTGCCGCGCTGGGGACCCCGCCCGAAGACCCGGGGCCCACGTTCCCAGCGCTCTACCTGCTCCACCCGCCTTCGTTGCGGCGCCGCTCAAGTCAATCCGGCTGGCCGCTACGGCGGCCAAGCCCGCCCGCCTCATGTCCTCCCCCGAAGCTCTGCCCCGACAATTGGCGTGAGCCGGCGTGTCCCGGAGCGAGCCATTGCCCGCCTCCGTTCCCCAGTTCTTCGCGGGAACTTTGGCGAGGCCTCGCCGTAGCGCGGTTCGCAACCCGACCGCGCGGAGGCGGGGAGGTTTGCCGACTGGCTCGCGAGGGACATGCCGGCTCACGCCTCCGGTGTGTGAGGAGGTGGGCCAGACCCCTTTTCTGGGCCTGGGCCCCGGGTCTGAAGACCCGGGGCCCACAACACCAGACCCGGGGCCCACAACACGATAAAGCGAGCCGCCGGTGTCCGGTCCACCGTCGGTTCGGGTGTCAAGCCCCGAAGAGGCCTAAGACAGCTTCCAGGGCGGTCGCGTGAACACTTGCGTCAATTTTCACGACTCCGGCCCTGGAAGATGTCTACCTACTCGTGGATCTCCACGATGTCGCCGTCCGAGAGGACGTGCTCGCGGTGCACCGTCTGGCCGTCGAAGACGTCGGCGCCCCACACGCGCGCGAACTTCATGTTGGCCAGCAGGTCCTTGTGGATGCGGACGGCAAGGTCCGCGACACTCGACCCGCGCGGCAGCGCGAACGGCGTGCCCGCGAGATCCGCCGGCTTGCCCGGTTGCTTCGTGTGGACGCGAATCACCTGCAGCGCGTCGAACGTGCGGCGCCGCACGTCGTCGAGTCCCACGCCGCTCAGGGCGGACACCACACTCATCGGCCAGCGGTGCTCGAGCAGTTCGTCGATGGTGTCGACTGCCTCGACGACGTCCGGGCGGTCGACGCCGGTCACGACGAGCAGCGCCGGCTTGACGACGCGCTCGAGATCGCGGACAACACACGGCTGGCCGATGGGCCGCAGGCCGATGTGGCGTTCGCCGAGGATGCGCAGGGTGTCGTCCACGCCCTCGAGGGGCCACCGGCCGTCCACCACCATCCAGCACAGGTCGGCCACGCGCACCAGGTCGAAGACCCACGGGTCGACGTGCTCGTCGGAGAGCGGCGGCAGGTCCACCAACTGGATCGAGATGTTCTCGAAGCGCATCATCCCCGGCGTCGCCTCGCGGGTGGTGAACGGGTAGTCGCCCACCTCAGGCGTGGCCCGCGTCAGCGCGGTGACCAGTGCCGACTTGCCGGCATTGGGCGGGCCCACCAGCACCACCTGGCCGGCGCCCTCGCACGGGATCATGTGGCTGAAGGTGCTCTTGCCGGCCTTGCTGGCGGGCATCTTCCGCAGCTTGGCGATGCGCGCCTTGATGTCGGCCTGGAGCGCGTCGGTGCCCTTGTGCTTGGGCATGACGCGCAGCATCTCCTCGAGCGCCTCGAGCTTCTCCGCGGGGCTCTTTGCCGCGCGCAGCCGCTCTTCGGCGCGCTTGTATTCGGGAGTGAGGTTGGCGGGCATGGCCTCGGCCGTCCCCGGCATACGGTATTCGGTCTACGGTATTCGGCAGCACTTGCCGTGTTCGCCTGCATTCTAGACTACAATCCCCCGTTCCCCCACGAGGTCCTCCGATGAACAGTCACGCGACTACCAAACGGCTGGTGCTCGGACTGCTGGTGGCGGTCACCCCCGTCCTGCTGTCCGCCCAGCAGGCAAAGCCGACCAAACCGACCAAGCCCGTCAAGCTGACCGAGACGGCTCTGGCTGCGGCAAAACCCGGGCGCGACCCGGGCCAGCCCATTGACGAGGAATACACGAAGAAGATCAAGGAGTACACCACCGAGACGTACTTCCTCTCGCCGCTGGTGGACTACCTGCCGGCATCGAAGACGGTCCCGACGCCCAAGGCGACGCTCGGCGACGTGGCCGGCGCCGTGGGCAAGCTGCCCCGCACGAAGGAGATCCACGACTACCTGCGCCTGCTGGCCAAGTCCACTCCGCGCGCGAAGGTCTACACCATCGGCACCAGCGAGGAAGGCCGGGAGATGATCGCCATCGCGATCGCCTCCGAGGCGCTGATGGCGAAGCTCGACGCGAACAAGGCGGATCTCGCGAAGCTGGCCGACCCGCGCACCATCAAAATGGACGACGCGGTGGCGGACCAGATCGCGCAGCGGGCGGCGCCGGTCTACTACATCACCGGCGCCATCCACTCCAGCGAGGCGGGCGCGCCCACCGCGCTGATGGAACTCGCCTACCGGCTCGCCGTGGACGAGAGCGCCTACATCCGCAACATCCGCGAGCACGTCATCACGCTCATCACGCCGGTCGTCGAGCCCGACGGCCGCGACCGCGCGGTGGACGTGTACGAGTGGCGGAAGAAGCACCCGAACGACACGGCGCCGGGAACGATCTACTCGGGCCACTACGTCGCGCACGACAACAACCGCGACGCGATGGGCATGACGCTCAAGCTCACCGAGAACGTGCTCAACACGTTCGTCGGCTGGAAGGCGCAGGTGCTCCACGACCTGCACGAATCGGTGGCGTTCCTCTACGACAACACCGTCGGCGACGGCCCGTACAATGCGTGGCTCGACCCGATCATGTACAACGAGCAACAGCTCATCGGCTGGAACAACGTCAACGAGATGACGCGGCTCGGGATGCCCGGCGTCTTCGCGCACGGCACGTTCGACACGTGGTCGCCCGGCTACCTGATGTTCATCGCGGCCACCCACAACGGCATCAGCCGGCTCTACGAAACCTACGGCAACGGCGCGAGCGCCGACACCGAGGAGCGCACGCTGTCGGGCAACGACACCTCGCGCACCTGGTACCGGCAGAACCCGGCGCTGGCGCGCGTCCGCTGGTCGCTTCGGAACAACAATAACTACCAGCAGACGGGCCTGCTCGTCTCGCTCAACTACTTCGCCAACAACCGTCTCTACTTCCTGCGCAACTTCTACGACAAGGCCAGGCGGTCGATCCTGAAGCCGAAGGTCGAGGGGCCGGCGGCGTACGTGCTGCCGGCGAGCGACCCGCGCCTCGGCACCCAGGCCGAACTGCTCCGCCTGCTGCAGAAGCAGGGCGTGGAAATCTCGCGCGCCACCGCGGCGTTTACCGTCACGCTGCCCACCCGTCCCGCGGCCGCCGCCGGCGGGCGCGGCGGTCGGGGCGGCGGGCGCGGCGGCGCGCCGGCGGCCGAGGGCCAGGCGCGTGGCGGTGAGGCTCCGGCGCCGCCGGCCACGCCTCCGCCGCCGCAGACCCGCGAGTTCCCGGCGGGCAGCTACATCGTCCGCATGGATCAGCCCTACTCGCGCATCGCCGACACGCTGCTCGACTACCAGTACTGGGCGGCCAACGATCCGCAGGCGCGGCCGTACGACGACACCGGCTGGACGTTCCCCGAGGGGTTCGGCGTGCAGGCCGTGCGCATCACCGACGTCAAGGTGCTCGACGCGCCGATGGAACCGGTGAACGGGCCGGTGAAGCCGGTGAGCGGCGTCACCGGGCAGGGCACGCTGTACGCCATCAACCACAACGCGGATAACGCGCTCATCACGCTGCGCTACCAGTTGAGGAACGCCGACATCCAGATGACCGAGGAGATGTTCGAATCCGGCGGCACGAAGTTCGCGCGGGGCTCGTTCCTCATCACGGGCGTCGCGCAGGCCGATCTCGACAAGGTGACCGGCGAGCTGGGCCTCAAGGCCTTCGCGCTGGCCTCGGCGCCAACGGTGAAGACGCACCCGGCGCGCGCAGCCCGGGTGGCCATCCTCCACCAGTGGTCGAGCACGCAGACCGAGGGTTGGTGGCGCCAGGCGTTCGATCTCTACAAGATCCCGTACGACTACATCGACCCTGAGACGATCAGGAAGACAGCCAACCTGCGCGACAAGTGGGACGTGATCATCTTCGGGCCGGGCGGCGGCCAGGGCGCCGTGGAAGGCACGCCGCTCTGGAAGAACCCGATCCCGTGGAAGCAATCGCCCGAGATGCCCAACGTCGGCACGTGGGCGCAGACCGACGACACGCGCATCGGCATGGGCCTCGAGGGCCTGATGCACCTGCGCGACTTCATCAGTAACGGCGGCGTGTACATCGGCTCGAACAGCTCGGCCGAGTTTGCCATCACCAACAACTTCGGCTACGGCGTCAGCTACGGCCGCGCGGCCACGGGCACGCGCGTGGTGGGCTCGCTGCTGAGGACGAAGCTGGCCGACGACACGAGCCCGATCGTGTACGGCGTGCCGGACAACCTGGCGATGTACAGCAACAGCGGCGACACGCTGAGCGTCAGCGCGACCACGGGCGGCGGCGGCGGACGCGGCGGCGGCGGCGGGCCGCCTTCGCCTGCGGCTACGGCGGGCCAGGCGGGCGGTGGACGCGGTGGCGGCGGCTCCAGGCCGACGGGCCGAGGCACGGCCGACGACGTGGATTCGGTGCAGGGCCGTCCGGCGTACGAGGCGACCGGACTGAAGCCGGTGCCCGAGCGCCAGACGACGCAGCCGTGGCAGTACGCGCTGCCGACCGAGGAGCAGCTCAAGAACAACCCGCCGAACATCATCCCGCCGCAGTTCCGGCCGCGGGTGGCGCTGCGGTTCGACGCGCAGACGACGCTGCTGGTCTCGGGCCTGCTCGAAGGCGGCACCGACATCGCGCAGCGGCCGGTCGTGGTGGACGTCCCGGTGGGCAAGGGCCACGTCGTGCTGTTCTCGGCCAACCCGATCTACCGGGGCGAGACCATTGGCAGCTATTTCATGGTGTTCAACACGATCCTGAACTTCGACAGCCTGAACGCGGGGAGAAGGCTGGATCCGCGCTAGGACGGTCCGGGCGGGGCGGAGGCCAGCTCCGCCCCTACGGTTGCCCGCCAGGTCCGTCCGCGAACGACGACACCGTAGGGGCCGAGCTTGCCTCGGCCCCGGCGCCTTGCCAACCGCCCGTCCTTGCGTGCAAGCTAACCCGCATGGCGGCCAGCCGCACGCGGTCGATGCTTCTGCTGCTTGTCCTCGTCCTGCTTTCCCGCGATGACCTTCCGGTGGAGCCGGCAGAGCTGCTTTCGGAGCTCTGGATTCTGACCCGCAATCATCGGTCCGGCACGTAATAGCCTCGCCTGGCCTTGATCTCGGCCTTCCGGCCCACGAGGCGGACCTCGATCGCGTGCCACCCTTCGCGCCTCACGCCCTTCGGGTAGTAGTCCAACACGTAGCGGGCCTGCATCTCGTCGAGCGCGTGCAGGAACAGCGTGCTCAGTTGTTTCGGAGAATTCGCTACAGCGAGATCGCCGCCCGTTTCTTCAACCAGGTCCTTCACCTGGTCCTTCACGCCCGGGTCCAGGCCAACGCCGTAGATCACCACGTCTGATTCCCGGGCAACATGGAGGACGTCCCGGGCGCCGAGCCAGCTGGCGTTGTCGCGGCCGTCGCTGAACAGCAGCAGCATCGTCCGGCTCGTACCTGGCCGGCGCAGCGTGAGCGCAGCGTAGACTGCGTCGAACATCGATGTACGCCCTTCGGCGTCCAGCCGATCGAGCGCACTGCCCACCGTGCGAAGGTCCGGCGACAGCGGGCTGTGCAGTACCGTGCGATCGGAGAACGTCAGGATCGCCGCGTGATCGATCGGCCTTAAGCGGTCGAGGACGCCGCGTGCAGCGCCGACGAGGTACCCGAGTTTCTCGCCCGCCATGCTCTCGCTTGTATCGAAGACGAGAATGACATCGAGCGGGACTGGCTGCACCCTGATGCTGTGGTTCGCCTGGAGCGCGCCTTCGCTCACCGTGTCGATGTGCTGCAGCACGCCGTTGTCGCGCACCTGGAAATCCGTCGCCGTCAGCCCTGGCACCGGGCGGCCGCCGCGGGTGACGAGAACGTCCACCGACACCAGATCGATGTTGACCCTGAAGGTCGGCTGCTGCGGACCACCCGCCGGCATCACGCGGGCGAGCATCACCCAGGACACCGCGAGCACAATCGCCGCAGGTTTCATCGCACGGCCTCACGCAGCTCGCTCAGCAACCGATCACGCTCGCGAAATGCGCCGAGGGGATAGTTCCACATAGGCGTTAACCTAATTATTGACCTGCAGGGTGGGCCCGCGGTATTCTCGGCCCATGAAACCTGCCCCGAGTGACGAGTGGCGCGTCATTCAGTCGATGCTGCCCACCGGATGGCGCGAGGCTGCGCGTGAGCAGGGTGCGTTTCGCCGTGCTCGCTACCTGGACGATCCCGGCGCGTTGTTGCGGTTGCTCCTGTTTCATGCGGTCAATGACGGCGGGCTGCGTGAAACGGTCGCCCAAGCCCGGGCCAGCGGGATTGCCGCCATGTCCCAGGTCGCCCTGCTGAAGCGGTTGCGCACGTCGGCGAAATGGCTCGCGTGGATCGGCGCCGGGCTCTGTCGCGACCTCCGCGAGGACCCGAAGTTGCCTCATGGCCTGCACCCCCGCGCGGTGGACAGCACGACGGTGCAGGGGCCGGCCAGCGCGGGGACCGAGTGGCGGGTGCATTACGCGCTCGACTTGGCGACGCTGACGTGTGACTGGTATGAGCTGACCGACGCGCACGGTGGGGAAGTGCTCGAACGCACGCCCATGCACCCCGGCGATGTGCTGCTGGGCGACCGGAACTATCTTCGTCCGGCGGCGGTGCGCGCCGCGGTCAACGCCCGTGCCCATGTACTGTTGCGCCTGCGCTGGTCGCACCCGGCCATGACGGACCCGAGCGGACGGAGGTTCGGCGCCCTCGGCCGAGCCCGAACGCTCCGTGTGGGCCACGTGGGCGAGTGGCCGGTGCAACTGTTGGACCCCAAGGGCGAGCCCATAGATGGCCGCGTGATCGCCACCAAGCTGCCGGCCCCGCTGGCCGCCAAGGCCGAGCGGCGTGCCGCCAAAGCGTCCACCAAGAAACGCCGGCGCCCCGACCCGCGATCGCTGCAGGCCGCGCATTTCGTGATGGTCTTCACCACAGTGCCCGCCGCCATCCTCCCCGCCGCCGACGTCCTGGAGTTGTATCGGTTTCGGTGGCAAATCGAACTGGCGTTCAAGCGGCTGAAACAGCTCCTGCGGCTCAGTCGCCTGCCGCACAAGGACCCGCGGGCGGCTCAGGGATGGATTCTCGCGAAGCTCGTGGTGGCCTTGATCCTGGAGACGCTC
>Ga0315273_10004122_pt1 | contig 17690 bp, 47 predicted proteins | sample YL17G02_0_MG_FD_205753 | JGI IMG/M metagenome (GOLD analysis project Ga0315273, IMG submission 205753) | Sediment microbial communities from Yellowstone Lake, YNP, Wyoming, USA - YL17G02_0 | ecosystem: Environmental > Aquatic > Freshwater > Lake > Sediment | place: USA: Wyoming | collected...
TGCTTTGGCTCGTTCTTCTTCCAATCTTCGTTAGCCTGCTTCAACAGCTTGTGGATTTTCTCCGCCAGCTCCAAGCTCTCCCGGTCGTTCTGGCAGGACTTGACCTTGCTGAATTCGCCATACGCCACGTCGATGTATGCCTTGGCCTTCTTGCTCGGACTCCATGCAAGCGAACACCCTTCGACAAGGAAACTCATTGCCACAAGAGCCTCCCACAGCGGAGCGTCCAGATTGCCGGACGAAATCTTCTTGGCGATTTCCTTGTTGAAATACTTGTTCGACCAATCGAAAACAACCTTGCACCCGGCGTGCTTGTCCGACTCGACCGCCTCCATCCGACGGTCCTCGAGCGCATTCCAAATCTCAAACAGCGGCGTCTTGCGACCGTCCGGCGTCGGCTTCGGATAATCCTTCCGAGGCACCGTCACGGTCTCATCAATGTGACCCGCCTCGTGATACACCCGACCCCGCAGAAGCATCAGAGCTTCCTGCGTAATACCCGACGCACAGGCCATGCGAGGTATGCGAATGACGCCGCCCTCGACATCGGCGTCGACGGCGGTTCCACTATGATAGACAACCTTGATCTTTCGATTCCGGGAAATCCACCGAGCCATGACGGCCATGGCGTCCTCGGCTTCTCGGTCACTCCCGTAATATGTCGCTCTGTCGCTCATCGCTCCCTCCACAACTGTATTGCAGAAGGACGCCATAAATCCGGACTAAAATGACATCCCCTAAAACCCCCGAATTCCCGAAGGAAAACGACGGTTTTCCGTAATCACGACAACGCCCTTCGCCCCCTACACTCGGCACAGGTCGGAATACGACGCTCGCACCCGAACGGCAAGGTCACCACCTTGCCACAAGCCGTCTTCACAGTATCCTGAGATTCTGGAAACGACTTCCCATTCTTCGTCGCACACCACCCGTCACGATGCCCCACACACCAAATATATGTTGCTTCTTTCATTTTTCTTCATCCGACTGTTTGAACCTCGACACATACTTAATCGTTTCTGCCGACACCTTCCCGCTACCCTTCTTCAGACTTGCCACGTAAGCCAGCTTTAGCAGATTCTTGATGTCCCGACCCGACAGATTCTGCATCGACTTCACGATGACCTTTATCTCACTCTCCGGCAGGGCGATCTTGTTCTGCGAAGCCAACACCCGCCACAACTGCTCCTGCTCATCCGCCGTCGGATTCTTGTAACGAAACCGAGCCGTCAGCCGGGATATGATGGCATCGTCTACCAGCGTCCCCCTGTTCGTCGTCATGAACAGGACGCCCCTGTAATACTCCAGCACCCGAAGAAAAACACCCACGATGGCATTCTGCTCAATATCAGAACCTCTCTCGTGAATATATACGTCAGCCTCGTCAATGAGAAGAATCGCTCCCCATCGTTCCGACCGACCTAGCACCGTCTGAAGTTCCTTCTCCAGCCCCTGAGCACTCGTCCCAAGCTGACTCGACTGAACCCGATACAAGGGCCGCTCCATCACCTCAGAATAAACCTCTGCGGTCAGCGTCTTGCCCGTCCCCGGCGGACCCTCCAACAGGATAACAGTGCCGCCTTCCTTGCCGCCCACGATATCAACGAAGTGGTTCTTGGAGTGCTCCACCAACGTCTCGATGAAATCCTTCACATCCGCCGGAAGCACCAGCTTATCCCCGACCTTCTTGTCGTATACGTAGGGCACAGCGTTGTTAATATGGACCCGATAGTCGCAATGCTCATCGAGGTCGAACATATCCAGAATCGGATGAATCGGCAGAATCCACAGATGTTCCTCGGGCTTATCCGTCCAGAACTTGCACTCCACCGCTGACACGTCCTTATTCTCTTCCTCGCCGGGGTCCACAACCATCTTGGCAGGGCGTCCGGCTTTCTCAACGTTCCTAAACTTGTATCCGTGCCAACCATCACTCGACTTGCACTTGCCCGTGACACTCATCTGAAAACCATCCTGCTCGTGGTAATTAAGGAACCTATCCACTTCTTTCTGATACGATTCGACACGATCCGGAGTCTCCAAGTAGAATCCCTTGTTCTCCAGAATCTGCGACATCGTCTTCTTCTGAATTTCACAAGCGAGAATAGAAAACGACCTTCCCTCACCGTCTCTATCTCTCTTACGAGCAGTTCCAGTATTGAGTGCAGACAGGTACACATCCACATGTGCCGATGAAAACTTCGTGCGTTCCTCGTACTTGATGCTATCCACAAACCACGGCACTAGGTTTTCGTCAGGCAACTGCTCAAACACCCACCGGTGCTCCGACGTGCCGATATACCGGGCCATAGCCGAGTCTACATTCTCCAGCTTCGCAACAGCCTGCCCATCCGGATTGTCCTGAAGCTCCATCCACGTCTGAACAACACGCTGAGACATCTGGGCCGAACGGTCTCCCTTGGCCGCTTCCTTCCCAAGAAAGTCGAATAGCTTCTTGACGGAATCCTTCGGCCAATCGGCTATTTCGATTTTGGCCTTTCTCTCTTCATTGTAATACCCAAACCTCTGATGGAACCTGACCCGACAATCCCCCGCCGGAATCATCTCCTCCACCACCTTCATCCACTGCCCTGATATGATGATTTTCATAGTTTATCCTGCCGCTGTGTTGCAGAATTAGGCAGTGAATCCGGATAAATCTTCAACTCGTCCGCCGTATTCTTTCCCTCAACCTCATCAACCGACCACAGAACTCGCTCTGCGTCAGTATGGTCTCCTTCGAGTTCGTCCTGCCCATAGAATGCGTCAACACCGCATCACCTGACGCCAGCAATGCCCGGCGAAAACTATCATTCGCTGCCATGGCCTCGTAGGCCCTATCCAACAGCTTCTGATACTCGTCACCCTGCCGGTCATACTCTACGCCCTGCCAGTACAACGTCTGATTCCTCTGCCAGTTCTTATGCTTGCTTGATTTCTTCGCCGCATACCCAACCAACGTGCAAATATGCTTCTGCATCTCCGGATTGGAATGCTTGAGGCTTTGCAACCAGCCTTCCATGCTTGAGCACTGGATTCCATCAAACACGAACGGGTGCGGAGAGAAGTTGCTCAGCGCACTCGCCGGATACCCATTCTTGCTGCCCACGTTCATTACATCGTCTCCCTTTCCCACTCCACAACCAGTGCATCCATCGCTCCCACATGAATCTCGTCCGCCAACGCCGGGGCTAATCTCGGGTCAAAAGATGACCTCTCCTTAATGCCCGCATCCCTATTACACTTGTCTTCGAAATCCTCAAAATCCTTCTGCTTCTTATACATCTTCTGCGCCCCTTCGACGAACTTCTCCACCAAATGCTCCGGCCCCTGATACTTGAACTGGAACAAGTCGTATCCCGATGACTTGAAGTCCTCGTTCTTCACATGCTCGTTTACACCCATGTCCACAGTCGTGCCCTTCGCCGGGTCATCCCCAATGGCGAACACTTCGTCTCCCACGCTCGGGAAAAACACCGTCACCAAAGGATTCGGCCCGTGGTCTCCCGACCGCATGAGCTTTACCTCACACCGTGGAAACCGCTTCTTCAATAACTCAGCAATCTTGTCCAAGTCTCTATTCATGAATCCCTCTTCACATCCGTCAAATCAAACTTGCTCAGGTCCCTGACCACGAGCTGTTTTCCCTTCGGTATACCCGGCCCAAAATGGTCTGCAAAATAAGCCGCCACACCCGGGTAATGAATAATGATGAACAGCTCAATGATCCGCCCATATCGCTGATAGTTCATCCTCGTTACCCTTGTCGTAACGTGATTCTTCCCCATCGCTTCGTCCACTCGATTGACCTCCTCGTTTAGAAACTGAATCATCCGTTTCTTAATCTCCGGCTTCGTAAGGTCCACGATAGAACATTCCATCTTCGGAACCGCCTCAACAATTCTTCGGGCATCCTTTGTATAATACCGGACCATCGCCGGACTGTTGGATAAACAGAAGTATACGCCCCGACCAGCCTCCCCATCGGCCACGGCAACTCCCGATTCCAACCTCTCTCCTCGAATAAATCTCGGTCCCATATCTTACCCCGGAACATTATACCCGCCACACGTCCCCAAAAACGCAATCCACTCTGCCGCAAACTCCTTCAGTACGTCCACCGTTGAACCGTGCTCAAAACAAAACTCGCACCTCTCGAACGCCACCTTCATCTCATCGTCCGTCAACGCCTTCAACCTCTTTGCCGCCCGAAGACAATCCTTCTTAGGCATCTTGAACCTTGTGCAGGGCATCCGGTCTGTGATTCCATACTTCTTACTGTTCTCCTCGATGCTCTTACTGTGCTCACCGACCGCCTTCATCAGGCAACCCAGTATGTCGGCCCCGGATATATTCACGTCGAAGTTTCTTCCAAGGTTTCCCTTGGCCTTCTTACTCTTCGCCTCATACGTCCTACCCATGTCATCACCCCTGTATCTGGATATTAATCCGCTCCACACGCCCCGGCTCCGCACGATCAACCGATTCCTGAATCAACCGCTTGAGCATCGCCCAGTTTAACTTGCCGCCCTTCTTCGTCACCTCATAACTACCGATAGACGTGGGAGTAATATCATTGTGAGGCGAACGGAACAGCTCCACGTTGAGATGCACCCTCATTTCATAATCTCCTTCACCCCGTAACTCACATCCGATAATGCTCGTCCGTAAAATCGAAACGCACATACCCGGTTGGCAGGTTAAACCGAGACAGAACCTTGCCCTTATGCTTTACGATTTGCTTGGGCATGTAGATTACGAACTCGTTCTTCTTTGGGTCTTTCCTATAGACCACACGCCCACGAGGGACCTGCTCATATTCCAGACCCTTCCACTGTGGGTTGGCACGAACAGCCTTGTCCCACGCCTCGTAATGATTCCCCTCGAAAATCTTGAACTCGCCGTAGTCTGATGCATCCCGCAATGAAACGCTCTCGGCAAACATCGCTCCGGAGTTATCAATCCAGAAAATACCCACCTCTGGAATCGCAGCCGTTTTGCCCCTCACTGCGTTTTTACGCCGAAACATGGCTATGGCATTCCGCAAAGCAACCTCTTCAAGCATCCTTTTTTCCTGCATGTCCATATCTGATCCCTCCTGCCTATTAGTCTTCCGTAATCTCCTTCACCACCGTAAGTCCCTGATGCTTCTGCCGGAAGCTAAAGTTGTACGTCTGCACCTCCTCCGGCGAAACCAGAAACCCATCCGAACAAAGAATCATCCCCTTGGCCGATTGCTTTGGGAAACGTCCGTGCCACTTGCCTATTTCTGGGTCGCACTCCGAACACAAAGCCGGAAGCGGCGGCAACGCATCACCGGTCTCGGAATACGGATACTTCCGACTGATGTAATTCGACGAGGCGGTATTTTCCATACAACCACACCTACTGCATTGAAAAATGCTCATCTAGCACCTCCTCGAACTGTGTCTTCTTCAACCCGTGAATCTGATACCCCTCTACGGAGCCGAACGTCACATACTCTCCTCCGTCGTAGAAAATCTCTCCCTCTAATTCCTCGCCGATGAAAAAGAACTCGTCTTGTTCAAAACCATAACCATCAATCACCGTCACGCCGAAATCCTCTTTGAACCGAATCTTCATCCCTTTGATACCGCCTGCCGATGAAGGGCAAGTGCCTCTTCCATCTCGGCCTTAACGCTCTCAAGAGTGAATCCCATAGGAGGGACCTCCTCCATCTTCTTGCTCCACAGAAGCCACTGCGGCTCATGCCGGATACACAACCATCCGTGCTCTACGGTAATCTTCAGCTTCACCATTTCCTCAGGACTCATACCAAGCTCCTCTCCTGCGTCAGAGGCAACACCGCCGGGTCGGGTTCGCCCAGATTCAACAGGACGATTCCATCTTTCTCCTTACATTTTACGACCGACAACATCCCGACTACAATCCCCACCGCCCGATCCAACGAACAAGAAGGGTCGAAGCCGCACAGGGACCCCTTGAACATATCCTGCATGAATTTTTCGATGTCCCTCGGCTCCGCATACATCAGGAACGCATGAATCATCAGTCCCCACAAGGTGCCATCACTGACGAACTTCGTCTCCATCCCGGCACGATGAGCCATGATTTTTCGCACGTCCTCCACCATATTACCACTTCGCTCGTACCAGCTCTTGGCATAAAGCAACAAGTGGTTGAAATCACATACCTCAACAATCTCAATCACCTTGTCCATACTCATGCTCCTTTCGCCAATCGATCCGCCGCATTCTTCTGCCGTTCCCGTTCTGCCCGAGCCGCCACCGACAAATTGCGAGTCGATACGTGCGCCCACTTCGCCGCCGTGTCAATCCACTGCTGCGGGAATACCCCGCTCCAGCCCCGAGCTATCGCTTCCCGTAATTTCGGGTTGCCCTGAGACCTGCGAACAAGAGCCGTGACTACTAACTCTCCGTCGTAATTCTCAAAGCAATTGTCTAGCCCTCGGCATCCCGTATCCCCATAGTGCTCCGTTTGAAAGCACCGAGCCGCATAGTTCACCCGGTACGCAAACGCCTCCGGAATATTCAACTTCATCTCACGCTTCCTTCACTTTTTCGTTCAGATGCTTCTCCTGTTCGTCATCAAGGAACGGAAGATAGACTCGGATATTAACTCCTCTGTCCTGACATTTCTTTGCCCACTCTCCAATCGTTTCCTTGTAAGGCTTGTGACCGAGAATCTCCACACCCGCCTCATCCGTCGCCACCCACACCTCGTAGTCTACAACACGGAAAGACCAGCCGTAAGCGTCCCGACCCTCACACACAAGCACCTCACGGATGTGAGAGTCCAGTCCATAAGACCTAGCCTTATCCTGATATTCCTCCGCACTCGACCGGGCATACTTATGAGCACCCCATCCCTGAGACCTATACGCATCGGAACTTACGCTCTTGAAAAGGGTCATGCCTTCAAACTTCGGGATATCAGCCACGACAGCCACATCCTTCACTCGGACTTCCAGCTCTTTCCGTTCCTCAGACTGAACCTCTCCCAAAGCCGCCGCTTTCTCCTGCCACTTCAGGAAAATGGCGTGATGCTCTTCAGGATTATTCTTGAATGACAACGCCGATGAATACTTCTTACGCTTCGGGAACTTGACCTTGTATGCCGTCGCCAGCTCCGCATCAAACCCGGCCTTGATGCCGTCCCTTTCCACACGATGCCGCTTGTTCGTTTCGTTGCGCTCGTCCATCAACTTCTCATACTCAGTCATACTCCGTCGTCCTTTCTCACCCGCCAAACGCATTGAAACCCAACTTGGCATTCCACTCGCCGTAGATGGCCCCAACCGTCTCACTAACGTCACCGCCGCCAACATACCGCCCATTCATCATCTTCTCGATGGACAACTTGGCGTCGAACATCCGCTTCCTTTGGTCTTCTGTCAGTAGCCACCTCTCTATGGCCGAGACGAGATACCCCTCCCCGCAAAAGTCCCCGTCGTCCTTCCAGAATTCCACGACCTGCTCCCACGTCGGGTCGCCATACAACAATCCGTCTAAGTCAATCATCTCCTTGCTCCTTAAAAGACTAGGGATCCCCGCCCCTGCTCCCTCTATTGTCGCTTCCTCTTCCGACTCAACGGGTCTTGAACCATCGAGCCATCCCTATTGCGAATCACTATGGGCGTAATTCTCACGTCCAGAGATTTCAGCTCTTTGAAAACCTTCTTATTCTTTTTACACACTCGTCGGACACGGTTCCAATCCCGCTTCGACACGATGTAGATTTGACTACCATGTCTCACAAGAAGTTCCTCTGCCAACCACGCTGGAAGTCCTAGTTGATATCCCATACTCACCTCCTACTTACACATCCAGTTTGTTCATGCCGGACCACAGCATCGCCACAATCCCGCCCAAACCGACTACTATGACCGCTACCACCATCGTATTCTCCATATCATCCTCCGGACCTGTATTGCCGGAAGACATCTTGAATCCGGAACTTTCTTTTCACCCCGCCATCGCCACCACGAACGCCTCTGCCCTTTTACGGGCTTCAGCAGACACTTGTTCCGGCAAAGAGTCACTCATATCACCAAGCGTCGTTGCGAATTTCAACCACCTGCCATCACGCCTACTCTTGAGGGACATCTCCGCCTCGTGCATGTCATTCAAGTCGTGAACATAATCCGGAGGCTGCAATTGACCACCCCCGGAACGCCCATTCTTGTCTTCCCACCACTCGTGAATCCTCACGGTCCTGAAGTCCCGGTTGGGATTGGTTATGTTCCATCCCTTCTCACTACGACCCTTGTGCCACCCGCACAGTACCGCCACCTTGAGCCCCAGCTCCTCATCCGTCAGCTTCTGGACTTCTTCTATCTTCATGCTCCCTCCATTGTCACAAAAACCTCCATCCTCTGTCGAACAGTGGAACGGATGACGTTCCTACACCAAGACCTTCCGACCAAATCAAGCAAACGACAACAATAAGCATCTGCGTCATGGTCAGACAGACTCATTTCCGCCTCGTGCATGGCATCAAGAGAAGGCCAATCGTATGCCACTATGTCCCCATCCTTAACGAAGACCATCTGATTGGTTTTCTTATCATATGTCCACTCACAGATTCCTGCCACCCTATCACCAAGCTGCTCATCCGTCATCTTCTTGGCCTCTTCCATCTTCATGCTTCCTCCCTTACTGCTAGAAATCCTTCGCTCTTCCTAACAACCTCCGCCATCCTCATATAACCCCGAGCCGTTGGCGTCACGATGGCCGGAACTTTCCATTCGTTGCCGCCATCAAGGAAGACACAACATTGCATACCCATTCAATCTCGTCTTCCTGAGACCGCCAGTACCAATAATCCGGAGCCTGCTCCCGATGCTTCTCCACCGTCGTCTTGTTGGCCTCTATCAACAATTCTGCAAGCGCCACGGGGTCCTTGCCGTAACATTCCTCAAATCCCTTAATCGCACCATCCAGCCTATCCTTGTCGTCATGATAGTCCGCTTGCGCACCAGCTATGCCGTCGTCAATAACCTTGTTCAGAAAATCATTATAGTCCATCTGTCTCCTCCCACACATCAAGACAACCCTCCGGCACCCGAGGAATGTTCCCAATGTGCAAGTCGGAAATCAAGACTGGAGGATGCCCCGTTCGACTCTTGAGAACGGCGAAGACCATTCTCTCACCTTGGGGTAACGCCGGGTCAACCCCTATCATCATCGTCTTCGCTATCTTCATCGCATCCATCATCCCTCTCCATCAGATTCTTCCTCTCTGTACGTTTCATCCTCCGAGTCGTCTCCTCTCCTCCAATGCCCGTCTTCGTCTTCCTCATGCATCACCTTATACTTCAACTTGAAGTATCGGATATGCGTCACGTCTCCCTCTGGTATCTCAGTCGTATCCCACCGAACAAACTTCCCAGAATGAGGCCAACACGGACCAACCTCAGAACCATCCTTCAACCGAATCTCGCAGAACTCCTTGTCATAAACCCTATGATACGTTTCCCACTCGCCACGCTTAAGCCCCTGCTCTTCCATCCACTCATCAATATCAAAAGACTCTGGTTCCGAAGAAACTTTTGGTTCCTGTGCGGGCGCAACGACAACAGCCTTGACCTTCTTTTTCTTGGCCGGATGTTTCTTCCTGATCGGTCCTCGCTTAACCCTCTTCACCACTTTCTTTTTCCTATTCTTCATATCATCCTCCCAAATCCTATACGAGACCAGCCTTGCGAGCCGCCCTCTTCTTCTTGTTCTCCATTATTTGCCTGTCAGAAAAACGCTTCACCGCCATGTGAAACGCCATCCCGAAACTGAGATCGTAAGCTTGCTTGAATTTCCACAACCGGAATGTAATGAACCCTGCCGGATTTAACGTAACCATCAAAGGTCGATTCCTGTCCCGGCCATGCGACCCGTCACTCCAATCCTCCAACATCCTAGTCACCGGCTTTGTCAACTTTGTAGCCATATCACGCTCCTTTTCCTTCTCACTAATTACCCTTCCACTCCACGACCTCTACCGTCTTTGGGTCGATAGTCTCCGCATTCACCATTGTACCCTTCACAAACACGAATCCTGTTTTTTTATTTCCATCATGCTTCCTTGGGAAAGTCCTGAAATGCCAATCCCGCCAATGCACCATCGGAGAATCATGCGTCCCTCTCGGCACCGGAGCCGCAATAGAAGTCGGGCTCATGTCCGGCATCCACGGCATCCCGAACTCCTTCCCCCTCCTACCTTCCGGATAACCGTCCCGCACTACCTCCGGACAAGCCTTCATATACACCATCAAATGTATCACCGACCTTGCAACGACATATTGCTGACACCATTCTGTCTCCGTTAAAGGTATCGCCCCGACCACACCACCGTCATTGTAAGTATGAAGATGGGATACAAAATCTTTGTCCGACTTCAGACACGCCTTCAGCAATCGTCCGGGTATTGAACACCTGAATATCGGAGTAATCCCTAGTTCTTTTTTCGCCCCCATGTAGGAAACCTGCATCAGAATCTCATCCGGGTCCTCCATCGCACCGATAGGCGTAGCAGGCCCGCCCATATACCGAATTCCAAATCGCCTCAATGCCGCTATTCGCTCGTGCCCGTTTCCCATCCACACCATACATCCCCGCAAAGGCGAACCATCTATACTACAAGCTGGCCAATTCACTACGAACGCCCGAGGGAAAGACGCCAGCTTCAGGTCCTCCATCGTCACGTCCATCTTTGCTCGCCATAGCGTCTGTAACAGGTCGGCAGACTCCGGGAAATACGTCCGACAATTCGTGTCCAGCCATTCCATCTCATCCAACATCACCGCCGCATCCAGAGTCCTATTTGCACCCGGCATCGAAATGTATTTGGAAACCAACCCGTCGACAAAAGTAGGGTCACGACGCTCATCCTTGGTCGTCAAATCTTTGACGTCCCGCAGAATCACCGTCCGCACCGGAGTATATATCGCATACCCACCCATCTACTTCCTCCTGTAAATCTCAAGGTAGTCGTGGATGCCTTCCCACTTCGGAATCGCCATCGAGTCTACCTCCTCAAATCCATCCCGCAACAGGTCGAAGAACCCGACGTCCGCCGTGCATCCGCATCGGCCTTCTCCGATGTAAGCCAATATCTTACCCGGACGAATCTTTGCCGCCATCTCACCCGCCCACGACTCGTCATACGAAGGCCACGACACAAACACATTCCTGTCCGGCCACTTCAATACAGCATCATTAGCCGACATCTTCTGAACATTGGCACCTGTCCACGTCTGGAAGAAATCCGTTGCCTCGCCGAGGTCGGTGGCGATGATATCAGCACCGGCATCTCGAAGTATCTTGGCCCAATACCCGCTTCCCGAACCCACCTCCAGAAGCGGAGACAGCTTGACCAATCTCTCGACAGCCTCCGTGCAGGGAATAGAGAACCCAAACCTCTTGATTGCAACGTCTCGCAGAACTATGTCTTCGACGCTGAACCATCCTCCCCCGCTGACAATCTTCTGCGCCACAACACGAGGTACAGGCTTCTCATACAAGCCAAAAATCATGTCGATTCTTTCGCTCATGCCACTGTATTGCACGATTACGCCGAAAATCCGGAATCATAGTGCCACCACCTTCTCCACACCCTTTATTCGCTCTGCCGCCGATGCCACACAACCAGCATCTCCCGTTGGACCCAACCACACACCCAAATGAGGATTACCCTTCAACCCAACAGTAGTCTTTGCAATAGGCAATTGATCCCAACTCTTGGGAACATTTCCGAAAGACTCGCCCAACTCCGCCTCAATGTCCCGGCGAATATCAGATAGCTCGTAGTCGTCCTTGCCCTCCAACTTCCATATCCTTGTGCCCACATCCTTGTGCCCACATCCCTGAGTACGTCTATCGAATCGTTCTCATACATCACCGCATCGCATACGCCATTCATCATCTCGATGTATCTGAGGACATCGCCGTCCTGCGTCCCGATACCCACTTCGATTTCAACCACCAGTGTTCTCTTCGTGTTCGCCATTGGCTTTCTCCAATTTAATCGGTCCCTTCCCTAACCTGAATCCATCCGGAGGCTCCTCGAATGGCACGGGCAAATCACGAGTCTCAGATTCGACCTTGAACCCTCCCTTATACTGAATCTTCATCATCGTCGCCCGTCGTGAAGGCTCGCCCGGATGCCCTTTCAACTCCGCAAACGCCTCGCCCAACTTCTCTGGACCGGCAAACAACTGCACAGATATTTCGCCCTTGGAATCTTCCATCAACAATACGCCCAACTTGTCTCTCATGCTGCCTCCTCCTCAAATACAAACAACGAACCCTCTGGACAGAACGTCTCCCTATCTCTCCTATTGTTCAACCAATGGCCACAACCGCAAGACTTCTTGAATACCTTCCTCCGCCGCCAACACCCCGCCTCGTTCATCCACATTGCGATTACGAGCAGATACGGAGCCTCGCATGTCGAACACTCCCGTATCATTATGTTGTAACGCATGGTCAGAACGCAGTCCCAAATTCCAGCCTCAAAGTCGCCCACGAGAATGGATCTGGCTGCCCTTCAAACTCGCACGTTATGAATCCAAGCAGGTATGTAACAGCGAAGTTCTTATACCCCGCACATACTCCATAATGATACTCGCCGACAAACGGAATCAAATCCCTATCCCACTGGGAGTCTTCATAACTCCTGAAGAACGAATGGCCCAGCGTCGCATTGTGCAATACATACTTTCCACTCCCGTCAGCCAACAGATATGCAAACGGCTTTGGCAATATTGCCTTTGGCGCAATGTCCCCACCGTAGTGCAACGGCGGAATGTTCCACCCCGCCCTGACACCCAATCCGGCAAAAATGTTATCAAACGTCGTTCCACCGCAGTATCCATATGGCGTCTCCAAATCCAACATCCATTTTCCCGGCGTTCCCAGACTCGCCATCGAATCATAGTAGGTCCAGTAATACTGAGCCGATACCTCATTGGGAACCTGATTGCTCCAACCCATCGGCGTAGTGCTTCCCGTCCACCTGTGAACCGTCTCCTGCATATATTCGGCACCCGACTCAGGCCCGAGTATGCCTATTTCCCATCCTGTCATCGCCGCATCATCACCGACCTTCTTAGTCCGCTCATGATACACCGTCGTCACGCCAGCCCACGGCCTGTCATCCGGCTGATTCGTCGGATTGGCTATATCGTCCGGGGTATACATCCGACTCCGCCATCCCCACACCTCCTTCTCCAATATCCCATCCTTGTTCTTCCCAACATCTGATAGCGACAACTCTAATCCCTGAGTGTAGTTGTCATCCTTATCGAGAAACACATCATTCTCCCATGTCACTATAACCCCACCAGCCTGTGCGTTCCACGAAACCAGCATTGCCAACAGTATCGCTATTCTTGTATTCATCATTCCTCTCTTCGTTCGTCTTTGCCAATCATTAGCTTCCCCTCGGACCTCATCGACTCCCATATTATCTCCCGATATGCCCGAAACATTTTCTCATCCTCGTCTTTTTGCCAATCGGCTAATGCTCTCTTCGCCAGCTCCTGTTGAATACGAATCCTCTCTAACCTCTCCTCTTTTGACAACGGAGGGCGATGCTTTATCTCGAACGATGGAACCAAAGGACTCATTTGACACGAACGCTCCTCGCCACAAACAAACACCCGTGAGGGACATTTTTTGCCTCTTGCTCTTTGTTAACATCCATGGATGTCCACACCAGAATATCCCCATCTTGATTTACCTCCCATTCCAAGTGACACGCCGAGCAAAAACGATAGTTTCCATCAGGGTTGATATAATCCCCATCATCCTCGTCCAAGGCAATCCAACAAAACAAACAATGCTGTTTAGGTTCTATTATCACAAATCTATTATACCTATCCAGTCACCAAATCTTATTCAGGTTTTTCCTCCGTCCCCTCATGCACCACTAGCACTCCGTCTGGTATATACTTCCACCTCCTTTCCCAGAACACCTCATCCTTGGGACCCATAATGCCCTTCAATACACCACTGATATATCCGAAAGTTATCCGACACCTCCGACAATACCAATTCGTTCGATGCAACCCACAATACCTCCTCGCCATCTTCCTCTCACAAAACAAACAACACTTCTTATGCCTCTTAGTCTTCTTGCCCGGAGTCTCTCTGCGAATCCTCTTCACGAGTCCCTCACCGCCAAACATCCCCTTGGAATACTACTACAATGCCGAGCCGCATGCTTCTGTGTTCGATACTCCATGGTATCCATCACGCCACGGCTATATCCATACCCCACAACAAGGCAATCCGAGTTACGACAAAGCCAGTATTCCCACCGCCGATCTGCTTCCCCCGAACCAATGTCCAGCTTCCTACCGCATCCCAGACATACCTTTTTCATGCGTATAAGCCTCTAGGACGTGTCGAAACACCATTATCCACCCCATGAACGCCCTCAACCCCTTCCCGAAGCTCCTAGTGCCACTGGGACGCCTTCGTTGCCCTCTGGTGAGGCTTCTGGTTGGCACAGCCTCTCCTCGAAGTAAAATACTGCTAAACACCCCGATGGACACTCATCTATAACCTTGCGGTCTAATTCGTGAAAAGTCCTACGTAGACAGTCTATAAGAGCCGCATTATCCATCTCTCTTCGCCAGTTCACTTCTCCTCCCGTTCATCCCACGTCACCATCGCATCCGGAATCTGACTCGAATGTTTCCACCGTATTGATTCACTACACCTGCACGGTTTCTTTGACCATCCGGATGAATTATCCACCCATCGTCGACCACACTGGTAACACATAGACAACCCCGCCACATCCCATATCTCCTCTATGACTCCTCCAATCATGACTTCCTCGTTATCATTCCATTCTGCCACGCCGAGGAAACACATTTCTTGTCAAACGCCAACAATGTCCCAATAGGAACCGGAATCCAAGACATGTATGCTCCGACAATGCCAACATAATACAACGTCACACCGTCATTTTTCCACCTGAATCCACAGTCAAGGCATTCCCATTCTCCATGAACCGATGATGCTCTCTCCGGAGGCAACCTTGGAGCAGATCCTTCACACATCAAACACTTCTTTTTCACTCTTCCCTTTCCCACAGAACCGGTAGCGTCAGAAACGGGACCTGCTCCCAATTACCCAACTCGTCCTTGAACGTCATAGTCGTGATTCCCCACCATCCCTCTGACCACTGGAAAGGACAGTCCCGACAAGACCACCACTCATCTCTCGGATTCCATACCGCCACTCCTCCGCACGCCACACACTGCTTGTAACTCATTTCCACCAACTACTCCTCATACCGATACCTCGCCGACAATCCAAAGCGCCATCTCGAAATATGCCCTTTGCTTCCCTTTCCTCAAACAGTCCGGCGGAAGCTCATCCGTGTTGTGAGTCCCGCTATTCGGACACATCACCCTCCCTTCCTCCCACAACTCATCATCGTCATCCGTGGTGGCTACTCCTGCTCGCCACGAACATGGAGCCGACGATGGTCCGCCACCGGGATGAGTCACCGGCTCAGTCGCCACACATTCCATGCAAATCTCTTTGTCCAGCATCATTCTACCCTTTCTGATGCCGCCACAAACAAACATCGCTTGGGAATAGGCTTCATGACGCTTCCCCCTCCACTATACCACCACCTCAAAATCTCTTTGCCCTTCCTACTGCTATACCCGAACCTTGCCGAACACATCGGACACCAAAAACTCACCGTATTGGCATTGCTCCGCCTCAATGTGCTTCCACAGCACAAGCACATCTTCATGCCGGGATTTCCACAGTATCCCATAACCACAACAATCCATCAGGGCAACTTGTCGTATTCGCCACAGCCTTTCTCTTGCCGCCACACTCCTCACAAGGCCCGTCCGTCCACACCACGTTATGAAGACCGTCTCGTTCCTCTATCCATGAGAATTCAGAAACCGTGCCGCATTGCCAACACTCCTTCCGAACTATGGCGTAAGGATGAAACAGTCGATTCACTTCTCGTTCCTCTCGTCCTCTACCATCAACACTCCAATCTCCCACGTAGTATCCTCGTTAGAAACTCCCACACCCTTGCAATACGGACATTGCGTTGCCATCACAAACGCCGGACCAACCCACGGGTACTCGAACACCCTCATACATTTAAGACAAGTCCACCGAGCCACCTTCACGACTCTTCTCCCACTATCAACAAACAGTCATCCGGCACATGACGCCATCCGGTTGTCTTTCCGCCATACTCCATCCCGCCATCCCCATCTACTCGCCACTCAAATTCACAATACGAGCATGACCAACACCCAGACCAATCCATCCAATGAGCCGATCTTCCACACGATGGACAAAACCGCTTCAACCAGTTCCCAAGATTTACCTCGGCTGATTGTTCCATTTGATTTCTTTCTCCTTGGTCTCCCCATCGACTCTCAAATCCAAACATCCCTTAGGCACCCAACACAATCTGCCCTCCCAGATCATCATGTTATTAGAAACAGCACACACACGATTCCATTGGCACCCATCACACAATTCCCGTTGCTCTCTGTTCACGCATCTTCCTCAGAACACGTCGGACAAAACGACTGCATCTTCATGTTTTTGCCTCCGTGAATATAGGCAACGTGCCTTTCGGACTATTTTCCCAGTGATCCATCTTGTCGCTGTAATAACCTACCGACCCATCGTTATTCACTTCCCATATCAAATGGCAATTAAGACAGTCATTCCAACTTCCATAATGTTGAACATCTGGCGGTACTTCCTCTCCGCATCTCGGACATAGAATCACATCTATTCCTCCCAAATCACCACCAAACAACCACACGGAACCCACACCACCTCCGGCTTGAATGACTTGCACATATCCTCGTGACGGAACTTCTGATGATTTCCACAAAGCAAATTATTCGAATCCATCACATATTCGTTGCACGATACACACCGAATCCACGTATGCAGTTCCAATCTGTTATTCGCTTCCCAAATCGCTGACGGTATCATTCTGGCCTCGTGTCTATCATCACCAAACACTCCGACGGTCCTCTATTCATCGTCGCTATGCGTCGCTTGGATGCAGGACCTCCACAATCCGGACATGCCGCTATAAACACGTCGGACAGAGCATTTTCGTCTACATGCTGGGAAAACATTCTGTCCTTCTCACACGTCGAACAGTGAATCCGGTAGAACTTGAACAGCATCACGACTCCTGTTCATCCCAGACCACCAAGTCCTCACTACCCCAATGAAACAAAAGACGCCCGTCGTGATTATCACGTTCCCAATACTCTACCCGTCCGAAAGCACCCAATAGATTCAATCCGCAAACCAAACACTGCCATGGCGGACCCACTAGATGGAGATGGAAACGAATAACACTCTGCATTTCTCTCCCGCACCGTGGACACAACTTCATGCGTCCTCCGACTTTATCACCAATAGGCATCCTTCCGGCACTTCAACCCACTTGTTCATTTTTTCCGTATACCACACGTTCCCAACTGCCGCTGTAGCAAATCTGAATCCGCATTCACAAATCCATCGGTACTTCGTAATCGGATGGGCCACCTCCTCCTCACACTTAATACACCTCATTTATTCCTCCCATCCGACTCTATCACCAACAAACACCCCTCCGGAACTTCACACCACCACTCACCATCTTCTTTATACCACACCCCACCAAACTCC
>Ga0315273_10004123_pt1 | contig 17690 bp, 16 predicted proteins | sample YL17G02_0_MG_FD_205753 | JGI IMG/M metagenome (GOLD analysis project Ga0315273, IMG submission 205753) | Sediment microbial communities from Yellowstone Lake, YNP, Wyoming, USA - YL17G02_0 | ecosystem: Environmental > Aquatic > Freshwater > Lake > Sediment | place: USA: Wyoming | collected...
CAAGGCTGCGTTCCGGACGCAGATTGAAAAGATTCTGGAATCCGCAGCCGGTCGCGTTGCCTTGCACCGCAGTCCCACAGGTGTCGCCGATGTTCTTCGACCAGGTATAGGAGGACAGCAGCGTGAATCCGCGCGAGAAGCGCTTCTCGACCTTCGCGATCATGGCGTGGTAGATCGAGTTGCCGTTAAAGCGGTGGCTGTAAACCGGGCCCAGGGGCGACGCCACGATGCTGGTGCCCGGGATGGGCAGGCGGGTGAATGCGCGCTTGGCGTCGATGTTCCCGGCGCCGGCGGGGGAGAAGTTGGCGTCGTACTGGCGCACCAGGTGCAGGCCGCGGGACCCGATATAACCGACTTCGATCAGCGCGTTCTGCCCGAATTCCCGCTGCACGTCGAAATTCCACTGGTGCGCGCTCGACAGGGGCGGGGTGCGCTCATAAGAGGAGAACTGTAGCCCAGTGGCGCGCGCCAGTTCGGTTGCGCCCGCGGCGGGCCCTTGCGACAGGCGCACCGCGGGAACCGTATTGGAGCCGGTGAGGGTGACGCCCCAGGCATAGGGCGCGTTGCCGATCAGATGTTCGCTGTCGCCCATGTTCTCCATGTAGGCATAGAAAATGCCATAGCCTGAGCGAATCACGGTCTTGTCGGCCAGCTTGAAGGCGAAGCCGATGCGCGGCATCCAGTTGTTGGTGTCGGTGGCCACCAGCGCGCGATCGTAGCGCGAACCGCCGCTTTTGGCGTACACCAGCGTCGCCTGGCCCGCCGTCGTGTCAATGTCGAAGATGCCCATCTTGTTGTAATTCTCGTACCAGGGCGGCGAGACTTCGTAGCGCAGGCCGAGGTTGACGGTGAGCCGGTTGCCGAGTTTCCAGTCGTCCTGCACATAGCCGCCCACGGTCCAGGCGCGCATGGACACGATGACCGGGGACTGCCAGGCCCATTGGTTGGAACGGCCGAGCAGAAAATCCGCTGCGCCGTCGCCCGAGTAGGCGCCGTTGAAATTATAGGTGCCGAGCGTGTTGCGGATGTTGAAGATCGGGTTCTGCGAGCGGATGAAGGACGCGCCGGTCTTGACCGTGTGGCGGCCTTTGATCCAGCTCAAATCGCCGGTCAACTGGCGGTTCTGCGAATTGCGGTCCACGGGATTATTGGCGCCGATGCCAAGCGCGCGGTAGCCGGTGATATTGATCGCGGAGAAGCCGCCATCGGGCACCTCCGTCGCACCGGGGATGCCGAATTCCTTATTGAAGTTGTGGCCCATCGCCGAAGCGGGGTTGTCGCGCTTGAATCGGGCATAGTTCCAGCCGGCCCGCACGCTGGTGATGACGTTGGAAGTGAAGATGTGATTCCAGCCGGCGCCCGTATTCCAGCCCTGGGTGAAGTAATCGAGACCGCCCCCGCCATAGGCGGGCGCGGGAAGGCTCGGCGTGTCCGGCAGGTTCGTGTCGTGTTTGCTCAAACGCCAGAACGCGGTGTCCTTCGAGCCCAGGTTCTGGTCGATGCGAACGTCCCACTTGTCCACATCCTGCCAGCGCGGCGACAGATAAGTGAAATTGTTGGCGAGGTTGTTGTTCTGCGGGACCGGGTAGAGTTGCATCAGCCGGACCGCGACCGGGTCGAAACGCGAGGCGGGAATCACGTTGCCGGGAAACTGCTGGCCCGTATCGGGATCGTTGACCCGGCGGCTGGAGGGCAGTTCGGAGAAGTTGCCTTCCCGCATGCGCAAGGTCGGCAGGGTGTTGGCGATGGTGCTGGTCTCGCGGATGCGCGTGCCCTCGTAGTCGCCGAAGAAGAAAGTCCTGTTCTTGCCGTTGTACAGCTTCGGCAGCATCACCGGGCCGCCGACGGAGAACCCGTACTGGTTGCGCTTGAACGGGGGTTTGGGGCTGCCCACCGGGGTAAAGAAGTTGCGCGCGTCGAAGATCTCGTTGCGGACGAACTCGAACGCCGTGCCATGCAGCTCATTGCTCCCGCTCTTGATGGTCAGGTTCACGACCCCGCCCATGCCGCGGCCGAATTCGGCGGCGTAGGCGTTGGTTTGCACTTTGAACTCCTGGATGGCGTCGATGGACGGCTGCACCATCTCGGCGCGGCGTCCGGCGGCGGCGAGTTCGACCGAGTTGTTGTCGATGCCGTCCATGATGTAGTTGTTTTGGCTGACGCGCTGCCCGCCGGCGGAGAAGCCGCCGATACGGGAGCCGGGCGCCGATTGCACGGCGCCCCCCGACATCAGCGCGAGGTCGATGTAGTTGCGCCCGTTCAGCGGCATATCGACGATACGCTGGTTGTCGATCACCTGGCCCTGCGAGGCTTCCACGGTGTTCAACCGGCTGAGGGCGGCCCGCACTTCGATCTGCTCGGACAAGGTTCCGACTTCGAGCGAGAAGTTCAATTCGGCGCGCTGGTCCACCTCCAGCGCAATGCCCGCCTGCGAGATGGGCTTGAAGCCCTGGCGCTCGACGTGGACGTCGTAAGTGCCGGGTTGGAGCAGGGGAACGGTGAACAGACCGACATCGTTGGTTTGGGCCCGGCGTTCGGCGCCGGTCGCCGTGCTCCGAATCGCGATTGCCACGCCGGGAACGGCGGCGCCGCTAGCATCGGTGACGCGCCCGGTGATCTGCGCGGTTTGCGCGAAGGCGGAGAGCGCAAGCAGAAAGAAAGCGAAAAGCTTCGTGTTCACAGAAGTGTCCTTGGGCCGGCACGGTTTCCAGCCCTGGCCGAGGTTCCCGCTTGGGCCGCCCGGTCAAACGAAGTATACAACAATGGCCGTTTTTGGAGTCGTTGCGGCGGCGGCTGTTTACGCGGCGCGAACGGCGCCGGCGTACTTCTTCACCACGGCGACGCCCGCGAAAATGATTCCCATTGCCGCGGCTTCGCGCCCTCCGAACGGCTCGCGATAGAAGAGCCAGCCGAGGAAGACCGCGACGACGGGATTGATGTAGGTGTAGATGGACACCACGGCCACCGGCAGCTTATCCAGCGCGTAGATGTAAGCGCTGTAGCCGACGATGGAGCCGAACAGAACCAGGTAGATCAGCGCCGCGCCGCCGCGGAAACTCCACTGAATCGGATGCTCCCGGACCAGCAGCGCGAGAAGCAGAAAGACCACCCCGGCGGCCAACTGCTGCACGCCGCCGCTGACCACCGGATGCGCGCGCGAAACCTGCCGCCGCTGCGCGATCGAGCCGCCGCACCAGCACAGGCAGCCCAGTTGCAGCACCAAAAAGCCCTTCAGGAGGTTGTGGCCGCCACCGTGGCCCAAGACCCCTGGCCCCACCAGCAGAGCGGCTCCGCTCAGTCCGATCAGCATGCCGGCGACGGTGGGCGCGTGCAGGCGCTCGCCGCCGGGGACCAGCGTCTCGATTCCAACCAGCCAGAACGGCGAGGTGGTGAGGATCAGGGCGGCCAGTCCGCTGGCAATCCAGGTCTCGGCGTAAGTCAGCGCCGCGTTGCCGACGCCCAGGATGATGACGCCGTTCAGCGCCGTCAGCCACAATTCCCGGCCGCGCGGCAGGCGGGCGTCTTTGAGGAACGCCGCCGCCAGCAAGAGCGCTCCGGAGATGGTGAAACGCGAGGCCACCAGCACCAGCGGCGGGAACGACTCCAGGGCCATGCGAATGCCGAGGTAGGTGGTGCCCCAGAAGAAACACACCGACAGCAGGGACACGTAGGCCCAGAAATGCGGATGATGGCGCAAGTTTTAGAGTAACAGGCGCCAGCCGGGGACTGGCGCGCGGCAGTCGCGCGAGAGAAGCCGGCTGGCTTCCTCGCCGCCCCGGAAGCGCTCCGTCTTCGCGCCGGCGTCGCGCCTGCGGCCGGCGCCATGGCCGGCCCCCGGTCTCCGGTTCTCCGCCCCCGGCCGGTCTTGTGTCAATCACGCGGTTAGAGGAATCGTGTTAAGCTGCCGATAATGAAAGTGTAGAGCGAAAGAACGGGGTCTCGATGCGGGTTTTGATCGCGGATGACAGCACTGTTTCCCGGCATTTGCTTGAGGGGACTCTGCGCAGGTGGAAATACGAGGTCACCGTCGCCTGTGACGGCAGTGAAGCCTGGGCCATCCTGGAGCAGCCGGACGCTCCGACGCTGGCCATTCTGGATTGGATGATGCCGGGGCTGACGGGGCTGGACATCTGCCGCCTGGTCCGGAAGCAGAACCGCGAACCATACACGTATGTCCTGCTGTTAACCTCCAAGAGCCTCAAGGAAGATGTCGTCGAGGGTCTGGAGGCCGGGGCCGACGACTACGTCACCAAGCCATTCGACCAGAACGAGCTGAACGTCCGGCTGCGGGCGGGCAGACGGATTGTCGATCTGCAGGCCGAGCTGCTTAAGGCGCGTGAAGAGCTCCGGGAGCAGGCCACGCACGATTCGCTTACCCTGATCTGGAACCGGCCGGCGATTCTGGACATTCTCCAGCGCGAGGTCGGACGGGCCTCGCGAGAGGGCGTGCCGCTGAGTGTCGTGATGGTCGACCTGGACCATTTCAAGGTGATTAACGACACCCACGGTCATGTGGCCGGCGACGCGGTTTTGCGCGAGGCGGTTCGCCGGATGCATGCGTCCATGCGCGGCTACGACGCGATCGGCCGCTACGGAGGCGAGGAGTTTCTGATTGTGCTGCCGCACTGCGACCGGGACAACTCCTGCAAGCAGGCCGAGCGGCTTCGCGCGGCGATTGCCCACGCTCCGATGACGCTCGGGGACTGCTCGATTTCGGTTGCCGCCAGCTTTGGCGTGACCACCGCCCCGGACGCCTCTCGCACGACGCCGGAACTTCTGATTCACGCCGCCGACACGGCGCTCTTTCAGGCCAAGCGCGAGGGCCGAAACCGCGTGGTTTTCCTGCCCTGCCAGGAAGAACAGCCGGTGGTCGCCGAAGCCCAGGCCTGACCGGCGCCCGACCCCTACGGCGTCTTGGTCTGCGCCACCTGAAAGTGGCTCAAAGTCCCCGCGTACTGCGACAAGCCTTTGTAGAGCGCTTCCGCCACGCGCTGGCGGTGATCGGACTTCTTGAACAGAGCCTCGTCGCGCGCGTTGCTGACGAACCCGATCTCCACCAGCACGCTGGGCATGGAAGCGCCGATCAGCACCACGAACGGCGCCTTCTTCACGCCCCGGTTGCGCGAGCGGCTGTTCTGGCGCAAAGAGGCGCTGTGCAGGGAACTCTGGACCTTCGAAGCGAACTCGCGGGACTCCTCGATCTTGTCTTTCAGCGCGATCTTCTGCAACAGCTCGGTCAACTCATGGATGGACTTCTGCGAGGTCGCATTCTCGCGCGCGGCCACTTCCAGGTCGGCTCTCGAGGTGGTGAAGTTCAGGTAGTAAGTCTCGACGCCCGTGACGGTCTTGAATGGCGAGGAGTTGGCATGGATCGAGAGGAACAGGTCCGCCTTGGCGTTGTTGGCAATCTCGGTGCGCGTCTCCAGCGGAACGAAGGTGTCGTCGGTTCGCGTGTGAACCACCTCGCTGCCCAGTTGTTCCTCGATCAGGGCGCCCAGCCGTTTCGCCAGGTCCAGCACCAATTCCTTCTCGGTCAGGCCGGTCGGACCCGTGCTGCCATGGTCATGACCGCCATGGCCGGGGTCGATGACCACCCGTCCTATCTTCAGGCCGAGGACGCGCGTAAGGGATCTCTCGCCGCGACTGTCCTTCTTCGCCGGTACCGCCGTTTCCGCGGGCGTTGGCGGTTGGGGTCCCTTGGCCGCCACCTTGGCCGGCGGGGTCTCCTTGGCCGCCACCTTGGCCGGCGGGGGTTCCTGAGCGGCCGCCTTGGCCGGCGGGGGTTCCTGAGCCGCAGCCTTGGCTGGCGGGGGTTCCTGAGCGGCCGCCTTGGCCGACGGGGTCTCCTTGGCCGCCACCTTGGCCGGCGGGGGTTCCTGAGCGGCCACCTTGGCCGGCGGGGTCTCCTTGGCCGCCTCCTTGGCCGGCGGGGGTTCCTTGGCCGCCACCTTGGCTGGCGGGGGTTCCTGAGCGGCCACCTTGGCCGGCGGGGGTTCCTTGGCCGTCGCCTTGGCCAGCGGGATTTCCTTAGCCGCCGCCTTGGCCGGCGCGGGATCCTTGGCCGTCGCCTTGGCCGGCGAGATCCCCTTGGCCACCGCCTTGGCCGGCGAGGGTTCCTTGGCCGTCGCCTTGGCCAGCGGGATTTCCTTAGCCGCCGCCTTGGCCGGCGCGGTTTCCTTGGCCGCCGCTCCGGCTGCCGGACGGAGTTCGATGATCAGGCGGGAAGGGTTTGCGAGTTGGGAAGCGGTGAATTCGGAGTCCGATTCCAGGTCCACCACCACGCGGACCACGTCCGGCTTGGTCTGCGCGGTTCGGATCTGCCTGACCAGCCGGTCGCCGATCGCGATCGTCTGGAACCCATTCTTGCCGAGCCTGGTACGAGCGCCCCTGAGATCGAAGAAAATCCGCTCCGGGTTGTGGAGTCGATCGTAAACGAACCTGGTCTCGCCGCTAGTTTCCACCGCCACGCGGGTGACGTCGCCGAGAGTCCAGAAACGGATCGCGGTGACCTCCACCAGGTCCTTGGGCTCCGAGGCGCCGGCCAGGGTGAGGACGCAAAGTCCTCCCAGGATCGCAGCCCTACTCAGCGGGCTGCCCATCAACCGGCTCGACCGCTCGGCCGCAGGCATGGACGCTCACTTTGTGCGGAGGTGGATCTTGCCATCCGCGTCGACCACCGTCTCGACAGGGCGGTGCTCGGGCTCCGCCCTGGTGGAAGCGGGCTGCGATGCCGGTTCAACCTTCTTCGGCGCCGCCGCCGGCTTCCGGTTTCGATTCAGTTCGCCCCACCGCCGTCCGACCTGGACCAGGTAGTTCTCCGTCTCCCGATAACGGGGAATGCCCTGGTATCTGGTCACCGCTCCTTCGCCGGCGTTGTAAGCCGCCAGCGCCAGGCGCATGTTGTTCCCGTACAGCGTCTGCAAATACTTAAGATAGCGAACGCCGGCTTCGATGTTCTGCCGGGCGTCGAAGCTGTTGCTGACCCCCAGACGCCGCGCCGTGGATGGGATCAGTTGCATCAGACCTTCAGCTCCCGCGGGGGACACGGCGAACTGGTTGTAGTTGCTCTCCACCTTCACCACGGCGTGCACCAGGTTGGGGTCGACGTTGTACTTGCGCGCCGCAAGGTCGATGAGGTCCTGGATATCGGCATCCGCCGGGAGCGTCTCGGCCGGCCGCTTCGGTTGCGCCGCGGCTTTGTCATCCACGACTTTCGGCTGCACCAGCTTTGGCGTAACCACTTTCGGCTGGACGACCACACTGCGCACCAGGCGGCCCGAGCGCGAATCGGCCCGAACGATGCTCCGCACGGTCTGGGCGGATTCCGCCGACGCCGTGCCCGCGAGCACAACCAGAGTCGCCAGGATCGGAAAACAGTTTCTCATCACCTTGTTTTAATCCCGATTATACGCGAACCGCTCCGTCCGGTCCAAGGACGAATGATATCATTCTCTCATGATGCGCGCCGGTTTCGTTCTGGTCGGCGGCCGCAGCGCCAGGATGGGCCGGGACAAGGCTCTTCTGGCCTACCGTGGCGCGGCGCTGGTCGATCACATAGCCCGGCAAGTCGCCGAGGCTGCCGGGAGCGTGGTCCTGGTGGGACATCCGGAACGGTATTCTCATCTTCCCTACTCCGCAATCGCCGACGAGTATCCCGATTCCGGTCCGCTGGGCGGCATCCATGCCGCCCTTGGCGCGACGCCGGCGGACTGGAACCTCATGGTTGCCTGCGACATGCCGGCGGTGACAGCCCCCTTCCTCCGCCAGCTCCTGGAGCAGGCCGCCGGGAGCGGCGCCGACTGCCTGGTGGTGCGCTCTCCCTCGGGTCTCGCCGGACCCCTTTGCGCCGTCTACCACCGGCGCTGCCGGGAATCGCTCGCGGCATGGCTTGACTCGGGCCGCCGCAAAACCGCCGACTGGCTCGCGGTCCAGCGCGCAGGCTGGTATCCGGTGGTCTCCGGCGACTGGCTCCGGAACGTGAACACGCCGGGGGAGTGGGACGAGTATATCGAGGAACCGCATGGGTGAGCAGTACCCGCACTACATCGAATTCCGCCACGTCTATAAGACGTTCGACTACCCCGTTTTGGTCGATTGCTGCTTTCACGTTGACCCTGGAGAAACCGTCGCGATCATTGGACGCAGCGGTGTCGGCAAGTCGGTCACGCTGGCCCACATCATGGGTTTCCTCAAGCCCGACCAGGGCCGAGTAATCGTTTCCCATCAAGACGTTACGGACTACAGCGAGAGCCAGCTTCGGGCCATTCGCAAGAAGGTCACCATGGTCTTTCAGTCGGGAGCTTTGTTCGACTCGCTGACGGTGGCCGAGAATATTCTGTTCTCGCTTGAGCTGCGCGAAGACTACGACGCGGAAAACAAGGAAGCTGTTGTCCGCGGCCTGCTCGAGATGGTGGACCTGTACGACTACCGGGATGCCTATCCTACCGATCTTTCAACGGGTTACAAGCGTGCCGTGGCCATCTCCCGGGCCCTGGCGGCGCAACCCGACTGCATCCTCTACGACGAACCGACCACCATGGTCGATCCCATCATGTCGGACCATCTGACCAGCCTGATGCTGAGGCTCAAGGAGCAGTTGCGGCTGACCTCGGTGGTGGTGACGCACGATCTGGAGCTCATGCGGAGGGTCGCCGATAAAGTAGTATTCCTTTTTGATGGCCGGGTGGTCTATTTCGGCCCGGTCAAGGACCTGAACCAGGTGGACCACCCCCACGTCCGCGAGTTTCTGGCCATGGACCGCGTCGACTTCGGAAATGGGGACAGTAACAAATAACCCCTTTTCCGGAAATGGGGACAGTAACAAATAACCCCTTTTCCGGAGAAGACGCGGCTCCATCCGCCACTCTTGTGTATGCCCAGAAAAATGAGAGTGGTGGCTGTCGGCTGCCCGCACCACGTCACCCAACGCGGCAGCGGCCGGCGTCCGATCTTTCTCGAAGACCGGGATCGGGAAGCCTACCTGGAAACACTCCGGAAATACACCCAGCGGTACCGCCTCGATATCTGGGGCTACTGCCTGATGTCCAACCACGTGCACCTGATCGCGGTCCCAACCGAGGAAGACAGCTTGGCCAAGGCGCTGGGACGGGCGCACAGCGACTACGCGCGCTATGCCAACCTGCTGCGCAGAGGCTGCGGGCACTTCTGGCAGGCGCGTTTCTACTCCTGTCCCCTGGGCCCGAGCCACCGCTGGGCGGCGCTGGCCTATGTCGAGACCAACCCGGTGCGGGCGGGAATCGTCAGCAGCGCAGCCGACTACCCGTGGTCGAGCGCGCGGACGCACCTGCGCGGCCTGGACCCGCGGCAGTGGCTGGCACTGGAGGAGTGGCGCTCGGGCTATACGCCGGAGCGCTGGGCCCAGGTGCTGGGAGCGGGCGTTGCGGAAGAAGCCTTTCGGGATCGCCTCCGGCGGGCGACCGAAAGCGGCCTGCCGCTCGGTGACCGGGCGTTCGTAAGCGAATTGGAAAAGCGTTTGGGGAGGGATTTGGAGTTGCGCGGGCCTGGGCGTCCGGCGCGAGTGGAGGGAAAAGGCGCTGCCGGCTGAAAAAGGGGTTATTTGTTACTGTCCCCTTTTCCGGAAAAGGGGTTATTTGTTACTGTCCCCATTTCTGCTTCAACCGCGTTAGCCAGCCCGGCTGCGGGGCGGCCGGCGGGGCGGCTACCTGGTCCACTCGGCTGTCGTCTTCGCCGGATGGCAGCCTCCAGGGCTGCTTGTTGACCAGCCGGACACGCTGGCCGGCGAAGGCGTAGGTCCGCTTGGCCAGGCTCCCGTCCTTGCTTTTCAGAATGAGGGAAAAGCCCGGAACCGCCGGTTGCACCAGGACGGGAGAGTAGCCTTCGAGGTTGCGTTCGATGTACGCGGTCTCGTAACGATGCCGGCGTATGCTCCAGATGAAAATGCGGAAACTGTCGAACTGATACGGCTGCTGCGTCTTGGACAGGGTGGTCCACAGCCAGGTGTGCTTGGTGAGCTCGCCGTCGCGGACTTCGCCCAAGGAGAAATACGAGGTGATGCGATGCCCTTCGGCGTATTGCGCGACTTCATCCGGAATCGCCATGGTGAGCGCCCGGGTCAGCACCCATCCGGCCTTGCCGTCCCTGGTCCGGACCAGGCTCCAGTCTTCGGCCGGAACGCTCGGCGACGCGATCTTCCGCTCGCCTTCGGGCGATTTCGACAGTTCCATCCAGTTCGGCGGCGGCCCCGGCGGCGCGGGTATCGGCAGCGGCGGAAGGCGGTCATCCTGCTTCTTCTGGGCCTTCTTGCGAGGCGGCGGCGGTTCGGCCGAGCCCAGGTCGAGGATAGGCGAGTTGTAGGGCGCCCGCGGCGCCAGCCTCTGGGCGACGACGTCGACCGAGCCGCGTTCGGGGATTTGCTCGAAGCTCGGCGATTGCCGGTTCGGCTCGGTGTGCATGTTCAGAGCGTCATAGACGGTAGCGCGTCCCTGCGAAGGGAGCTGCGCGGCTCTCTCGGCGGCTCGCCGCAGCCTGGCCATTTCGGAAGTGGCCAGCAGTTGGCGCGCGTCGGTCCAGGCCTCGACGTTCTGCGCGGTGCGGACCTTGAAAAAGCGCCGGCGGCGTTGCAGAACCTCGAGCCGCTCGCCGTGCTTCACCGTCGCGGCGGCCGGCGAACGCGGATGCAGATCCTGGCGCAGCACCAGCGTGGCCGGGCCGGCGAAGGCCTCGCCAATCGCCGGCGCACGCTGCGGTTCGGAGCTGCAACCGGCAAGCGCAACAAGCAGGATGATCGGCGGCAGGGAACGCGTGGCCAGCATGACAGCGGACAGACTATAGTGTATCAAGTCTTATGAATCGCAGATCGTTTCTCTCCTCGCTGGCCATCGCTCCCGCCGCCTTGCGCGCCCAACAGGGGCCGCCGCGCGAGGAACGCGTCGAAAGCCTGACCGCGCCCGCCAAGCCCGCCATTGCGATGAACCACCTGGGCTTTCCGCCGAAGGGGCGCAAGACCCTCATCTACCGCTTGACGGGCGGTGAGGCGCCTGAAGAGTTCTTGTTTCGCGACATCGGCCAGCCGCCCGCCCCGTTTCAAATGCGCCGCCCGCTGAAGCGGGTCTCGAGCGACTTCGGCGATTGTCTGGCCGGCGACTTCAGCGACATCGACCGTGAAGCGATGTATCAGGTCACTGCCGGCGCCGAACGCTCGGTCCCGTTCTTCATCCGGCCCGACCTGTGGCGGCGAACCCTGCCCAGAGCGGTCGGCTACTACCGCTATCAGCGTTGCGGCGTCGAAGTGCCCGGCGTTCACCCGGTGTGCCATCTGGATGACGCGCGGCGGCGCGACAACGGCGAACGCATCGACACCGTGGGCGGCTGGCACGACGCCGGCGACTTGCGCAAGTGGATGAGCGCGACCATGATGAACGGCATCGCGCTCATCGCGCTGGCGCGCAACCTGGGCGAGAAGTGGGACCTGGCGGGCTCGGGCCTGGCGCCGTTGCTCGAAGAGACGCAGTGGGGCAACCGCTACTTCCTCAAAATGCAGGATGCCGACGGGCGGGTCTTCGCCGATGTCGGCGGCGGCCTCAACGGCGACAACAGCGACAATCACTGGACCGACAACCTCGCCGGCACCTCCGACGACCGATACCTGAACCCGTCCAAGAGCGGCCGCATCCAGGCCATGTTCGTTGCCCTGGAAGCGATGGCCGCCGAGGCCTGGCGCGGGCGCGACAACGCGTACTCGAAGCGCTGTCTGGAGGCCGCCCAGCGCTGCTGGAACGCGAATACGCGCGGCGGCGGGACTCTGGACCTGGCCTGGTGGCTGCTGGCGGGGGTCGAACTGAACCGCGCCGCCCCGGACCAGGCCGTCGAGCGCGCGGCAATCGAGCTGGGCGCGCAACTGCTGTCGCTTCAGGTCGCCGATTTCGCCGGCGCGCAGAAACTGATCCGCGGCTTCTGGCGCGCGGACGGGAACAGTCCCGAGCCCTATTCCCAGGCCGTGGATTCGGCGCTGCCCGCGCTGGCGTTGCTGGAACTCGCCAAGGCGCTCCCGAATCATCCCGACGCCGCGCGCTGGCGCGACGCCGTGCGCCTGCATTTCGACGAGTACGTGCTGCCCATGAGCGCGCGATCGGCTTACCGCATTATCCCGGTCGGCGTCTACTACGGCGCGCCGACCAGCGAACACTACCGCCCGCTCGAAGGCCGGATGAGCTACCGTTACTTCCTGCCGGTGCGAAAGCAGTTCTGGTGGGTGGGGACGACTTCGCACCTGGAATGCTACGCGCTCGCCCTGGCCACGGCGGCGAAGATGTTCGGCAAAACGGAATATCGCGATCTCGCCTGGCGCCAACTGGAGTGGGTGATGGGCGCCAACCCGTTCGCCGCCTGCCTCATGACCGGCGAAGGGATGCGCCACCCCTATCCGCACTCGCGCTACGTCGGGCTCATCCCGGGCGGCATCCTGAACGGCATCGCCGGCAACGTGAACGACGAACCGGTGCTGGACATCGAGTACGGCTACGACTGGCGGACCACGGAATACTGGAGCCCGCACAACGCCTACTACATCTGGGCGCTGTCGGTGCTGGAGAGCTGAGCGCCATGGAAGCCGGAAGGCCCGCACGGATGGCTTAGATCATCTCGTCCAGCAGTTCGCTGCGCGGCTGCGGGATGACGACCTTGTTCACCAGCAGCCCCTTTTTCGCGATGGCCTGCGCGCCGGCGTCCACCGCCGCGCGCACCGCCCCGACACTGCCGGTCATCGACGCGAAGGCCTTGCCGCCCAGCGCCATGGCCAGCCGCAACTCGATCAACTGCACGTTGGCCGCCTTCACCGCCGCGTCGGCGCCTTCGATCAAAGACGCGACGGAGAATGCTTCCAGGATGCCCAGAGCTTCGAGCGCCTCCACCTTCGTGGCGCCGGCGATGGCCGGGAAGATGGATTCGTGGAGGTTCGGAATGACGAAGCTGTCGATGACCGCGAAATCGCCCGCGACCAGGCCGGCATCGACGGCCGCGCCCACCGCCGCCACGTCGCCGCGCACCAGCACCATGTACTTGCCGGAACAGATGGTCCGCGCCAGCACCAGTTCGACATCGGCCGCCTTCAACATCGCGTCGGCCGCCTGAAAGCCGGCGGCGATGCTGCCCAGTTCAATCAGACCTATCGAGTTCTTAGCCATTGCGAACCTCAATGTGCTTGTCCGCCACCTCGGCCACCGTCCCGTCGATGCTCGAGTGGATGTTCACGCCCAGATCTTTTGCATCGACGCGCGCGATCGCCTGCCCGCGCCGGACGCGCTCGCCCGCCCGCACCACCGGCGTCGCCGGTTTGCCCACATGCTGGGAGAGCTTGATCCGCACCGCCGCCGGCGCGCACTCCGCCGCATCGAACGGCGTCTCGACGTCGTACTCCTCGACCTTCAGGCGGCGGCGCAGCATCGCCAGCGGAACGCGCCGCTCCTCTTTGAGCGGATGCGCGCGCACGGGTTTGCTCTGCGCGAACTTCAGGCCCGCCGCGCGCCGATCCTGCTTGGCCTGATCGCAGGCCTCTTTGGGAAACAGGTCTTCGGGGCAGGCGTAGAGTGTGCACAGCCCGCAGGCGCAGCACAATTCGCCCCACTGGCTCCAGTGCAGCGAACCGGAGGCCGTGAACCCGAGGCTGCGCATGACCTTGTGCGGCTCGACCTGGTAGCCCAGCAGGTAGCGCGGGCAGAACTCGGTGCAGTAGCTGCACTGATCGCAGGCGGACTTGCCGATACGCGCCATCGCCTGCCGCGGTTGCGACGTGCGCGTCACCAGGTAATGCTTGCGGGGCAGGACGATCAGGCCGGCGGTGGTCTTGGTGACCACGTCGTCCAGATCGAACGACAACGTCCCCATCATCATGCCGCCGACGAACATGCCGAACTCGGGCACCGTGACGCCGCCCGCCAGTTTCAGAACCTCGCGGAACGGCGTGCCGATGGGAACCCAGAACGTGCCGGGCCGGGCGACCGCGCCCGCGACCGAAAGAATCTTGCGCGTGACCGGCCGGCCTTGGGCGGCTTCGTGAATGTTGTAGAGCGTCTCGACGTTGTTGACCACGCAGCCGACCTGGAGCGGGATGCCGCCGGCGGGAATCAGCCGGCGGGTCGCCGTGTACACCAGTTCGTACTCGTCGCCGGAAGGGTAGAAGTCCCCCAAAAAACTCATTTCGATGGCGTGCTTCTTGGCCTCGGGCTCGATGGCGCGCACGGCTTCGACGTTTTTCGACTTGATGCCGAACCGGCCCCGCCGCGCCTTGGTCGACTCGATCATCAGCCGCATCCCGGCCACGATCTCGGCTGGGTAGCGCTTCATCAGTTCGAAGTCCTTGTGCAGCAACGGCTCGCATTCGGCGCCGTTGGCCAGCACGTACTCGACCGTGGAGTTGGCCTTGACGTAAGTCGGGAAGCCGGCGCCCCCCGCGCCCACCACGCCCATCTCTTTTAGTTTTTCGCCAAGCATACCGCGGTAACTACCAGCCTAGCGTATGCGCGCGCGGCGTTCACTCACCCAAGAGCGGAACACCGGTCTTCCGGGCGGCCTTCTTCAGCGCGGAATCCAGAGTGGCAAGCGGCAGGCCTTCCCGGAGGGCGAGTTCCAGGTACGCGGCGTCGTAAGCCGAGAGCGCGTACCGGCGCGCCAACGAGAGTGTTTCGCCAAACGCTTGAGCTGGCGTCTGCGAATCAATCTCGATTTCAAGCCCCTGAACCAGCGTGAGGAATTCGGAATCCTCGCCGAACTTCAGCCGCCCGCGGCGCTCGGACACCACTAATGCGTTTGCGATTTCAAGGGGCCAGATCGACGGTACGACAGCCTCCCCCTCACGCAATGTGCGCAAGACTGTCCGCGCGTAAGGGCTCTCCTCGTCCGGGAAGCACCACGACATCGCAATCGAAGCATCCAGGACCAGTCTCATCAAAAACGCCGCCCTTCCTCGATCAATTCTCGAATGGTGATCCCTTTAAGGGACCGGCCTTTGCCAAACTCCTCGATTTGGCGGATCACCTCGGCGCGGTCCCGTTTGCGGGACGTTTCGACGGGCACGAGCTTCGCCACCGGAACGCCGTGCCTGGTGATGGTGATCTGCTCGCCCTTGGCCACCCGGGCAATCAGACTGGGCAGATGGGTCTTCGCTTCGTAGGAACCGACGGTCGCCATGGGTCTCCTTTCAGACTAGACTTAGACTAGTCTATCACAGCTCGGCAGAGCCGCAACCGAGATCACTTATCCCTGCTTCAGATGGGGTCCGTGGTGGGGCTGCCATCCGGGTCGCGGCGGATCAGCTTTTGACAGGTATAGCAATTCTGCGATACTTGAGCCGTGAGCTGGCGGGTCGAGACGCTGAACGGGACGGTGGACGGCGAGCTTGAATCGCTGCCCGCCGACATGCGCGCCCGGTTCGTTCACATCGCGGAGTTGATCGAGACATTCGGTCCGTTTCACGTCGGAATGCCCTATGTGAAGCCTCTCGGCAAGAAACTCTTCGAGATGAGGATGCAGGGAAAGGACGGCATCGCCCGCGCGTTTTACGTCCCGGCGAGCGGCCAACGGCTTGTGGTTGTTCATGCGTTCGTGAAGAAAACACGGAAGACGCCGGCGCGGGCTCTTCGTGTCGCGTTCCAGCGCGCCAAGGAGATCCGATGAGCGCTCTGTCCACATTGAAGAAGAAGTGGCGGGAGGAGACTGAGTTCCGCAATGCCTACAATGAGTTGAGGCCGGAGTTCGCCATCGCGCGGCAGTTCATCGCGGCTCGACAGCGGGCGGGTCTGAGTCAGGCTGTAGTCGCCAGCCGGATGGGGACTACGCAATCCGTTGTTGCACGACTGGAGAGCGGAAGCCGGCTTCCCGCCATGCGGAGTCTCCAGCGGTACGCTGAAGCGATTGGCTGCCGGGTGGATGTGCGGCTGAAGCCTGTGACGCCAGCACAGGCGCGTCCGCGTTTGGGACAATAGACATTATGAATCCTGGCATCGAGAGTATCCGCAAGAAGGGGAGCAAGATATTCAGCGAGAGCACGCACATGCTGCCGGCGGCGTCGCTGATGATGGCGGCGGGCGTGGTGCCCTCGATCGAGCGCGTCAAGAAGCCGTTCGTCACCATCATCAACTCGTACACCACGCAGATTCCGGGGCACGCGCACCTGGACCGGCTGGGCGCGGTGGTGAGCGAAGAACTCAAAGCGCTGGGCTTCAACGTCTGGTATACGAACGTCGGCGGCGCGGTCTGCGACGGCATCGCGATGGGGCATTTCGGGATGAAGTACTCGCTGCCTTCGCGCGAGTTGATCGCCGACCAGATCGAGACCATCATCGGCGCGCATCCCTGCGACGCCTGGATCGGCATCGGCAACTGCGACAAGATCGTGCCGGCGATGTACAACGCCATGGCGCGCATCAACATCCCGGCGGTTTACGTGAGCGGCGGGCCGATGCTTGCGGGCAAGGACTCGAGCGACCTGATCACGGTCTTCGAAGGCGTCGGCCGCCACAGCGCCGGCAAGATCAGCGAAGCGCAACTGAGAAGCCTGGCAGAGCGCGCCTGTCCCGGCTGCGGAAGCTGCTCGGGCATGTTCACAGCCAACACGATGAATTGCCTGGGCGAGGTCCTGGGCCTCGCGCTGCCCGGCAACGGCACCATCCCGGCCGAGCGCTGGAGCGAAGACGGCAACGCCACCGGGATCAATCCCGCCCGTCTGGAATTGTGCCGGCAGGCCGCGCGCACGCTGAAGCGCTGCCTGGAGGAAAATATCCGGCCGCTCGACATCATCACTCGCCGGGCGATCGACAACGCCTTCGTCTGCGACATGGCGATGGGCGGTTCCACCAACACGGCGCTGCACGTGCTGGCCCTGGCGCACTCGGCCGGCGTGCCTTACAACCTCGACCGGCTGAACGAAATCTCCGCGCAGACCCCCAACATCTGCAAGATCTCGCCGAGCCGCCAGGACGTTCACATCGAAGACGTCCACCGCCGCGGCGGCATGGGCGCCATCCTTAAGGAAATCGCGAAGAACGCCAAGACCGATCTCGACCTCGATGCGCCGACCGTCGCGGGCCGGCTGGGCGACTACGTCGATGCGTCGCCCGACGCCGACGGCGACGTCATCCGTACGGTGGCCAACGCCTTCTCGAGCACCGGCGGACTGGCCGTGCTGTTCGGCAACCTCGCGCCCAAGGGCAGCGTGGTGAAGATCGCCGGCGTAGACCCCTCGATGATGGAGTACGAGGGCGTAGCCATCGTTTACGAATCGCAGGAAGACGCGCTGGCGGGGATTCTCGGCGGGCGGGTCAAGGACGGCGACGTGGTCGTCATCCGCTACGAAGGACCGCGCGGCGGTCCCGGTATGCAGGAGATGCTCTCGCCGACCTCGGCTATCGTCGGAGCCGGAATCCGCGCGGCGCTCATCACCGACGGACGCTTCTCGGGGGGCACGCGCGGGCTGTGCGTCGGCCACGTCGCGCCCGAAGCCGCGGCGGGCGGGCCCATCGCGGCGGTCCAAAACGGAGACCGGATCTACATCAACGCCGCCGCCCGCCGCATCGAGCTGAAGCTGAGCGACGAAGAGATCCAACGGCGCCTGGAAGCCCTGCCGCCGTTCGAACCGAAGGTCAAGCACGGCTGGCTGGCCCGCTATCTGCTTCACGTTTCGAGCGCGGACACCGGAGCGGTGTTCGAAATCTAAG
>Ga0315273_10004124_pt1 | contig 17688 bp, 17 predicted proteins | sample YL17G02_0_MG_FD_205753 | JGI IMG/M metagenome (GOLD analysis project Ga0315273, IMG submission 205753) | Sediment microbial communities from Yellowstone Lake, YNP, Wyoming, USA - YL17G02_0 | ecosystem: Environmental > Aquatic > Freshwater > Lake > Sediment | place: USA: Wyoming | collected...
GGTGTGTCCGCCAGTAGCCCCAATCGTGGGTTCCGGGGAACTCGCGATAGGTGTGCGCCACACCGAGGGAATCGAGCAGGCGGTGGAAGACGCGGTTGTCTTCGAGCAATTCGTCGCCCGTGCCGCAATCGAAGTAGAGCGTGAGGCGGCGGAGCCGGTCGACCATGGAGTGGGCGTAGAGCCGCGGGCTGTGCTCGGCCAGCATGCGGGCGCCGTCCGGGTCCGGACCGACGATACCTCCCATGCCGAGATCGCGTCTCAGCAGGAACCCGCCGCTGTGCGAGCCGGCGCCGGAGAACAGATCGGGGTGTCGCATGGCGAGGTTGAACGCGCCGGTGCCGCCGTCCGACAGGCCGATCACGACGCGGCGCGCGGGGTCATGGATGGTGCGGAATGTGGAATCCACCCAGCCCACCAGTTCGTGCGTGATGAACTGTTCGACGCGTTTGTCACCGTCGTACGAATCCATGTAGACCGAGCGGCCCAGCAGCCCGCTGCCACGGCCATCGGGGAAGATCGCGATGATCTCGGGGATGCGCTCCCCGGCGATCAGACCGCCGATGGTCTCGGCGGCCCTGCCCAACCTGACCCAGTTGCCGTCCGAGCCCGGCCAGCCGTGCAGCAGGTACACGGTCGGGTAGCGCGTGGCCGCGTGCCCGGGCTGGTCGTACGAAGGTGGCAGGTAGACACGCACCGTGCGGGAGCCGTCGTGCAGCGACGGTGCCGCGATCGAATACATGTGGAGTTCGAGCTCCGGATCGGGCGCCGGCGACGCGGAGACGAGCAGCAGTGACGTCAGCAGCAGCAGTCCCCCGCGCCTCATCCCGCGGCGGCCTCCGTGGCGGGTGGCTCCACCTCGGGCGGTTCCGGCTGCTCGGGCTTCTCCGGCTTCTTGGGCAGCCAGCTCTCGAGATACGACCACAGTCCGCCCTGGCTCTGCGCGCGCGCCAGCGCGAGTGCCACCGCGGGCAGCGCGAACGGTGCCGGGTAGACGAGGAAGCGGTCTTCGAACACGGGATCGAACTTCTTCTTCCACTGGAACAGACCCTTGAAGTCGTAGAAGCGGGCGAGGTGCTGCATCAGGAACTCGCGCGCCCGGTCGGGCTCGGCGCCCTCGGGCTCGACGGCGATCGCCGTCGCGGGTTCGGCTGACGGCTCGTCCACCTTGGCGAGCGCCGAGAGCGACAGCGACAGCAGCGCGTCGCCGCGCGCGCGCGCCGCCTCCACCGAGCGCACCACGAGCAACTCCATGGTGCCTGGCGCCGCGTCGTGACGCCGGCGTGTGAGATCGAGCGCCCAGCCGCGGCGGGCCGGCACCGGCACCCAGGTCACGAACGCCTCGATGCGTCGCGTGGTCCCGTGGAATGCCACCGACACCCATACGTCACGCAGGCGCGCGGCTTCGAATCGCCCCATGCAGAAACCACGCTCGCCGCCGTGGCGCCCGCGCGCCCATTCCAGTGACACCGCGCGCATCTCGTCGAGCCAGCCGGCCGGCGCGTGCGCGGCGTCGAGTGGCTCCAGGTCGGGGAGAAAGTGACGCACCGTGATGCCCTGTTGCTCGGCCTTGCGGATCTGGCGTCGCACCTGGCCGATCGCGCCGCCCTCGAGCGTGAAGTTCGCGGTCGGCAGCACCGGGTCCTCGCCGATGTGCAGCGCGCGCCAGCCCATCTCGCGATACAGCGGCAGGTGCTCGGGACGCGCCTGGAAGAACGCGAAGCCCCAGTCGTGGGCGCGGCAGTGCGACTCGAACTCGCGCAGCATTCCCGGCAGCTCATCGGCCGGGCCGACCGGGTCGCCGATCGCGAGCAGCACGTCGGACTCGAACCGGTACGGGATCACCGCACGGCCATTGCGGCTGAAGAAGTAGTCGGTGTCGTCGGCCAGCGCGAACCAGGCCACCGACGAATCGGCGTGCTCCCGGAGCAGCGCGCGCACGCGGTCGGCCTGCATGCGATGGCGGCCGCGGTGCCGCGTCGGACGCAGCGCGGCGATCGCGAGCACCACCACGGTGGCGAGACTCAGGATCGGCAGCGAGCTCAGATACCACATCAGCGCATGCTGTTGCGGCACCGGCAGTGGCTGCGGCACCAGCACCACCGGATCGCCGATGCCGAACATGCGGTAGCCCGCATCGCGGAACGCCAGCATCACCGAGGGCTCGACGCCGAACACCGCGCCCGCCACCCACGAACCGGCGACGATGTAGGCCACGAGCGCCAGGAACGCCCACATCGCGCGCGACCGCAGCATGGCGAACGACAACTCGCGGCTCTGCACCCGGAACGCGTCGGCGCCGACGCCGAGGAAGAACATCAGGGCCGTCGCGACGGTGGCCTCCTCGACGTCGAGGGCCTTGAGCATGTTGACCGGCACCGACACGGCGCACAGCAGCATGGCGGTGACGAACGCGCGGCGCTTGCCGCGCCGAAGACCCCAGGCCGTCACCAGCAGCAGCGCGCCGGCCATCAGCGTGAACGTGCGGCTGGTGTCGAGGATCTCGGTGGGTACGACGTGCCGCACCGCGAGCAGGCGCTCGGGCAGGCGGGAGAGCAGCGCCGAGAGCACGTCGATCACGCCCATCGCCGCCACGGCGAGCGACAGCAGGATGCGGCGGAGTTCGTATCCGGTGGGGGGCGGATCGAAGCGCAACGCGCGCGCGGGACCACCGGGAAGTGAGACGTGCACAGGCATCGAACGCACTCTAGCACCTGCACCCCGCGGGCACCGCAGCGCCCAGATCACGAATTGACGCTTCGGTGAAGAACCAGATCAACCTTGGACAGGCGGATGCTGCCCGGGTTCCCGACATGCCCGAGTTCGGTCCCAACGAAGTCTCGAAGGCGCACCTGACGAAGATGCTCAACCTCGGAACCGAGTCCGCAAGCGCGTGACCACGCCCGTCCCGCGCGCTATGGTGGCGCGCATGATCGAACCCGACATCCTGCTGGCGGAGGACGCTGGCGTCGCCACCATCGTCCTCAACCGCCCCGGGAAGCTCAATGCGTTCGCCGGCGACATGCGCGAGCATCTGCTCGCGGCACTCGAACAGGTCGCTGCCCGGCCGCATCTGGCCGCACTCGGCCTCGCAGCGGGGGCGATCACGCCCGGGGCGCATGCGCCCCCCGGGCTCGGCCAGCGATCGTTCCTCGAAGCGTTCAGCGTTTGTAAGCCCGGACCTTCACCGAACTCACCGCCTCGAACGCGGCCCGCTCGGGACTGCCGTGCATCATGCCGTCGAGTCCGACGGTGTAGCTCGTCTCGTTCAGGACCTCGACATCCTGGAAGCCCGCGTCGCGCATGTGCCGCAGATACTCGTCGCGCAGCGATGCGCCGGCGACACAGCCGACCAGCAGCTCGATCGAGCGCCGCATCTCGGGAGCGATCTCATGCACCAGCACGAGATCGCTCACCAGCACTCGGCCACCCGGCTTGAGGACGCGATGAGCCTCCCGGAACGCCTGGGGCTTCTCGGGTGACAGGTTGATCACGCAGTTCGAGATGATGAGGTCGATACTGTCGTCGGCCACCGGCAGGTGCTCGATCTCGCCGAGCCGGAACTCGACGTTGGCGAAGCGATGCGTCTTCGCGTTGGTGCGGGCGCGGTCGATCATGGCGGGCGTCATGTCGACGCCGATCACGTGGCCGGTCGGCCCCACGGCACGCGCGGCGAGAAAGCAGTCGATGCCGCCCCCCGAGCCGAGGTCGAGCACGGTCTCGCCGGCCTTCGCGTCGGCGAAGGCGAGCGGATTGCCGCAGCCGAGCCCGAGATTGCTGCCCTCGGGCACCGCGGCCGCGTCGGCGTCGCCGTAGCCGATCATGCCGAGCACGGATCCGGTGTCGGTGACGCCGCAGCAGCCGCCGGCCCCACACCCGCTCGAGCCGTGTTCGGCGATCTGGCCGTACTTCTCGCGCACCACCGAGCGCACGTCGCCGGCGGTGGCGTTCTCGCTCAGGTAGGCGGTGGCCACCTTCTCATCGGGGCTCGTGGCGCTGCCACCGCAACAATCTTCGGCGCAGCCGCAGTCGCGGGTGGGCTCGCTGGCGAGCGGGACCGGGATCCCACGGGACGTCGTGTTCATGGCTTCCTCCCTCGTGCGCGGGCGAGACGCGCGGTGGTTCACAGGCCGGTGACGAGCGTCTTGAGACGCGCCAGGGTGTTCGGGTCGATGCAGTAGCAGACACGCGGGGGATCGAGTTCGCCCTTCACCAGCCCCGCGTCCTTCAGCACCTTCAGATGTTGCGATACGGTGGACTGGGCGAGCGGGATCCTGTCGGCGATGCCGCCACAAAAGCACTCGCCGCTCCCGGCGAGCAGGCGCACGATCGCGACGCGCGCCGGGTGCGCGATCGCCTTGGCGAGCGTCGCCAACTCGCGATCCCCGGCGGGGATCGCGACCGGTTTGCGCGCGCGCCTGGCGGGCACGGTGACCACGGGCAGCGAGCGCTCCATGGGGACTCCGGGTGATCCGGGTCGTGGCGCCGGTGTCTCCGGCTCCCTTACCCATCGTTAATCGTAAATATACGATGAATCATCCGTCGAAAGGATGCAAGCGATCTTCGTCGGGGCCCCAGGCCCCTGGGACGGGCGGCCCGATCCTCGGCCGGGCCGGCAACGCCGGCGTCCGGCCCATGCGCGGCGCCGGTGCGAACCCCATCACCAGCCTTGACGCCGTGCCGAAGTGCCCGCACCGTCGAGGGATGCCGCGCCTTCACCGATCGCCCGCGTCGCCGCCCCCGGGCATGCCTGCGCCCCTGCGCGGCACCTCCGCGACCGCCGCGCTCTTCGCGCTGGCGATCCTGCTCGCGGCTTGGACCGCTGGCTGCGGCGGCAAGAACTCGCCCATGCAGCCCGGCGTGACGCGGCCCTATCTCGGGCTCACCGCCAACCTCGCGCCGAGCGAGGCGTCGAGCTACCTCACCGTGCTCAGCCGGGTGCGTTCGAGCGGCGCCGACATGCAGTACGTCTCGCTGCAATGGGACACGTTCGCGCCGGATCCCGGGCCGATCGATGCCAGCAGCGTGCGCGCGCTGGTGGACGGTCTCGAGGGGCTGTTCGGGTACGCGGTCTATCTCAACCTCGCCACCATCGACACCAACAACGACCGGCGACCACTCTACCTGCGTGCCCGGGCCTGGGACGACCCGGTGGTGGAGGCGCGGCTCGATTCCACCATCGACGCGCTCGTCTCGGCGTTGCAGCACCCGACGCCGCGGCCGCTGATCGCGTTCGCGATCGGCAACGAGGTGGACGCCTATCTTTCGGCGCATCCGTCGGAGCGGCTCGCCTACGAGCGTCTGCTCGCGCACGAATACGCGCATTTCCATGCGGTGCTGCCGGGCACGCCGGTGGGAGTGAGCACGATCTCGCCGATGAACAGCCCGGATGCCGCGATCGCGGATTCGATCCAGGCGCTCGGCGACCTGGTCATCTACACCTACTACCCGTTCCAGGGCGGCAGCGACTTCGTGCACCGGCCCACCACCACGCTCGAACCCGATTTCGACGCCATGTCGGTGCGCGCGGGGGCGAAGCCGTGGGCGCTGCAGGAGGTGGGCTACACCTCGTCGCCGGTCAACGGCAGCAGCGGTGCCGCGCAGGCGGATTTCGTGAGGCGCTTCCGCGCACGGATCGGGCGCGAGTCGCGCGACCGGCTGCTGTTCGCGAACTGGTTCCTCTACACCGACTTCTCATCGACGCTGGTACAGCAGCTCACCGGCTACTACGGTTTCACCTCGCCGGGCTTCGTGGCCTATCTCGGCAACCTGGGACTGCGCGACTCGCTCGGCGGGGACAAGCCGGCCTGGGCGGCGTGGAAGCAGGGGCCCTGACGGTGACGGCCGACCCGCGCGCGACCCGCGCCGAAGCGCATCCGGGCCGCGATTGACGCGGTTCCCGACCGCCTCCTATACTCCCGCCTTCGTCACGACCTCACGACCCGCCGCCGGCGCCCGCGCGCGCCCGGCGCACCGGGATCCTCATCGCGGTCCGCCCGCGACCCCTTTCGTCCCATCGGGAGATTCGTCATGGAAGCCACCCAGGCCAAGCTCGTGAACACGTCGGTGAAGAACGGCGTCATGACGATCGAGCTCAACTTCGATCCGGGCAACTGCTACACGCACGAGATGATGAAGCAGCTCGACGCCGCGATCCTGCAGGCACGCTTCGACGAGGCGACGCAGGCGATCGTGCTTCGCGGCGCAGGCGAGAAGTTCTTCTGCGCCGGCGCCGACATCAACATGCTCAAGAAGGCCGATCCGACCTTCAAGTACTACTTCTGCCTGCATGCCAACGAGACGCTCAACCGTCTCGAGCACACGCCCAAGATCGTGATCGCGGCGCTCAACGGCCACACCGTGGGTGGCGGTCTCGAGATCGCGATGGCGGCCGACATCCGTATCGCGCGCAAGGGTTCCGGCAAGGTGGGTCTGCCCGAGGTCGCCCTCGGCGTGCTGCCGGGCACCGGGGGTACGCAGCGACTGGCGCGGCTGGTCAACAAGAGCAAGGCGATCGAATTGATGGTGACGGGCGACGTGTTCAGCTTCGACGACGCACAGGCGATGGGCATCATCAACCAGGTGTGGGAGATCGCGACCGCGCAGGAGTTCTTCGACAAGATCCAGACCTACGCCGAGCAGTTCTGCGCGCCGAACAAGGCGAGCAAGGCGGTCGGCCGCATCAAGCGGGCGGTGCAGTCGGGCGCCGAGATTCCGTTCGAGTCCGCGCTCGCCGTCGAGCGCGAGCTGCAGCAGCAGTTGTTCCAGGGCGAGGACGCGAAGGAAGGTCTCGCGGCCTACCTGGAGAAGCGCAAGGGCAACTTCAGCGGCCGCTGATCCGCCGCGACATCCGATCCACGCACGCCCCGCGGTCGTCCGGACCGCGGGGCGTCGTGTTCGGTGCGCGGCCTCGCGGCCTCGCGGGCCCGGTGGCCGGTGTTCTTGACGCGGGGTTCACGACCCACCCGGAGGGGTCTGATATGGTCGCCTGATGCATCGTCTCGTCGCTCCCCCGGCCTCCCGCAAGGTCGCGCGCCGCGCCGCCACGTACCTCGCGTGTCTCGTGCTTGCGGCCGCGGTGATGCCGATCCCGTTCACCGCGTGCGCGGCGACGCCGCCGGCGCCCCGGCCGACCGGCGGCCAGACGCTGTTCGTGCCCGGCGTGCCCGAGAGCGTGGTGGTGTCCGACGCGGTGCCGCTCACCATCCCCGGGCGCACCTCGATCGCCGACACCCTCGACGCCGAGTTCCACCGCCGCGCCGAGGAGCAATACGAGTTCGGGCGCTCGCTCGAGACGCAGGGACTCACCGGCACGGCCATCGTCGCCTATCGCAATGCGCTCCACATCGACCCCACGCTGCGCGACGCCAATTACCGCATGGGATTGCTGTTCCTCAAGAGCGACCAGGTCCAGGCGGCGCTCGAGTGCTTCGCCAGGGAGGTGCAGCACCATCCGGATCACTCCGACGCGCAGCGAGAGTTCGGTCTCACGCTCGCACGCGACGGGCAGGGCGAACTGGCCGTGGCGCATCTCACCCGGCTGGTGACGCTGCGTCCGAAGGACGGTCTCGCCTGGCACGCGCTCGGCTACGCCTACCAGGTCGCCAAGCGCCCCAACGACGCCGAACGTGCGTTGCGCAAGTCGATCGCGCTGCCGCCGGAGGACGCCGAGGAGCACCGCGACCTCGGGGCGGTGCTGGCCGGCGCCGGTCGCGACCCGGAGGCGCGGATCGAGTACCGCCGCGCGCTCGCGATGTCGCCGGGCGATCCATCGGCCTGGTACAACCTCGGCAACCTCGAGCGCCGGGACGGCCGCCCGGACAGCGCCGTGGCGGCGTATCGCCGGGCCGAGCGCGCGGACTCGCTGTTCCGTCCGGCGTGGCAGATGGAGACGCAGACGCTGATCGAGAACGGACGCCGGGAGGAGGCGGCCGAAGCCTACCGGCGCTGGCTCGACCAGCTGCCGGAGGATCACGGCGCGCGCATGAGCGCGATCCGGTACTTCACCGATCTCGACCGGCCCGGGGAGGCCCTCGAGATCGCGCGCGACGGCGTGCGTCATGCCGGCGAGGCCGCCGAGACGCACGAGATCCTCGGCACCACGCTGGCGGCGCAGGGTCGGTGGCGCCCGGCGCTGGAGGAGATCCGGCGGGCGGAGACCCTGTTCCAGGGAGATCCCCAGCGCATGCCGGCGCTCGACGCCGTGGTGGCGCACCTGCGCGCCAGCGCCCCCGACTCGCTGCACACGCTGTTCGCACGCGACAGCGTCGACACCGCGGCGCGCCGGGCCGCGTTCTTGGAGTTGAAGAAGCAGCGCAAGGCGAAGATCGCCGCCACCGGCAACTAGCCGGTGAGCGCATACCCCGCGCGATCGCGCGGGGCCCTCGGTCGCGACCCGTTCCGGTCCGGAGCATCCATGGCCGACGCACGCAGCGTGCGCCGCATCTACCAGCGAGCCGCGTCGCATTACGACGGCAGCGGGATCGGGCGCGTGGTCGACGCGCTGCGCGCTCGTGTGCTGCGCGAGGCGGGCGGCGACGTGCTCGAGCTCGGCGTGGGCACCGGCGCCACGCTCGGGTTCTATCCGCACACGGTGCGGCGACTCACCGGTCTCGACCTGAGTCGCGCCATGCTCGCCCGCGCGGCGGAGGAGGCGTGCGGGCTGCGTTTTCCGGTCGACCTGGTCGAGACCGATTTCCAGACGCTCGGCTTCCGCGACGCGTCGTTCGACGTCGTGACCAGCTCGCTCGCGTTGTGCGGCGTGCCGGATCCGCCTCGGCTCTATCGCGAGATCTCGCGCGTGCTGCGTCCCGGCGGCCGGCTGATGGCGATCGAGCACGTGCGTCCCCAGCTGCCCGGTGCCGGACTGCTCGCGGACCTGGCCGCGCCGCTCACCGAGCGCCTGGTCGGTTGCGCGTTCAATCGCCGCACCCCCGAACAGGTGCGGGAGGCGGGGTTCACCGTGCGCGTGATCGGGCGCCGCTGGTTCGGCACCTTCGTGGCGTTCGTGGGGATGCCGCGGCGCTGACGCGCGGGCGTGTCGACGTACGGATGCGTGGGTGCGCGTGCCGCGCGGCCCCGGCCGTGGACCATGCGCGGGGCGCAGCGGCCACGGCACGCGATACCGCCGCCTCGGCCTTCGCTTGGACAGGCGCGCGCCGCTCCGCTACAGTCCGCCGGCCGCGCCACGCGCGGCGCGCCGCACGCCGCGGCCGCCCGATCCCTCTTCCCGGGACCCGCTCATGAACGACACCCGCACGCTCTATCTCGCCGGCCCGCGCGGTTTCTGCGCGGGCGTGGACCGCGCCATCGACATCGTCGACATGGCGCTCGGGATCCATGGTGCGCCGGTGTACGTGCGCCACGAGATCGTGCACAACCGCCACGTCGTCGAGGAACTGCGCCTGAAGGGCGCCGTGTTCGTGGACGAACTGGCGGGCGTGCCGCGCGGCTCGGTGGTGATCTTCTCCGCCCACGGCGTGTCACCGGCGGTGCGCGCGGAGGCCGCCGAACGCGGCCTGCACGCGCTCGACGCCACCTGTCCGCTGGTCACCAAGGTGCACCTCGAGGCGCTCAAGTACGCGCGCGAGGGGTATTCGATCGTGCTGATCGGGCACCGTGGCCACGTCGAGGTGGTGGGCACGCTGGGCGAGGCACCCGATGCCATCTCGCTGGTGGAGACGGTCGCCGACGTCGAGGCGTTGCGGCTGCCGAACCCGGAGAAGGTCGCGTACATCTCGCAGACCACGCTCTCGGTGGACGATGTACACGCCATCGTCGAGGCGCTCAAGAAAAAATACCCGTCGGTGCGCGAGCCGGCCAAGGCCGACATCTGCTACGCCACCCAGAACCGGCAGGACGCGGTGAAGGAGCTGGCGCGGCGCTGCCGGGTGATCCTCGTAGTGGGTGCTCCCACCAGCAGCAACGCCAATCGGCTGGTCGAGGTGGCGAAGGCCACGGGCGCGTCCTCGTACCTGATCGAGGCCGCGGAGGACATCCGCCCCGAATGGCTGACGGGCGACGTCGGCATCACCGCCGGCGCCTCCACCCCGGAGCACGTCGTGCGCGCCTGCGTCGATCTCGTATCGTCGCTCGGGGCGTACCGAGTCGAGGAGTTCAAGCTGCTCGAGGAACGCGTCGTGTTCCCGCTGCCCGGTGAGCTGCTCGTGGCGGCGCGTGAGCGCGGCATGGACGTGGGCGAGGCCAACGCGCGCGCCGCCGACCGCGCCGAGGCCGACTTCAAGATCAAGCACCACTGAGCCGGCGACCGTGCTGATCCCTCGCGTGCTGCTGGCGCCGCACCTGCCCACGCTGCTGGTCGACGAGCATCGTGGCCACGAGACCCCGATGCTGCAGGCGCTGCGTGACGAGGCCGCGCGACTCGAGGCCGACCCGCCCCAGGCGATCGTGGTGCTGAGCTCGCGATGGGAGTCCGATGGCCCGTTCCTGATCGACGTGGGCAAGCGTCATCGCACCCTCACCGACTACACCGGTTTCGGCGTGGAGGTGCGCTACGACTGCGACGGCGCGCCCGCCCTGGCGCGGGCGCTGGTGGACGCCGCGACCGGAGCGGGCGTGCGCGCCGGCGCCGCGACCCGTGGCGTGGACAGCGGTGTCACCGTGCCTCTGCACTTCCTGATGCCGCGCCGTGTCGCCGGCGTCGTGCCGATATCGGTCTGCGGTGCCGACTTCGCATCGTGCGGGCGCCTGGGCGTGGTGCTGCGGCGGACGCTGGCGGCGCGCGAGGAGCGCGTACTGTTCGTGATCGGCGGGTTGCTGTCGGCCGACTGGCACGCGTGGGATTTCCACCGCGTGGTGCCCGAGACGCGAGAACTGGACGAACACCTGCTGCGCGTGTTGGAGCGCGGCGACTGGCCGGCGCTGCGCGCGATCGACCCATCCGTGCTCGAGAAGGCGAAACCCGACGCGGGGCTGCGGCACCTCGACGTGATCCGCGGCTTCCTCGGCGCCGACCTGCCCGCGACCGTGCACGCCTACGAGGCATCGCCCGGCGTCGGCGCGGTGTTCGCGAGCTTCGTCCTGCCGGAGTAGCGCGGGCGGCCCTACCGCCCGAGACGCGTCACCCTCAGCAGGCGCACGCCGCGCGCGTCGGCGAGCCGCGCCAGGTAGACACCGGGCCGTGTCACGCGTCCGCTGGCGTCGCGGCCGTCCCAGGTGAAGCCGCCGCTTGCGTCGGCCACGCGCACGCGCCGGCCTCCCACATCGAGGATCTCGAGTCGCGCACGCGTGCCGGCGCGCCACGTGAACGCGATCCCACCACGGGACGGATTGGGGCGCGCTTCGAATGTCGCGTCACTGGCATCGCCGTCGACCGCGGCGGGAGAATCCCACCACAGCCGCGCGATCGCGCTGGTGGTGCACACCCACACCACGCCGCCGGGGCCCTCGGTCACGTCGAGCACGCCCTCGGGGAACTCCGCCACGGTCTCGATCGAATCGGCCGAGGCGCGGCTGCCCGGATGGAACGCCATGCGCCGCAGCGTGCCGTCGAGGTAGCCGCCGAACAGCAGGTCGCCGTCCCAGCCCGGATATCCGAAACCGCGATAGACCACACATCCGGTCGGCGCGAGGACGTCGGAGAAGCGCCACAGCGGTGCGACGGCGCCGGGGCGCGTCACGCCGCAAACGGTGTCGGCGGGCCCCCAGCCGAAGTCTCCGCCCGCCAGCAGGCGGTGGATGGTGTCGTCACAGGTGGGACCGTTCATGGTGAAGTAGACCGTCTGTGACAGCGGGTCCTGGGCGGCGCCGAACACGTTGCGGATACCGTACGCGTACGCCGGATTGCCGGCCGAGAACGGCTGTCCCGGTGGCACCTGGCCGAGCGGGGTGATCCGCAGCAGCTTACCGCGCACGTCGTCCAGGTCGCGCGCGGCGGCGGGTGAATTGTTGTCGCCGTAGGTGACGAGCAGCGTGCCGTCGGCGAGGAAGCACAACCGGCCGCCGTTGTGCTGGTGTCCGGTGGTGGGCAGACCGCCCTTGATCACGCAGCAGTGCGTCCCCACTCCGAGCGAATCGGTGAGTCGCACGACGCGGTCCTCGAGCGGTGTCGGATTCGAATGGAACAGGTACACGTAAGGCGAATCGGGGAAGTCCGGATGGAACGCGATACCCAGCAGGCCGCGGTCGTAGGTGGTGCTGGTGGGGAGCGTGGCCCACACGGAGTAGGCCGGCGCCGCACCGCTGGGGTACACGATCACGCGCCCGGCGCGCTCGAGCACGAACAGCCGCCCGTCCGGCGCGAATCGGATCGCGGTGGGGAAGCCCACGCCGGTGTGCACGGTCTCGATCCGCACCGCGGCGCGGGTCAGCGGAGCGGCGGCGAGCAGGGTGCCGCACGCGAACGCGGCGGCAACGAAATGCGCGGGAAGGAACCTCACGCCGCGAGCCTAGGCCGCTCGTGGCGGCCGCGCAACGGCCGAACCACGCGGCAGATTCCGGGTCGCGTCCGCCGTCGGCGACGGGCCGGGACGTCGCACCGCGCCCGGGCGTGCTAACGTGATGCCGTGCGTGTCCTGATCGTCCATCCGTTCCACTACCTGCGCGGCGGCGTGGAGCGCTGCGCCCTCGACGAGTCGCGCTGGCTCGCGGCCGCCGGCCATGAGGTCGCGCACTTCGCGATCCGTGACGAGCGCAACCTGTCGAGTCCGACGGCGTCATACTTCGCGCCGCACGCCGAATATGGCGAGAGCGCCTCGTTCGGCACGCAACTGGCGCAACTTCCTCGCGCGATCTGGTCACGACCGGCCGAGGCGGCGATCACCCGGCTGCTCGCCGCGTGGCGGCCCGATGTCGCGCACATCCACGCACCCAGCCGCTACCTCACGCCGTCGGTGCTGCGCCCGCTCCAACACGCGCGCGTGCCGATGGTGATGACGCTGCACGACTTCAAGCCCTGGTGCACCAACCGCACGCTGTTCGCGCACGGCGAGCCTTGCACGCGCTGCCGGGGCGGGTACCACTGGCACGCGTTCGCGGAATCGTGCGTGCAGGGCTCGCGCGTGAAGAGCGCGGTCGGAGCGTTGGAGGCCTACGTGCACGACGCGGTTCGCGCCTATCGTGGCATCGGCGTGTGGATCGCGCCGTCGGCGTTCGTGCGTGACATGGCGGTCGAGCTGGGTCTCGACCCCGCGTGCGTGCGGGTGGTCTCGCACGGTCTCGAGCCGGTGGTCGCGGACGCGAACGGCGGCGCGGCCGTCCTCTCCGCCGTGCCATACGCGTTGTTCGCCGGCCGGCTTTCGCGCGAGAAGGGCGTGCGGCTGCTGCCGGCGATCGCGCTGCGACTCGCACCCGCGACTCTGCGCGTGGCGGGTGAGGGTCCGCTCGGCGCCTGGCTCGCCGAGCAGGCGCGCTCCCTGCCGAACCTCGAGCTGGCGGGCCACCTGTCGAGCGAGCAGCTCGCGCGGGCGATTTCCGGTGCCGCGGCCGTTGTGGTGCCGTCGCTGAGCTACGAGACGTTCTGCTTCGCCGCCGCCGAGGCATTGCACGCCGCCCGGCCCGTGGTGGCCGCGCGCATCGGCGCCATCCCCGAGTTGGTGGAGCACGAGGTGACGGGGTTGCTCGCGGCTCCCGGGGACGCGGCCGCGCTGGCCGAGGCCACGTTGCGCGCGCTGAGCGACCCCGTCGCGGCGCGGTGGGCGAGCGAGGGGCGTCGGCGCGTGCTCGAGCGCATGGACCCGGCCCGGCATGTCGCGGGTTTGCTCGCGTGCTTCGCCGACGCGGGCGCGGTGAGGCGGAGCTCATGAAGTTGCAGGCCGCCTCGCTCGTCGCGACCGCCCCTCGCATGACGGCCGAAGAGCGTCTGGTGGCGCGGCGCTATCCCGGGTACACGGCCCACGCGAGGCGCACGCGTCGTTTCATCGCGTTCATCTTCTGAGTCGCCGGCCGCGGCCGGCACCGCATCCTGCCCGTGTCAGACCTGCGAGCCGAACTCCCACGCCGGGACGTCGTTCTCGAGCTTGACCCCGAGCGAGCCCACCAGCCGGTTCACGTAGCTGTAGTAGCCCGCGATCGCGGTCGCCTTGGCGATCACCGCATCGTCGAAGCCGTACTCGCGAACGCGCTCGATGTCGGCCGCGGTGCGCTCGCCCGGCTCGCATGTGAGCGCCACGCAGTGGTCGAGCAGCACGCGATCGCGCGCGACGAGATCGGCCGAGCGGTAATCCATCGCCACCGCGCGCGCCAGCGCCTCGCTGCCCAGTGCGCCGGCCAGCGCGGGACCGTGATGTGCCACGCAGTAGCCGCAGCCGTTGGTGGCCGAGACCACGAGCGCGATCAGCTCGGCCTGCGCGGGCGTGAGCGGTCCGGGCTGCTTCACGAGCGAGCGGTACAGGGTTTCGGTGGCGTCGAGGGTGGCGGGATCGTGACCGAGCGCGAGCCAGAGGTTCGCGACGCGGCGGTTCGAACTCCGCGCGCGGATGCGCTCGTAGATCGGCGCCAGCGCGGGGCCGGCCCCGGCTTCGGGGACACTGAGGATCCAGCTCACTCGGGACCTCCTTCGGAGTGGGGAGGGCGGACTCTAGTGGTGTCCCGCGATGGCGGTCAACGGGGGCGGCATCGTCTCAGTGAGGGCCGCCGGGGATGCCGGTCCGAACGGCGGGGAGGAGGACCCCCACCGGAGCCCCACCGTCCGGATACGAGAGACCCGGGGTATGTGATGGCACGCCAGGTTCGGCGGGGCGAGCGCCGCCATCCGCAGGGCCGTGGCGCAATCTGGGCAAGCGCTGTCTTGCGCACCGTTGCGCGCCGGGGCCGGTGCCCCTAATCTCCCCGGCATGAACGAACCGAACGAAACACCCGCCCCGCCGCAGAATCGTTCCCGTTGGGTGGTGGTGATCGCCGTGCTCGCGCTCGCGGGCGGCATCGCCGTCGCCGCCACGCAGTGGTCCAAGCCTCAGCCCGTACAGATGCCGCCGCCGCCCGAGCCCCAGACGGCCGGCGCGCTGCCCGAGGGCCATCCGCCGGTCGACGCCTCCACCGGTATGCCACCCGCCGCCCTGCCGCCCGGCAGCAAGCTGCCCGCGGGCCATCCGTCGTTCGACGGCGCGGGCGGTGCCGGCGCGATGCCGCCGATGTCGAATCCCGGGGGTGACCCGGGCTACGTGAGCATCGAGGGCATGCACGCGCTCATCAAGGCGGGGCTCGCGCCGACCAACCGCCGGGTGTGGGTGGACGTGGTCGAGGGCATCGACGTGTCGAAGTTGTCCGCCAGGCAGAAGGAGATCTACCTCCGCCACGCCAACTCCGAGGACTGCATCTGCGGCTACTCGGTCGCCTCGTGCCGCGCGTTCAACCCGCCCTGCACGGCGGGTCCGGGGAAGGCCGCGGCGCTGCTCGATTCGGTGCGGACGGGTAAGTACAAGGGCGCCGAAGGCCTGCGCGAGCGGCCGAAGGGCAGCATCCCGACGGGGCACCCGACCGCGAACTGAGGCTCCGGCCCGGCACACCCGACCCCCGTTGACAGGGGCGGGGTCGCGCGGCACACTCGCGATCCCTCGCGACTACCCACCTTCGCGCCGCCATCCCGGCGCACCCCGGACGGAGGAACTCGCCATGCCGTTCCCGAAACTCGAAGCCAGGAAGTTCGCCAGCATCCGTGAGCTCGACGGGATCTCGGCGCGCACGATGGAAGAGCACTACGAGCTCTACAAGGGCTACGTCGCCAAGACCAACGAGATCCAGGACAAGCTCACCAGCGTCGACCGCTCGACGGCGAACCAGATCTTCAGCGACCTGCGCTCGCTGCGCGTCGATCTCTCTTTCGCGACCGGCGGCGTGAAGAACCACGAGATCTATTTCGGCCACCTCGGCGGCAAGGGCGGCGCGCCCGGGGCCAAATTGGCCGAGTTCATCACCCGCGACTTCCCGTCGTACGACGCGTGGCTCGCCGACTTCAAGGCGTCCGGGCTCGCGGCGCGCGGCTGGGTGTGGCTCGCCTACGACCACGACTGGAACACCCTCACCACCGTGGTCGGGGACGCCCAGAACACCTTCCCGCTGTGGAACGCCACACCCGTCCTCGCGCTGGACGTGTACGAGCATGCGTACTGGTTCGACTACGGCCGTCTGCGCGCGAAGTACATCGAGGCGTTCTTCAACAACCTGGACTGGTCGGTGGTCGAGCAGAACCTGGACAAGGCGCTCGCCATGCAGGCCGTCGCCCGGTAGCACCGACCGGGAAACCATCCACGCCGCTCGCCGGGCCCTTCCGCGGGGCCCGGCGAAGCTTTCGGAGGACCGCATGACCGCGAGCCTGCTTCCGGTGATCGGAAAGCCCGCTCCCGATTTCGCATTGCCCGCCTCGACGGGCGAGACCATCTCGCTCAGGCAGTACAAGGGGAAGAAGACCGTCGTACTGTACTTCTACCCCAAGGACGAGACACCGGGATGCACCCGGGAAGCCTGCGCGTTCCGCGACCTGGGCGCCGAGTTCGAGAAGCACGGCACGGTGATCCTCGGCGTGTCGACCGACGGCATCGAATCGCACCAGGCGTTCGTCGCCAAGCACAAGCTGCCGTTCCCGCTGCTCGCCGACGAGGATGCCGCGGTATCGAAGAAGTTCGGCGTCTACAAGCAGCGCAACCTCTACGGCAAGAAGTACATGGGCATCGAGCGCACGACCTTCGTGATCGACAAGACCGGCCGGGTGGCGCAGATCTACCCGAAGGTGAAGGTCGAAGGTCACGCCGACGCGTTGCTCGAGTTCCTCGGCGACGACTGATCCGTGCGCCGGGCGCCTCGTGCGCCCGGCCTCCCCGGTCGCCATGTCCGCGCTCCCCGTGAACCAGCCGGTGCCGGTGTTCCCACTCCCGGACGTGGTGCTGTTCCCCAGCGGGATGCTGCCTCTGCACATCTTCGAGCTGCGCTATCGCACCATGGTGCGCGACGTCCTTTCGTCGCACCGGCACATCGCGATCGCGCTGCTCATGCCGGGGTGGGAGGAGGACTACCGCGGCGCGCCGCCGTTCCACCCGGTCGGCTGTCTCGCGCGTATCGAACAGGTCGAGTGGCTGGTGGACGACTGCTACGACCTGGTGGTGCGCGGCACGGCGCGGGTCCGGCTCGACCGGCTGGTGCGCGACTATCCGTACCGGCTTGCGCTGCCCGAGACGCTCGTCCAGGCGCCCTATCCCGAGGACGATCCGCTGGTCGAGCTCGAGAAGCGTGCGCTGCTCGAGGCGTGGACGCGATTCGCTCGTGAACACGAGCTGCCCGGCACGGTGCCCGAGGCGTCCGATCCCGGGCTGCCGTTCGAGACGCTGGTGAACCGGCTCGCCATGGCGCTTCCGGTGCCGGCCACTCACAAGCTGCGCCTGCTCGAGATGGACGGGGTGTTCGACCGGTCGCAGGCGATGCGCGCGCTGATCGAGCGGCTGCGGCGTACCGCCCGCGCCGTGGCGCCACCCGCGCCGCCGCCGGAGGGGGAAGAAGGTGGCAACAACTAGGCCGTGAGAACTCCGTGTGGGCGCTCGCGTGGAGTTCTCAGGCAGAGGCTGGCCGCCGCGGTGGTGCCCGCCGGAAGACGAGAGAGCCCGGACGCCAGGCGTGCGGGCTCTCGATCGTTCTACGAAAGGCCACCCGCTCACAGGCGGGGAGCGGCCGGGGGTATCGCTCGTCGGAGGTTCGGGATCTCGGGAGCCCGGCGTTCCGAATGTCTGACCCAACGCCGTCTGA
>Ga0315273_10004125_pt1 | contig 17685 bp, 16 predicted proteins | sample YL17G02_0_MG_FD_205753 | JGI IMG/M metagenome (GOLD analysis project Ga0315273, IMG submission 205753) | Sediment microbial communities from Yellowstone Lake, YNP, Wyoming, USA - YL17G02_0 | ecosystem: Environmental > Aquatic > Freshwater > Lake > Sediment | place: USA: Wyoming | collected...
AGCTTGGCCTTCAGGTCGTCGACCGACAGCTCGTGCAGTTCGCTGGTCTTCATGGCTCAGTCCTCCGCCCGCTTGATGAAGCGGGTCTTAACCGGGAGCTTTGCGGCGGCCAGGGCCAGGGACTTCTTGGCCAGCGTCACGTCCACCCCCTCGACTTCGAACAGCACCCGGCCGGGCTTTACCACGGCCACCCACCCCTCCGGATTGCCCTTGCCCTTCCCCATGCGGGTCTCGGCCGGCTTCTTGGTGATCGGCTTGTCCGGGAAGATCCGGATCCACACCTTGCCGCCGCGCTTCATTTCGCGGGTCAGTGCAACTCGGGCCGCCTCGATCTGCCGGTTGCTCACCCAGCCCGGCTCGAGCGACATGAGGGCGTATTCCCCGAACGCGACGGAACTGCCGCGCACGGCAGTCCCCTTGGTGCGCCCCTTGAAGGTCTTGCGAAACTTGACCCGCTTCGGTGCCAGCATCGGTCAGTTCCCCGTGCTGTAGGTGCGACCCGAGAGATCTTCCACCACTTCGCCCTTGAAGATCCAGACCTTGATACCGATCGTGCCGTAGGTGGTCTTGGCGGTGCTGGTGCCGTAGTCGATGTCCGCCCGCAGCGTGTGCAGCGGCACCCGCCCTTCACGATAGCCCTCGACGCGGGCGATTTCGGCGCCACCCAGGCGCCCACCCGCCCGCACCTTGATGCCCTGCGCACCCATCCGCATGGCGCTCTGCACCGCCCGCTTCATGGCGCGGCGGAACGAGATGCGCTGCATCAGCTGATGCGCGATGTTGTCTGCCACCAGCTGCGCCGACACCTCCGGCCGCTTGATCTCCTCGACGTTGATCGCCGCTTCCTTGCCGGTGAGTTGGGCCAGTTCGTCGCGGAGCTTGTCCACCTCCGCGCCGCGCTTGCCAATCACCACCCCTGGCCGGCCGGTGTGCACCGTGACGGTGACCTTGCCCGGCTTGCGCTCGATGTCGATCTGGGCGATCGCCGCGTGGCCGAGGCGCGCCTTGAGGTACTTGCGGATGAGCTCGTCCTCCTTGAGGAGGGCCGGCATCTCCTTGGTCGCGAACCAACGCGACGTCCACGGCTTGACGATGCCGAGGCGGAAGCCGATCGGATGGGTCTTCTGCCCCATTACTTGCTCTCCTTCGTGCCCACGTGGATCTCGACGTGCGACGTGCGCTTCTTGATCGGCACACCGCGGCCCTGGGCCGCCGGCATGAACCGCTTGAGCGGCGTGCCCATGTTGATGACCGCCTTGGTCACCAGCAGGTCGTCGACGTCAAGGTTGGCGTTCGCCTTGAGCGCGGCCTGCTCGGCGTTGGCCACCGCCGAGCGCAGCGTCTTCTCGATCTGCTTCGCCGCGTATTTCTTGTTGAACTTCAGGATGGCGAAGGCCTCGTTCACGTTCTTCCCGCGAATGAGGTCCACCACCAGCCGCATCTTCCGCGAGGACTGGCGCGCATAGCGCTGGATCGCACGGGCTTCCATGGTCACTCCGCCTTGGCCTTCTTATCGGCCACGAGCTTGCCGCTGTGACCGCGGAACAGCCGGGTAGGGGCGAACTCGCCCAGCTTGTGCCCCACCATGTTCTCGGTCGCATACACCGGGACGAACTTGTTCCCGTTGTGCACCGCGAACGTGTGCCCCACGAACTCCGGCAGGATCGTGCTGGCGCGGCTCCAGGTCTTCACCACCCGCTTCTCGTTGCGGGCGTTCATGGCCTGGACCTTCCCCAGCAGCGCTGCCTGGACGAACGGGCCCTTCCTGATGCTGCGCGACATTACGAGTTACCCCCCGTCGCCTTGCCTCGGCGACGTCCGCGGACGACATACTGGTTCGACGCCTTCTTGCGATGGCGGGTCTTGCGGCCCTCCGGCTTGCCCCACGGGCTCACCGGTGGACGGCCGCCCGAGGTCTTCCCCTCGCCGCCGCCCAGCGGATGGTCCACCGGGTTCTTGGCCACGCCTCGGACCCGCGACCGCCTGCCCAGCCAGCGGGTCTTGCCGGCCTTGCCCATCGACAGCAGCTCGTGCTCGGCGTTACCGACCTCGCCCAGGGTCGCCATGCACTTGGCGTGCACCCGGCGCATCTCGGTCGAGCGGAGCCGGATGGTCACGTAGTCGCCTTCCTTCGCGACCACCTGAACCGCCGCACCAGCCGAGCGGGCCATCTGGCCACCCTTGCCGATCTTGAGCTCGACGTTGTGCACCGTCTCGCCCAGCGGGACCTCGCCCAGCGGGATGGCGTTGCCCACCCGCGGATCGACGCCCGGGCCCGAGACCACGGTGTCCCCGACCTTCAGGCCCTTGGGATGCAGGATGTAGCGCTTCTCCCCATCCACGTAGACGATGAGCGCGATCCGGGCACTCCGGTTCGGGTCGTACTCGATGGACGCGACCTTCCCCGGCACTCCGAACTTGTTGCGCTTCCAGTCGATCTTCCGGTACATCTGCTTATGACCACCGCCAATGTAGCGCATGGTCACATGGCCCTTGTTGTTCCGCCCGCCGCTCTTGCGCAGCGGCTCCAGCAGGGACTTCTCGGGCGTCGCCTTGGTGATCTCGGCGAAATCAGAGACCGACCGGAAGCGCGTGCCCGCCGTGACGGGCTTGAATTGACGGATACCCATATCAGCCCTCGAACACGGGAAGCGTCTCCCCTTCCTTCAGGGTGACGATCGCCTTCTTCCACCGGGCCGTGACCCCTTTGGTGCGCCCTCGGACCACCGCGTTCCGCCGTACCTGCATGGTGCGGACGCTCGTCGCGGTGACACCGAACAGCTGCTTCAGTGCGTCACGGATTTCGTATTTGTTCGCCTCGGGGTGGACCTCGAAGGCGTATTCCTTCCGGAGCTGGTAGGCGGCCGAAGACTTCTCAGTCACCACCGGCCGCACGATCGTCTCATGCAGTGCCGGCATTTACTTGCCCCCCTTCTTCTTGGGCGCGGCCTTCTTGGCGGCAGGCTTCTTCGCCGCCTTGGCCTTCGGTGCCTTCTTCTCCGCTGCGGGCTTCTGGGCGGCCTTCTTGGTCGCCTTCTTCTCCGCCTTGGCGGTCTTCTCGGCCTTCGCCGCGGCCTTCTTCACGGCCGCCTTCTTCGGCTTCGGTTCCCGCACGGCCGGCACCGCCTTCGGCCCCGGCACCAACGCGCGCACGAACGGCTGGGCCGGCTCACCGGCCAGGGCCGGCTCCTCCGCCAGCACAACCGTCGCCCACAGGACGTCGTAGGCCGAGGCGTCGGAGTAAGGCAGCACGTCGACCCGCGGCAGATTGCGAGCACTGAGCACCAGGGCTTCGCTCACTCCGTGCGTCAGGATCAGCACCTTCTGGTCCGCCACGCCGAGCTTCTCGAGCAGCCCCACCAGCTCCCTGGTCTTCGGGCTCTGCTGCTCGAATCGCTCCACCACGTACAGATTTCCCTCCGCCGCGCGGGCGTTGAGGGCACTCCGCCGGGCAAGCTGCTTGACCTTGCGCGGCATGGAGAGCCGATAGTCCCGCGGCTGCGGCCCGAACGTCGTCCCGCCGCCGGGCCACAATGGGGAGCGGATCGAGCCCTGCCGGGCCCGGCCGGTGCCCTTCTGCTTCCACGGCTTCTGATTGCCACCGGACACCAGGCCACGGGTCTTGGTGGCGGCGGTGCCCTGGCGCTGGTTGGCCAGGTACACCGTCACGGCCTCATGCAGTACCGGGCCGTTCACCGTCCCGTCGAAGAACTCGGCCGGAAGGCGGTAACCGCCGCTCTTCTTGGCGCCGGCCGGCGAGAAATGCGGGGCCTCAATCATGGCGGCTCCTGCCATGCTGCTTGTTCACGAGCAGGATCCCGTGCTTTGCGCCGGGGACGGCTCCCCGCACGAACAGCAGGTTTCGCTCGGCGTCGATCTTCACCACCCGAAGCCCCAGCTCGGTGTGCCGTTCAGCGCCCATGTGACCCGGCATCCGCTTGCCCTTGATGACGCGGGACGGGTCGGTGCCGGCGCCGACGGAGCCCGGCTTCCGGTGCCGGGTGTTGCCGTGGCTCCCGGGACCGCCGCCGGCGCCGTAGCGGTGCACCACGCCCTGGAACCCGCGGCCCTTGCTGGTGCCAGTCACCTTGACGAACTCGCCCGGGGCGAAGATCCCGACCGTGACGGTGTCGCCCGGCTTGTAGCTCTGCTGGTTGTTTCCGAATTCCTTGAGGATCCGGGGTGCGGCCTCGAGGGACGCTGCCTTGGCATGGCCGAGCACCGCTTTGGTGCTGCGCTGCGGCAGCTGCGCCCCGTAGCCCAGCTGCACCGCGCCCTCCTTCACCTGCAGCACGCGGCACGGCCCCGCCTCGATCACCGTCACGGGGATCGAGACGCCGTCTTCCGCGAACACGCGGGTCATCCCCAGCTTCTTCCCGATCAGTCCATTGGCCATGGCTATTCGACCTTGATCTCCACGTCCACGCCGGCCGGCAGGTCGAGCTTGGTCAGCGCGTCCATGGTCTGCGGCCGCGAATCGTTAATGTCGAGGAGCCGCTTGTGCGTCCGCAGCTCGAACTGCTCCCGGCTCTTCTTGTCGATGTGCGGGCTGCGGAGCACCGTCCACCGCTCGATCTTCACTGGCAGCGGGATCGGCCCCGACACCTGCGCGCCAGTCTTCTCGGCCGTGCGTACGATATCCGCCGCGGCCTGGTCCAATATGCCGTGGTCGAAGGCCTTCAGCCGGATGCGAATTCTCTGTGCCATGCTATCCTCTCTCGGCGGCTGATCGGCTCGGCCGCTCCTCCCGGCTCCGTACGAGCCGTGGAGCCGCCGAGCCGCCGAGCCGGCTTACTTCAGGATCTTCGTCACCACGCCGGCGCCGACCGTCCGGCCGCCTTCGCGGATGGCGAAGCGCAGACCTTCCTCCATCGCGATCGGGATGATCAGGGTAATGCGCATCTGGATGTTGTCACCCGGCATCACCATCTCGACGCCCTCCGGCAGCTCCACCGACCCGGTCACGTCCGTGGTCCGGAAGTAGAACTGCGGCCGGTACCCCTTGAAGAACGGAGTGTGGCGCCCGCCCTCTTCCTTGGTGAGAACGTAGACCTCGGCGTTGAACTCGGTGTGCGGGGTGATGCTGCCGGCTTTCGCCAGCACCATGCCGCGCTCGATTTCGTTCTTTTCAATGCCGCGCAGCAGCAACCCGACGTTGTCGCCTGCCTGGCCGTCGTCCAGCAGCTTGCGGAACATCTCGACACCGGTGACCGTGGTCTTCTTCTCGGCGTTGAAGCCCACCAGCTGGACTTCCTCGCCCACCTTCACCCTGCCGCGCTCGATACGACCCGTGGCAACCGTGCCGCGGCCGGTGATCGAGAACACGTCCTCGACCGGCATCAGGAACGGCTTGTCCACCTCGCGCTTGGGCTCCGGGATGTAGCTGTCGAGTGCGTTCAGCAGCTCCCACATCTTCTCGACCCACTGCGCCTCGCCCTTGATTGCGCCAATCGCCGAGCCGCGGATCACTGGCAAGTCGTCACCCGGGAACTCGTACTTGCTGAGCAGCTCGCGCACCTCCAGCTCGACCAGATCCAGCAGCTCGAGATCGTCCACCAGGTCGCACTTGTTGAGGAACACGACGATCGACGGCACGTTTACCTGGCGCGCCAGCAGGATGTGCTCACGGGTCTGCGGCATCGGGCCATCCACCGCGCTTACCACCAGAATCGCCCCGTCCATCTGGGCCGCGCCGGTGATCATGTTCTTGACGTAGTCCGCGTGCCCGGGGCAATCGACATGCGCATAATGGCGCTTTTCGGTGCTGTACTCGACGTGGCTCGTCGCGATCGTCAGGATCTTCGTCGGGTCGCGCCGGCCCTGCGACTCGGAGGCCTTGGCCACCGTGTCATAGGGGACATACGCGGCCAGACCCTTGTCCGCCGAGACCTTGGTCAGGGCCGCTGTAACGGTGGTCTTGCCATGGTCAACGTGGCCGATAGTGCCGACGTTCACATGTGGCTTGGTGCGCTCGAATTTGGCCTTGGCCATACGGTCCTCGAGGTTGCTTGCTGGTGGCTATCAGCTCTATCAGTTATCAGACGACACTTCGACGCTTGCCCTGCCGACGGCTACCACTGTGCCCCGCTATCGCGAACCGCCGATAGCTGACAGCTGATAACTGATAGCCGCCCGTCCCTATGACTTCTGCTTTGCGATGATCGCTTCCGCGATCGACTTCGGCACTTCCTCGTAATGCGCGAACTCCATGGAGTACACCGCCCGCCCCTGGGTCATGCTGCGGAGCTGGGTGGAGTATCCGAACATCTCCTTCAGCGGCACATGGGCCGCCACCACCTGAGCCTCTCCCCGCTGGGTCATGCCGCCCACCTTGCCGCGGCGCCCGGAGAGATCGCCCACCACGTTACCCAGGAAGTCCGAGGGGGTGACCACCTCGACCTCCATGACCGGCTCGAGGATGATCGGCTTCGCCTGCTGGGCGGCCGTCTTGAAGGCCATCGACCCGGCGATCTTGAACGCCATTTCGGAGCTGTCCACGTCGTGGTAGCTGCCGTACACCAGGGTCGCCTTCACGTCCACGACCGGATAGCCGGCCTGGATCCCGTTCTCCAGCGCCTCGCGAATCCCCGCCTCGACCGGCTTGATGAACTCCCGGGGGATCACGCCACCGACGATCTTGTCCTCGAAGATGAAGCCCTCGCCCGGTTTCGACGGCTCGAGATGGATCACCACGTGGCCATACTGACCCTTGCCGCCCGACTGCCGGATGAACTTCCCCTCGACGTCCGTGACCCGCCGGGTGATGGTCTCACGGAAGGCCACCTGCGGCTGGCCAACATTCGCCTCGACCTTGAACTCCCGTTTCATGCGGTCGACCAGGATCTCGAGGTGCAGCTCGCCCATGCCGGCGATGATCGTCTGCGAGGTCTCGACGTCCGTCCGCACCCGGAAGGTGGGATCCTCCTCCTGCAGCTTTTGCAGGGCGATCGCCAGCTTGTCCTGGTCGGCCTTGGTCTTGGGCTCGATGGCGACGTCGATCACCGGGTTGGGGAACTTCATCGCCTCGAGGATGATGGCATCGTCCTCGTCGCACAACGTGTCCCCGGTCCGGGTGTCCTTCAGGCCGATCGCCGCGCCAATGTCACCCGCCAGCACCTCGTGGATCTCCTCACGCTTGTTGGCGTGCATCTGCAGGAGGCGCGCGACCCGCTCCTTCTTGTCCTTGGTCGCGTTGTAGACGTAGCTGCCCGCGGACAGCTTGCCCGAGTATACCCGGAAGTAGGTCAGGCGGCCCACGTACGGGTCGGTCATGATCTTGAACGCCAGCGCCGCGAACGGGGCGTCGTCCTTCGGGGTCCGCGTGATGTGCTGGGTGTCGTGCAGCGGCACGTGCCCTTCGATTTCCTTCACATCCATCGGGCAGGGCAGGTAGTCGATCACCGAATCGAGCAGCGCCTGCACACCCTTGTTCTTGAAGGAGGCCCCGCACAGGACCGGCACGAAGCCGTGGCGGATCGTCGCGTTCCGGATCGCGCCCCGAATCTCGTCCTCCGTCAGCTCTCCCCCTCCGAGGTACTTCTCGAGCAGCGCGTCCTCGTGCTCGATCGCGACCTCGATCAGGTCATGGCGGTACTTGGCCACCAGCTCCTTGTAGGCATCCGGGACCGGCATCTCGGAGAAGGTCTTCCCGAGCGTTTCCTCGTGGAAGACGATCTCGACCTGACGGATCAGGTCGATGTGGCCCGTAAAGGTGTCCGCGGCGCCGACCGGCAGCTGCAGCGGATGCGCCTTCTTGGTGAGCCGGTCCCGGATCATCTCAAGGCAGCGGAAGAAGTCCGCCCCGACCCGGTCCATCTTGTTGGCGAACACCAGCCGCGGGACCCCGTAGCGGTCCGCCTGGCGCCACACCGTCTCCGTCTGGGGCTCCACTCCCGCCACCGAATCGAGTAGCGTCACCGCCCCGTCCAGCACCCGGAGGCTCCGCTCCACCTCGGCGGTGAAGTCCACGTGACCCGGGGTGTCGATGATGTTGATCCGGTACAGAATGTCGCTCCGGCTCCAGAAGCAGGTCGTGGCCGCGGAGGTGATGGTGATGCCGCGCTCCTGCTCCTGCTCCATCCAGTCCATCGTCGCCGCACCCTCATGCACCTCACCGATCTTGTAGTTCTTGCCGGTGTAGTAGAGGATGCGCTCGGTGGTCGTGGTCTTCCCGGCATCGATGTGGGCCATGATGCCGATGTTCCGATACCGTTCGAGCGGAGTTTCGCGCGCCATTCCGTTTCCCAAGGAGCGGCCAAGACATGCCTCGGCCCTGCAACGTCCACCAGCGAAAAAGCGGGGCGACCGACCCGGGCACGCCCGGTGGTATCGCTCCGCGCACGTCAGGGCTTTCGCCCCGACGAGGACCTGTTGGCCCCACGCGTTCTGGTCAGAGGGTCGGAGGTGGCTGGCGGAGTCCCGGTACCCTGGAACCGGCCGTCACGCGACCCGATGTCTCAGCTTCGGGGAACCCGACCCCTCTGGCCGTTGGCACTGGCCAGCGGCAGGGCCCCAAAACTCCATAGCCTGAGAAGTTTAACTGCCCAATCCTACCAGCGGTAGTGGGCAAACGCCCGGTTGGCTTCCGCCATCCGATGCGTGTCTTCCTTCTTCTTGATCGCGTTGCCCTCGCCCTTGGAGGCGAGGATCAACTCGGCGGCCAGCCGCTCCTGCATCGTCTTCTCGGAGCGCGAGCGAGCGAAGTCGATCACCCAGCGCATCGCCAAGGCCGCGCGCCGCTCGGGCCGGACCTCGACCGGAACCTGGAGGGACGCCCCGCCGACCCGGCGGCTCTTCACTTCCAGCGCCGGCTTGACGTTGTTCACCGCCTGCTTGAACACCGTCACGCCCGGCTGGCCGGTGCGCTCCTCGATGAGGTCCATCGCCGAGTAGAAGATCCGCTCGGCGGTGCTCTTCTTCCCCTCATACATCAGGGAACTGATAAACTTGGAGACCGTCTGGCTGTCGTACCGCGGATCCGGCGGAACCGTCCGCTTGACGGCCTTGGTGCGGCGGCTCACTTCTTCCCTCCCGCCGCGGCTCCGCCCGTCTTGGGCCGCTTTGCGCCGTACTTGGACCGGCTGCGCCGGCGATCGTTGACTCCAGCGGCGTCGAGCGCGCCGCGCACGATGTGGTAGCGCACGCCCGGGAGGTCTTTCACGCGACCGCCCCGCACCAGCACGATCGAGTGCTCCTGCAGGTTGTGACCTTCACCGGGGATGTAGGCGATGATTTCGAAGCCGTTCGTCAGGCGGACCTTGGCTACCTTGCGGAGCGCGGAGTTCGGCTTCTTCGGGGTCGTAGTGTAGACGCGGGTGCATACGCCACGCCGGAACGGATTCTTCCGGAGCGCCGGCGACTTGTCCTTGTAGATTGGCGCCTTGCGGCCCGCGCGCACCAGCTGGTTGATAGTCGGCATAGACCGGCAAACCTAGCCGGCCGCGCGAGATAGGTCAAGGATGATACTTGCCAGGAGTGCCCCCTGCCCAGTGACGGGGACGCCCCGGCAGGGACTCAGGGCCCCGACCGGGCCTGCAGGATGTACCGCCCTGCATGGAGCCCCGACCCGAAGAAATCCCCGCGGGTGACTCGCAAGGAATAGGTCCCCGCGGTAAGGACAGAACTGATCCGGCTGCAGAAGTTGTTGTTGGTCGGATCGATATCGACGTTCTGGGCGACGCGGTCGAGGTTTTGGTCGAGCAGCTCCAGTGTGGTATTCAGGTCCAGGGCATAGGAACAGAACGCGCCCCCGAAACCAGTGGTCTCGAAGCTGTAGGTCCCCCCGGTAGGGATAACAATGCGGTAGTAGTCGGTCAGATCGGTGCCGCTCAGGCCTCCCTCGATGGTGCCATCCACGAGGAGACGACCGGCGGACGCCCCCTGATCGTTCGGTTCTTTCTCGACGGGGAAACCGATTGAGAAGGCGGTGAATCCGCCTGCGCTGGCGCTGACCGCCACCGCCGTCGGCGTGGAGATCCCCCCGTAGGCGCCGAACCGGCGGCCTGGCAGCCCGATGAAGCCATCCCCTGCTTCGTCCTCGCCGGCGACGACGAAGTAACTGCCATCCGGCAGTCCCGGGAGGGTGAAGTTCCCCCCGGGGGCGGAAACGGTGGCCACGATTGCCCCGGTAATCGCATCGACCGCCCGCACCAGGATCTGCCGGGCCGGGCCCAGGCTCTGGGTCAGGGCGTTGCGAGCGTTCACGACGCCCGCCCCCAGCTGCTCCCCGGTCGGGAGCGGCGTCGTATACGTCAGCATCCGGCTCCGAATCGCCGCGGGCGTCAGCGCGGGATCCTGTGCCAGCAGGAGGGCAGCGACCCCGGCGACGTGCGGGGCAGCCATCGAAGTGCCGAAGTAGCGGGCCGCGCCCGTGAAGGTGCCGTGGGGAGTCGGATCGCAGAGGGCGTTCGGATTGCTGTTGAGTGGCGTGAAATCACAAACCGTCGAGAAGATCCCCCAGGTCCCATCGGCAGGCGGCGCGAAGTCACCACCCGGGGCGGCGAGATCCACGGTGCTGCCGTAGTTGGAATAGGAAGCTCGGTGGCCGCTTGGGCCCACGGCCCCGATCGACAGGACTTCGGGGTAAGCGGCCGGACACGACGGCACCGACGACCCGGCATTCCCCGCGGAGACTACGACCAGAGCTCCCCCATTCGGGAGGTTCGGATTCGTCACCGTCTGGATCGCGTCGTGGACTGGGTCGGCCCCGTCGGTGGGACAGTCGCCACCGAAGCTCATGCTGATTATGCGCGCGGCCTGGGCCGGCGGCGCAATCACCCCATTCGGACCCGAAACGGGAAAGCCCGCTGCGTACAGGATCCCATTGGCGATGTCGAAGAAGTCCCCAAACTGCAAGCCGAGGACCCGGACCGGCCGGATACTCACGGTCCAGTTCACTCCGGTGACACCCACGCCGTCATTCCCCTTCGCGCCGATGGTCCCGGCGACGTGGGTACCGTGGGACCCCAGCGCCTCACGGGCGCCGAGGCACGTCGGATCGCTGGCGTCACGGTCGTCAGGAGCGCTCGGATCGGGATCGTAACCGCCGCCATCGCCGCTGTTATTGACCGAACCACCGCCGATACTCGCACAGAGCGGCACCGGAAAACTCGTTACAAAGTCGTACCCATCATTCCGCAGGTTGCCGCCACCGGTGAGATAGGTGGCCCCCGCGGCACCGAGGGCGGGATGGTGGAACACAAACCCGTTGTCGAGCACCGCGACGATAACGCCCGCCGAGCCGCGGGTGATCGACCACGCCCGCGGCAGGTCGATCATCGAGTAGTGCCAGGACTGGTTGGGGAAGTTGGGGTCGTTCGGAATGGTCCCAGGCCGCGGCGGACCACCGTCCACTTGCATCCGGCCATTCCGGCCCACCGCCGCGACGGCGGGGTCCGCGGCGAGCGCTGCGGCAACCGAGTCGACCTTGCTGGGATCCGCCACCTTGATGCGCGCCATGCGAATGACCGGTGAGACGCCGGTCACGGCGAACCTCCCGCCCACCAGGTGCCCGGCGAGCCGGCCACGGATCGCCTGTTCCATCGCCTGGGCCGTCGGCGTGGCCTGCAGGGCACGAAGGCTCGTCGGCGCCCCTACGGCCCCCGGCTTGAAGCGGACCAGCAGCTCGTCCGGGATGATCCCCTGGCCGGGCCACCGCCGGACATAGCCCCGTAAGGCCGGCTCGGCGGTCGCGAACGGGCCCTGCACGCGGGCGGCACGGATCGCCGTGAGTTGCCAATCCACCAGCGAGATCGTCCCCGTGATCGACGACGGCGCCGGCACCACTGCGTTGGCTGATAGCGTGATGCTGGTGGGGATGAGCGCCGCGTTGCTGGCACCCACCGTCTGCAAACCATTGGTGTTTCCCAGCGTCCAGCCCACTGAGGCGAGGCCACTGGCATCGGTAAGAGTCGTGTCCTGGGAGGTGGACCCGCCGCCCGAGGTAACCGCCCAGGCGATCGGCACCTTCGCCACGTTCTGGCCGGTGGCAGTCCGCACCCGGACGTTGATCGGAGCGGCGAGCGACGTCCCCGCGAGCCCCGTCTGATTGTTCCCGGCCCCGGCTGCCAGCGTGCTTCCGGCGCCCAGCGCCGCGGTAGCGGTGGCCGTCGCCGACGCGGTCGCGACCTGCGCCCTGAGGGCCTGGCCGCCTCCAAGCTCATAGCCCAGCGTCCAGCTGGCTGTGGCCCGGCCCTGGGCGTCTGTGAGGCCGGACGCGGCAGACACGCTCCCACCGCCCCCGGTGACCACCCAGGCGACCGCTTGACTGGCGGCGAGATTGCCGAACGCGTCGTGGAACTCCGCCACCACCGACGTCGAGAGCGGTTGCCCCACCTCACCGTTCTGAGCGTCGCCCTGAAGGAGGGTAGCGGTGCTGGCCGGTGCGGCCTGCACCGTCGCGGAGAAACTGATCGGCGAACCGGACAGGCCCGTCGCTGAGGCGGTCGCCGTGCTGGGGGTCCCGGCCGTCGTCCCCATGGTCCAAGTCGTCGCGGCAAGACCCTGCGCATTAGTCGTCGTGGTGGCTACGTGCACACTCCCCCCGCCGGCCCCGACCGCGAAGTTGACGGTCACCCCGCTCACCGGGTCGCCTGACTTGTCGTTGACCCGTACAGAGATCGGCAGAGCCAGCGGCGAGCCGGCCTCCCCGAGCTGATTGTTGCCCGAGACCAAGAGGAGGTCCGAGGGTGTTCGGCTTGGTTCGCTGCCGCCGCAGGCGGCGAGGATCAGGCCCGCCACGAGGAGGCTCGAGAGAGGTCGGATTCGCATGACACAAGATAGGGGGAGGAGGTGGCCCCGAGGCCAGCCCTTCGGATCCGGTGCGACCCGCGACCGGGCGAAACCTACGGTCTCGTGTCGAATGTCACAGGGAGCTGGAGACCATCCTCCTGCCGGGCCCGCCGAGCCAGGGCGCTCGCCGAAAGATGGCGGGTCAGGACCTCCCGCAACTCAGCGATGACGTTTTCGGCGGAACCGTATTCTCCGTTGAGAGCAGCCTCGAGTCGGCGGGAAAATGCCCATACCCCGATCTGGGGAGCCAGATCGGGCGTAAGCCCCGTGGCGGCGAGGCGGTCGAGGGCGGCGGCGATTCCCAGCGATCGCCCGGTATCCCGCTCCAGATGATCGTGCATGACCAGCAGCACGTCTCCCACTGCGCGCGCAGTGCGCCGCGGGCCCTGCACCCGGCAGAGAAGACGTGAGACGATATCGGTCGGAAAGCGGCCAGCGGCTGCCAGGGAGACCAGAGCGGGGTCGCCACTGCCGAGAATGTGGATGGCGGCGTCGGCCCACGATGCGACATCCCGCGACGTGACAAGACCACAGCAGAGAGCGACCCGGAACACCTCCGCCTCTTGTGCCAGTCCGTCGACGCGGCCGCCTCCGAGGCGTCCCAGCGCGGCGGAGACGGCGGTCGAATCGGAAGGAGGCATGCTGGTCAACTTCTTCATCTTCTCGTCGCTTCATAGGGGGTGTCTGGAGTACCCGGAGCAGTGTCCGCGACCCACAGACAGCCATCGCAAGCGGCGCGCTCGGGCGGGGAGACCCACGGCCATTTGCCTAAGCACTTATGGAGCACAGTGTTACACCACCGTTGCGCCTGTCGGGTTGCCCGAGCTGCCTGGAACATCCTGATTCGGCTGGAACAGGGTGATCCAAATCACCTTCAGGTATCTCAACTGCCGCCCGTGCTTGAGAGATCGGTCACCATGGGGTACTCTCGTGGACATCTGGAAGCCGGCAGACTGAGCCAGGAGGAGCGATGCGCTGGAATCGCGGTCCCATGAGTGACAACGTGGAGGACGTGCGGGGACAGTCCGGTGGGCGTCGGATCGGCGGACCGCGACTGGGGCTGGGTGCGATGCTGCTGCTGCTGGTGCTCAGCCTCCTCTTCAAACGCGACTTCTTCGCGCTTGTCGGGGCTGGCGGCGGGGTCCCTGCGGGAGCAGGGAGCGGCGCCGACCTGACCCCCGAGCAGAAGATGCACGAAGACTCGCTGGCGGAGTTCGCCTCGGCGGTTCTCGACAGCACGCAGAAGGACTGGGCTGTCATCTTCCCCGAGTTCGGGAGTCGGTACCGAGACGCCAAGCTGGTGCTATTCCGCGATGCCTGGCAATCCGCGTGCGGGGCCGCCGAGACGGCGACGGGGCCGTTCTACTGCCCCGGAGACGAGAAGGTCTATATCGACCTCGGGTTCTACGACGAGCTGACCAGCCGCTTCGGGGCGGCCGGCGACTTCGCGCAGGCGTACGTCCTGGCGCACGAAATCGGACACCATGTGCAGAAGCAGCTCGGCATCGAGGCGCAGGTCCGGGAATCGCAGCGCCGTCGTCCGAATGCCGCGAACGACCTCTCGGTGCGGATGGAACTGCAGGCAGATTGTTTCGCCGGAGTCTGGGGTGGCCACTATGCGGCCCGCGGCGGGCTGGAGCAGGGCGATTTCGAGGAGGGGATGCGGGCGGCCGCGGCCGTGGGTGACGACCGGATCCAGAAAATGTCCCAAGGCTATGTGAACCCCGACGGATTCACGCACGGCACCTCGGAACAGCGACAGCGGTGGTTCAACCGGGGGTTCCGGACCGGGGATCCCCGGCAGTGCGACACCTTTTCTGGCAGCCCATTGTAGGCGGTCGCCAGCCTTGAATGGGCGCGCGGGGCGGATCGCTCGATCCGCCCCGCGCGTATAGCCGCCAATCCGCCCGGCCGACCGGGAGCTGTCCGCTACCCGGCTTACTCCTCGTCCTCCGCCATGACAGCGATGGGAACCGGGACCTGCTCCACCGGCGCGATCTCGCTCGGCAGCGGCGCCTCATACCCCTCAGGCGGCTCGATGTCGATCTCGGCGTAGCGGTAGATCCCCGACCCTGCCGGGATGAGGTGCCCGATGATGATGTTCTCCTTGAGGCCGAGGAGGTCGTCCTTGGCTCCGCGGATCGCGGCATCGGTGAGCACCCGGGTGGTCTCCTGGAACGACGCGGCCGAGATGAAGGACTGGGTCGTGAGGCTCGCCTTGGTGATGCCGAGGAGCACCGGCTCGGACTGCGCCGGTGTACCCTTCCGCTTGATCACCCGCTCGTTCTCCTCGCGGAAGGTGACCTTGTCGACGGTCTCCCCCTCGAGGAAGTCAGTATCGCCCGGATCGGTGACGCGCACCTTCTGCAGCATCTGTCGCACAATGGTGCCGATGTGCTTGTCGCTAATCCGCACGCCCTGCAGGCGGTATACCTCCTGCACCTCGTTGAGCAAATACTCCTGCACCGCGCGCGGACCCTTGATCCTCAGGATGTCGTGCGGGTTCACCGGTCCCTCGGTGAGCCGGTCGCCGGCCCTCACCCGATCACCCTCATGTACCCGAAGGTGCTTGCCCGCCCCGACCTCATAGAGCTGGGGCGGCTCCGGCTCGCCCTTCTTGCTGGGCTCGGTGAGCGGGTAGACATAGATCTCGCGCTTGCCGCGCTTGATTTCGCCGAACTTCACCACCCCATCGATCTCGGAGATCGTGGACGGGTCCTTCGGGCGACGGGCCTCGAAGAGCTCGGCCACGCGCGGCAGCCCGCCGGTGATGTCGCGAGTCTTGTACGCGGTCCGCGGCATCTTGGTGACCGTCACCCCCTTCATGATCTTCACGGCCGGTGACAGGTAGACGGTCTTGTCCTTCGCCTCCTTCTTGCTCTTGCCCGGCCACGCCACGTTGATCGGGTACTCCGCAACCTTGAACCGGGTGGACCAGGGGTTGCCCTCGTCCGGCAGGTTCATGGCGCGGGTGATCTGGTCGGCGTCGCTCCCGAGAATGATGCGCGAGCCTTCCGCCAGGATGTACTCCTGCGGATCCTTACGATTGGCGGCGTACACCAGGACCGAAGGATGCAGCTCACGATCCGGATCGGCCATGACCACGATGGAGCGAAGACCGGTGGATTCGTCCAGCTCCTCGCGGAGTGTGGAGCCGGGCACCAGATCTTTCCAGCGCAGCTCGCCATCGAGCTTGATGATGCTCGGGTCGTTGTACGGGTCCCAGGTGTAGAGGATCGACATCTTCCCCTGCACCTTGTCACCCTCCTTCACCTGGATGAGCGCGCCTTCCGGCACCGGGTAGCGGTTGAGGACTCGCTTGGGATCGGCCGAGTCCACCACCAGGATGCCTTCCTTCGACTCCTCGTCAGCCCCCTCGTCTTCCCGAGTCAGGGCCACGCGTACATTTGCCTTCGTGCCGTCCTCATATTCCACCGGCACGTCGGCGTATTCGAGCCCCCCGGTGTACTTCACCAGGCCGCTGGCCCGGGCGCGCCGCTCCGCCTCTTCGGCAATGCGGGACGATGCGCCGCCGATGTGGAACGTCCGGAGCGTCAGCTGGGTGCCGGGCTCGCCGATCGACTGGGCGGCCAGGATGCCGATCGCCTCACCCATGTCCACCATGTCCATCGTGGCCAGGTTCCGGCCGTAGCACATCCGACAGCAGCCGCGCCTCGACTCGCAGGTGAGCACCGAGCGGATCTTCAGCTTCTCGATGCCCGCATCCTCGATCTGGGTCGAGATTTCCTCATCGATCAACTTGCCCGACTGCACGATCAACTTGGGATCGCTGTGCTCATCCAGCTCATGCGGATCGAAGACGTCCTCGGAGGCGACAGTCCCCAGGATCCGCTCTCTGAGCGCCTCGATGATATCCTCGCCCTCCTTCAGGGCCGAGATTTCGAGGCCCTGGATGGTGCCGCAGTCCTCTTCGGTGATCGTGACGTCCTGGGCCACGTCCACCAGGCGCCGCGTCAGATAGCCGGCGTCGGCCGTCTTGAGTGCCGTGTCCGCCAGCCCCTTGCGGGCGCCGTGAGTCGAAATGAAGTACTCGAGGCCGGTCAGGCCTTCGCGGAAATTGGACTTGATCGGGCTCTCGATGATTTCGCCGATACCGCCGGTGAGCTTCTTCTGCGGCTTGGCCATCAGGCCGCGCATACCCGCCAGCTGGCGAATCTGGTCGCGTGAACCGCGGGACCCGGAATCGAACATCATGTAGACCGGGTTGAACCCGCCGCGGCTCTGCCGCATGTGGGCCACCATCGCCTCGGCCACGTCGTTGTTGGCGTGGGTCCAGGCGTCGATCACCTTGTTGTAGCGCTCGCCGAAGGTGATCTGCCCGGTGTTGTAGGCCTTCTGGAAGCGCTGGACGCGCTTGTCCGCTTCCTCCAGCAGCGTGGCCTTCTCCCGCGGGATCTCGAGGTCTTCGATGCCGATGGAGATGCCGCCCTGCGTGGCGTACCGGAAGCCGAACTCCTTGAGCCGGTCCAGGAACACCACCGTGTCGGCCAGCCCAGCCTCGCGGTAGCTCTGCAGTACCAGCTCCGACAGCGCCTTCTTCCGCATCAGCGCGTTCCGGAAGCCGTGGTTCACCACCACCTGACGCGGCAGGATGCTGTTGAACAGCACCCGGCCCGGGGTGGTCTTCACCCAGCGCGGCTTGTTGTCCTCCGCCTCCCGCGGCGGCTGGTACCAGAAATAGACGGCCGAGTGGAACTTGATGACGCGATGCAGCAGCGCCATCTCGATCTCGGCGAGCGAGCCGTAGTGCTTGCCCTTGTCCCACGCCGGCACCGGCTTGTTGTCGTCGGGCTCGCCCGAACCGGCCGGCAGCTTGGTGAGGAAGTAGCTCCCCAGCACCATGTCCTGCGACGGCTCCGCCACCGGGCGGCCGTC
>Ga0315273_10004126_pt1 | contig 17684 bp, 18 predicted proteins | sample YL17G02_0_MG_FD_205753 | JGI IMG/M metagenome (GOLD analysis project Ga0315273, IMG submission 205753) | Sediment microbial communities from Yellowstone Lake, YNP, Wyoming, USA - YL17G02_0 | ecosystem: Environmental > Aquatic > Freshwater > Lake > Sediment | place: USA: Wyoming | collected...
AAGGTGATCTGGTTCGACCTGCTCACCCTCGACCCGGCGGCGGTGAAGCCATTCTACTCGGGCGTCCTGGGCTGGACCTTCGAGGACCGCGGCGGCTACGTCATCGCGAGAGACGGCGACACGCCGGTGGCCGGCATCCTCCAGATGCCCGCGCCGAAGCCTGGCGCCGCCACGCCTCAGGCGCGCTGGATGCCGCTCGTCTCGGTGGCCGACGTGGCCCGGGCCGCAGAGGCCGTCCAGAAGGCCGGCGGCCGGGTGCTGGAGGGGCCTGGCAGTCTCGGGGCGCGCGGGCGCTACGTCGCGGTCGCCGACCCGCGCGGCGCCCAGTTCGTTCTGGTCGCCGCGGCCGGCGGAGATCCAGCCGACGTCGACGCTCCGCCTCCGGGCTGGATCTGGGCCGAGCTCTGGACCGACGATCTGACGGGCGCGGCCGCCTTCTACAAGGCCGCGGTTGGCTACGAGACCTGGCAGGTGGGGAGTGGAAAGGCGGCCACCTGGATCTACGCGTCGGGCGGCCGCCCCCGCGCCCGGGCCGCGCGAATGCCCTTCCAGAAGGTCCCAGCCCAGTGGCTGCCCTACGTGGTGGTGAAGGACCTCCCGGTCGCGCTCGCCCGGGTGACGGAGTTCGGCGGCCACGTGCTCCGCAAGCCCGGGGCGAAGGGGCCGCAGTTCGCCGTGGTCTCGGACCCGGGGGGCGCCACGTTCATCCTGGAGCAGCGCCCCGAGCAGCCCGCCGACGAGGTGGTTCAGGCCCCGGCCCCGGCCGGAGCTCCGCCCCCGCCAGGAGTTCCGCTTCCGCCGGGAGTTCCGCCGCCCCCGCCCGCCCAGAACCCGGATCCCTTCGGGCTCGAGGCGGCCGAGCAGAAGTCGGCCGAGGAGTCGGCGGCCCAGGCCGCGGCCGGCCAGCAGGGCTTCATCGCCATGCCCGGCGGCAACTTCGGGGCCGACGTCAACGTGGTCGTGGCGCCCGCTCCATTCGTGAACGTCTGGATCGCGCCGCCCGCCTGGGGACCTTTCTGGGGGCCCGGATGGGGCGTCGCGCCAGGCTGGGGGGGCGCCGCGTGGTGGGGCTACCCGCCGGCGTGGGGATGGTACCGGCCTCCCTCCTTTCCCGGGCGACCACCTTTCTACCCCGGCTACCGGCCGCCTCCTCCGCGACCCGGCCCGGGTCCAGGGCCGCGCCCGCCGGGCCCCGGGCCGCGCTACTCGGCCCCGGCCACGCGCGCCGCTCCGGCCCCGGCCACGCGCGCCGCTCCGGCCCCGGCGCGTGCCGCACCCTCGGCGCCCGCCCCGTCGCGACCGGCGCCCCCCGCCCCCAGGTGAAGCCTTGAAGACCATCGTGGTGAAGATCGGCGGCGAGGTGGCCGGAACGCCGGAGATGGACGCCATTGCACGGGACGTGAAGGCCCTGGTGGAGGACGGCCACCGCGTCAGCATGGTTCACGGCGGCGGGCCCCAGGCCACCGGGCTGCAGAAGAAGCTCGGGCTCGAGACCCGCATGGTGGCCGGGCGCCGCTACACCGACGCCGAGACGCTCGAGGTCATGAAGTACGCCGTGGCCGGGAAGGTGAACGTGGACGTCTGCGCGCGCCTGCTCGCGAACGGAGTGCTGGGCGTCGGGCTCCACGGCGCGAGCGGTCACGCGGTGGTGGCGAGGCGCCGACCGCCGCGGGTCATGGCCGGCGCCGGTCCCGACCCGGTCGACCTCGGCCTGGTCGGCGACGTGGTGGGCTTCAACCTGCCGCTCCTCGGCGACCTGTGGGCGCGGGGCTACGTCCCGGTGATCGCCTGCCTGGGCTGCGACGCCCAGGGACAGATGCTCAACATCAACGGCGACACGGTGGCGAGCCAGCTGGCCGGCGCGCTCCGGGCCGACGCGCTGGTGCTCGTCACCTCGACGCCGGGCGTGCTCCGCGACCTCGAGAACCTCGGGAGCCGCATCCCTAGAATCACTCACAGTGAATTCGAGAAAGGGGTGGCCGACGGGTCGATCTCCGGCGGCATGATCCCCAAGCTCGAGGAGTCCTTCGAGGTGCTGAAGGACGGGGCCCGCTCGGTGGTCATCATCGGGCACGTCTCGCCCGGCGACCTGCGCCGCGCCGCCGAGGAGCCGGGCAGCGTCGGGACGGTGCTGGTCGAGTCGTAGGTCTACTGCGGGCCCCGCTCCTCCTCCGGCTTCACCCGGCGGAAATCCCGCCAGAGCAGGACGTCGTAGAGGATCTTCAGCCCCCCGGCGATGAAGAAGGGAAGGCTGGCCAGCGCCGGCGCCGCGAAGAGCGGTCCGGCCGCGAGAGGCGCGATGGACGATCCAATGGTGCGGGCCATGCCCGTGACGCCGGCCGCCGCCGAGCGCTCGTCCGGGGCCACCACCGCCATGGTGTAGGACTGGCGCGTCGGCACGTCCATCTGCGAGATCGAGAAGCGGGCCAGCAGCACCGCGATGGCGAGCGGCAGGTTCGGCATGAGCGGCACCAGGACGAGCAGCACGTTCGACGGCAGGTGCGTGAAGACCATGGTGTTCACGAGTCCGAAGCGGTTCGCCAGCCACCCCGCCGAGAGCGCCGAGATCCCGGCCAGCACGTTGGCGCCGAAGAAGATGACGCCAAGGGTGCCCTCGTCGGCCCCGAACCGGGTGTGAAACCACCAGGCCACGAAGCTCTGGACCACGAAGCCGCCGCCGAAGGCGTCGAGCGCGAAGAGGGAGGAGAGCCGGAAGACCACCTTGCGCGAACCGTGCAGCCCGAGCCCAGGCTCGAGGAAGGACGGCTTGTGGTCCTTCCGTCCCGCCGGCGGCGCCTCGGCGGACGGCCCGAGCCGGGTGAAGAGCAGCAGCAGCGCCGCGCCCAGCACCGCATACCCCAGCACCACGGTGCGGTTGGCGGAGAGCGCGGTCGCCCCGTGGGCCTGCAGCGCCTGCGAGAGCAATCCCCCCGAGAGCGATCCGAGCGCGGTGGCGAATGAGCCGACCAGCGCGTACCAGGAGAAGACCCGGGTTCGCTCCTTGCCCGGGATGACCTGGGCCAGCGCCGCCTGCTCGATGGCCAGGAACGGTCCCACCTCGTTCCCGGCCGGGCTGATGATCCCGATGGTGGCCGCGAAGAGCAGCACCCAGAAGGACGTGGTGGAGGCGAAGAGGATCCCGGCGAAGACCATCATGGCCGCGCCGAGCAGCAGCATCTTTCGCCGGCCGATCCGGTCGGCGTGGGTGGTGATCCAGAGCGAGAGCGCGGTGTCGCCGAGGAGCGTCAAGGAGAGGAGCAGCCCGATGCGCCCCTCGGAGAGGCCGGCCTCGGAGAGGTAGAGGACGAGCACCACCGCGAGGAAGCCGTAGGCGAAGAGGCGGAGCGTGCGGGTGGTGAAGAGCAGCGCGACGTCGCGGGTGGGGCGGGGGAGCACGGCCTCGTTATAAGCCGCTGCGGACCCTTCGAGGAGGTGCCCCGTGCCCGAGTCCCCTGCCTTCGTCGCCTTCGCAGTCGACCTGCTCGGACCGCTGGGGCCGGTGCGGTCCCGGGCGATGTTCGGCGGCCACGGCATCTACTGCGGAGATCTCATGTTCGGCCTCGTCGACGACGACGAGATCTTCCTCAAGACCGACGACGAGACCCGGCCGATGTTCGAGGCTGCGGGCTGCCGCCGCTGGGTGTACTCGGGGGGCGGGAAGAAGATGGAGACGAACTACTTCCGGCCGCCCGACGCGGCCCACGAGTCGCCCGAGGACATGGAGCCCTGGGGGCGGCTGGCGCTCGAGGCGGCGCGGCGGGCGGCGCGGCTCAAGGCGGCGAAGAAGAAGGCGAAGGCGGCGAAGAAGCCGGCAAAGACCGCGAATAGGGCCGCCCGCTCCGTCCGGAAACCGGCCAAGCGTCGGGGGTGACGGCGCTGGATCCCGGAGGTATGAATACCCGGGTGAAGATCACGTTGCTGATCGACGACGTCGTGATGCGGGAACTCGAGGTCCGGGCGGCCCGTGACGGACGAACGATGTCCGAACTGGCGGAAGCCGCGCTGCGGCGTCTCCTCGACGAGCGAGTCGACGAGCGGGAACTTCCCCCGCTCCCGGCGATGCGGGCGCGGCAACTCGTCGACGTCTCCGATCGGGACGTGCTTTACCGCGTCATGGAAGAGCCGTAGCCCGCCCGCTACTTTGCGGCCAGCGCGTCGGCTCCCGCCTTGGCGCAGACGCCGTCCTGGGCCGAGGTCGCGCCGCTGACGCCGATCGCGCCCACGATCTTCCCGTCCACGACCAGCGGCGTCCCGCCCTCGATGGGAATGGTGCCCGGCAGCTTCAGATAGTTCACCTTGCCGCTGGCCACGACATCCTCGAAGACCTTCGACGGACGCCGGAACGCCGCCGAGGTGCGCGCCTTCTCGATGGCCGTCTCGGTGCTCCCGTTCTGCGTGCCCTCGATGCGCTCGAAGTAGACGAGGACGCCGCCGGTGTCGACCACCGCCGCGGCGACGTACCAGCCGTTCTTCCTTCCCTCGGCGAGCGCGGCGGACGCTGCCTTCTTGGCCACGTCGCTGGCGACGGGCGCGCCGTATGGAACCGGCGCAGACTGGGCGTGAACCACGGCCGGAGCGAGGAAGGAGAAGGCTAGGAGTGCTGCGGGGAACCACGATCTGGCGAGACGCATGTGCGGCCTCCTGGTGAGGGACGCCGGCCTCGATACACGCCCCGCGCGGAGCGCGCCCGTCCCGGATGGGTCAGGCGCTGGTCAGGCGAACGGAACCAGGTGGATCGCGTCCCCCGGCTTCACGTCGAGTGCCCGGCCAGCCTCCGCGGGAAGCCGAACCCGGTCGCCGTTCACCCGAGCCCGGGTCCGAACGGCCCGGAAGCGGTTCGGCCCGGCCGCGCCCAACGCGCCGGCAAGCACCTCCCGGTCGCGCCCCCCATCCCCCAAAGGTTCGAGGTCGAGCCGGAGCCGCCGGTGCTCCCGGACCAGCGACACCTCGGAGAGCTTCGCCTCGTAGTGCGGCCCCCCGTCGAAGGGGTCGATGCGGTTCACGTACCGGAAGCCGATGCGCGCGAGCATGCGCCGCGCGGGCTCGGTGCTCCGCCCCACCTTCCCCAGCGCCTGCTGCACCCGGGGCGGGAATAGGGTCGCGTAGAACTCGCCGGCCGGGAAGAGCTGCTGGATGAACTCCTTCCCCTTGCGGGAGAGCTTGTCGGCCTCCTGGTAGTCGAGCCCGGTGAAGCGGCGACCGAAGCCCTCCCAGAACAGGCTCTTTCCGTCGTTCCGGAGCGGCGGCATCAGCTCGGCGAGCACCGTCTCGCGGAACCGGTCCGGGAAGATCGCCATGTAGAGGAAGCGCACGAAGGAGAGCTGCTTGCCAGGCTCGGCCTCGCTCCCGCGCGCCTTCGGATCCACCACCAGGCCGCCGATCTCGGTGGGGCCGTCGAAGTGAAACCCGATGGACAGGACCTGATGCCGGAAGTGGCGGTCGAGCGTGGAGGAGTAGTTCTCCCGCTCGGTGACGTCGAGAAAGGTGCAGGGCGACTCGCGGGTGCCGTGCTTGGCGATGACCATCGACGTTCCGAGCACGCGCCGCCGCGCCGTGTCCTCGAGCACGAAGACGTAGCTGCGCTTCCACGGATCGGCGATGCGCCCGGAGAAGCTCCGCACCGACCGCTCGAGGATGCCCGAGAGCGACCGCTCGTCGGCCGGCAGGTTCACCGAGTTGAGCACGCGCGCCAGCGACCGGAGCGCCGGCAGGTCGGACTTCCGGACGTCGCGCAGGAGGAGCACGGCCGGAGATTGGCACGGGGTCCCGGGGCTGTCACGGCCAGCGCCCCGGAGGTGCGCACCGGGCGCAGCCGTGGCATGAAGCATGGATGCGATCGGTGGTGCAGCGGGTGGCGCGTGCGGCGGTCCGGGTCGACCGGCAGGTGGTGGGGGAGGTGGGTCACGGACTCCTCGTGCTGCTGGGGGTCGCCGACGGCGACTCCGACGACGACGCCCGGTGGATGGCCGACAAGCTCGCCCAGCTCCGCATCTTCGAGGACGAGGGCGGCAAGATGAACCGGTCGGTGCAGGACGTGGGGGGCGGCGTGCTCCTCGTCTCGCAGTTCACGCTGCTAAGCGACACCCGCAAGGGAAACCGCCCGAGCTTCGTGGGCGCGGCGCCTCCCGACGCCGCGAACGCCCTCTACGAATCGGTGGCCGCCCTGCTGCGGGCCCGCGGGCTTCCGGTGGCCCAGGGCGTATTCCGCGCTCACATGGAGGTGGAGTCGGTGAACGACGGGCCGGTGACGCTGCTCCTCGACTCGCGGCCTTGATCCCGCCGCGGTATCCTCCCCCGACCCGGGCGGGCTGACGCCGCCCACGATCGAGGTGACGCGTGGCGGACTGCCTCTTCTGCAAGATCGCTCGGAACGAGATCCCCGCGAAGCTCGTCTTCGAGGACGAGGACGTGGTGGCCTTCGAGGACATCAACCCCCAGGCCCCGGTGCACGTGCTGGTGGTGCCGCGGCGCCACATCCCGTCGCTCAACGACCTGGCCCCGGAGGACGACGCGCTGATCGGCAAGATGTCCCGCGTGGCGGCCCGGATCGCGAAGGACCGGGGCGTGGCCGAGCCGGGCTGGCGCAGCGTGGTGAACGTGAACCGCGAGGGCGGACAGCTGGTCTTCCACGTCCACATGCACTGCATGGGGGGCCGCCCCATGTTCTGGCCGCCCGGGTAGTGGCGCCCGATCCAGATCTGTCAAGGGGCTGGCTCTTTCGGTTCGTGCCGCGGTGCGGCTTGAAGCGGGCGCGGCCATCTGGGATCAAGGGAGATTCATGCCGCTCCTGCGGGTCAACAACCTGATACTCCACTTCCGAGGGGTGACCGCCCTCTCCGACGTGAGCTTCGAGGTTCGACGCGGTGCGCTGCACGCGGTCATCGGCCCCAACGGCGCCGGAAAGACCAGTCTTCTCAACTGCATCTCCGGGGTCTACCGCCCCCAGCGCGGGAACATCCAGTTCGACGGCGCCGACGTGACGAAGCTCTCCCCCTCGGCCCGCACCAAGCTCGGCATCGCCCGGACCTTCCAGAACATCGCCCTCTTCAAGGGCATGACGGTGCTCGACAACCTCCTCATCGGCCGCCACGTCCACCAGAAGGAGGGCGTGCTGGCCGGCGGTGTCTACTACGGCCCGGCCCGCAGGGAGGAGATCGCCCACCGCGAGGTGGTCGAGGACATCATCGACTTCCTCGAGATCCAGGCCATCCGCAAGAAGGTGGTGGGCACGCTGGCCTACGGCTTCCAGAAGCGGGTCGAGCTGGCCCGGGCGCTGGCGCTCGAGCCGCGGCTCCTGCTCCTCGACGAGCCCATGGCCGGGATGAACGCCGAGGAGAAGGAGGACATGGCCCGCTTCATCCTCGACATCAACGAGGACCGCGGGACCACCATGATCATGATCGAGCACGACATGGGCGTGGTCATGGACGTGTCCCACCGGGTCACGGTTCTCTCCTTCGGCGAGAAGATCGCCGACGGCACGCCGCAGGAGGTCCAGGGCGACCCCGCGGTCCAGGAAGCGTATCTCGGGCAGAGCCAGGGATAGCCCATGGGAAACCCCGTGCCCGACATCCTCGATCAGCTCCAGGGCAACGACACCTTCCCGAAGCTCCTCGTCCGCAACGCCGGCCTCCATCCCGACCAGGTGGCCATGCGGGAGAAGGAGTTCGGGATCTGGCAGCCATTCACCTGGCGTGAATATCACGACCACGTCCGCGACTTCTCGATGGGGCTCGTCTCGCTCGGCATGCAGCGCGGCGACAAGGTGGCCATCATCGGGGACAACCGGCCCGAGTGGGTCTGGAGCGAGATCGCCGCCCAGGCCGCCGGCGGCGCGGCGGTCGGCCTCTACCAGGACTCGAACCTCACCGAGGTGGCCTTCGTCATCGACCACTGCGACGCCACCTTCATCGTGGCCGAGGACCAGGAGCAGGTCGACAAGATCCTCGACATGCTCGACAAGCTTCCCAAGGTGAAGAGGGTCGTCTACGCCGATCCGCGCGGGCTCCGGAAGTACGAGCACCCGGCCCTCATCTCCTTCGAGGAGGTGGAGGAGAAGGGGCGGGCGCTTCTCGAGCACCAGCCCGGGGCCTGGGAGGAGCACGTGCGGCGCGGCGCCGTCTCCGACGTGGCCATCATGAGCTACACGTCGGGAACGACCGGATTCCCCAAGGGAGCCCTGCTCACCTTCCGGAACCTGCTCTCCATGGCGCTCTCCTTGAACCAGGTCGACGAGAAGCGCCCCACCGACGAGTTCGTCTCCTTCCTGCCGCTGGCCTGGATCGGCGAGCAGATGATGTCGCTCTCGTCGGCGCTGGCGGTGGGCTTCACGGTGAACTTCCCGGAGGAGCCCGAGACGGTGATGGAGAACATCCGCGAGATCGGCCCCCACGTGATGTTCGCGCCGCCCCGCATCTGGGAGAACCTGACCTCCACGGTGCAGGTGAAGATCATGGACACCACCCCCTTCAAGCGCTTCATGTACGAGCGCTGGATGCCCGTGGGGCGCAAGGTGGCGGATCTGAGATTCCAGAAGAAGCCGGTGCCGGCCGGGCTGGCACTGCTGCACAGGCTCGGCCACTGGGCGCTCTTCCGGGCCCTCAAGGACCGGCTCGGCTTCACGAACCTGCGCAGCGCCTCGACCGGCGGCGCGGCGCTCGGCCCCGACGTCTTCCGCTTCTTCCACGCCATGGACGTGCCGCTCAAGCAGATCTACGGCCAGACCGAGATCAGCGGCATCTCCTGCATCCACCGCGACGGCGACATCCAGTTCCACACCGTGGGCGTGCCCATCCCCGGCACCGAGGTGAAGATCTCCGAGAAGGGCGAGATCCTCTCGCGGAGCGACGCGGTCTTCCTCGGCTACCACAAGAACGACGAGGCCACCGCCGCGGCCGTCTCCGACGGCTGGCTCATGTCCGGCGACGCGGGCTACATGGCCGACGACGGCCACCTGGTCGTCATCGACCGCATCAAGGACGTGATGCAGCTGGCCGACGGCACCCAGTACTCGCCCCAGTTCATCGAGAACCGGCTCAAGTTCTCCCCCTTCGTGAAGGAGGCGGTGGTGGTGGGCAAGGGGCGCCCCTACCTGACCGCCATGCTGAACATCGACATGGGCGTGGTGGGGAAGTGGGCCGAGAAGAACAAGATCTCCTACACCACCTACACCGACCTCTCCGCCAAGGTCTCGGTCTACGACCTAGTGCAGAAGGAGGTCGACCAGGTGAACGAGACCCTCCCGGCCGCCGCCCGCATCCAGAAGTTCGTGCTCCTCTACAAGGAGCTCGACGCCGACGACGAGGAGCTGACCCGCACCCGCAAGGTCCGGCGCGGCTTCGTCGAGGAGCGCTACGCGATGGTCATCGACGCCCTCTACGGCGACAAGCCCGCGGTGGACATCGACACCACCATCAAGTTCCAGGACGGCAAGACGGCTCGCATCCAGACCACGCTCATCGTCCGGCGGCTGACCGCGTTCCCCGGAAAGGCGGCCTGATGACCGGGTCGGAGCACTGAATGGAGTTTCTCCTCCAGCTGGTCCTGAACGGCGTGGTGACGGGCAGCATCTACTCGCTCGTCGCACTGGGCTTCGTGGTCATCTACAAGTCGACGAGCGTGCTGAACTTCGCCCAGGGCGAGTTCCTGATGCTCGGGGCCTACGTGTGCCTCTCGCTGGCGGTTCAGTACCAGCTGCCCTTCGCGGTGGCCTTCCTCCTCACCCTGGTCTTCTCCGCAGCGCTGGGCATGCTGACCGAGCGGATCATCCTTCGCCCCATGATCGGCGAGCCGGTCATCTCGCTCATCATGGTGACGCTGGGGCTATCCGCCCTTCTCAAGGCCATCGTCCAGGCCGTCTGGGGCACCGACCTCCGCCCCTTCCCGAACATCTTCCCGGCCACGCCCGTCCAGCTCGGGCCCCTGCCGGTCTCGCAGGGCTACCTCTACAGCACGGCCAGCGTGGCGGTGCTGCTCCTCATCTTCACCCTGTTCTTCAAGTTCACCCGCGCCGGCATCGCCATGCGGGCCACCGCCTTCTCCCAGCAAGTTTCGCTCTCCATGGGAATCTCGGTGAAGCGCATCTTCGCGCTCTCCTGGTCCATCGCCGCAGTGGTCTCCGCCATCGGCGGGGTGCTGCTGGCCGGGGTGCGTGGCGGGCTCGACGCGTCGCTGGCCTTCTTCGGGCTCAAGGTCATCCCGGTGGTGATCCTGGGAGGCCTGGACAGCGTCGGCGGGGCCATCGTCGGGGGCCTGGTCATGGGGGTGCTGGAGAACCTGGCCGGCGGATACCTCGACCCGCTCGTGGGCGGCGGGGCCAAGGAAGTGGCGCCATTCATCGTGCTGGTCCTCATCCTTTCCGTGAAGCCCTACGGGCTCTTCGGAAAGGTGAAGATCGAGCGGGTCTAGAGAGGAGCGGGGATGCGCTGCGGCGACTTCCGTCAGAGCTACGCCGAGGACATGGCGATCTTCGACTCGCCGCTCCCGCGGTGGCTCCTGACGGCCCTGCTGGCGGTCCTGCTGGTGATTCCCTTCTTCACCGGCAGCTACTGGCTCGACGTGCTGAACCGGATCTTCATCGCCATCATCGCGGCCATGGGGCTGAACATCGTCACCGGCTTCACCGGCCTCATCTCGCTCGGCACCGCCGCCTTCCTGGCGGTGGGCGGCTACACCACCGCGGCGCTGGCCGGGAAGGCCGGGCTCCCCTTCGTGGTGGTGATCCCCATCTCGGGCGCCCTGACCGCCATGGTGGGCCTGGTGTTCGGCATCCCGTCCCTGCGTCTCAAGGGGCTCTACCTGGCGGTGGCCACGCTGGCCGCCCACTACATCGTGGAGTTCACCGCCAGTCACTGGAGCAGCATGACGGGAGGCGTGAACGGCATCAGCATCCCCGCCGCCAAGGCCGGACCCCTGGTGCTGAGCAGCGACCGCGAGGTCTACCTGCTCATCCTCGTGATCATGGTGGGGATGCTCTTCTTCGCGAAGAACCTGTTCCGGACGAAGGTGGGAAAGGCCTTCGTGGCCATCCGCGACCAGGACATCTCCGCCGAGGTCATGGGGGTGAACGTCTTCCGGTACAAGCTCCTCTCCTTCGCGGTGTCGAGCTTCTACATCGGGGTGGCCGGGTCGCTGCTGGCCTACCAGGCGCGCCTCATCAGCCCGGAGAACTTCCCCATCACGCTGGCCATCGACTACCTGGGCATGGTGATCATCGGCGGGCTTGGCTCGATCCTGGGCGCCATCTTCGGCGCCATCTTCATCACGCTCTTGCCGGAGATGCTCCGTCTCGGGACCGACGCCCTGGGCAACACCTGGCCGGGACTGATGGTCATCGTGGCCCCCATCAAGACCGGGGTCTTCGGCCTGGTGGTGATCCTCTTCCTGATCTTCGAGCCGGACGGAATGGCCGCCCGGTGGAATCACGTGAAGGCGTACTGGAAGCTCTACCCGTTCTCGTACTAGCAGTGCGGCAGCGATCGCGTTCGCAGTTGACCGATGTTCAAGGAGGCAGGCACATGGCATTCAAGAAGACGTTTCTCGGGGCGGCCCTCGCCGTGGCGGCGATGGCGTTCCACCCCTCGACCACCCTGGCCCAGGCCGAGATCAAGGTCGGCGGCATCTTCGACCTGACCGGCGTCACCGCCGACGTCGGCAAGCCGTACGCCCAGGGCGTGCAGGACGCCGTGGCCTTCGTGAACGAGCACGGAGGCATCAACGGAAAGATGATCAAGCTCATCGGCGCCGACTACGCCTACAAGATCGACCAGGCCCGTGCCCTCTACAAGAGGCTGGTGAACGACGAGAAGGTGGTGCTCATCCAGGGCTGGGGCTCCGGCGACACCGAGGCGCTCAAGGACTTCGTGGGCCAGGACAAGATCCCCTACTACTCGGCCTCCTTCTCCGCCCCCCTCACCGACCCCGCCAAGTTCCCCTACAACTTCTTCGTGGCCCCCTCGTACTCCGACGGGCTCCGCTCCTGGCTCAACTGGGTGAAGGCCGACTACACGAAGGGCGGCGGCAAGGGCAAGGCCAAGGTGGCCTTCATGTTCGGCGACAACGCCTACGGGAAGTCCCCCCTGGCGGCCGGCAGGAAGTGGGCGGCCGAGATCGGCGTCGACGTGGTCGACGAAGCCGTCCTGCCCCCGAACTTCCAGGACGCCACCAGCCAGCTCCTCACCATGAAGCAGAAGGGGGTGGAGTACGCCTACATCCAGGTCACCACCGCCAACGTGGCCATCGTGCTCCGCGATGCCCAGAAGCTGGGCCTGAAGGTGAAGTTCGGGTCGAACCCCTACGGTTTCGACGAGAACCTGCCGGCCCTGGCGGGCCCGAACGCCGAGGGCGTCACCGGCCTGATGCCGCACGTCCCGTACGGCACCGCAGTGCCTGGGATGAAGGATCTCATGGCCACCCACGACAAGGTCCGCCCCACCGAGAAGGGCAACGCCATGTACGTCCGCGGCTGGACCTACGTGATGGTCTGGTCGGAGGTGCTCAAGCGCGCCGACAAGGCCGGGCAACTGAACGGCCCCGGCATCAAGGCGGCCAGCGAGACCCTGAAGGACTTCTCCACGGGCGGGCTGTCGCAGCCGGTGACCTACACCCCCACCGACCACCGCGCATCCTTGACCTCGGAGATCTTCCAGGTCCAGAGCGGCAAGCTCGTGAAGATCGCCGAGTACGCCCTGCCGCGCACGCCGGAGTGGCTGGGGTTGTAGACGAGTGACGTAGGCGATCGATAAAGCTTGCGGGCGGGACCGAACGGTCCCGCCCGCTGCTGAGGGGTAACGAATGCTCGAGCTGAAGAACGTCGAGGTCATCTACGACGACGTGATCCTGGTCCTGAAGGGGCTTTCCCTCTCGGTGGCCGAGGGCAAGATCGTGGCGCTCCTCGGATCGAACGGCGCCGGCAAGAGCACCACGCTGAAGGCCATCTCCGGCCTGCTCCACAGCGAGGAGGGCGAGGTCACCGACGGTGCCATCACCTTCCACGGCGAGCCCATCCACCGGCTTCCCCCCGAGGCGGTGGTCCGGCGCGGTCTCTTCCAGGTCATGGAAGGGCGCCGGGTCTTCGAGGACCTGACCGTCGACGAGAACATCGACATGGGCGGGTACACCCGGAACGACCGGGCCGGCCTGCGCCTCGACAAGGAGGCCTGCTACGAGCTCTTTCCTCGGCTTCGGGACAGGCGGAAGAAGCTGGCCGGCTACCTTTCGGGAGGCGAGCAGCAGATGCTCGCCATCAGCCGCGCACTCATGGCGCGCCCCAAGCTCATGATGCTCGACGAGCCATCGCTGGGGCTCGCGCCCCTTCTGGTCGCCGAGATCTTCCGCATCATCAAGCGGATCAACGAGGAGCGGAAGACCACGATTCTGCTGGTCGAGCAGAACGCCAACCTGGCGCTCTCCATCGCCGACTACGGCTACATCATGGAGAACGGACGGGTGGTGCTCGACGGCGAGCCCGAGAAACTGCGCGCCAACGAGGACGTGAAGGAGTTCTACCTGGGGGGCGGCGGCGAGAGTGGCAAGAAGAGCTACAAGGATCTGAAGTCCTACAAGCGCCGCAAGCGCTGGCTCTCCTAGCGCGCCCTTCAGGGCGCGCAAGAGCCAATCCACGGGACGTCCATTCCCACGAGGCTACCCCGCATGCCTCCCCTCCGACCCAGCCGCGTCTACGACCCGTCCACGGAGTGCCAGTCCCCGGAGGAAAGGCGCGCCCTCCAGGGCGAGCGCCTTCGCCGCACCGCGGCCCACGCCTTCGCCCGGGCCCCCCGCGCGCGCCGCACGCTCACGGCCGCCGGACTCGGCCCCACCTCCGTGCACAAGCTCGACGACCTCCTCCGCATCCCGGTGACCCGCAAGGACTCGCTGCCTTCGGCACAGGCCGAGGAGCCCCCCTTCGCCGGGCTCACCGCCGTCGATCCCGGTCAGCTCGCCCGCATCTTCATGTCGCCCGGCCCCATCTACGACCCGCAGGGCGCCCACGAGGACTTCTGGCGCTTCCGCCACGCGCTCGCCTCTGCCGGCTTCCGCGCCGGCGACGTGGCCCACAACTCGGCCTCCTACCACCTGACCCCGCTCGGCTTCATGCTCGACGCCGGGGCCCGGGCGCTGGGCTGCGCGGTGATCCCGGCCGGCGTGGGGCAGACCGAGCTGCAGGCCAGGGTGGCCCACCACGTGAAGGCCACCGCCTACCTGGGGCTGCCGAGCTTCCTCCACGCGCTGCTCGTGAAGGCGCGCGAGCAGGGCACGCCGCTCTCCTTCGAGGCCGCCTTCGTCATCGCCGAGATGCTCCCCGAGTCCTTGCGCCAGGAGATCGAGGAGGGCTTCGGGGTGCGGGTGCTGCAGGGGTACGGCACCGCCGACCTCGGCTGCCTCGCCTACGAGTGTCCGGAGAAGGGGGGCTGGCACGTCCACCCCGAGGCCATCGTGGAGGTGCTCGACCTCGAGACCGGCCAGCCCGCCGGCCCGGGGCAGCCAGGCGAGGTGGTGGGCACGATCTTCGACGTCGCCTATCCGCTGCTCCGCTTCGGCACCGGCGACCTGTCGTCGCTCGGCCCGGAGGAGCGCTGTGCCTGCGGCCGGACCACGCCCAAGCTGCTGGGGCTGCTCGGGCGCGTCGGCGACGGGGTGAAGGTGAAGGGGATGTTCATCCGGGCCGGGCAGATCGACGGCGTCGCGAAGCGCTTCCCCGAGGTGACCCGCTGGCAGGCGGTGGTCACGCGCGAGAACCACCTCGACCGGCTCGAGTACCAGGTGGAACTCTCCGCGCCCGACGCCGACGGCTCGCTCTGCGCGCGCATGGCCGACGCGCTGCGCGACGAGGTGAAGGTGAAGGGCGAGGTCCGGGCCGTCGCGGCTGGCACGATCCCCCAGGGAGCGAAGCGAATCGACGACCGGCGCGTCTGGAAGTAAGCTTCACGGTCCATGCGCGGCATCCGGGGCGCGACCCAGATCGAGGAGAACACCGTCGAGGCCATGGAAGAGGCCGTGGCGGAGCTTTGCCAGGCGCTCTGCGAGCGCAACGGGATCCGGCCGGAGGAGATCGGCTGGGCCATCTTCACCGTGACCCACGACCTCGACGCCGACTTCCCGGCCCGCGCCGCCCGGGTCAGGAACGGCTGGCACATGGTTCCCATGATCTGCTCGCGGGAGATCCCGGTGCCGGGGTCGCTGCCCCGCGCGATCCGGATCCTGCTCCACGTCGAGTCGGCTGGCGACCGGCCGGTGCGCCACGTCTACCTGCGCGGCGCACGCGCGCTGCGCCCAGACCTCGCCGATCCCGAGGAGCCACAGTGACCGCGGAGGCCGGGCTGCCCCGGCGGGTGGGCATCGTCGGACTCGGGCTCATGGGCGCGTCGCTCGCCCGGGGACTGAAGGCCCTCGATCCGTCGATCCACGTCGCAGCGGCCGAGTCGCGGGACGACGTGCGCGCCCGGGCGGTGCCGGACGGCGTCGCCGACGAGGTGCACGCGGCACCGGGCGCCTGGCTCGGCGACCGGGACGTGGTGGTGCTTTGCACGCCGGTGGCCGTCATCGAGGCGCTCATCGGCCCGGTGTCGCGCCACATGGCGGCCGGCGCCGTGCTCACCGACGTGGGCGGCGCCAAGGAGCGGGTGGTCGAGGTGGCGCGGCGGGACGGCGATCCGCGCGTTCTCTTCGTGGGCGCGCACCCCATGTTCGGCGGCCGGGGCGGCTACGAGGGGGCGAAGGCCGATCGATGGAAGGGGGGCACGGTGGCGGTCTGCACCGACGGCGCACATCCCGAGGGCGTGGCCCGCGTGGCCGCGCTGCACGAGGCCCTCGGCGCGCGCACCGCCCGCTGCACCGCCGCCGAGCACGACGCCGCGGTGGCGCTCGTATCCCACCTGCCCTACCTGGTCGCGAGCGCGCTCTCGCTGGCCGCGAAGGAGGCCGGTCCGCTGGCGCGCGCGCTGGCCGGTCCGGGGTTGAACGACATGACCCGGCTGGCCGGATTCGCCTTCGACATCCAGGGGGAGGTGGCGCGCCGAAACGCCCATGTGCCGGAGGCGGCGCGCCGGCTCTCGGGTCACCTCTCCCGCATCCTCGCGGCCATCGCCGAGTCGCCCGACGCGGCCCGCACCGCCCTCGAGGAGGCCCGCGCGGCCCGGGAGGCGATCTTTTGAAGGGTCCGGTCGGCTGCCGCCGCCGCGGCCCGCTCCGCGGCGCCTTCGAGGTGCCCGGGGACAAGTCGGTCTCCCACCGGGCGCTCCTCTTCGCCGCGCTGGCGGGGGGCGAGACCCGCGTGCGGGGCCTGCTCCGCGCCGAGGACGTTCACTCCACGTGGAAGGCGGTGGAGCGGCTCGGGGCCAGGGTCCGCGAGGAGGGGAGCGAGGTGGTGGTGACGCCGCCTTCGAAGCTCTCAGAGCCGGACGACGTCATCGACTGCGGCAACTCGGGCACGAGCCTCCGGCTGCTGGCCGGGGTGCTGGCCGGTGTGCCCGGGCTCTCGATCCTCACCGGCGACGCCTCGCTGCGCCGCCGGCCGGTGCGCCGGGTGGTCGAGCCGCTGCGGCGCATGGGCGCCGTCCTCGAGGCCCGCGACGGAGACCGGCTGCCGCCGCTGGTGATCCGGGGCGGCAAGCTCCGCGGGATGCACCACGTCCTCCCTGTGGCGAGCGCACAGGTGAAGTCGGCCATCCTGCTGGCCGGCCTCTCCGCCGATGGGGAGACGGTCGTGGAGGAGCCGGCCCACTCCCGCGACCACACGGAGCGGATGCTCCGGCGCATGGGGGCCGACCTTCGCGTGGACGGCCTCCGCGTCTCGATCCGGCCGTCGCGGCTGCGCGGCGGCGAGGTCGACGTGCCCGGGGACATCTCGTCGGCGGCCTTCTTCCTCTGCGGCGCGGCGGCGCTTCCCGGCTCGGAGGTCAAGGCGCGCGGGCTGGGGACGAACCCCTCCCGCACGGGCCTGCTCGACGTGCTCCGGGCCATGGGGGCGGAGGTGATCGTCGAAGGCGAGCACGAGAGCGCCGGGGAGCCGCGCGCCGACGTGACCGTCCGCGGCGGCGCGCTCCGGGCCACCACCATCGAGGGGGCGCTCGTGCCCCGGCTCATCGACGAGTTGCCGGTGATCATGGTGATGGCCACCCAGGCCCGCGGCCGCACCGTCATCCGCGACGCCAGGGAACTGCGGGTGAAAGAGTCCGACCGGTTGGCCGCCATGGGCGAGACGCTCGCGTCGGCCGGGGCCCGCATCGAGCTCTTCGACGACGGATGCGCCATCGAGGGGCCGACGCCGCTCCGGGGCGTCCCGGTCCGCACCCGCATGGACCACCGGGTGGCCATGAGCATGGCCGTGGCCCAGCTCCTCGCCGGCGGGGACGAGGTGCTTCTCGACGACGTCGAGTGCGTGGCCACGAGCTTCCCCGGCTTCTTCGACATCCTCGACCGGCTCTCGGAGGGCGCATGATCTCGGGACGAACCACCCTCTTCGCGGTGATCGGATCGCCGGTGGACCACAGCCTGTCGCCGGCCATGCAGAACGCCGCCTTCGCGGCCGCCGGCTTCGACGGCGCCTTCGTGGCGCTGCCGGTGGCGCCCGACGAGCTGGAGGCGGCGTTGCGGGGCGCTCGCGCGCTCGGCTTCGGAGGCATGAACGTCACCGTGCCGCACAAGGAGGCGGTGGTTCCCTTCTGCGCCGCCCTCGACGACGTGGC
>Ga0315273_10004130_pt1 | contig 17672 bp, 15 predicted proteins | sample YL17G02_0_MG_FD_205753 | JGI IMG/M metagenome (GOLD analysis project Ga0315273, IMG submission 205753) | Sediment microbial communities from Yellowstone Lake, YNP, Wyoming, USA - YL17G02_0 | ecosystem: Environmental > Aquatic > Freshwater > Lake > Sediment | place: USA: Wyoming | collected...
CATCCGCTGCCGCTCGACCTGGTCGAGGTGACCGCCGTGGCCGACCCGTCGCTTCCCGGGGTGAGGATCACCGCACGGACCCGGGCCACCGCGCGGACCGGCGTCGAGATGGAAGCGCTGGCCGCCGTCAGCGCCGCCTGCCTGACGGTATACGACATGGTGAAGGCCGTTGACCAGGCCATGCGGATCGAGGGGATTCGCCTGGTGAGCAAGACCGGCGGGACGCGGGGTGACTATGCCGCGGCGCCGGCCGAACCCGGGAGGAGCGCTTGACCGAAGTCGCGAAGCGAAGTGACCGCCGCGAGTGGAGGAGCTGGGTGCGGGCAGTGCTCACTCAGAGCCTGCTTTTCCTGCTGGCGGCGGTGACAGTGAGTGGCTTCGCGTCCTGGACCCAGGGCGTCGTGGCTTGGAACGGCGCGCCGACCATGACTCGCGTGGAGGGGATGCCCCACACGCGGCTTCGGGTCGAGCGGGCCACCGAAGTGCTCACCTACGCAGCGAAGTACCATATCCCCGCCGACCTGAGTGCTGCGATCTACGACATCGCCCGGGACGAGGGGATTCACCCGGCGCTCGCCTTTCAACTGGTCAAGGTCGAGAGCGACTTCCGGCTCGCGGCCCGCAGTTCGCACGGCGCCATCGGCTACACCCAGCTCCGCCTGTCGACGGCCCGGGCCTACCGCCCGGAAATCAGCGAGACCGCCCTGGCGCACCGTGAGACCAACCTGCGAATCGGCTTCCGTTTCCTGAAGGACATGCTGGCGCGGTTCGACGACAACCTGCCGATCGCGCTGCTTGCCTACAATCGCGGCCCGACCCTGGTGGACTCGCTGCTGACGATCGGCGAGGATCCCTCGAACGGCTACTCCGAGGCGGTGATGCGCGGGCTGAGGCGCTCGGTGCGCGAGGCCCCGCGGGAGATCAGGCGGGGATCCTGAGCTTCTGGCCGGTCCGGAGCGACCGGGGCGACTTGATGCCGTTGACCTCCTGGAGGGCCTGGACCGACACGCCGTAGCGTCGGGCCAGGCCCGTCAGCGTTTCCCCCCGCTGCACCACGTGGGTGCGGCGCGTCGCGGCCAGCGTCGCGGTCGTGGTCTTCCGTCCGCCGCCCTGCGAACTGATTTTCAGCTTCTGCCCCGCCCGCACCGCGCCGGACTCCGGCAGCCGATTCCAGGACCGCAGTTGTGCGACGGAAACGTGGTAGCGCTTCGCGATGCCGGACAGGGTCTCCCCCCGCTGCACCGTATGCAACCGTGACGTCCCCCGGGCCACTTCGTAGTCGCTCCAGCGCGCCGCTGACCCCGTCGGGATCGCCAGCCGTTGTCCCGCCCGGGGCGAACCGCTCCGGATCCCGGGGTTGACCTCGCGAAGCGCCGTCACGCTCACACCGTATTTCCTGGCAATGCGGGACAGCGTCTCGCCGCTCTTCACCACGTGCGTCGGGAAGGCCACCCGCTCCGAGGCCGGCAGGTCGGCGTAGCCGGCGCTCGCCAGCGCCATCGTCCCGGCCGGCAGCCGCACCACCGCTCTCGTCGATGGTGGAGTCACTCCGCGGAGAAAATGCGGGTTCAACTCCCGGATCGCGGCGCCGCTCACCCCCGCAAGTCGCGCGATCACCTCGAGCGAGGTCATGCCGGGCACCACGACAGAGTCCCGCGGAAACGGATCGGTCGGCGGGGTCGGCTCGAACCCGTAACTGGTCGGGTCGCGCGCGATCAGGGCCGCGGCAATCAGCTTGGGAACGTAGTCCTTGGTCTCCTGCCGGATGTATCGCGTATCGGCCAGCGTGAAGAAGTCGCCATCGGAGTAATCCTCGTCGGCCTCGGCGGATCCCGCCGAACTCGAATCCGAATTGCCGTCGGTCCAGTCGATGCGGCCCAACCCGCGCGAGACCGTGCCGGGGCCACCGTTATATGCCGCGGCGGCCAGGTAGTGCGACCCGAACTGTTCGGTGAGCTTGGCGAGGTAGCGGGCCGCGGCGTCCGTGGCCTTGACGGGGTCGCGCCGTTCGTCAACCCAGCGATCAATGCGGAGCCCCATCCACCGCCCGGTGCCGCGCATGAACTGCCACATGCCGACCGCGCGGGAGCGGCTGGTGGCGACGTTGGAGAAGCCCGATTCGATCAGGCCGAGATAAACGAGGTCACCCGGGAGCCCCTCGGCGGCGAATCGCTCCCGCACCATCGCTTCGTAGACGGGGAGCCTGGTCAGCCAGATCGCCATCCGGGGCCGCGCCGGACCCTGGAAGAAGGCCAGGTAGTACCGGACCCGATCGTGGTCGGCGAAGGTCGTAAGATCGAGAGAATTGGCCCGTGGCTCGGTCAGCCAGTCGAGCGGATCGCCAGCCTGGCTGATGGCGGCTGCCGCGGCCGGGGCGTGGGCCAAGGCAAGCTGCTCGAGCGCCGCCGCATCGGCGGCGGAGTCCTGCACCTGCCGGAGCCTCGCCAGCGAGTCAGGGTGAAGCCTCGGCTCCGTGGCAGGCGGGGGAAGCGGAGTCGGCTCCACCGGCGGCGGTCGGTGAACCTCGGTGGCAGGCTCGGAGACCGGGAGCACCGGCACGACCGAGGCCGGCTGGCGCGCGCAAGCCAACCCGAAGCCAAGCAAGACGGCGCTGAAAGACTGAAGGCGCAACCTGGCTCCCAGGCAGTCGTGGTGAGAGCAAGTATATGGGCTGACAACAACTTAGAACGTAACGAGTGGACAAACCCCAGTCTACGGATGCCGGAGAGACGCTCGGCGTTGCTCAGGCACCATGGCTGCTGATGACCCGGTTGGCCGCGTTGAGCACAGCCAGGGCGGCGCCGCGGGCAAGATTCTCTCCCGCCAGGTACGAGCCGACCAGTCGCGGGCCCGCGTTGATCCCTCGAACCGCCAGCGAGGCCACGACGACGTTGGCATCGAAGGCCCGAATCGCCTTCACCCCGAGGATCTCGAATGCGGCGTCAGGGACCCCCTGCGCCAGGGCGTTAAGGCAGGCCTGGGCTGCGCACCGCAGCTCACCCGAGGGCGAACTCACCCCCTCGGCATCCCCCTGGACCCGCCCCCGCTCCTGCCAGAGCAGCGTGACCTGGGCTCGACAACGCCCGTTCGCCAGGCGCTCAATCCGAAAGCGGGCAAAGCGCGGGCGCTCCCGCGGCATGGATGGGGACGAGGGATTCATCGTGGCGGCGTCCTTCAAGCAAGTTCATTGCCGCGCCGAGCTTCTGGACAAGCAGGCTGTCGAGGCGACCATCCGGGAGCGGGTGAGGGCCGGCAGGGTGGCTACGGTCCTGGGCACCGATGCCGGCCTCATCTCCATGCTGGGCGCCGACCTGCGCTACCGTGCTGTCGGCGCGATGACCGTTCCGGGGCTGAGAAAGCCACCTGTCGGGGTGGCCAGGCCGGAAAGCACCTGTGCCGATCCGTGGCAGGTCCGGGGCGACCCCGATTCCACGCGTTATGCCAAGGTTCAGGCGCCGACGAGAGCCTTGAACCGCGTGGTCAGGTCCGTGACGACCGGGCGGTCGCCCGTGCCGATGGAGCGCCCGTCGAGTGAGCGGATGGCGACGATCTCGCTGGCTGTGCCGCAGAGGAAGGCCTCGTCCGCCGTGTAGACGTCGTAGCGGTTGAGCATCTCTTCCTTGACCGTGTACCCGGCCGCGGTGGCCAGCTCGATCACCACTCCCCGAGTCACGCCCAGCAGGATACCGGCATACCGCGGCGGGGTAATCAGCACCCTGCCCTTCACCACGAACAGGTTCTGCCCCGACCCCTCGGCGACGTGCCCCGAGGCGTCCATCATCAGGACCTCATCGGCGCCGGCGGTGTTCCCCTCGATCTTGGCCATCGCATGACTGAGATAGTTGAGCGACTTGACCCGCGGGGAGAGCGACTCGCGATGCGGGATCGGCGTGGCCGCGGTGACCACGGCCAGTCCCTGCTGGTAGCGTTCCGCCGGCCAGATGTTGATCACGTCCACAATCACGATGATGGTGGGCGTCTGGCATTTCCTCGGATCGATCCCCAGGTCGCCGACACCCCGGGTGATGATGGGTCGGATGTAGGCCTCCTTGAGCCCGGAGCGCCGCACCGCCTCCTCGATGACCGCGCCGAGCTCCGCCTTGGCCATCGGGATCATGATGCAGACCGCATGCGCCGAGTCGTAGAGCCGGTCGACGTGTTCCTGGAGTCGGAACACTTTGCCGTTGTATGCCCGGATGCCTTCGAAGACTCCGTCCCCGTAGAGGAGCCCGTGATCGAAAACCGACACCTTGGCGGTGTCGCGGTTCAGCCACTGGCCATCGAGCCAGATCGTCGTCATGGGTGCTCCGGAAGAAGGTTTGTGGTGCTGGGCCCGGCACCGGGAAAAGGTAACTACCTCAGGGGCCCTTTCCGTATCCAGCCAATTGGATACAATTTACTCGCATGCTTACCCTCCCGCTGCTCCTGTTCGCGCTCGCCCCGACCGATACCCTGATTCCGCTGGCGACCCTGCTGGCCCCGCCCGCGATCCTGATGCCGAGGCTCCATCCCGCTGGAACCCAGGTGGCCTACGTGGCGCCCCTGAATGGGGTCCAGAACCTCTTCGTGGCGCCGGTCGCGGCACCCGACAAGGGCCGGCCGGTCACCCGCTACCCCGACCGCGGGGTGCAGCCGTCCGATGTCAGCGGCAACGCCACCTACCACTGGATGGCTGGCGGGAAGTACCTCGTCTTCCTCCGCGACACCAACGGTGATGAGAACCACCACCTCATCCGGGTCGAGGTGGCGACCGGGACGGTGACCGACCTGACACCGGAGGGCAAGTTCCAGGTCCGGATCATCCAGGTGTCGCCCCGCCGACCGAACGAAGTGCTGATCGGGATCAATGACCGGGTCCCTGCCCTCCACGATCCGTATGTGGTGGACGTCGAGACCGGCAAGCGGACCCTGATCGAACGGAACGACCGGTTCTACGGCTATGTCGCCGATGACGACTTCAGGCTCCGCCTCGCGATCGGGGTCAGCGCCGAGGGGGCCATCATCCTCCACAAGTCGGTGGGGGACGGGACGTGGGCCACCTGGCGTTCGCTCCCGCCGGGCGAGTCGCCGGGCAAGGCCATCGGCTTCGACCGGACCGGCCGGGTGCTGTATGCCACCGACAGCCATGAACGGAACACCGCCGCCGTTATCGGGTTCGACCTCACCACCGGCGCCGAGCAACTGGTCGCGGCTGATACCCTGGTCGACATCGGCGACGTGCTGCTCGATCCGCTCACGGGCCGGGTCCAGGCCTATTCGACGAACTATGAGCGCGTCGCCTGGCATCCGCTCGACCCGACGCTCCAGGCGGACTTCGCCGCGCTCCGCAGGGTCCGCGATGGCGATCTCCACGTGGACGACCGCTCGGCCGACGGTCGGAAATGGCTGGTACGCTTCACGCTGTCCGACGCGCCGGAGACCTACTATCTCTACGACCGTTCGACCCGCCGGGCGGCAAAGCTGTTCGTCAGCACTCCCGCGCTGGCGGGACTCCCGATGGCCAAGACCCACGTCACCCGGATGACGACCAGCGATGGCGTTGAGCTGATCTCCTACCTGACGCTGCCGCGCGGGGCCGACCCGAGGGGCGATGGGCGTCCCGCGAAGCCGGTTCCAATGGTGGTCCTGGTCCACGGGGGGCCCACCGACGAGCGGGCCCAGTACGGGTTCTTCCCGTTCCTGCAGTGGCTTGCCAACCGCGGTTACGCCATCCTCAACGTGAACTTCCGCGGTTCCCCTGGCTTCGGAAAGAAGTTCCTCGAGGCCGAGCGGCACGAATGGGGCGGGCGGATGAACCTCGATGTGGTGGAGCAGGTGGCGTGGGCGGTCCAGCAGGGGATCGCGCCCCGGGACAAGGTCGCGATCATGGGCGGAAGCTATGGGGGGTACGAGACGCTGGCGGCGCTCGCCTTCACGCCCGACGTCTTCGCCTGCGGCGTGGATGTCGTCGGCCCGAGCGATCTCGAGACCTTCATGGCCAACATCCCGCCGTACTGGTCATTCGAGCACGTGGCCTACCGGCTCGGCGATCCGCGGACGCCGGAGGGTGTCGCCCTGCTGCGCGAGCGGTCACCGATCCGCCGGGTGGATCAGATCCGGGCGCGGCTCCTCATCGGTCAGGGCGCCAACGACGTCCGTGTCAAGCAGGCCCAGTCCGATTCGATGGCCCGCCGGCTGGACGAGCGTGGCGTCAAGGTGACTTATGCGCTCTACCCCGACGAGGGACACGGCTTCCTGCGGCCGGAGAACGACCTCTCGTTCTTCGGCATCGCCGAGGTATTTCTGAAGGAGTGCCTCGGAGGACGCGCCCGGCCGCTCACGACCGAACTGCTCAAGGGGTCGAGCATCCAGGTGCCGGTGGGGGCAAGGCACATCCCCGGGCTCGAGGATGTGCTGAACGCTGTCACCAAGAGGCCATGAGGACGGATACGCGTTACGAGGCTGATGAGGGCGCTGGGACTCGAACCCAGAACCTACGGATTAAAAGTCCGTTGCTCTGACCATTGAGCTACGCCCCCGACCTGCCGACCCTGCAACAAGTTACCAAACCTGCCTCCGGCTCGCGATCCCCTCGGCGTGGGACCGACTGTGGGAGTTGTTGCGGGGCTGAAACCTGAGCCGGTTGCGCTGGTCATCTCGTTGTAGATCAGCAAGTTGCTGTTGGGGTTGTTTCCGGCTTGACCCCAGTGAGCGTGACTCGGTAGTGGGGCATCATCGAGCAACCAACGCACCCCATCCGGTCGGGGGCTGGCCGACCACTCGCACTGGGCTAAGTGGCTCGAAGCCCGCGGCACGCAGCACGTCGGCCCCGCGCTGACTCAGGAGCAAGGTGACGAAGGATCGCGCCGCGTCCGGATGGGGCGCGCCCCTCGGGACCGTGACCGCGAAGGCGATGGGGGCGCCACGCAGGGTGAGCGAATCTCCCGGCGGCCCCGTGGCAATTCGGACTCTCGCTTGAGCGTACCACGACCCGCGTGCGGGATCCGCCAGGTTGATCTCCGGCGGCAACTCGAGGTATGCAAGATGGTGCGCACGGGCGAGGTTGCGGTAGGTCCAGATGTAGTCGAACTCCCCCGCCTGCAGCAAGGCGCTCAGATCCGCCTCCGCGTGGCGCATGTACCGTTCCGGCATCGCGGCCAGCAGGCGAGCGGCCAGACCGGGTTCGCCGTAATGCCGCTCGGCAAGCTGGAGGGCCAAGAGGGTCCGGTAGCCGCTGGGATCGACGCCGGGGTCAGAGCGACCAACCCGCACCTCTGGCCGGAGGAGCACGCGGTACCAGGAGTCGGCCGAGAGATCCGCGCGCCCGGCCGATTGAGGGCCGTACGCCAGGACCAGCGCATTGGTGGCAAAGACCACGTACCACGAACTGTAGGCCGGTACGATCAGCAAGTCGAAGAGCGCGACATCGGCGGTGCCCAGCACGTCAGGCATTCGGCCCAAGTCGGTGAGTTTGCGGATGGCCTCAAGGGATGGAGCGTTCTCTTGCTGGAGAATGAACCCGGTCGGCCGGCTGCGTAGCAAGTCGCCCAACGCGCGGAATGCTGGCCCCAACGCCGCCGCGTTGAACACCACCAAGGGTTTGGCGCTATTCGTACCCTGGCAGGCCCCCATTGCGCCCGCCATGGCCAACGCTGCCCCGGCGACAAGTCCCCCGGCAACTCGCACGCTATCTCCGGATGTGGCCCGCCAGTTGGGGCGACCGGCCAATCCTACCCCTCACCAGGTTCGCCGGCAAGACGGCTGCACGCTGGAATCTAACGATGCCGCCGCCGGGGCTATCGGTTGCCTCGCCAGCCGCGCAAAAGCCGCACCGCACCCAGCGCCCCGGCAATCAACAGAAACACTGTGTACGCGATCCGGGCACCACCAAAGACGAACACGGAGAGGTACAGCGAGGAGACAAGCACGGTGAGCGCTGCGAACGGCGCTCCGAATCGCGCGAATGCGTTAAACGCAATGGGCTCCCCCGCCTTCTCGGCCATGCCGGTCACGGTCACGTTGGCGGACGCCCCGACCGCCGTGCCGTTACCACCAAGACAGGCGCCGAGAGCAAGCGCCCACCACAGTGTCATTGGATCCCCCTTCAGTTCGCCTCCCAGTTGGTGCACAATGGGAATCGACACCGCCACGAACGGGATGTTGTCAATGAACGCCGAGAGCACGCCGCTCACCCAGCAGATGAGGACGGCGGCGAAGAGCAGGGTGCCTTTCTCGCCAAGCCCAAGGGTCGCACTTCCGGCGTGAATCCCATTCGACAGCGATGTCGCCACGCGGCCAATCAGGCCGGTCTCGACCGCGGCCCCGACCACAATGAACAGGAACGCGAAAAACGCCAGCGTCGGCCATTCGATGTCAAACTCGAACACGCGCAGGATTCCGTGGCGCCGTTCATGGGCGCTCGGCTTGTGGGTCCGCAGGTACAGGTAGTCCTGAATTGCCATTGCCGCAGCCGCCCCCATTACTGCCGGCACTGCCGGAGGCATCCCGGTCATGCGCTGTGTGAGGAATCCGACGAAGACGCCAACCATGACCACGGAGGCCCAGCGCAGTAGGCGTGGGTTGTCGATCTTGGGAATGTCTGGCGGTACGAAGGCGCCTCGGGGAGCGGCGAGCACCGACCGGTAGTATCGGGCGGAAACCCACTCAGTGAGGAACACCATCACCAGTACAGGCGCAGCGATATTCACAAGGAACGCAACGAATGGGATCTGTGCGCTGGACGCAATGATGATGTTGGGCGGGTCACCGATCAGCGTTGCGGTGCCGCCCACATTTGACGCCATCACGACCGGCAGGAGGAATGCTGCGGCCGGTACCTGCATCTGCCGGGCCATTGCAATCGCCATGGGCGTCACGAAGATCACGGTCGTGACGTTGTCTAACCCCGCCGAGAGGACAGCCGTGAGCCAGATCAGGAGGGCCTGAACGACGAACGGCCGCCCTCTTGTCAGGTGTATGAGCCGGGCGACACCCCAGCCGAACACCCCCGTATCCTTGAGCACGCCAACGAGCGCCATCATCGCGGCCAGCAACAGGAGTACGTTGAGATCGATATGGTGGAAAGCGAGATCGAAGGGGATGAGGTGGTATGGTGTGAGGTAGGTGAGACCCCAGAGAATCGCCGTCGCACCGATGGCGACGAGCACGCGATGCGCGGCCTCGCGTGTGAGGAGCAAGAAAAGGGCGATGATAGTAACGCCGACGAGCGCCTGAGAGACAGCGTCAGTCGTGGGCAGGATGTCGTGAGGCATGTGCAATGCGAGGCTCGTTAAGACAACGCCGGGACGCGGCAGCGGTGTCATTGAGACTGGAACCCAGGAGTTGAGCCAGATGCCTGGAGCTAACAGCCAATGGAACGCCGCCCCCTACGATGACTCGCCCAACCATCTAGAAGCCGGGGCCGAGCGCGCGCGCCGTGACAAAGAGCCCAGCGCCACCGAGCATCACAACTAGCAGGTAGCGCTTGAAGTGCCCGGTTGTGGCTGGTTCTAGATGGATTGTCGTCCCCTGAAGCCGAGCGATGTCGATGTAGCGGGCACCGATCAGCAGGCCAATGACAAGCCAGTAGATCAGGTCAGCGATTGACCAGCCGATGCTCTTGTAGACCAAGAACGCCGCAGCAACCAGCGCGATGTTGCCAATGAACATCCAGAACAGCCGTAGAAGGCACCCGGCCTGGCTTTGGTACTGGGGTTCTGAGGGGGTGGGGTCCATCTGTCTAGCCACCATAGTCGCCACACCTCTCGCCTCTGTGAGGAGGCGAGCAGCTGTGGCTGGCGGCCCGACCAGCCGGTGTGTCCTCCGAGGGGCGTAGCGCTCCCGTCGGACCCGTTGCTGACTCTGTGCACCGTAGCGTAACAGCCTCGATCCCTCCGAGCAACCGCCGGCGCCCACCTACGAGCGCGGCATCCATCGCCAATCTGGAGTTGGAGTTGACCCGGTTCGGTGGAGCCTTACTCTCTGCGTGAGAGGAGGAGTCCCTGATGCCCCGTGTCAGGCAGCCTACCCGGCCCCCTTACCCCGGCCCCTCTTCCGCCGTGCCGGGGCAGCGCTAGATTGTGTACATTCCTGTACACAATGCGCGGAGGCTCCGGGCCGATGGCGTCCCCCAGCCGCCCTTTCCTCAGGAGGGCTCATGACCACGACGCTTCTGGACAGACTGGCGGGCGAGTACGTCGCCGCGCGGCCCAAGTCGGCAGCGCTGCACGACGCCGCGGTGGGATTCTTCCCCGCCCAGGGTGCCACCCATAGCGCCCGCGCCGCGGTCCCCTTCCGTCCCTACATCGTCAGGGCCCAGGGGGCCCGCAAATGGGACGTGGATGGCCACGAGTATCTCGACTATGTGATGGGGCACGGCGCCCTGATCCTCGGCCACGGGCACCCGGCGATCGTCAGCGCGGTGCGGGAGCAGGTCGAGCGGGGCATCCACTACGGCGACAACCATCCGCTCGAAGTTGAGTGGGCGGGACTGATCCGGGAGATGATGCCGGTGGCGGAGCGGGTCAGCTTCTTCGCCTGCGGCCAGGAAGCCAACCTGATGGGCATCCGCCTGAGCCGGCTCCATACCGGCCGGAAGGGCGTGCTCCGGATCCGCGCCAATTTCCACGGCTGGGCGGACGAGCTGTCCGGACCGGCGGGTCCGGGTACCATGGCGGAACACGTGAAGCTCACCGAGCCGAATGACCTCGCGGGTCTGGAGAAGGAGCTGGCCACGAAGGAGTACGCCATCGTCATGGTCGAGGGTGGCGGCGCCTTCCTGGCAGGACGGATCCCGATGGACTCGGAGTTCTACCAGGCGATTCCGGGGCTCGCCAGGAAGTACGGCACGGTGTTCCTGCTCGACGAGGTCGTGACCGGTTTCCGCGAGGCGCCCGGCGGCTGGCAGTCGATCGTGGGGATCAAGCCGGACCTCACCAGTCTGGGCAAGGCGGTGAGCGGCGGGCTCCCGGCAGGCTCGCTGATCGGGCGGCCTGAGATCTTCACTCCACTCGACCCGGCGACCGAGCCCGCGCGACTGGTGGTCCAGGGTGGCACCTGGAACGCCGTTCCCATGACCTGTGCCGCGGGGATCGCCGCCCTGAACCTGTATCGCGACGGCGCCCCGCACCGGACGGCGCGCGAGCGGGGCCAGCAGCTTGTCGCGGGAGCCAATGCGATCTTCGTCGAGCTGGCCGTGCCAGCGCGGTGCCACGGCCGGAGCATCGTGCACCTGGTCTTCCAGGGCAGCGATACGGGCAGAGCGATGGTTCCCGCCGAGGTCGGCCGGCGGCTCGACCTCCACCTCCTGCATCGGGGCGTGTCTTCGTTCCGTGGGGAGGAATTCGTCTTCTCGGCGGCGCACACGGCCGCGGACGTCGAGTTGACGGTCGAGGCCCTGCGGGCGTCGCTGATGGCCATGCGCGAGGAGGGCAGTCTACCCTGACCTCAGGAACTGCACCATGACCCAGGAACTCGTTGGCAAAGTGGCGGTCGTTACCGGCGCCGGATCGGTGGGCGAAGGTGTCGGCAACGGCAAGGCGGCGGCGATCCTCTTCGCCCGCGAAGGAGCGAAGGTGTTCGCCGTCGACTACAACCTGGCTGCCGCGGTGGAGACTCAGCGGTTGATCGAGGGCGAGGGCGGGCTCTGCAAGGTCCACAAAGCCGATGTCAGCCTGGCCGCGGAATGCCAGGGCATCGTCGATACCTGTCTCAAGACCTACGGCCGGATCGACATTCTCCACAACAACGTCGGGATCGAGTTGGCCGGCGGGTTGGCCGAGACCACCGAAGCGGATTGGGACCGGACCCTGGCCGTCAACCTCAAGAGCATGTTCCTGCTCTGCAAGGCCATCATCCCCATCATGGAGGCCCAGGGTGGCGGCGTGGTCATCAATGTCTCATCGATCAACTCGATCCGGACGCTGCCGGCGCTGTCGTTGGCCTATGCTGCCTCCAAGGCAGGCGTCAACGCGCTGACCCGCGAAATCGCGGTCGAATACGCCAAGAAAGGCATCCGCATCAACGCGATTCTCCCCGGAATGATGAACACGCCCTTCGTGCGGGCCGCCCTCACCGAGGCCTACGGCGGCGACATCGCCGAGATGACCAGGTTTCGCGACGCCCGCTGCCCCACCGGCAAACAGGGCGAATCATGGGATGTCGCCCACCTGGCGGTGTTCCTGGCCTCTGACCGGGCGAAATACATCACCGGTGCCGAAGTCGTCGTGGATGGCGGCCAGACGCTGCGGATCTAGGCCATGAAGCCACCCTTACGCATCTCCACGATCGATACGCATACGGCCGGTGGCCCCACGCGAATCGTGCTCTCCGGTCTGCCGCCACTGTCCGGGGCGACCACGGCCGAGCGGATGCGGGACTTCCAGACCAACCATGACGCCCTCAGGAAGTTCCTGCTGAACGAACCCCGGGGCCATCGGGGCATGTACGGCGCGGTCGTCGGCCCACCGCCCGATCCACAGGTGGACCTGTCGGTGTTCTTCATGACCACCGGTGGGTATCTGCCGACGTGTGTTCATGGCGCGATCGGCGTGGCGACCGCGATGATCGGCGAAGGCACTCTCCGGCCCCGTCCGGACGGCAATCTCTATTTCGACACGCCGGGCGGCGTGATGACGCTCACTCCGCGGTATCAGGGGGGTGACCTCGCCGAGGTCGCCTTGCGAACGCCGCCGGGGTTTGTCTCGGCCGCCACGATCGAGGTCGAGTTGGATGGCACGACGATCGTCGCCGCGTCGGTGTTCTGCGGGGTGTCCTTCCTGCTCGTCTCAGCTCATCAGTGGGGGAAGACCGCGACCCAGTCCAACCTCGGGTACTTCCTCGAAACCGGGAAGCGGCTGCTCGAAAAGGCCGGACCGAGCTTCGCTTTGGCTTTGTTCTACGACGCGCTCGCGGGCGGAGGATTCCGGGACATCGTCATTGGACGAACTGGCGGGGTCGATCGATCGCCATGCGGCGCCGGGGTCGGCGCCCTGGCGATCCGGGAATACGCGGAGGGTCGATTGCCCATCGGGACGCTGCTCTCGGTCACCGGGGTGATCGGCACCCGGTTCATGGCCCGGGTGGCTCACCTCGACTCGACCGGAGTCGTCCCCGAGATTTCAGGGAGTGCCTGGGTCACGGGCACCCACCAGTTCGTGTTGGCTGAGACCGATCCACTCACCGAGGGATTCGACCTCGGCCTGTAGCACCGTCCTCGAGATCGCGTGCTCCTTCAGAAGTGAAGCACTCGCAGGCTTGCTCGGGGGTGATGGACGCCGGGTAACTACCCGTGGCGCCCCTCGTGATGTGTGCCACCAGCGTGCCAGGTTCGCTCTGCTGTAGCCCCGGGCAAATCGATACCAAGCCATCGTCCCTGGACCCCACAGGTAGGTTACCCCGCTGCGGCGCCAAAGGCGGTGAGCGCAAGCGTGCGCGGATCATAGAAGGGCGGTACCCCAATGTGGTCACGCGGCCACAGACAGTAGTAGGCCACGACTTCACGGCCGGACTCGGCACCCTCTAATCAGAAGTGGAGTGTCACCACCACGCCCAGGGCATTGACCGTCTTGTCGGACGGCTCCCGGTCGATCTGCCGGCCGTAGTACACCTCGGGGACGACCCGTTTGGTCACTGGAACGGCGATCCCGGCCTGGTAGTAGCTCCGGCTCCAGGCGTCGTAGCGCGAATCGTAGAAGGTCTCGGCGGACACGTACGGGATGAGAACCACCGGCCCGACCGGTCCCTCCCGCTCGACCCAGAGGCGCAGCCGCGGGCGCCATGAGTAGCCCGCTTCGAGCCAGCGAAAATCGACGCGGCCCCGCAGCGCGACCAGCACGTCGAGCGGCAGGAAGGCCCGGGGAGTGACTTCGGCGATGAGGCGACGCTCCGACAGGGAGCGGCCGCTCGAGTCGTGCGTACCGATTCGCCAGTAGCCGAGACGGAGGCGCAGGTACCGCAGCTTGTCCGCATCCTGCGCCTTCCGCCGGGGGTTCAGCGGGAGGGGTCTGATCCCCACCTCAATGTTGGCACCGGCCTGCTGCTCGCTCAGCGACTTGGCGTCCCCGGAGAGGACTGGCGCCAGTGCCAGGAACAGTCGGGCGGCGGATGAGAGCCGCACGTACGCGTCGAGCTCCGGCCAGATCTCGCCGACTGTCGTCTGTGCCACGGCGGGCCGGGAGAGCCCGCCGACGAGCGTCCCGGCGGCCAGAACGGCGCGGAGGAGGACCTGCCCCCTGTGATGAATGGTGCTACTTCTCGCCACCCAGGCGCCGCATCCCCTCGATCAGCGGGTGCCACCCGTACAGGACGGAGACCATCAGGCTGTCCATCCGAAGGTCCTCGGGGGCCTTGTCGTTCACGGTCGACTTGTAGCCGAAGGTCAGGCTCAGGTTGTCGTTGATCTGGTACCCGAGCGTGGGGCCGAACGCGAGGTTGTTGAGCTTCTCCCCCGTGGCGTCGTTCACCGTGGCCTGGCCCCCGGTGTACCAGGTGCCGTCGAGCGCCACCCAGAACCGCTCGGTCAGGTCCCGCGTCAGGTGGGCGTCCACCTGGAACAGCGGGTCGGTCGTCATCGTCTGCCCGACGTAGTCGTCATTGGGGCCGAAGATCCAGACCGCGGGCAGCAACTCCAGGGTGGTGCGGCGGCCCGGGACCCACGGGCCCAGCTGCCAGACGACCGGGAGGCCCACGCGCCCGTACCACCGGTTCAGTCCCAGGTTCAGCGGCTGCTCGTTGTTGTACTCGCCGACCGGCACCGCCAGGTCCGCGAGGAAGTCGACCGAGAACCCTGGCTCATAGCGCAGGGCATCGGGGATGTTCTTCTGCGCCCGGGGGCCCAGGACGTTGAAGTCGAACTCGATCATCGGGTCGCCGAAGCCGCTGGCGGCCTCGTTGAAGGTGCGGCCCGCCGCGACGACCTCACCCGAAAGCCGGCCCATGGGCAGGAGGACGGCCGTCATGGCCGAGCGCCCGAGCAGCGTGTAGGTCTTCCCGAACCCCGCCATCGCCCGGATCGAACTGATGTTGGCGCCGGGGTTCACCGTAAGGGACGGGTCGAAGGGGTTGGTGTTGCCGCTGATCGAGTTCAGGATGAGCGGCACCGCCCTCCCGCCGGACAGCGACTTCCAGTAGAAGCGCGCCGGAACCTGGGCCAGTGCCTGGCCCGGGCCCAGGGCGCCCAGGACGAGTAGGGCTGTCGCGACCAGGCGCGGCCATGCGGCCGGTGCCATCGGACCTCCGTCGTTCTTCACGAAATGCCGTCCTTCCTGTCAGATTCCCGGATTCCCCGCCATCATGGCTTGGGAGCCGCCATCATCTCCTTGGGCGGCACGAATTGCCGCTTGTAGTTGGCCGGGGGGTAGCCGCCCGAGACGGGGACGCGCAGTGGGAGCTGGTCCGTCAACGCCTCGAACATCGAGCGACTCGGCAGCACCACGTTGTTCGCCCGGACGTACTCGTCCCAGAGCGCGGTCAGCGCCCGGAGCTTGTCGGGCCGCTCGGCCGCGAGGTCCTCTCTCTCCGCGGGATCGGTGGCCAGGTTGAACAGCTCCCAGTCGGCCTTGCCGATGGGCTTGTACTCCCAGCGGATCTTCCAGTCACCCTGCCGGAGCGCCCGGTTCCCGAAGATCTCCCACGCCAGATAATCCTGCTCCGTCCGCGGCGACTCGGCCTGTCCCGCCAGGACCGGGCCCCAGGACTTGCCCCTCAGCGGCAGCAACTCGCGCCCGCCGACGGCCTTCGGGTAGGTGGCCCCGGCGACGTCCAGCAGCGTGGGCATCAGGTCGGCGACGTGCATCAGGCCCCGGTTGATGCTGCCGGCCGGCCGCTTGACCGCCGGGCCGCTGACGATCAGGGCGTTCCGGATGCCCCCCTCACCCATCCAGCCCTTGTACTGGCTGAACGGCGTCATCGACACCTGGGCCCACATCGGGCCGTAGCCGACGTACGATCCCGGGTCGCCCCAGGCCTTCGAATCGGTTTGAGACCAGTTAATCGCCGCGAAGAGGTAGTCACGCGTCCCGGACGCGCCCGTGATCATCGCGAAGAGGTCGGTGCCCTCCGCGCCGTTGTCGCCGAAGACGATGAAGAGGGTGTTGTCGTACTCCCCGATCTTCTTGAAGTGGTCAATCAGGCGGCCCACGTGGAAGTCGAGGTTTTCCACCATGCCGGCGTAGAGCTCCATCTTCTTGCCGAGGACCGCCCGGGGCGCCGGGGCGAGCAGGACTGGGTCGGGGAGGAACCACATTCGCTCGGCGAGTGCGGTGCCGTCGGGGACGATCCCGAGCTCGACCTGTCGCTTGAGCCGCGCCTGGCGCACCGCATCCCAGCCCTGGTCATATTCGCCGACATGGCGATTGCGCCAGTTCCGCGGCAGGTGATAGGGATCGTGCGGAGCCTGGTGGGCGACGTAGGCGAAAAAGGGCTTGCCGTCGCCCCGGCCGGCATCAATGAAGCTGATCATCTTGTCGGTGTACGTCTTGGTCGCGTAGTAGTCCTTGGGCAGGCTGGTCAGGTAGCGCCCGTCCTCGGTGAACACCGACCGCGGCGAGGCGGCCGTGAAGTTGGTCATGTCCCAGTAGCTGCCGGCGCCGTCGAGGAGCGAGAAGTCTCGCTCGAACCCGCGGGCGGCCGGGATCTGCGTCGGCTGCTTGCCGAGGTGCCACTTGCCGACCATGTAGGTGTGATAGCCGGCGTCCCTGAGCAGCTGGGGCAGGGTGATGACCCGGTCGTTGAGGTAGCCCTCGTACCCGGGCTGCCCCATCTGGTTCGGCGCCGTCCACTCGTCCATGTTGCCCAGGCCGTTGAGGTGGCTGTCCACGCCGGTCAGCAGGATCGATCGCGTGGGGGAGCAGGTCGCATGGGTGTAGAAGTTGGTGAACCGGACGCCGGCGCTGGCCAGGGCGTCGAGGTTCGGGGTCCGGATCTCGCCGCCGAACGAGCCCATGTCGGCATAGCCCATGTCGTCGGCGAGGATGATGACGATGTTGGGCCGGCGCGGGCCGGCCTGGGCGGCGGCGGGCGCGTTGGCCACGGCGACCGTGCCCAGCGTCGACAGCAGCGAGACCAGGTAGCCCGGTCTCCCAACGATCGCGCGCATCGAGCGCGCTGACAGTGTCTCCATTGCCAGTTCCTCTTCCCGTTGACTCATCCGCATGCAGGCCCCGGATGCCGGGGCCGTCGCTGCGGCGCGACTAGCGGACCTCGACCGTCACCTTCGGGATGCGACCGGTGAACTTCGACTTGGCCTCGGCCCCGATCGCCTCGACCACGGGCGTGCCCAGGTCGATGCCGACGTCGGCGGTCTCGTCCGCGGAGAATATACCTGCCTCGGTACGCTCGATGCGACCCTCGGCGACCTTCTCGCCGTTGATGGAGAGCGTGCCCAGGCCGCCCTTGCCGGGACCGCCGCCGTCGTAGTCGAACTGGAAGCGCACCTCCGCCTTGCCGGGGCCCAGCTTCCGGTTCGAGGTGATCGAGGTGCGCTGCAGGCCGAGGAAGTTGTAGTCGTAGGCCGGCACGCCGTTCTTGACATAGAGCGACCAGCCGCCGAAGCGCCCGCCCTGGGCGATGATGGTGCCATTGCCGCCGTTGGCCGGCACCTCGACCTCGGCGGTGATGGTCTTCGAGCGGTTCTTCACGTTCGGGAAGACCGACTCCATCATCCCCGCCATGCCCTCGGACAGCGTGATCGACGT
>Ga0315273_10004131_pt1 | contig 17670 bp, 18 predicted proteins | sample YL17G02_0_MG_FD_205753 | JGI IMG/M metagenome (GOLD analysis project Ga0315273, IMG submission 205753) | Sediment microbial communities from Yellowstone Lake, YNP, Wyoming, USA - YL17G02_0 | ecosystem: Environmental > Aquatic > Freshwater > Lake > Sediment | place: USA: Wyoming | collected...
GGAATAGAGAGATGAAAAGAAACGATTTCAGCAGAAAAAAATGATGGATTAAAAACAAGTATGACTAACTTTTTTTAGTAATAAATATTTTAGGGTGTTGCAACGCTGAAAACAGGAAATGGGGAGCAATATCTAAGAATAGTGATAAGAACCTTGATATGTTTCCTGGCAATTTATTAGAACTGGTTTTTAAATTAAGTTCAATATTTTTGGAATAAAAATCAATCCTCCGACAACAATTGAGATAATTGCTGAAATCAACACTGCAGCAGCAGCATAATCCTTTGCTTTCCTGACTCTTTCATTCCATTCAGGATCAACCAAATCACCTAATGTTTCCAATGAGGTGTTCAATAGTTCTGTGAGAAAGACGATGCCAATCACAATTATCAGCAAGGGCCATTCTAAAAAATTGATCTTAAGGACTAATCCCATGACAATTGCAATAATTGCCGCCAGAAAATGAATTCTGGAATTATGCTCATTTTTCAGAAGTGACCATAATCCATGGAAAGCAAATTTAAAACTTCCAAACCTGGATTTCAGCGAAAATTTATTTGAGTTCATGTATTGTATAAGTCATGACAAATATTTTCAATAGTGCGCATTGCGATTTGTGACTGCCCGGAATATAAAGCAAACATTCATTTTCCCGTTATCAGTGGATTCTTTGGTATGAAATTCATACAACAAATCATGATTGGGATGTCTGATATCCATAATTTCCAGCAGTTATTCGTTAAGCTGTTCAATCTGCCATTCTTTAGCAGTATTAGGCAAGTGAAACATATCAGAAACAAGATGCACATAATTTGACAGGTCCCTGGAAAGTTGCAAATGACTAACTTTTTTTGTATTGAACAGGATTAATATTTATCAATCCTGGCAAATCCTCAACACGGAATGCAGAACGTCTATAATTGGCGGATCTTGATATTCCTGAACCATACAGGATATCCGTGATCCTGGAGACCGATAAAGCCCTCTTTTGAAATACCTTCTGTAAATCCCGGAAAAGTCTTGAATTTACTGTTGGCAACAAGTGCATCCCATGCAGGAGTCCACAATTCATACTCAACAACCTTTACTCCGTTTTGAGTGTGAGTAACTTTGCCATTTTGTAAACGAATTACTATTGTATTCCATTCTCCTGCTGGATGAACGGTTTTGGGATCTGCCGCAATCATATCATACAGTGAACCTGCAAGATGGCTTGCAATTTTATTATCAGTGGCATCAACATTGTCGAGAACCTGGATTTCCGGTGATGCATAATATATTGGTTGTCCGGGAACTTCCCTGACATTAAAGAAGATGCCGGAGTTTGCCATTTTACTGGCCTTCCAGTCAATTGATACTTCAAAGTTCTTGAATTTCTTCTCACCGAATAGAATATCACCGTTTGCACCTTGTCCGGGATTTTTGCCTTCACCGGTAAAGACCTTCATGGCTCCATCTTCAATAATCCAGTTTTTCGGCATTGCAGTTCCATTGCACTGTCTCCAGCCTTTAAAATCCTTGCCGTTGAATAATAGAACCCATCCATCTATTGTCTCTTTTGCATTGAGAGTGTTTACATTCTGACCAAAGGAGGGAAGCATGATATGCATTGCAGCAATACATGCTACTGAAAAAATAATGTTTCTTTTCATCATACTGTTTTTAATATAGATTTACGATGCAAATTAGTAAAAAATAATCCAATCATCAATTAGCACTCCAAATAAAGGGGGAGATTCCGCGAAGCGGAAGAGGGGTTTTGCTCCCCCACGCAAAAAGACCTTCAACAGATATGCAATGTGTTTTTAATATGCATAACGTCAAGGTGTTACAATAAATGACTAAAATAATAGTCATTTTTATTGAAAAATATTTGCATGACTATAAAAATAGTCATATCTTTGTATTGAAGGATTGATAAACGGCACGCGGATTAAATAATCGCAAACCGCATACCGCGAGCCGTATACCGAATGAAAGACAAAAGTTAAAGTTAGAGTAATGCAACTGACAAAAGCAGAAGAACAGGTAATGCAGATCTTATGGGACATGGGAGATGGGATTGTAAGCGATATCCGCAACACCTTCAATGACCCTAAGCCTGCAAGGAACACGGTATCAACGGTAGTGAGAATCCTTGAAAAGAAAGGATACGTGGGACACAAGGCATACGGAAATGTGCATTTGTACCATCCGCTTATATCTAAGAGTGAATACTCGAAAAGCCAGTTATTCGGACTTATGGAGAGTTATTTCAATAACTCCTTTCCGGCAATGGCATCATTCTTTGCCCGTGAAAAAGACCTCACAGTAAGGGAGCTGGAAGAGTTACTTGAGGATACGAAAAAGGAATTGTCAAAAGATAAAAAACGGAAGTAATGGAAGCATTTGCCTTATATTTGCTCAAGTCAGTTATCTGGCTTTCAGGTTTTGCACTGGTATTTATTCTTTTTTTAAAGAATGAAAGATTCTTCTTATTAAACAGACTTTATCTTATTGCAGGAGTTCTGACCTCGTTTTTATTCCCTCTTGTTTCTGTTCATTATACTGTTGTAATGCCCGTGATTAGAAATATCCAGACAGACACTTCCATTGTAGCCGGGATTCAGAACATAAGCAATAAGAATACCACTGATGTCGGATTAATGTTAATGACTCTTTATTTAGCCGGGGTTTTATTTGTTGTTTCTATGATAATAAAACAGAGCAAGTCGATTCTTAATGCCATAAAAAAGGCTGAGATTATTGCTTCTCATCCGGTAAAACTGATCAGAACTGCTGAATATACCTTTTCGTTTTCATTTTTCTCCTATGTGTTTGTCAATCCTTCAATTACAGACGTTGAAACAAAGGAGATTGTGAATCACGAACTGGTACATATCCGGCAGAGGCACTGGTTCGATCTGGTGCTTGTCGAGATGCTTTGTATGTTACAATGGTTTAACCCGTTAGTCTGGATTTACTTCCGGTTTATAAGGCAGAATCATGAATATCTTGCCGATGAGGTGGCGCTGCAGCGGACATCAAATCCGGCAATTTACAGGGCGACTCTTTTAAACCAGATTGTCGGCTCACCTGTCGTCAGCCTGGCTAATTCTTTTAATTATTCACTTAACAGTAAAAGATTCAAAATGATGAAAAATATTATCAGTTCACCATACAGGAGGATGAAGATACTTCTCATTCTTCCTGTTTTTGCAATTGTTTTATATTCATTTGCAAAGCCGGAGTACATATACACAAATGTTGATAATACTTCAGGCAAAAACGACACTGTTGCTTCAGTTTTAACAAAAGAAGTTAAAGGAACTGTTATCCAACCTGACGGAACACCTTTGCAGGGAGCAACAATATTGGTTAAAGGGACCAGCGAAGGCACATCAGCAGATGCTAAAGGCTTTTTCAGACTTGAGAATGTTCCTGATGAAGGATTGCTTGTAATTACTTATGTCGGATTTAAATCCAAGGTTGTTAAACCTGTTTTCACAGGGGAGATGACCATTAAAATGGTTAGAGACACAGTTAAGTACTTAAATGCAAATATAAGTACCCCTCCACCACTACCTCCGCCGCCTCCGCCAAATGATGGAGCAAACATGATACCACCGCCTCCACCGCCTCCGCCACCGCCACCTCCGCCTCCTCCGCCAAATGATGGAGCAAACATGATACCACCTCCGCCACCGCCACTACCATCATATTTAAAAATAAGGGGAGGATATGGGAGTCCCCCCCCGCTTATTGTAGTAGATGGCATCGTCACCTCTGATATTGATATAAACAAGATTGATCCCGAAACGATCGGATCAATTAAAGTCCTGAAGGATGAACCCGCAATTGAAAAATATGGCGAAAAAGCTAAGGATGGCGTAATTGAGATCACAACTAAAAAAATAGCAGTAGTTATAGAAGAGTTGCCTGAATTTCCGGGAGGGGGAAAAGAAGCAATGGTAGCCTGGATATCTCAGAATCTGAAATATCCAGGCGAAGCTGTAAAGGATAAAATCACAGGTAAGGTTAATGTAGATTTTATGGTAAGCAGCACCGGGAAAGTTAAAAATGTACAGGTGACAAAGCCTGTGAATCCCCTGCTGGATGTTGAAGCCAAAAGGGTTATAAGTAATATGCCCGACTGGAAACCGGGAAGCCAGGCAGGTAAACCGGTTAACGTTCAGATAATGGTGCCTGTAGAATTTAAATTGCAGTAAAAAATGCAGCATGAACAGCAGGAGGGCATTGAGAATCAAGACCTTTTACTGCTTTCCATATTACTTCGTTGAATTCAGCATCATTAACCCTGTCTTCTCTTGTAAAATCAAACTGCTCGCTTTTCTGTTGCCATTTATTCTCAGCCAGGTTCTTTTCATCCAGATCAACGAGGCATGGTCTGACCTCAAAAGGAAGATGATCGGGGGTATTATTCATGCATCTCCATAATGGAACTGAAGCTGCATCAAATTGACTCATAGGAGGGAGTCCGAGGATCAACTCAATGGTTCTAAGAAGTGAGGATGTTGAATAAGGGGTATGATCTGCAAATCTCTTTTTCACGTAACCTCCTGCAACATAAGCCGGACTTCTGTGAGCATCAACATGGTCGGGGCCGTTTTGAGCATCATCTTCAACGATTAATATCAGGCTATTTTTCCAGACAGAACTGTGACTCAGATAATCCACAAACATACCCACCGCCAGATCATTATCGGCAACATGAGCAATAGGTGTTGGTCTGCCAAGATTTAGTCCTTCTGTATGATCGTTAATAAAACGAATCGTATTCAACTGGGGCAAAGTGTTTGCTGCCAGGAGTGAGTCAAAATCGTGTTTCCACTGAAAGAAACGGACAGTATCGCGGACTGACTGATCCCAGAGTGAAAAATACGAACAGAAGTGATCCTTTAAAACAGGAATATTTGGTCCCTTCTCTCCAATAAACTCGCCATAAGTGCGATAACTTACGCCATTACGCTGACAATTATCCCAGAGAAATCCATTCTTATTATTTGCAATCTCTCTTTCTCCTTCACCAGGGTAAGATCCTCCTCTGTCGCCATAGCTGGTCGGCCAGTTTTTTTCGAGGTAATCGGTGGCATAAGCACCCATTGTCCAGCTATGGCCATCGGCACTAACCTCTCCATCGACATAGAAATTATCAAGTAAAACAAATTCACGGGCAATAGCATGCTGGTTAGGGGTAATGTTTTCACCGAAAAGCACAAGGTTGGGATCCCCGTTACCTTCAGGCATATCGCCCAATACCTGGTCATAAGTGCGGTTTTCCTTAATTATGTAAAAAATATGTTTTATAGGAGATGCATCGCCTACTTTCTGAGGGATCGGATTGGCTGCTACTCCCTCGGATATCATCTCTTTGTTCTTGATATAAGGGGTGTTATTATAAACAGCCTTCGAATAAAGTGCCATTTGCATATCATCAGGTATATTGAGAATACCAAGAGTTCCCTTAAACAGACCTCCTATGTACTGAACTTTTATTTTTTCTTCCTTGCCCCCTTCCTGATAATTTAATTCTTCGTCTCTTTGATTAGGATTGGGGCCATAAGGATTTGCCAGGGAAGACAATCCTTTTCCGTTACTTACCAGTATTTTGTTATTTGCAATTCTCACACAGGTTGGATACCAGCCAGTTGGTATAAATCCTTTACTTTTGCTTGATCCGGGAATACTTATATCAAACACTGCAAGGCAATTATTATCAGCATTGGCAATGAAAAGAGTCTTTTCATCGTTGCTCAATGCCACGCTGTTAGTGGTTGAACCGCTTAGTGCATCAGGGTAGAGTGCCGAATTGAGTGTTTCAATTACCTTCATTTGCCGTGTGTCAATTACGGATACGCTGTTATCATTGGCATTTGCTACAAAGAGGTACTTCCCGTTACTGGTAATGCATAAATCGTTGGGATTATCACCAACAGGAATTGAACCAGTGATTTTTTGCTGATAAGTATCAAATAGTACAATTTTATCACAGCCCCAGCATGAAATGTAAAGGATTTTATGGTCAGGGGATAAAATGCAGGTATAACCTTCACCACCTAAGGGATGTTGTGAAACTACTTTTTTAGATTGGATATCAATAACATAGAGAAGGTTATTCTCTTTTGTAACAAGGTACAGCTTTTTTTTTGCATCATCAAGTGACAGCCCTGCGACAGAGATCTTTTCTGGCCAGGGTTTTCCTATCCTGATTGTATCGTATATTAACAAGTGACTATTCCGGATTGCATAACGGATAATAATGTTATCATTTCCACCGGAAGCATACAAATACTTGCCATCATCCGAAAAAGTTAATCCCAACCAGGCTTTTCCAATGGTGATTGAGTCGAGAATTACTTCCCGTTCAATATCAATGAGCTGAATGGTTTGATCACTTTGACCGTTGTTAGTAATGGCTGCAAGTCTTTCCGAGGGAGACACGGCAATATTCAGAGGTAAATCGCCAACAGGTAACATTTTCCCCACAGGTGTTAACTTCCATCCATTAGGCAGAGAAACACGATGGGATTCAATTTCGTTTAGGCTCTGGGCTTGTAGATTTATAGTAAAGCCAATCAGAATTATCTTATAAAGAATCAGTATTCTCTTTATTGTCCGGTTCAATTTCATATTTTCAGTTTTAAGCATTAACCAATGTTTCTCCCTTTTATTTAATTTTTCAAATGTAAATGAAACTCACGATGAACCCCGAAGGGCTCTACGAAGTCAATCTTTTCAGGAATTGAAGATAAATTTATTACCGGCTGTTTTCAGAACTTTCAATGCCTCTCTTTTGATCCTGACAACAACCTCTCCTGAAATTTTAAGGGGTTCTCCGTCGATATGAAATCTGGTTTCATCTGTCTTTATAATTATCTCCTTATCTGTCTTAATATGCTTAACATATTTAGACTGATTTATTCTTTTTGTGAAGAGTCGGATCATAAAAACAGGGCCAAATATCTTCGGGAAAGGTTTTATTAATACAATATCAATTATTCCGTCATTCGGCCGTGCATCCGGAGCAATGAAAGCATTATTCCCGAATTGTCTTGTGTTTGCAATAGTCAGGACAAATAATTTTTCTGAAACAATTTCTTCTCCGCTACATCTGATGGTCACATGAAACGGGCGGAGCTGCAAAAAAGTCGTAAAGGTCAACCACACATAAGGCAGGAAACCACGCAACTTCAGGTTATTAAAAGAATGTGCAACAAAGCTATCGAGACCGATGCCGGCTACATTCAGGCATAATTTATCATTAATCTCTATCACATCGATATCAACGCTGTCTGCCTTCTTAATATCGGCGAGAAGAGACCGGAGGTTCAGCTTAAATCCAAATTCCTTTGCAAAACCATTACCTGAACCAAGAGGCAATACGCCCATAATCTTTTCACTTCCGACTAGTTCTGAAGCCACGGTATGGACAGTGCCATCTCCACCGGCAGCAATAAAGACGGTATGTTTATTCAGATTTTCTTTAATCAGCATTTCGGTATCATCAACACTTAATGACTTTAAACAGGTTAATTCTTTTTTATGACGATCCAACTCTTTTGATAAAATGAAGTTAATAGGGGGCACTCCTGAATTTGGATTAAGGATAAAGAGGGCTTTAGTATCGTCAGGATAAGGCATCTTCAAAAAATAGCAATAGAAGGTAAAAATAATAAAAAAAAATTAACCGGCAGGTGGATATTGTTCAATAAGACGGTTCTGATGTTTAATAGCCCGGATGAATTCCCTTAATGCCATGGGTTTAAAACCTCTTGCCCTGTTAAGGGCACCAATTTTAAAGAGGAGCTTGAACGATTTGAAAAATTCGCGGTATAATTTGAATAAGGAAAGATTTGGATCCCAGGCCTGTATTGCTTCAGCTCCTGCGCCATTGATTTCGATAATTGAAAAACCTTCACCTTTCATAAGGAGATCAATGGACTCGAACCTGACATCGAAACGGCCAAAGTAAAACTCAGGCATGCTTCTGGCTATAGTGTCAAAGCGATGGCTAAGCTCAGGCGTAATAAGATGACTTGCATCGCGATAGAGTCCTCCTACTCTAAGGCTTCCGATAAAGGACAATCGAATTAATTCTCCTTCAACCGGAATTTGAACAAGGTCTTCATCCCTGAATCCAACATGTTCGGATCTGCCGCCAAGATAAAGATGTGCCCTGAGCTTTGTACGCTCATCTGTTTGGATCAGTTGCCTTAGTGTTGAATTACCGTCACCTGTAACAAACGGGAAATAACGTAAAGTAAGAGAACAAACCCTGCCATTTGGATCCCCTGGAATCCTGACATAAAAAACACCTGCTTCTCCGTCGTGATGAACAGGGCGTTGAAATATTATTTTCTCGTCGTGTGGAAAGGTTGAAATATATTGCAATAAATGGCTTTTGTCCTCTATGAGTCTTACTCCATATCCGTTCCAACCTATATCAGGTTTAGCAACTACCGGAAATTCCAGTTTTTTTTCTTTCATCAGCAAAAGGGCATTTCCAAGATCATCTTCTGCAGTGACTCCATTGCGATGCATGGAGACAAACTCAGCAATCCATAGCTGTTGTTCATTACCAACCTGTTGCATAACAGAAGCTTTGGATTCACCCATAAAGCCTCCTGTCTCAATCATAGGATTGGATGCAGAGGGAAGTGTCAGACTGCGGTAACGAAGCGAAAGTAACAGATAATAAATGCCAACCGGAATATAAAGGATGCTGTTTGGAATATATTCTGCAAAAGAAACGGACTTTTTAAGATCTTCCAGTGAAGGCATTCCATGGAACTTGCGTTTTAATGCAGGGATATATTTTTTAAAAACAGAAAGAAATGAAGGAGGAAGGTCTCCCATTGCATGTTCTGTTGCTTTGCTCCAGCTTGATTTGAATGAATTTCTTACAGCAAAGCCTACGATTACCAGGGCTAAAGCACCCCATGCCCAATAACCAAGATGATTGAGTACCAGATCTCCGAAAAAAATCACAATTGTCAGAACAATTGAAGAATATATTGCTCCCGCCAGGATTGATACCGTGGCAAAACGGGAAAAAGGGATCCTGAACCATCCGCAGGCTACAAAAGTTGGGAAAAGGAGGCCTGGAGTGATACGGCAAAGAACCAGTACTCTTACCAGGTGTGCCTCAAGCCACAGCCTGATCCGTTCAACCTTCGGACCAATTATCCTTGAACGCAGCCATCTGTTTTTCTGCGCCAGATGACCAAGTCCGTAAATGAGTAAATCTCCGGTAACAATTCCCAGGTAAACGCTGGTATAAGAAAGCCAGACAGGTAATTGATGTTCTACAGTTGAAAAAGCAGCAGCAAGAATGGCAGCATCTTCATGAAGAAATGTCATGAAAAATATTATCAGGCAATGTTCTAGCCAAAGAAGGTGCTCCGGAGTAAGCATCAAATCAATTTTGGATAAATAACTTTTTCAGACTCCTGTTAAAATAGGGTATAAAAATAACTGCATTTGCGAGAAAAAAGTCTTCTCAGCAGAAAAAAATGAAAAAAGAAGGTTTTAATTATAAATAAATACTCTCCCGGAACATAAAATGTCTGGCTGCTACTCCATAAACGGATATTTAAAATCAGTAGCAGGAATAAGTGTCTCTTTGATTGTTCTCGGACTTACCCAGCGGATCAGGTTCAGGTGGCTTCCTGCTTTGTCATTTGTACCTGAGGCTCTTGCTCCGCCAAAGGGCTGCTGCCCTACCATCGCACCGGTCGGTTTATCATTTATATAGAAGTTGCCGGCTGCATAGCGCAATGCCCTGCATGCTTTTATCATTGCATATTTATCATTGCTGAAGATTGCTCCTGTAAGGCCATATGGCGAAGTTTCGTCACATAGTTTAAGTGTCTCATCAAAGCAATCATCATTATAAATATATATTGTCATTACAGGCCCGAAAATCTCCTCTTCCATTGTGAAATAATGTGGGTTTTCAGTGACTATAACCGTTGGTTCAATGAAATATCCATTTGATTTATCTCCATTACCCCCGGCAATTATCTTTGCTTCTCCATTTGATTTTACTTTATTGATATAAGACATTATTTTATCAAATGAAGCTTCATCAATAACTGCATTAACAAAATTCCGGAAATCCCTCACATCTCCTACTTTTATCTCAGAGATCATCTTCAGCAAATGTTGTTTTGTCTCCCTCCATATTGACCTTGGAATATAAGCCCTGGAAGCTGCGGAACATTTCTGTCCCTGGTATTCAAACGAACCCCGTACAATTGCTGTTGCAAGTTCGAGAGGGTTAGCTGATTTGTGGGCAAAGATGAAATCCTTGCCCCCTGTTTCACCTACAAGTTTCGGATATGATTTATAAACAGAAAGGTTATCAGAAATCTGTTTCCAGAGAGTGTTGAATGTTGAATTTGAGCCAGTGAAATGGATGCCGGCCAGATCTTTGTGCTTAAGTACGATATTGCTGATTAGCGATCCGGAACCAGGGACGAAATTAATGACGCCGGCAGGTAATCCTGCCTCTTCGAATATCTTCATCAGATAGTAGTTTGAGAGGAGGGAAGTAGTGGCCGGTTTCCAGACAGTTGTATTTCCCATCAGGGCAACACTGGTGTTTAGATTTGAAGCGATTGCTGTGAAGTTGAAAGGAGTAACGGTATAGACAAACCCTTCAAGCGGTCGGTATTCGAGTCGGTTTATGGTCTCATTTTCTGATATAGGTTGATCCATATATATGAGCGAAGCAAAATGGGTATTAAATCGCAGGTAATCTGCCACTTCACATGCGGAGTCAATCTCAGCCTGTAAGACATTTTTCCCCTGGCCAAGCATTGTGGCTGCATTAATCTGATACCTCTGTTTTTTCGAGATAAGCTCAGCTGCCTTAGCCATTATAGCGGCTCTTTCCATCCAGGCCAGGTTCATCCATTCAGATTTGGCTTCAAGAGCTGCCTTAATTGCAAGAGAGACCTCTTTTTCCGTGGCCATGTGATAAGTAGCCAGAACATGGTGATGGTCGGAAGGCATTACAACCTGACCGGTTTTCCCGGTACGGATCTCTTTCCCTCCGATAATGAGTGGGATATCAATTACTTTATTGTTTTGGATAATTAGCTCTTCTTCAAGCAATTTGCGCTCCAGGCTGCCAGGGAAATAAGATGAAACAGGTTCATTCTTAGGTTCGCGGAAATTGTATATTGCGTTATTCATTTGCAGATAATTTTAAGTACCTGAAATGATAACACTTAAACATTTTATATGTTCAGAGGGGTTGAGTACTTAAAGTGCCTAAAGTTGGAAGTTTTATAACTTTAAGTATTTTAGTCACTCCAAACTTTAGGCACTTCCAACTTTTTATAGTAATTTGGATTCAGTTTTAAACAAAATTCATTTACATACCTTCCAAAAATCAATAATATGTCAGAATCAAAGTTCTATCATTTTTCTGCAACGGGGTTATTTTATGGCGTCGGAACACTTCGGGAGGCTATTGCTGTATCAAGAGAAGGCGGTTTTGTCTGGTTCAATTTTTATCAGCCTTCAAAAGAAGAGCTTTCTTCCCTTGTAGATACAATTGGCATTCATCCATTATCTGTTGAAGACTGTTTTGATGAGAAACAGGTTCCGAAGATTGAATATTTTCCGAATAATACTTTTATTCTTTTTAATGCTTTCAGTTACGCAGAAAAAGCACTTATTATTGATGAGATAAATCTGTTTATCGGGCAGAATTTTCTGATAACTGTCAGCGGTCATAATTCAGGAACCAGAAAACCATTGAATAATATTGCAGGGATTATTGAAAACGATCCCACAAATTCTAAAGCCGGGCCGGCTTTTTTAATGCATATTGTACTCGATTACCTGGTTGATGAGAAGTACAAAGCATTCGATGATATGGAAGATGAGCTTGAAGAAGCTGAGGAATCATTGCTTAGCGATGTTGAAAAATTTCAGCCTATGCAGCTTATACGTCTTAGAAAATATCTATTGACACTGAGAAAAAGTTTGTTCCACGAGAGGGAAATTCTTGTCAAAATTTGCAGGCAGGATTGTCCTTTTGTTACTGAGAAAGCAATAGTTCACTATCGCGACATTTATGATCACCTGGCTAAATTCTTTGAACTGACGGAAACATACCGGGAGATTGAAACCAGTTTGATGGAGTTATATACTTCGCTTCTTAATAATCTGATGACTAAAATGTCTAACGACACTAATTCTTCTGTAAGGCGACTTACACTTATTGCCACCATTTTCATGCCTCTTACATTAATTGCAAGTATCGGAGGTATGTCAGAATGGTCGATGATGACAGGTACATCAAACTGGAAAATTGCCTATCCACTCTTCCTTTTTGGAATGATGGTTATTGGAGTTTTAAATTTCTTCCTCATTAAGAAACTTGAAAAAAGGAGAGATACCCGTCAGGTCAAATGATTTTCAGGTTGGTGTTCTTTGCTGTTGCCAAGATCAAACATTGTAAGATGTTTTTCTCCAAAAGCCCGGATTGCATAGGCAAAGAAAAGTCCGGAAAGAATATCAATACTATAATGCCCATGTGCAAGGAACAAAGCAAGTATTACAACAATCAGACAAATTGAAATGATCAATTTATAACCCCTGTTTTTCACAAGCAATAACAATAAAAATACATTTCCTGCATGCCCCGACGGATATACCCCGAGTTCGTATTTGGAAAATCCGTTAAATGGAGGATCTGATCCATTAAACAGTGGTGGGTTTCCAAATGGTGTTAAAACGATAAAGATTCCGCGGACAATATAGAAAAGGCCAATCATTAGTAAAAAAAAGGGGATCCTGTTAAAATCTTTTTTATGGAAAATATATATAACAGCAAGGATTATTGGGATCAGGGAAACGATGTCATAAATCAGAGAAACGTCAAGGACAGGAAGGTTATCAAGAATCAGATCTGAAAGCATTGGCAGTGTTTTCCCTTCACTAATGTAATTGTGGAGATAAGTCTGGGAAGCAATATTCAATCCTATACCCGTAATTACAGACAGGAGACCAATATATAAATACCTGCTTTTGAATAGAGGAATGAGGGAAAGAAAAACTTCAGAAGTATATAAGGGCATTTTGTTTTCCCCTTTATAATTAATATTCATTTATATATGGTTTAAAACGGGAACATTCTATTATCACCATGAGATTTGTAATAAAATAAATGGCTGACAAAGATAGAAACTTAAGTTAATAATACAGCTAGTACAACGAAAACGATTAATGCGACATTTCTTTATATATCTGCAATATTTCTTCCTGATATTCTTCCGCTGCTTCAAGATGGCCCCATCCTGATTGAGTCTGCCAAAGACCATCATACGCAGAATCATGATACGACCTTATCATGTGGGGAATTACTTTTTCATTTAAGATCTCATCGAGAAGTTTTGCCTCAAACTCATTGTTGAAAACAAGAATCTTAACGCTCATTATTTCCGTCTATTATTGAATTACAGCACAATTATTAAGAAGTACATCCATAAGAAAACCGGAACATTCTCCACGGAGGGTGATCTTATGGCCGGTACTGAACTTTGAAGGATCGGCGATTGCGGGGAAGGTGCATATTACAGAAGAGATGCCACTTCCGGTTACAAGAGAAATGCTTAGAATATTGTTCTCCGCAGGGTTTACTGAAGCAATTGTGCCGGTTACTTCGAGTATCTTATTTATATATCTGGTTGACGCTGCTGTCTCATCATCTTCAAATGCCTTCTGAAGGACTGAAGCTGTAATAACGAAATCCGGTTTGGCTTTCGCCATGTCTGTATGCTTCAGATTATAAAAATAGAGAGCAGCAAGAATTCCTGATAAGGCAATAAAGGAAACAATGAATAATGCGATTTTAATGTAGGTTTTCATATCTCTGAGGTAATAATATAGTTTCTTTGTGAACCTTAGTATCTAAATGTCTTGTGGCAATAAATTCTACTACTTGTTCTCCAGAGGAGAATATTTCATTGCAACAGTTACCTCCAGATTTTTATTTATCTTTTCTCTCACTACGCCAGGGATATTAATCTTATAATCTTCAGGTACAATGTTGAATTTTGAATTAGCATTTATTCCCCCTGTTATTACCTCAATTGTCCCTTTCATGCTGACCTTATTGGTTACATTATGTATTGTAAGGTCGCCATCAACGGTAACATAGTATGTTCCGTTCTTTGAAAGATTGACAGATGACAGATCAGTTATTTTTCCCTTAAAGGTCGATTTGGGATACTTTTCCGATTCCATATAATTTTCATTAAAATGCTCCTCCATAAGGGCCCTTTCGAAATGAAATGATTTAATAAGCACCTGGAAAACCATTTCTCCGGTTCCGGCATCAATAACACCTGCAACCTGGTTATTGTCGGCTTTTATTTCTTCCATGGGTGTGATGGAATAGAATCCTATTAAACCATTTTTGGTCATATATTTTTGTGCATTGGCTGCATAACCACTTACCAGGAGAAAAAATAAAATTGCTATGTGTTTCATAATAAGACAAATTATATAAGTACAATAGTATTATTAACAAACAAAATTAGTGCCAAGTCAAATTTACTATGTCGCAAACCTTAACGTGGCAGTGGGCAATTCTTTTGTTTTTTGCCAACAGCCAACTTTTAATATTCCGTCAAAATAGAGTTGACACGACATTAGTTTACTAATGTTGGAGGCTTTTGCTTTTTCAGAGTAAACACCCGGGAAATGTTGAATCCAAAATGTATATCACCATGTTTCCATTGGCCGGTTGTTTCTCCGATAAATCCTTTTTCAATAATGCCAAGTGAGTTGGTAAACAGCAACTGAAATACATGTCCTCCTGTTTCAATATCGACGCCGACTGATAATGGATTATAAAGGGGCTGGCTCATACGGGCTTTTGGGTTTGCCACATAATAATACTCTGCATTCAGACTTATCCTTTTGGTAAGCTTCATTCTACCCCCGGCACCAATAGCCCAGAGATCGTTCGGATCGAGTTCAGTGGCTACAAGGTTACGGTGGACATAAGATGGTGTTAACTGGACTGAAAATGCCTGATTGATTTTCCGGGCAATAAGTACTTGCACGACATAAGATAACTGGGAAGGAAAATAATTTATCCTGGCTGTATCGGTCGTATTGACCGGACTGACCGAACTGATCCAGAATGTTCTGGTTGTTTCGATCGGTTTTTCTGTTTTAAGGGCAACAGACGAAAAAACAGAAACAGATACCGGCATGACTTTTGTACCAGTTGATTGCCTTAAAATAGTGAACTTCGCAAATCCGTCATAAGTCTTTTGGTCTTTTTCTCTCCCAACACCAACCATAAGCCATTTTAAAATTCCATATTCAAGACCGAAATGTGTATTCGCCTGATCGAGACCAAAAAACTCATAGGCACCGGAATTGATTGTCCCGAAACGGTGCGATATCCTGAAATCAAGTTGTCCGGGAGGCATTTTCTCAATAGAATGGCCATTCATTATCCGGGTCGATTTGAAAGTGGCTGTGGTGTAATTTATTTCCGTTGTTGTGCTGTCATTAAGAAGATTCATCAGGTCATCCTGGGCAAAAATCCCGACGGGGATCAGGATGAAGAGAAAAGTAAGAGAAAGTCGTCCTGTATTATGCATGTTGTTATAATAATTTAATATGACTATCGGCAATCAATAATAAAAATGTAATACTATTTGAAAATATAATATATGGTTCTTCCAAACTCTCACGAACTCACCCCCTTTGTCCCCCGCTCTACTTTGTAAAGAGGGGGAATGGGGGGTGAGTTCATGTAGTTTAATATAACGAATTTATTTGTTTATGCATGATTCCCGATACTCATATAATTTAATTATTAGGCATCCCGATTTTGACCCATCTATCAAATGTTTTTATGTAACAATCGTTAATCTTACCTCCGCTATTTGGCATAGGAATGTGTTGCGGGTCGTGCTTTATTGACGGCAGTATATGATCAATGTGGGCACTTACATCATTGTAATTTTCGAGGAAGATTTTATTCCCTTGTTTTGAGGCATTTATGTTTGAATGGCACGAACAATTGTTGCTGAGAATTGGCGTAATTGATCCGCTGAAAGTGACATTAATTGAATCGCAAGGAATGATATTGGGATATAAAGCCTCTTCATTGTCGTAATAGCATGAGAAAAAGAATAACGAAAATATGGAAATAGTTGCTATAAAAATAAATAATCGCTTCATATTCATAAAATTACTGGTTGTTTAAAGAGCAGGTACTGACCCGGATTTCAAATTATCTGATTTTACAGGCAGAGAAGGTTCCGCAGGAGCCATACTGGTAACACCGGCACGTTGATTCAGATAAGGATCATTACCGCCAATACCTTTAGTAACAAGACAGGGAATTTTTTCGGCACCCTGTTCAATCCATAACCTTATTATTGTCCTGTTATCAAGTGAAAGAGGCTGATCAGGTGGCATCTTGTTTTCACCCATAGTTGCAATAATTGTCTTGTAAACCGGACTGGAATACGGATTATACGGAACAACGGCATTGGCATTTATGATATTTTCATATGTATCCAGTCTCAAGTCCGATTCTCCTTGTCCATCATGACAAGAGATAAGGGTAGATCCTGACATGAAACTGACGCAACTGCTATTAAATATCATTGAGACCTCATCCCAACAGGGATTGTACATACCTGTAAGATCGGCTTTATGAGTGCAGGAGGTAATCCATGAAATTGTGGTGAGGATTATCAGTAGTGCAAGTGAAAGATAAATTTTATCCGGCTTCATACTCAGATTATAGGTTAACAATCGATTTATATCAGTAAATATAATCAATTTTGTCCAATTTTCCCCCCCCCCCAAAAAAATATCTAAAGAGGGTTTTTTATTTTAATGATTTATTCAAACTGATGAGGGTGACAAGGATATGGTAGAAATTATCATCCTGAATTCATGCTCAAAATTAGGAGTGAAGATATCTTTCCCGATTGTTCTTTTGATTTCATCCAATGACCAGTATCTCCCTTCTTCAATTTCATCCTTGTTTATTACCAGGGCCACGTCCGAAATGGCAGAAAAAGAATTTACAAGTTCTCTTTCACGGGAAGATTCCCATACATATCTTCTTTGAAATTCAGGGATAAAATTTTTAAGTCCGAGTTCTTCTTTTGCTTCCCTGACAAGGGCCTCTCCGACAGTTTCTCCAGGACTGATATGGCCTCCCACCGATGTATCCCATTTTCCGGGCTGGATATCTTTTGTCATCGCCCTTTTCTGCAAAAACAGTTCGCCTGCACTGTTTAAAAGGTGAAGATGAACAACAGGATGAAGAAGCTTACTTATACTATCGTGACACACAGAGCGAAGGGCTTCACCAATGGTGTTGCCATCTTCATCAACAACAGGGAACCATTCTTCGGGAGGGAGATTCTTCATAATGGAGGCAAATTTATAAAATATAATAAAACACGCGGCACCCCTCTGTCAGCTTGGCTGACATCTCCCCTAAAAGGGGCGAAAAACCTGTCTTATTTCTGTTTTCAGCGTTACAACACCCTAAAATATTTATTACTAAAAAAAGTTAGTCATACTTGTTTTTAATCCATCATTTTTTTCTGCTGAAATCGTTTCTTTTCATCTCTCTATTCCCCATGAACTCACCCCCTTAATCCCCCT